>Ga0247809_1000376_pt1 | contig 21342 bp, 19 predicted proteins | sample UWRJL104311B1_FD_180951 | JGI IMG/M metagenome (GOLD analysis project Ga0247809, IMG submission 180951) | Plant litter microbial communities from Arlington Agricultural Research Station in Wisconsin, United States - UWRJ-L104-311B-1 | ecosystem: Environmental > Terrestrial > Plant litter >...
TACGGCAGCACGCGGAAGCCCTCGTAGGCGAGGTTCTTGGTGTGCAGCTGCTTGAACGCCCAGATGACGCTCTCCATGAACGTCACGTCGAGCGTCTTGTAGTCGTTCTCGAAGTCGACCCAGCGCGCCTGGCGGGTGACGTACTGCTGCCACTCGGACGTGTACTGCAGCACCGACTCGCGCGCCTTGGCGTTGAACGCCGCGATGCCCATGTCTTCGATCTCGTGCTTCTCGGTGATGCCGAGCTGCCGCATCGCCTCGAGCTCGGCGGGCAGGCCGTGGGTGTCCCAGCCGAAGCGACGGTGCACCTGCTTGCCGCGCATGGTCTGGAAGCGCGGGAACAGATCTTTCGCGTAGCCGGTGAGGAGATGGCCGTAGTGCGGCAGGCCGTTGGCGAAGGGCGGACCGTCGTAGAAGACCCACTCGTCGGCGCCCTCGCGGTTCTCCACCGAAGCGAGGAAGGTCTCGTCGGTCGCCCAGTAGGCGAGCATGCGCTCCTCGATCGCCGGGAAGTCCGGGCTCGCGGGAACGCCGGCTGCTTGGTCGGCGCCGGGTCGGGGCTTGCGGGGGTACGGCATCTCACTCCAGATCGGTTCGTCATCTGAACGAGGACGCTTCCCGTTTCCGGTCTGCGCGGTACCACCCCGCTTGCCGGCCGCCCACTTCGACGGGCTCAGTGACCGGTCGACCGCTTGTTCTTTGGCTGTGACGGGCCAGTCCCGTTCGGTTCTACTGGGGCCCGGAGACCCGTTCTTCCGACGACTCCCCGGTGATGGCCGGATCGGTGTCTGTGCGTCCATACTATCGGCGATCCGGCCCGCGCGCCGGGGCTTCCGCGCGAATGGACGCGGGGTGCCCCGCGCCAGCATCATTGAGCCATGGCGAACGTCTCGGTGACCGTGGTTCTGGCGTTCTTCGCCAATCTCGTCGTGGCGGTCGGCAAGTCGGTGGCGGCCGCCCTCACCGGCTCGGCGTCGATGACGGCGGAGGCCGCGCACTCCTGGGCCGACGTCGGCAACGAGGTCTTCCTGCTGGTCGCCGACCGGCGCGGCGCGGGGCGGGCCGACAAGCGTCATCCACTCGGCTACGGGCGCGAGGCGTACTTCTGGTCGACCATCGCGGCGTTCGGGCTGTTCACGGCCGGCGCGGTCGTGTCGATCTGGCACGGGTTCCAAGAACTGCTCGACCCGGAGCCGGCCGCGGACTACTGGGTCGCCTACCTCGTGCTCGGCGTCTCTGCGCTGCTCGAGGGCACGTCGTTCGCGCAGGCGCTGCGGCAGTCGCGGGCCGGGGCCAAGCAGCGCGGCATGCGCACGCTGCGGTTCGTGCTCGGCACATCCAACCCGACGCTGCGCGCGGTATTCGCCGAGGACTCTGCCGCGCTCGTCGGCCTCGCGATCGCCTTCCTCGGCATCTTCCTGCACCAGGTGACCGGGTCGCCCGTCTTCGACGCGCTCGGCTCGATCCTGGTCGGCGTGCTGCTCGGCGTCGTGGCGATAGTGCTCATCGACCGCAACCGCCGGTTCCTCGTCGGCCAGGGCGCCGGCGACGCGCTCAACCGCACCGTGATCGACCTCATGCTCGCGCGTCCGGAGGTCGACCGGGTCACCTACATCCACCTCGAGTTCGTCGGCCCCGAGCGCGTCTTCCTCGTGGCCGCCGTCGACCTGCGCGGAAACGAGCGTGAGACGGATGTCGCGATCGTGCTGCGGCGCATCGAACGCGAGCTCGAGCGCGACGACCACATCGAAGAAGCCGTGCTCACGCTCTCGACGCCCGACGACGCCTCGATCTAGGCGGCGGCGCGGGCCACGAAGCCGTTGAGCAACGCGGCGGCCGTCGTCGCGTCGTCGACCGTCACCACGATCGCGCGGCCGCGGCTGCGGGTGACCTCGATGCCCTCGCCGGAGCGGAGGATCACGCCGACGCGACCGCCGCCGAACCGTAGTCCCCAGCCGCCGAATTGCGACATCGCCTCGACCGGCACCACCCGGGCGCCCTCCACCTCGGAGAGCGGGACGCGCAGCACGGGCAGCCCGAACAGTCCGCGTGCCGTGAACCCCGTGCGCGACACGACGACGCGCCAGCGCAGCACGCTCGCCGACACGAGCAGCACGGCCGCCACCGCCACGACCGCGACGGGCTGGTCGATCGCCCCGACGACCGTGCCGCCCACCAGCAGCACGACGATCGCGGCGTAGAGCAGGAGGAATCGGCGGTCGGGAGCGGCGACGCCCGTCCACACGGCGCGTTCCTCGGCCGAGAGCTCGATCGGGTCGGTCTGGGGTTCGACGTCGGGGTCGACGCGCTCGAACCGCGGCGCGACGAGGAAGGCGACGGCACCGAGCACGAGGCCGACGGCGACGCCGACGAGCAGACACTGGCCGGCCTGCAGGGTATCCGGAGCCGCCGCCCCGCCGCGCTGGATGCCCACCGTGCCGACGAGGCCCACCGTCACCGCGGCCGAGGACGCGACCCCGGCCGCGACCAACAGGCGTCCACGCACCGGGGACGAGGCGGTCGTGAGGCTCGCGGCCGCGACCGAGAAGACGCCCCCGAGCAGCACGTTCAGCCAGAGCACGGTGCCGGCGATCTCCCAGAAGCCGGCGAACCCGTCGGGCTTGCTCCCTCCCCAGTGGATGGCGATCCGCTCGGGGAGGTCGGGCAGCCACGAGGCCACGAGGAGGACCCCGGCGACCCCGAGCAGCAGCGGCACTCCCCCGGCGAGCGCGACGATCGCGCCTTTCTGGCGGCGGGTGTAGGCGGAGCGGGGCTGGGTCATCAGTAGGCCTCTCTGATCAGGGCGGCGAGCGCGGTCGGCGACAGGTCGAGGCGCTTCGCCTCGGCCACGAGCGTGGGCAGCAGGGCGGCGAGGGCGGCGTAGTCCCTCGCGCGTTCGGTGACGACGGCCCCGCGCCCGCGCCGCAGTTCGATGAGCCCCTCGTCGCGCAGCAGCTGGTAGCCGCGCAGCACCGTGTGCATGTTGAGTTCGAGCGACGCCGCGAGGTCGCGCGCCGACGGCAGGCGCTCCCCGGGAGTGACGGCACCGCGCAGCACCTCGGCACGCACCGATGCCGCGAACTGCTCGAACAGCGGGACGCTGGAGCCGGGATCGATGCGGATGAGCATGCGTCGAGTCTATTGTTCTAATTGAATTAGAACAAGCGCGCTACCGATCGTCTAGAAGCTGTTGCCGCGCCCCACGTCTTCGAACGCCGCCCGGATGCCGGGGAAGACCATCCCGACGCTCTCGGCGACGTACCCGCGCAACGGCGAGCGGCCGACGCCGGCCTTCGCCCACGTGGTCCACGCGGCCGAGACGGCCCCGGCGAGCGCGTTCGCGGCAGTGCGCACGACGAGGTCGTCGCGGTGGCGCGCCCCGCGCGCGGCGAAGAAGTCGGTGTAGATGCGGGCCTGCACGGCGATGCGCAACAGCCCGGACTGGGCGACCTCGTCGGCTGCGCCCATCACCTCCGCCTGGGTGAGCGCGAGCGGCACCCGTCGGTCGTCGAAGTCGTCGGCGACCGCGAGCACGACGTCGCAGACCGAATCCAGCGATCCGCCGACGGATGCCGCGGCGCAGGCCGCGCGCAGCGAGTCCATGGCGCGGTCGACCTCGAACCACAGCAGGTCGCTCTTGGCGTCGAAGTAGTTGAAGAAGGTGGCGCGGCTGACCCCCGCCCGGTTCGTGATCTGGTCGATCGTCGTGCGCGCGTACGTGTTCTCGATGAAGAGCTCTGCGGCGGCGTCTTCGATCAGCTGCCGCGACGACACCTTGGGGCGTCCGACGCCCGTGCCGCCCGAATTCGCCCGTGGTGCGCTGGTCTGCACTGCCGCTCCCGCCGTGATTAGATTGTGTACTGGGTCTAAATATTGACCCCTCCCTCGATTCGACCGAGAAAGACCGCCGTGAACCGCACTTTACCCTCACTCGCTGCCGCAGCATCCGTCGTCCTGGTGCTCGCGGCGTGCTCGACGCCCACGACCGCCGGGTCGGAGCCCGTGTCGGGCGGCACCCTGGTCTACGCGTCGGGCGATGCCGAGCCGACCTGCCTCGACCCGCACGTGGGCGGCAACTACCCGCAGGCGCTCGTGGCGACCCAGTACCTCGAGTCGCTCGTGTCGAAAAACTCCGACGGCGAGATCATCCCGTGGCTGGCCACGAAGTGGAGCGAGTCCGACGACGGCCTCAGCTGGGACTTCACCCTCCGCGACGACGTGACCTTCACCGACGGCACCCCGCTCACCGCCGACGCGGTCGTCGCCAACATCGCCCACCTCAAAGACCCGGAGACCGGATCGTCGACGGGCTACCTCGCGGTGCAGAAGGTGTCGGATGTCACGGCCGTCGACGACACCACGGCCAGGCTCACGATGAGCTCGCCCGACAGCGGACTGCTCGACTCTCTCAGCCAGCCTTGGCTCGCGATCGAGTCGCCCACGGCCCTCGAGCGCCCCCAGGACGAGAACTGCGAGAGCCCCGTCGGCACCGGGCCGTTCGTCGTCACGAAGTGGGACCGCCAGCAGTCGATCAGCCTCGAGCGCAACGACGACTACACGTCGCCGCCCGCCGACGCCGCACACGAGGGCAAGGCCTACCTCAAGGCCATCGAGTGGCGCTTCCTCCCCGACTCCGCGTCGCGCTACGCGGCACTGCAGTCCGGCACCGTCGACGTGATCGACAACGTGCAGCCGGACACGATCGTCGCGTCGCAGAAGGAAGACGCCATCGAGGAGATCGACGCTCCCCGGCCCGGCGCATCCAATCGCATCGAACTCAACTCGAGCAAGGCGCCGTTCGACGATGCCCGCGTGCGCGAGGCCTTCATCCGCTCGGCCAACGTCGACGATTCGGTCGCGAGCCTGTTCTTCGGCACCGCGAAGCGCTCGTACTCTGCGCTCTCGAGCGTCGAGAAGTTCGGCGTGTCCGAGCCCGACCTGTTCGACTACGACCAGGACGAGGCCGCCTCGCTGCTGGATGCGGCGGGGTGGGCCGAGAAGGACGCCGACGGCTACCGCGTGAAGGACGGCGAGGTGCTCGAGCTCGACTTCCCCGTGAGCACGAACCAGTCGATCCCCGCCGAGGTGTCGCTGTTCGAGCAACTGCAGTCGACCGCGAAGGAGGCCGGCTTCAAGGTGAATCTGAAGCCGCTCGACCTCTCCAGCTGGTACGGGGCGCTCGGCGAGAACGACTACGACCTCGTGAGCGCGCCGTACACGAAGGTCGGCGCGGACGTGCTGCGCATCCTGTTCGACTCGTCGGGAACCGTGCCGGCGCCCAGCGGGTACTTCGCGAACCACTCGCAGGTGAAGGACCCGGCGCTCGACGCCCTGCTCGAGGGCGCGAACGCGACCTCCGACGCCGACGAACGCGCCGACCTCTATGCTCAGGCCCAGGAGATCATCCTCGGCGGGTTCTACATCCTGCCGCTGTACGACCAGCAGAACCACTTCCTGCTGCGTTCCGATGTGAAGGGACTGAGGGCCATGCCGACCGTGTCGACACCCACGCTCTACGACACATGGCTGGCTCGCTGACCGTCGACCTCGTCGCGGCCGCGCCGACCGCCCCGACGCGCGGGCGGCTCGCGCGCTGGGCCCTGCTGCGCCTCGGCGGCATCGTCTTCGTGCTCTGGGCGGTCGCGACCGTCACCTTCTTCGCGCTGCGGCTGATCCCGGGCGACCCCGCCGAGGCCGTGCTCGGCGGGCCGGGCTCGCAGGCCAGCGCGGAGGCGCTCGCGCAGGCCCGGGCGGACTACGGGCTCGACCGGCCGCTGATCGAGCAGTACGGGCTGTATCTCGCGCGGCTCGCGACGGGCGACCTGGGCAGCTCGTACGCGCTGCGCGAGCCCGTGGCATCCGTCATCTCGACCAATCTCGGGCCGACGCTGCTGCTCGCTGTGCTCTCGCTCGTGGTGGCGCTCGCGATCGCTCTCGGCCTCGCGGTGTGGTCGACGCGGGGCGGCCGGATCGCCGTGGGTATCGGCTCGGTGCTCGAGATCGTGGCGGCGGCCGTGCCGCACTTCTGGCTCGGCATCTCGCTCATCCTGCTGTTCTCGACGCTGCTCGGCTGGCTGCCCCCGGTGAGCGTGCCGGGGCCGCTCGGGCTCGTGCTGCCGGTGCTGACGCTCGCGATCCCGCTCGCCGGGTTCCTCGGGCAGGTGATGCGCGAGGCGCTGCTCGACGCTCTCGACTCGCCGTTCGTGCTGTCGGCACGGGCGCGCGGCGAGGGCGACAGCGGGGTGTTCTGGCGGCACGCCCTGCGGCACGCGGCCATCCCCGCGATCGGACTGACCGGGTGGGCGTTCGGCTCGCTCATCAGCGGCGCCGTGGTCGTGGAGACGATCTTCGCCCGCCAGGGGCTCGGCCGCAGCCTGCTCTCGGCCGTGCAGTCGCGCGACGTGCCGCTCGTGCTCGGGGTCGTGCTCGTCGTGGCGCTCGGCTACATCCTGGTGACGACGCTCACCGACCTCGCCGACCGCCTCGTCGACCCGCGGCTCGCGAAGGCACACCTGTGACGGCCCTGTCGCCGGCGCGCACCCGCGCCGCGCGCAGGCCGCGGGCTGTCGAGGTCGGGGCTGTCGTCGTGATCGCGTTCCTCGCGCTCTCGGCGCTGCTGCCCGGGCTCGTGGCGCCCGGCGACCCGCTCGCGATCGCGCCGGTCGACGCCTTCCAGGCGCCGTCGCCCTCCCACCTGTTCGGCACCGACGAGTCGGGCCGCGACATCTTCACCCGGGTGGTGCACGGCACGGGGGCGTCCCTGCTCATCGGCATCGCGGCGACCGCGATCGGCCTCGGGCTCGCGCTCGTCTTCGGCCTGCTCGCCGGCTTCGGCCCGCGCTGGCTCGACTTCGGCACCACCCGACTGCTCGAGGTGCTGTTCGCGTTTCCCGGCCTGCTCTTCGCGCTGCTGTTCATCGTGGTCTACGGGCCGGGCGTCGTGACGTCGACGATCGCCGTCGGCCTGTCGACCGCGCCGGGCTACGCGCGCATCATCCGCAGCCGCGTCATCCAGGTGCGCACCTCGCCGTACATCGAGGCCGCCGTCGTGCTCGGACGGGGCCGCACGCTGCGGATCGTGCGGCACGTACTGCCGAACGTGGCCGGCGCCCTCTTCGTGCTCGCCACCCTCGGGGTCGGCCAGTCGATCGTCTGGGCGTCGTCGCTGAGCTACCTCGGCCTCGGCGCCGTGCCGCCCGCCGCCGAGTGGGGCGCGATGCTCTCCGCCGGGCGCACCTACATCTCGTCGTTCTGGTGGATGACCTTCTTCCCCGGCCTGTTCATCGTGCTCAGCGCGGCCGCGACGACGCTGCTCGGGCGCGCCCTGCAGCAGCGGGGGCGGGAATCGTGACCGCGCTGCTGTCCGTGGCCGGGCTATCGGTGCGGTTCGGCGACACCCGGGTGGTCTCCGACGTCGCGTTCGACGTGCAGCCGGGCGAGTGCGTCGGCATCGTCGGCGAGAGCGGCTCGGGCAAGAGCGTCACGGCCCGGTCGCTGCTCGGGCTCGCGGGACGACGGGCTCGGGTGTCGGCCGAGACCTTGCTATTCGACGGCACGGACCTCGCGGATGCCCCGGCCCGCACGCTGCGCTCGCTGCGGGGACGCGACATCGGCTACGTGTCGCAGGGGGCGCTCGTGGCCCTCGACCCGCTGCGCACGGTCGGACGCGAGATCGCCGACTCCCTGCGCCTCCACACCTCGAGCACACCCGCCCAGCGTCGTGCGCGTGTGCTCGAGCTGCTCGCCGAGGTCGGCATCCCCGACCCCGAGCTGCGCGCCGCCCAGCGGGCCGACCAGCTGTCGGGCGGCCTCAGGCAGCGCGCCGTGATCGCGTCGGCGATCGCGTTGCGCCCCCGGCTGCTCATAGCCGACGAGCCGACCACGGCGCTCGACAGCACGGTGCAGGCGGGGATCCTCGACCTGCTCGAGCGGCTGCGCGACCAGGGCACGGCCGTCGTGCTCATCAGCCACGACCTCGCCGTGGTGTCGCGGCTCGCCACCCGCGTGCTCGTGATGCACGACGGACGCATCGTGGAGCGCGGCCCGACCGCCGACGTGCTGGGCGGGCCGCGGCATCCATACACCCGGCGGCTGATCGCGGCGGTGCCGACCGACCGCCCCCGCGGCACCCGGCTGACGCTGCCCGCTCCTGCCGCCGCACCCGCCGCCGACCCCGCCGGTTCGCGCGTCGTCTTCGGAAATTCAGGAACCACGGTCGTGGATGTCGCAAAAACCGCCGTTCCGACGACCGCGGCCACCGCTACTCCTGAATTTCCGAAAAAAGCGGTGGTGACCGCCCGCGGCCTCACCCGCCGGTTCGGCGCGCGGCTGGCCGTCGACGACGTGGGCTTCGTGCTCGAGCGCGGGCGCACGCTCGGTGTCGTCGGCGAGTCCGGTTCGGGCAAGACCACCGTGGCGCGGCTCGTGCTCGCCCTCGACCGGCCGGACTCGGGCGACGTGCAGGTGCTCGGGCGCGCGTGGAGCGCCGCGACCGAGCGGGAGCGCCGGCCGCTGCGGCCGCGCATCGGCGCGATCTACCAGGACGCGCTCAGTTCGTTCGACCCGCGGCAGACCGTCGGGCAGATCGTCGCCGACGCTGTCACCCGCGGGCGCTCGCTGCGCGCGGGGCCCGAGGTCGTCGAGCTGCTCGAGCGCGTCGGCCTGTCCGAGGCCGTACTGAGGCGGCGTCCGCTGCATCTCTCGGGCGGGCAGCAGCAGCGCGTCGCCATCGCGCGCGCGATCGCGGGCCGCCCCGACGTGATCGTCTGCGACGAGCCGGTCTCGAGTCTCGACGTGTCGGTGCAGGCGCAGGTACTCGACCTGCTCGACGACCTGCAGCGCGATCTCGGGCTCAGCTACCTGTTCATCACCCACGACCTCGGCGTCGTGCGCCACGTGAGCGACGACGTGCTCGTGATGCGCGCCGGCCGCGTGGTGGAGCGCGGCGGCACCGAGGCGGTCTTCTCGGCTCCGCAGCACGACTACACGCGGGAGCTGCTGGCGTCGGCCCCGCGCATCCGGGCCTCTCTGGCGATACGCGACGGGGGCGACCTAGACTCGGACGCGACCTAGATCCGCACGCGACCCGGGAGTTCTGCTGTGAGCGACGAGAACGTGGGCGACGACACGCCGACCGAACGATTCGACCCGAAGGCGGCCGGGCAGACGCCGCCCGACCCGTTCGGCACGGATCCCGAGCAGTACCCCGCGACGAGGCGGCTTCCGGCGAGCGAACTGCCGACCGAGCTCGCCCCGGCAGCCGCCGCGACCCCGCTCTACTCGCCGGCCCCGGGCGACGGCATCATCCCGCCCGATCGCCCGCGCGCGACGCAGCCGGCGGGCGGACGCCCGGTCGGGAGCGCGACCGGCTCCCCCGGCGGCACACCGCCCAAGAAGCCGCGCACCCTGATGTGGTGGCTGATCGGCATCGGCGCCGCGCTGCTCGTTGCCGTGATCGTGCTGCTCGTGATGCTGTTCTCCGGCGGCGACGACCCCGCCCCCGTCGCCACGGACACCCCCAGCGCGACCTCGACCGCTACGCCCACGCCCAGTCCGAGCGTCACCCCCGAGCCCGAACCCACCGCGACGCCGACAGCGGAGCCGGTGCCGAGCCCCACCTTCGCGACCTTCTCGGCACCCGCATCCGCGAATTGCCGTGAGGGCGACGACGAGGCCCCGCTCAGCTTCTCGTGGTCGAGCACCGATGCGGTACGCGCCTACCTCGGCGTCGGCACGCAGAACGCCGCCCTCAACCCCACGGTCAGCGACCTCGACCCGACCGCCACCTACACCGAGCTGCCCTACGACTGCTCGATCGCCTCGCAGGTCTACACCGTGACCCTCGAGGACGCCTCGGGCGGGCTCGCGAGCAAGACGGTCACCATCACGAAGTAGCGGGGTAGATTAGGGGCAGAAACCAGGCACCTCTCCACCGACACGGTGCCGCCTATAGAACCGGAGCTCCGCCATGCCGAATCCCACGCCCGCCTCGATGCCCGACAAGCCCGCGCTCGAAGGCCTCGAAGAGAAGTGGGGCACCGTCTGGGACACCGACGGCACCTACCGGTTCGACCGCTCGTCGGCCACGAAAGAGAACGTGTTCTCGATCGACACTCCCCCGCCCACGGCGTCGGGATCGCTGCACATCGGCCACGTCTTCAGCTACACCCACATGGACCTCATCGCCCGCTACCAGCGCATGCGCGGCAAAGAGATCTTCTACCCGATGGGATGGGACGACAACGGCCTCCCCACCGAACGCCGGGTGCAGAACTACTACGGCGTGCGCTGCGACCCGTCGCTGCCCTACGCCCACGACTACACGCCGCCCCTGCAGGGCGGCGACAACGCGTCGAGCAAGGCGGCCGACCAGGTGCCGGTCTCGCGACGCAACTTCATCGAGCTGTGCGAACGCCTCACCGCCGAAGACGAGCAGCAGTTCGAACTGCTCTGGCGCCAGCTCGGCCTGAGCGTCGACTGGGCGCAGTCGTACCGCACCATCGGCGACGACGCCCAACGCGCGGCCCAGCGGGCATTCCTGCGCAACATCGAACGCGGCGAGGCCTATCAGGCCGACGCGCCGACGCTGTGGGATGTCACGTTCCGCACCGCGGTCGCGCAGGCCGAGCTCGAAGACAAGGAGATGCCGGCCGCGTACCACCGCCTGGCCTTCCACCAGGCCGGCGGCGACGATGTCTTCATCGAGACCACCCGCCCCGAGCTGCTGGCCGCGTGCGTCGCGCTCGTCGCCCACCCCGACGACGACCGCTACAAGCACCTCTTCGGCACCAACGTCACCACCCCGATCTTCGGCGTGGAGGTGCCCGTCGTGGCCCACCACCTCGCACAGATCGACAAGGGTTCGGGCATCGCCATGATCTGCACCTTCGGCGACGTCACCGACGTAGTCTGGTGGCGCGAGCTCGACCTGCCCAACCGCACCATCATCGGCGCCGACGGGCGGATCGTGGCGGATGCGCCCGAGGCCATCGCCACCGACGAGGCGCGCGCCGCCTACGCCGAGATCGCCGGCAAGACGGTCTTCAGCGCCAAGGCGAAGATGGTCGAACTGCTCAAGGCCTCCGGCGAGATGATCGGCGACGCCAAGCCGATCACCCACTCGGTGAAGTTCTTCGAGAAGGGCGACAAGCCGCTCGAGATCATCTCCACCCACCAGTGGTACATCGCCAACGGCGCCCGCGACGCCGACCTGCGCGCCCGCCTCCTGCAGCGCGGCAAAGACGTCAACTTCGTTCCGGAGTTCATGCGCGTGCGCTACGAGAACTGGGTCGGCGGCCTCACCGGCGACTGGCTCATCTCGCGCCAGCGCTTCTTCGGCGTGCCGATCCCGGTCTGGTACGAGCTCGACGCCGACGGCGAGAAGGACCGCGTGATCGTGCCGACCGAGGCCGACCTGCCCGTCGACCCCGCGTCGCACACCGCTCCCGGCTTCGACGAGAGCCAGCGCGGCGTACCGGGAGGGTTCGTCGGCGAGGTCGACATCATGGACACCTGGGCCACCTCGAGCCTCACCCCGCAGATCGCCGGCGGCTGGGAGACCGACCCCGAGCTCTTCGACCTCGTGTTCCCGTACTCGCTGCGCAGCCAGGGCCAGGACATCATCCGCACGTGGCTGTTCTCGACCGTGCTGCGGGCCGAGCAGGAGTCCGGCGTCGCCCCGTGGAAGAACGCGGGCATCTCCGGCTTCATCGTCGACCCCGACCGCAAGAAGATGTCGAAGTCGAAGGGCAACGTCGTCACCCCCAAGGGCATGCTCGACGACCACGGCTCGGACGCCGTGCGCTACTGGGCCGCATCGAGCCGGCTCGGCACCGACGCCGCGTTCGACCCGCAGAACCCGAAGCAGATCAAGATCGGGCGCCGCCTCGCGATCAAGGTGCTGAACGCGGCCAAGTTCGTCTACTCGTTCCCGGTGCCCGAGGGCGCGAAGACGACGGATGCCACGGCCGGAATCACCGAGGCGCTCGACGTCGACCTGCTCGCCGAGCTCGACCGTGTCGTCGCCACGGCGACGAAGGCCTTCGACGAGTTCGACCACGCGCGGGCGCTCGAGACCACCGAGCACTTCTTCTGGGTGTTCTGCGACGACTACCTCGAACTCGTCAAGGAGCGCGCGTACGGCTCGTCGACGCCCGAGGGCCAGGCGAGCGCGGTGCTCACCCTGCGCACCGCGGTCGACGTGCTGCTGCGCCTCTTCGCGCCGTTCATCCCGTTCGCGACCGAGGAGGTGTGGAGCTGGACTCACGATGGTTCGGTGCACACCGCCGCGTGGCCGCTGGCCGCCGATTCCGAGGCACCCACGGGCCTGCTCCCGCTCGTCTCAGAGGCGCTCATCAGCATCCGGCGGGCCAAGACCGACGCGAAGGCCTCGCAGAAGACCGAGGTCACCTCGGCCACCATCTCCGGACCCGCGATGCTCGAGCTCGGCCTCGACGACCTCAAGGGAGTCGGCCGTATCGCGACCGTCACCTTCATCGAGTCCGACACGGTGTCGGTGAGCGACATCGTGCTGGCCGAGCAGCCGGCCGTCGAGGCATAGCGGCCACCCGTGCAGAACCCTAAGGAGGAATCCTGATGCAACTCGGAACCCGCTGGAGCCTGGGCGGCCCCACCCCCGACCGGCTGCCGCCATCCGTCGTGCTCGCGATCCGCGACGTGGAGTCGCAGCTCGCCGAGGTCGACACGAGCCAGTGGCGCTGGACGCTCACGTGGCTCGAGCAGCGGCCCGTGGTCGAACTCGACGACGGCACGACCATCCGGGTGGACCACGTCGGCGACGTGACGGTCACCTTCGACGGCGAGCCCGACGAGCACTTCTAGCCGCGCCGCGGGCGGTCGGCCGACACCGCACGATCGTCAGTGCAGGCGGTACAGCTGGTGGTTCGCGCCGGCGTGACGCTCGGCGAGCACCAGCCGGACCTCGGCCTCGGCGGCGCGCCGGATCATGAGCTCTTCGGTGTTCACGGGTGCGACCGCCCGGGCCGCCCGGCGCTGGCTCCAGGCGACGAGCGCCGAACCGACGGCGAGTGCCGCCCTGTCGAGGGTGCCGGATCGCGGTTCGCCCCGCCCCATCGTGCCTATGGCGTTCATGGTTTCTCCTTCCCGTTAGCTGTGAATTTAGACCGTGCCACCGACACGGTCGGGGGCCGGTGGTACCTCATCGGCGTCCATGACCGGGAACGCATTGAACTGCACCTGCACGGGTCGCGTACCCGGCACGCCTTCCCGCTTGTAGAGGGCGGAGTAGCGTTCGGTGATCGTCTCGATCTCCGCGACGAGGTCGTGCAGTTGGTCCGACGTGAGCCGCAGGTTGACGGCGTTCAGGGTGGATGCCTCGAACCACCGTCGCTCGAGCTGTTCGCTGCCGTGCGCGATGAAGTCGCCGAGCAGCGCGTCGCGCATGACCTGCCACTCACGGGTGAGCAGGTCGCTCGCCGACCGCTCGGCCGAACTCGGCGGGTACTCGATCGGCATGACGCTGATGCCTTCCGGCGATCGTTCCCACCAGCGTTCGCGGGCCGACCCCTTCTGCGTGTCCTCACGCACGAATCCGTGCTTCTCCAGCTGGCGCAGGTGGTAGCTCGTGGCGCCGCTCGACTCGCCGAGCCGCTCGGCGAGTCCGCTCGCCGTGAACGACCCGTAGGTGGTGAGCGTGTCGACGATCTTCACCCGCAACGGATGCGCGAGCGCCTTAAGGCTGGTCATGTCGAGAGAGCGGATGCCGTCGGTCGGGCGCTGCGGAGAACTCATGGTGCAAACATATCCTTGCAAAGACTTCTTTGCAAGCACTTCTTTGCATTAGTTTCTTTGCACACAGGGAGGTGTGTCTGCCTCCGCCCGGGTCTGGGCGGGAAGCCTAGGCTGGCGGGATGACGAACCCGTTCTTCACCGCGAGCGAGCTGCCCTTCGGCCTTCCGCCCTTCGCAGACATCGCCGACGAGCACTACCGTTCCGCCTTCGACAAGGGGTTCACCGAGCAGCTCGCGGAGGTCGAGCGGATCGTGAACGACGAGGAAGCGCCGACCTTCGAGAACACGCTCCTGCCGCTCGAGCGCAGTGGACGCATCCTCGACCGGGTCGCCGCGGCCTTCTACAACAAGAGTTCGAGCGACAGCACCGAGTTCACCGACGACCTCGAGGAAGAGATCGCGCCGCTCTTCGCCGCGCACACCGACGCGATCCGGCTCGACCCCGCGTTGTTCGCGCGCATCCGCGCCGTGCACGACTCGCTGGGCCCGGCCGGGACGGACCACAGCGGGCTCGAGGCCGAGTCGCGCTACCTCGTCGAGCGCTACCTGGCCGAGTTCACCCTCGCCGGCGCCGGCCTGAGCGAGGACGACAAGACCGTGCTGCGCGAGCAGAACATGCGTCTCTCGAGCCTCACCACCCGGTTCGAGAAGAACCTGCTGGCCGACACCAACGAACTCGCGGTCGTGGTCGACGATGTGGCCGAGCTCGACGGACTGGGCGAGGGCGAGATCTCGGCGGCGGCGGAGGCGGCGCGCGAGCGCGGGCTCGAGGGCTCGTACCTCGTGACCCTCGTGCTCCCGACGGGGCATCCGTATCTCTCCTCGCTCACCGACCGCGGCCTGCGCGAACGCATCATGACCGCCTCGCGCTCGCGGGGAAGCCGCGGCAACGAGAACGACAACCGCGCCCTCGTGCTCGAGATCACCCGGCTGCGTGCCGAACGCGCGCGGCTGCTCGGGTTCGACAGCCACGCCGCGTTCGTGACGGCCGACGAGACCGCGAAGACCCCGGAAGCCGTCTTCGCTATGCTCGGCGACCTCGCCCCGATCGCCGCGCACAACGCCCGCGACGAGCAGGCGGCGCTGCAACGGGTGGCGGGAGACGAGCCGATCGAGGCCTGGGACTGGGCGTTCTACACCGAGAAGGTGCGGGCGGAACGGTTCGACGTCGACACCGCCGCCATGCGCCCGTACTTCGAGTCCGAGCGGGTGCTGCGCGACGGCGTCTTCTTCGCGGCCACGCGGCTGTACGGCATCACCTTCGCCGAACGCGAGGACCTCGTGGCCTACCACCCCGACGTGCGGGTGTTCGAGGTCGCGGACCCCGACGGCTCGCCGCTCGGGCTGTACCTGCTCGACCTCTACACGCGCGACTCGAAGCGCGGCGGCGCCTGGATGAACGCGCTCGTGTCGCAGAACGACCTACTCGGCACGTCGCCCGTCGTCGTGAACAACCTCAACGTGCCGAAGCCGGCGGCGGGATCGCCGACGCTGCTTAGCTACGACGAACTCACGACGCTGTTCCACGAGTTCGGCCACGCGTTGCACGGCCTGTTCGCGCGCGTGACGTACCCGCGGTTCGCCGGGACCAACGTGTTCCGCGACTTCGTCGAGTTCCCGAGCCAGGTCAACGAGATGTGGCGGCTCTGGCCCGAGGTGCTCGCGAACTACGCGGTGCACTACGAGACCGGCCAGCCGATGCCGCACGACGTCGTCGACCGGCTGCAGGCCTCCGCCACGTTCAACGAGGGCTTCCTCACGAGCGAGTACCTCGCCGCGGCCCTGCTCGACCAGGCCTGGCATTCGATCGGCGCGGACGACGAGGTGACGGATGTCGCGGCCTTCGAGTCGGCGGCCCTCGCCGCCGTGTCGCTCGACAACCCCGCGGTGCCGACCCGGTACTCGAGCACCTACTTCGCCCATACCTTCTCGGGCGGCTACGACGCCGGCTACTACTCCTACATCTGGAGCGAGGTGCTCGACGCCGACACCGTCGACTGGTTCGTGGAGAACGGCGGCCTCACGCGCGAGAACGGCGATCGGTTCCGTTCGCTGCTGCTCGGCGTGGGCGGGTCGAAGGATCCGCTCGAGGCGTTCCGCGAATTCCGGGGACGGGACGCCGAGATCGGGCCGTTGCTGAAGAGGCGCGGGCTCGAGGGCTCGGCGGGCTGAAGGTACGGCGGGCTGAGGCCCGCGCGCTAAGCGGCTCGGCGGGCCGGGGGTTTGCGACATCCGGCCTCTTCTCCTCCACAGGCCGCCGATGAAACGGTTGTCCACCGAAAAATAGGCACCTGACCGGGAGAAATTCTTATGTCGGTGGCTCGGTGCACTATCCCGGCATGGACGGAATCGATGCGGGCGGGGAGGCGGTCGGCGCGGCGGTCGGCGCGGCGGTCGGCGCGGCGGTCGGCGCCGTGCGCGAGCGCTTGGCCGCAGTATCGGGCGTGCCCTTGCACGCGACGTCCGACCGCGCGCTGTGCGCGTTGACGGTCGCGGTCGAGGAGGCGGGGCGGCTGCTCGACGGGCTGCGGGCGGCCGTCGCCGGCGAGATCGCCGACCGGTCGCGCTTCGGACTCGGCACCGACTCACTCGCGCACCGCATGGGAATGAAGCGCGGGGTCGACGTCGTGGAGCGGCTCACGCGCGTTTCCGCGGCGGAGGCCGGTCGCCGGGTGAAGGTCGGCGCGGCGCTCCGGAGCGAGGTCGGCATCGACGGCTCGGTGACGCCGCCCGACCACGCCCCACTCGCGGCGGCCATGGCGGCGGGTGACGTGGGCATCGAGGCCGCGACGGTCATCGTGCGATGCCTCGAGCAGGCGCGGGCCACGGCCGCGCCCGACGACGTCGAGGCGGCGGAGAACGCGCTCGTGGAGACGGCGACCCACTGCACGGCCGACGAGGTCGGCGTGCAGGCGCGCGCCTGGCGCGAGGCGCTCGATCCCGACGGTGCCGAACCCCGCGATGAGCGCCTGCACCGCAAACGCGCGTTCCGACTCGGCCGCGAGGTGGACGGCCTGACGCCGTTCTCCGGTGCGTTGAAACCCGTCGATGCGGCACTGCTCAAGGCGGCCTTCGACGAGGCGGATCGGCCAGGAAACACGCCGCGCTTCCTCGGCGACGCCGACCGCGCCGCGGGAGCCGTGCTTTCGACGGACTCGGCCGGCGAGACCACGATCGAGCTGGTAGACCCCCGCAGTCGGGAACAGCGCCACTACGACGTCGTGACCGGGTTGCTCCACGCTGGCGTGCGGTCGACGGGCGCTGAGTCCGGCGGGATGCGCTCGACCGCGGAGGTCACCGCGGTCATCACACTCGACGACCTCCGTTCCGGAGCCGGCGTGGGGTTCGTCGACGACGTCGCCGAACCGGTTTCCGCGGCCACGATCCGGCAATTGGTGTGTGCGAACGGCTACGCGCCCATACTGCTGGGCGACCAGGGCGAAGTGCTGATGCTCGGAAGGACGCGGCGCAGATTCTCGCCCGCGCAGATGCGGGCGTTACGGATTCGCGACGGCGGATGCGTCAATTGCGGCGCCCCGCCCGGCTGGTGCGACGGCCACCACGTGCTCGAGTGGGTGAAAGACGAGGGTCCGACCGACATCGACAACGGTGTGCTGCTGTGTCGGGAATGTCACCGGCTCGTCCACACCGGCTCGTTCGCTCTGAAGATGATCGGCGGCCGGCCGCACGTGCTCGCCCCGCCGTGGGTGGACCCGGCGCAGAAGTGGCGAAGGCTCGGGGGCGCCCGCACGCAGATGATCACGACACTGCGGAAGCGGCGGGCGTGAGTGGGCGCCGCGACGGAGCGGGCTCGGGACTCCGACGAGCATGAGTAGGCGCAGGGCGTGAGATAGACCGCAGCGGTTCGAGGCGAGGGCAGATGACGGGCGAGCGCCTGCGACGGGCGGGCGCACGCGAGTCCACCCCGAGCCCGCCCGCCCTCGGCCGCCCCGTCGGCCGCCCGCCCTCGGCCGCCCCGTCGGCCGCCCGCCCCGTAGACCGCCCGCCCTCGGCCGCCGTGTCGGCGGCCCGCCCTCGGCCGCCCTAGCGGGCTCTACCCCCGCCGCCTCGCCTGCGACGAGCGGCGCAGGCCGCGCGCCACGTGGTCGTCCAACATCGCCAGCTGCCAAGCGATCGCCGGCGATCCGAAGCGTTCGTGGAAGAGCGGCGTGCGCTGCACCGCCTCGACGATCGCCCGCACGAATCGCCACTGCTCGGCTTGCATCTCGGGGTCGGTCCGTAGCCACGGCGCGTGCACGAAGGGTCCGAGAGCGTACACGAGGCGGTCGAGCGTCATCGAGGCCGCGAAAGGATTCACTGGGTTGAATACCCGCTCGATCGCGAGCACGGCGCGGCATTCCACGCACTCGACTGTCGCGTCTTGTTCCTCCAAGCACTCGCGCAACAGTTCGTCGAGTCGCTCGATCCGGAGGGCCGTGGTGATGGGTTTGCCCGCCTGGTGGGCGACCACGAAGGCGGTGAGGAATGGGTCGATGGTGAGGTTGTCGTCTGTCATGCCGAGAGTGTCGGGTGGGCAGACGACACGGAGACCGACGTTGTACACGGGACGACCGATCCCGCTCCGGTGTGGGACAGGAGCGGGGCACGGGTCAGGGCAGCAGCACGACCTTCCCGACCGCCTCGCCCGAATCGACCAGCCGCTGGGCCTCCGCTGCCTGAGCGAAGGGCAGGGCCTGTCCGACCTCGACATCGAAACGGCCTTCGGCCGCGAGCACGGATGCCACGGCCACCCCCTCACGGCGCAGGCGCTGCTCCTCGTCTGTGAGCGGCTCCGGCTTGCCGCCCGACCACGCCTGGATGCCGAGTTCGGCCGCACGCGCACCGACGACGATCGTGCCGATGCGGCTGCGGTCGGACACGAGCTCGAACGAGGCCGCGAGCGCCTCGTCGGTCCCCGCTCCGTCGAGCACGACGTCGATGCCCTGCGGGGCGGCCTCGCGCACGCGCTCGACCAGCCCGTCCCCGTACTCGACGGGGATGCCCCCGAGCTCGCGCACCCGCTCCTGGCGGATGGGGCCGGCGGTGGCGACGACGGTCGCGCCCCAGGCGACGGCGAACTGGATGGCCGCCTGGCCGACGGCACCCGACCCGGCGTGCACGAGCAGCGTCTCCCCCGCCTCGAGCCCCAGCGACTTGAGCGTCTGGTAGGCGGTCGACACCGGCACGCCGACCGCGGCGCCCTGCTCGAACGACCACTCCTCGGGCTTGCGGTCGAGCGCGTCGACCGATGCCACGACGAAGGTCGCGTACGCCCCGCTGATGCCCACGATCACCTCGTCACCGACCGCCCAGTCGTCGACACCCGGTCCGACCGCCGAGATGACGCCCGACGCGTCGGAGCCGACACGACGCGGTTCGGTGATCGGCGGGGTCTTCCGCTTGCCCGACCGCAGTTTGCCGTCGATCGGGTTGACGCCGATGGCGAGCACCTCGACGACGACCTCGCCCGCGGCCGGCTCGCGCAGCGGCACCGTGACGAACTCGAGCACCTCCGGTCCGCCGATGCGTGAGTACTGCACAACCGTCGTCTCTGCCAAAGCAATCTCCCTCGGGACCCGCGCGGAGCATCCGTCGCTTCGTCAATTCAACAACGCGCGCGGCTCGAAACGCGAAACGCGACCCCCGCATCGGTGGCCCCGTCGACAATTGCGGAGCAGCTTCGCCGATGGCCGCTAAGAGCGGAACAGCGCGCTGTAGGCGTTGATGGCCGGCTGTCCGCCGAGGTGCGCGTAGAGCACGTTGCTCTCCGCCGGGATGTCGCCGCTCGACACGAGGTCGATGAGCCCGGCCATCGACTTGCCCTCGTAGACGGGGTCGATGATCATGCCCTCGAGGCGGCCGGTGAGCCGGATGGCGTCGAGCGTCGACTCGACCGGGATGCCGTAGAGGTCGCCCGCCCAGCCCTCGAGCACCGTGATCTCGTCGTCGCGCAGGTCTCGTTCGAGGCCGATGAGCGCCGCCGTGTTGCGGGCGATGCGCGCGACCTGGTCGCGCGTGGCCTCGATCTTCGCCGACGCGTCGATGCCGATGACCCGCCGCGGACGTTGCTGTCCCGCGAAGCCGGCGATCATTCCCGCGTGCGTCGACCCGGTGACGCTGCAGACGACGATCGTGTCGAAGAAGACACCCAGTTCGCGTTCCTGCTGTTCGACCTCGTACGCCCAGTTCGCGAAGCCGAGCCCGCCGAGACGGTGATCGGATGCGCCCGCCGGAATGGCGTACGGAGTGCCACCACGCGCGCGCACGTCCTCCAGCGCCTTCTCCCAGCTGGTCTTGAAGCCGATGCCGAAGCCCGCGGGGTCGAGGCGCACCTCCGCGCCCATGATGCGCGAGAGCATGATGTTGCCCACCCGGTCGTTCACCGAGTCGGGCCAGTCGACCCAGTTCTCCTGCACGAGCACGGCCTGCATACCGATCTTCGCGGCGACCGCGGCCACCTGCCGCGTGTGGTTCGACTGGTAGCCGCCGATCGACACCAGGGTGTCTGCGCCGGAGGCGATCGCGTCGGGAACCAGGTACTCGAGCTTGCGGGTCTTGTTGCCGCCGTACGCCAGTCCGCTGTTGACGTCTTCGCGCTTCGCCCAGATCGTGGCGCCGCCGAGGTGCGCCGTGAGACGCGGCAACGGGTGCACGGGGCTGGGCCCGAAGGTGAGGGAATAACGCTCGAAGTCGGTGATGGCCATGCTGGTCCTGTCTGACGGGGCGGTGTGGATGGGTCGGTGTGGATGAGTCGGTGTGGATGAATCGTCGGGTCGGTACGTGTCGGGGGCGCCGGGCGGCTTCGGCCGGAGCATCCACACTATATGCAATATATTGCGTTCTCGAATGCTATTCTGCCGACATGCCGATTCCGGGCGGGCTGGGCCTGCACAAGCGTCAACTGCTGCGTGACGACGTCTACGAGTCGCTGCGCAAGGCGATCGTCGACGGCTCGTTCGCGCCGGGAGAGCGGCTGAAAGACACTGAACTCGAGGAGTGGCTGGGGGTGAGCAGGACCCCCATCCGCGAGGCGCTGCTGCGCCTGGAGCGCGCGGGGCTCGTGGTGACGCAACCGGGGAAGGCCACCTCGGTGGCCCCGTTCGACCTCGCCTCCACCGTCAGCGCGCAGCAGGTCGCGGCGGCGATGCACGAGCTGGCCGCGACGCTCGCCGTTCCCGTGATCACCGCCGGGCAGATCGACGCGATGGTCACGGCCAACTCGTCGTTCGCGTTGGCGCTCGACGTGCTCGATCCCGACGCGGCGCTCGACGCCGACGACGCCTTCCACTCCGTCTTCGTCGAGGCGAGCGGCAACCGCATCGTGGCCGACGTCTTGGAGCAGACCACTCCCCTGCTGCACCGCGTCGAACGGATGCGGTTCGCATCCTTCGCCGGCCGCGACTCAGTAGCCCAGCACGACGCGATCGTCGAGCGCACCCGCGCGGGCGACACCGCGGCCGTCGCCGCCCTCGTGCGGGAGAACTGGCTGTCGCTGCGCTACACCACGGCCGACTGACCGAGACGCTCGGCCCGACGGGCTCGCCCTGCGGCGCAGGCGCCCGACGAAGCGCGA
>Ga0247809_1000377_pt1 | contig 21243 bp, 16 predicted proteins | sample UWRJL104311B1_FD_180951 | JGI IMG/M metagenome (GOLD analysis project Ga0247809, IMG submission 180951) | Plant litter microbial communities from Arlington Agricultural Research Station in Wisconsin, United States - UWRJ-L104-311B-1 | ecosystem: Environmental > Terrestrial > Plant litter >...
GCCCTCGTCGGCGAGAAGGTCGCCATCACGAGTTCGAAGCCGCAGACCACCCGGCGCGCCATCCGCGGCATCGTGCACCAGAAGAACGGCCAGCTCGTGGTCGTCGACACCCCGGGGATGCACCGCCCGCGCACGCTGCTCGGCGAACGGCTCAACAGCATCGTCCAGACCACACTGGGCGACGTCGACGTGGTCGGACTGTGCCTGCCCGCCAACGAGAAGATCGGTCCGGGCGACCGCTTCATCAGCGAGCAGCTCGACTCGTTCCCGCGCGCGAAGAAGGTGGCGATCGTGACGAAGATCGACGCCGCCTCGCGCCCGGCCGTCGCCGAACAGCTGCTCGCGATCTCGGAGCTGCGGGAGGACTGGGAGGCGATCATCCCGATCTCGGCGACCAGTCGCATCCAGCTCGACACGCTCATGGGGCAACTCATCAAGCTCATGCCGCTGTCGCCGCCGCTCTACCCGCTCGACACCGTCACCGACGAGGGCCTCGAGTCGCGCGTCTCGGAGCTGATCCGCGAGGCCACCCTCGAGGGCGTCATGGACGAACTGCCGCACTCGATCGCCGTGACCGTCGACGACATGATCGACCGCGACGACAAAGACCTCGTCGAGATCTACGCGAACGTCTTCGTCGAACGCGACAGCCAGAAGGGCATCATCATCGGCCACCAGGGCGAGCGGCTGCAAGACGTGGGGGCGAGGGCCCGCCACGAGATCGAGAAGCTCGTCGGCAAGCAGGTCTACCTCTCGCTGCGGGTCAAGGTCGCGAAGGACTGGCAGCGCGACGCGAAGCAGCTGGGCCGGCTCGGGTTCTAGGCACACATCCGCGCACTCACTCGCTGGGATGATTTTCGCCGGATGGGCCGGATGACGCGGCCGGGAACGCCTAGCGTGTAACCATGATCCACAGGCTGCAGGCGTACCAGTACGCCATCGACGCGGGGTTCGCCCTGGCCTACGTCGCGTTCGCGTACACGACCTTCGGCATCTACGAGTACGACCTGCGCACGCCGGTGCTCATCATGCTCGGCATCTACGCGGTCGCCATCGGCATCCGGCGGGTCAGCCCGGGGGCGGCGCTCGCGCTGGCGTGGATCGCCTCGATCGCCCAGATCTCCATCGGGGTGAGCCCGAGCTTCTACGACGTGGCCACGCTGGTCGTGCTGTACACGACGGCGGCCTACGGCAGCCGTGCCGTGCGGTATCTCGGGCTCGCCTCCGTCGTCGTGGGCTCGGCCGTCGCCGCGGCCTACCTGTCGGCCGAGGGTGCGGCGAGGGGCGTCGCCGACACGGTGCTGGGGCCGTTCGGGCTGCCCAGCATCATCCTCCAGTTCGCGCTACTGTTCCTGATCCTCGTCATCATCCTCGGGGCGTCCTGGGTCGTCGGGCTCCTGATGCGCGCGATGATGCGCGCCCGGGAGAGCCGGCTCGCGAAGGAGGCCGCGGAGCAGGACGTCATCGTCGAGCAGGAACGCAACCGCATCGCCCGCGACATGCACGACGTCGTCGCCCACTCGCTCGCGGTCGTCATCGCGCAGTCCGACGGCGCCAGGTACGCGCGTGCCCACGACCCGGAGGCGGTCGACGAGGCGCTCATCGCCATCTCCTCGACCGCCCGCGACGCCCTCGCCGACGTGCGGCTGCTGCTCGGTCAGCTGCGCCACAGCCAGGGGAACGGTCCGCAGCCCGTGCTCGCCGACCTCGACCGGCTGCTCGACCAGCTGCGAGCCTCCGGTCTCACCATCTCCTTCGCCCAGACCGGCGAGCCGCGGCCGCTCGGCACCGCGCAGGAGCTCTCGATCTACCGGATCGTGCAGGAAGCGATCACCAACGCGCTGCGCCACGGCGACCGCGGCCGCGAGGTGGTGGTGACCTTCGACTGGAGGCCCGACGCCATCGACATCACCATAACGAACGGGATAGACGTGCCGACGACGACAGCACAGCTCCACATCGGCCACGGCCTCGCGGGCATGACGGAGCGCGCGTCGCTCGTGGGCGGCAGCCTCCGCGCGCAGCCCGCCGGCGACCGGTTCGTCGTGTCGGCGACGGTGCCGACGGTGGCAGTCGCGTGACCGCGCGCATCCGCGTCGCGATCGTCGACGACCAGGCGCTGTTCCGCACCGGCATCCGCATGCTCGTGTCGTCTCAGCCCGACCTCGAGTTCGTCGGCCAGGCCGGGAACGGGGCCGAGGGCATCACGATGGCCCGCGAGGCCACGCCCGACGTGGTGCTCATGGACATACGTATGCCGGTGATGGACGGCATCGAGTCGACGCGTGCGATCCTCGCCGAGTCCGAGCAACGCGGGTCGGTCGCGCCGCGCATCATCGTGCTCACCACCTTCGACCTCGACGAGGCCGCGATGCGGGCTATCCGAGGCGGCGCGAGCGGGTTCCTGCTGAAAGACACCGACCCGGAATTCCTGCTCGCCGCCATCAGGACGGTGCACGCGGGAACCTCGGTGATCGCGGCATCCGCCACCCGAGAGCTGTTCGAGAACTTCGATTCCCACCACGCCGCCCAGGTGCCGGAGGCGTTCGGCACCCTGACCTCGCGCGAGAAGGACATCTTCGTGCTGGCCGCCCGCGGCCTGAGCAACGCGGAGATCGCGTCGGCCGAGTTCCTCAGCGAGGCCACGGTCAAGACCCACATCTCTCGGGTGCTCGGCAAGCTCGGGTTGCGCGACCGCGTGCAGCTCGTCGTGTTCGCCTACGAGAACGGGCTCACCGACTGATACCGGGTGCCGACGGCCGGGCCGCGAAAGGTCATCCGCGAGGCTGACATCGGCGGTACCGCGGCCCGACGACCGGCGCACGCACGATCCGTAGCGTTGCGACCATGGACACAACACAGCACGCGCTCGTCGCCCGCGTCGAGTCGCTCGGAAAATCGTACGGCTCGGCCGAGAACACCGTCGCCGCCCTCCGCGGTGTGTCGCTCGGCATCCGCCGGGGCGAATTCACGGCCATCATGGGTCCGAGCGGCTCGGGCAAATCCACTCTCATGCACATCATGGCCGGGCTCGATTCGGCGACCTCCGGACGCGTGTGGCTCGCAGACACCGAGATCACCGACCTCGCGGATGACGCGCTCACGATCCTCCGGCGTCGCCGCGTCGGTTTCGTCTTCCAGGCGTTCAACCTCGTGCCGACGCTCGACGTCGAGGGCAACATCCTCCTCCCCTTCGAGCTCGACGGCCGCCGCGTGAGCGCGGAGGAACGCGCCTGGATCGACCAGCTCGTCGGATCGCTCGGCCTCGACGCGCGGCTGCGGCACCGCCCGCACGAGCTGTCGGGCGGCCAGCAGCAGCGCGTGGCCATCGCCCGCGCCCTCGCCACGCGGCCCGACCTCGTCTTCGCCGACGAGCCGACGGGCAACCTCGACTCGCGCACCGGACGCGAGGTGCTCACACTCCTCGCCACCGCGAGCCGTGAGTACGGCCAGAGCATCGCGATGGTCACGCACGACCCGGTCGCCGCGAGCTACGCCGACCGCATCGTCTTCCTCGCCGACGGTGCCGTGGTGCGCGACCTCGGCAAGTCGTCGGCCGAGGAGATCTCGTCGCTCATGCTCGCGATGGAGCGTTCCTGATGCGCCGCCTCCGGGTCTCCGAACACGTGCCCAGCATCCTCGTCGCATCGCTCGGCGCGGCGTTCGGGGTGTCGCTGCTGCAGCTCGCCGGCGTGATGTCGTCGGTGATCGTCGCGGACGACGTGACGGGGTCGAGCGGCATGGTGCGGGTCATGCTCGCCGCCGTGGCCATCGTCTTCATCGCGATAGCCATCTACGTGAGCGCGATCGTGACCGCCAACACCTTCGCGACGATCATCGCCGGTCGAACCCGCACGATCGCGCTACTGCGGCTCATCGGTTCGAGCGCAGCGACGCAGCGCCGCGCCGTGGCGTGGGAGGGGCTGCAGGTCGGTGTGGTGGGTGCCGTCGTCGGCACCGTGACCGGAACCGTGGTCTCGCTCGGCGTCGTCGCCGTGGGCCGGGCGACCGACTTCCTGCCCGCCCTCGACTACGGGTTCGCGCCGCCCGTGATCGCACTGCCCGTCGTCGCCGTCGTGCTGACCACGTGGCTCGCCTCCTGGATCGGGTCGCGGCGCGTGCTGACCGTGTCGCCGATCCAGGCCACCGGCGCGTCGCAGGAGGAGTCGTTGGAGCAGGCATCCGGCCACCGCGCCCGCAACGTCGTCGCGGCGGTCTTGGTCGTCACGGGGCTCGGGGCGCTCGTGCTCGCGGTCGTCGTGGGGCTGGTGTCGCCGTTCGGCGTGCTGATCGGGGTGGTCGGCGGCCTGCTGTCGTTCAGCGGGTTCATCCTCGGCGCCCAGGCCGTGATGCCGCGGGTGCTGCGCTGGGTGGGGAGGGCCTTCGGCTCGAGCGCCCCGGCGAGGCTCGCCGCCCAGAACGCGGTGCGCTATCCGGAGCGCAGCACCCGCACGACGATCGGTCTCGTCATCGGGGTGACGCTCATCACGATGTTCGCGGTGGCGGTCGAGAGCTTCCAGGGCCTGATGCGACGGCTTCAGGAGGGGCAGCCCGGAGGCCAGGAGCAGACCGACCAGGTGTTGGTGATCATCGTGGCCGTCTTCTCGATCCTCACCGGCTTCAGCGCGCTCATCGCGGCGGTGGGCATGGTCAACAACCTGTCGCTCGGAGTGCTGCAGCGTACCCGGGAGCTCGGGCTGCTGCGCGCGCTCGGGTTCACGGCGCGCCAGGTGCGCAGGATGATCCTGATCGAGAGCGCGAGCCTCACCGTGGCCGCGGTGCTCGTCGGCCTCGTGCTCGGCACGTTCTACGGCTGGGTCGGAGCGCAGTCGCTGCTCGGATCGGCGACGGCCGGCGGGGGAGTGCTGCCGCCCGCCGTGCCGGTGCCGCTGCTCGTGGCGGTCGCTCTCGCGGCGGCCGTCCTGACTCTCGTGGCGTCGGTGACGCCGTCGCGGCGCGCGACCCGGATCGCGCCCGTCGCGGCGCTCGCGGTGACCTGAGCAATAAGCTCGACCCGGGCGCATCGGCCCGACTGTGGGAGTGGGATGTGATGGGATTCGGTTCGCGGGTGGCGACGGTCGGGGTCGTGGCGGCGCTGGTCGCGGCGACGCTCGCCGGGTGCAGTGCGGAATTCGGCGCGGGCATGGGCGAGTCGGTCGGCCTCGCGGCGCGGGATGCGGGCGCGGCGCAGTCCCCGGGCGCGCAAGGGCCCGCCGCACCGGGCCCCGCCGCACCGGATTCGCCGCCGCCCGCCCCGCCCCAGCTCGAGGTCGGCGTCACCGACTGGGCGAACCTCGAGACCTGCGACGACGACGTGTCGGGCGCCACGGGCACGTGGACGCGCACGTCGGGGTACCCCGAGGCCGAATTCGACGAGGCGCTCATCGTGGCCTCGTGCGGCTACCGCGAGACGGAGGACGGCGACTACGTCGGCGTCGCCGCGATCGTCGACGACAACGCCATCTACTCGCTCGGCGGCCAGCTCACCCGCGACGGGTGGGTGCTGCAGTCCGACGACTTCGATCCCGACCTCGCGCCCGCGTCGGGCGAGTACGCGGGAAGCCGCGACTACGTCTCCGCCGGCGGCGACCTGCTGCACATCGAGACGTACGACAACGGCACGCTGCCCACGACCTTCCAGACGTACTTCGACTTCAGTACGCCCGATCTGGGCCAGCCGACCTAGGGGCGGCGCACCCGCCCACACGGCACACCCGCGCACGCGGCCGGCCCGCCCGCGCACAGGGGCCGGCCGCCCACACGGGTGCATATCGGAAATTCAGGAGACGCGGTCGCCGGCGGCGGTGCGGCACGGCCTGTCGCTGTGGGTGCGGTCGCGACATCCTGAATTTCCGAAAGGGGGAGGGCAGACGCGCAGGGGCGCGGGCGTGAGCGGTGCGGCGCCGGGCGCCCGGCGCGGCGGCCGTAGAGTTGAGGCGTGCGAATCGGGCTGCTGGGCGGACTCCGGATCGAGCACGAGGGCCAGCCGGTGGTCGTGACCGGGTCGATGCAGCTCGCGGTGCTCTTCCGTCTCGCGGTCGACGCCGGAAGCCCCGTCGGATACCGCGCGATCGCCGAAGACGTGTGGTCGACGGATGCACCGGACAACACCCGCGCGGCCCTGCAGTCGATCGTGTCGAGGTTGCGGTCGCAGCTGCCGTCCGGGGCGATCGAGTCGACCGTCGGCGGCTACCGGCTCGCCGTGCGCCGCGACGACGTCGACGCCCTGCGTTTCTCCGATCTCGTCGCGCGGGCGACGACCGCCTCCGACCCCGGGCCGGCCGTCGAGGCGCTCGCGCTGTGGACGGGCGAACCGTGGACCCCGTCGCCCGACTTCGACTGGTTCGAGCGCGACCTGCGACGCGACCACGCCGCGGCGGCCCTGTTGGCGTCGGAACGGCCGGCACCCGCGGCATCTCCCGTCGCCCCGCTCGGCAACGTGCCGGTGCCGCTCACCGCGCTCGTCGGCCGCGATCGCGAGCTGCGGGCGGTCGCCGCGCAGCTCGAGACCAGTCGGCTCGTGAGCATCGTCGGCCCGGGCGGCGCGGGCAAGACGAGGCTCGCGATCGAGGCGGCGCGGCTGCGGCCGGGTGCGCTGCTCGTCGAATTCGCGCCCGTGGGTTCCGACGACCTGGCCGGCGCCGTGCTCGCGGCGACGGGCCGCGACCTGCGCAGGGTCGAGGCGCCGGTCGAGCCCGTCGGCACGCGCGAGCGGGTGCTCGAGGCGCTCGCCGGCCGCGACGTGCTGCTCGTGTTCGACAACTGCGAGCACGTCATCGACGCGGCGGCCTCGCTCGCCGACGGGCTGCTCGCCGCCCTGCCGGGCCTGCGCATCCTCGCCACGAGCCGGGAGCCGCTCGGGGTGCCCGGCGAGGCCTTCGTCGCCGTGGGCTCGCTCGACCACCCGGATGCGGCGGAGATCGAGTCGCTCGCCGCGGACGGCGGCGCGGGGCTCGCCGGGTACGCCGCGATCGAGATGTTCCGCCAGCGCGCGGCCGCGGCGAACGGCGGGCTGCCCGTCGACCCCGCCACGACCGCCCGCATCTGCGTGCGGCTCGACGGCCTCCCGCTCGCCCTCGAGCTCGCCGCGGCCCGGCTGCGCACCATGTCGGCCGACGAGGTGCTCGCCGGGCTCGAAGACCGCTTCACGCTGCTCACCGGCGGCTACCGCACGGCACTGCCGCGCCACCAGACCCTGAGGGCGATGATCGACTGGAGCTGGAGCCTGCTCGCGCCCGACGAGCGGCGCGGCCTCGCCCGCGTCGCGGTGTTCCCCGCGGGGGTCGACTCGGGCGACGCCGCGCGGCTGGGTGCGGCCATGGGGATAGACGCGGCATCCGTCTTCGACTCGCTCGTCGACAAGTCGTTGCTGACGCGGTCGCGCGGCCGCTTCCGCGCCCTCGAGACCATCCGCGAATACGGCATAGAGCGCCTCGCCGAGAACGGGGAGCTCGCCGAAGCGCGCGCGGCACAGGTGCGGTACGTCGCGACGCGCGCGGTGGAGGTCGACCGGCGGCTGCGCGGACCGGGTATCTTCGACGCGATCGCCTGGTTCGACTCCGAGGAAGACAACATCAGCGCGGCGCTGCGCTACGCGACGAGCACCGGGATGGCCGCGGAGGCCGTGGAGCTCGGCACGGCCTGCGGCTGGTACTGGACCATCCGCGACCGGCAAGACGACGTGCGCTCCTGGTACGCCGTCATCCAACCGCTCGCCGACGGCCTCGATACCGACGGGGCACGCCTCATCGCCATGCTCGCCCCCGTGGTCGCCGCGTTCGACGGCAGGTACGACGACGCGGGCGAGGAGCGGTTCGGCGAGTCTCCCGAGATACTCGCGGCGATCGCCGAGACGCAGGCCCGCGTGCGCGCCACCGCGGGCGACAACGACCTGCTGCAGGTGTTGCCACCGCTGCTCGGTGCGTTCGCCGAGGCCATGCGCGGGCCCGAGTGGATGGTCGACGTCACCCTGCCGCACGGCGAAGACCTCGGCCTCGACCCGTGGCCGTGCGCCCTGCTGCACGTCGTGGCCGCCGCCCTCGCCCAGAACCGTGGCGACATCGACACCCTCGGCACCGAGTCCGAGCTCGCGGTGCGGCAGTTCGACGCGCTCGGCGACCTCTGGGGTCTCGCCCTCGCCCAGCAGATGCGGTCGGAGTGGCTCGCGGTGCACGGCCGGCTCGAGGAGGCGCTCGCGACCGCGACCGCGTCTACCGAGAACATGCGCAACATCACCTCGCAGGCCGACCTGCTGCAGCAGCAGGGACTCGCTATCTCCGTGCTGCTGCGGCTCGGACGGGAGGGCGAGGCGCGCGACGTGTCGTCTGCGCTGCTCGCCCGCGCCGACGCCGCAGGCAACGCCCCGACGATCCTGCTCGCGCTGCTGCTGCGCGCAAGCGTCGACCTGCACGACAGCGACGCGGCAGCCGCCCGGTCGCGTCTCGACCGTTTCGACGGACTCCTGGCCGTCTGGCCTCGCGTGCCGGGACAGCTCGTCGCGTCGGCGGAACTCACGCGCGCGCGCCTCGCGATCCTCGAAGGACGGGCGGATGACGCGGGCTCGGCCCTGCGCGTCGCGGCCGACGCCGCGCTCGCCAGCCACGACCACCCCGTCATCGCCGCGGTGGCGCTCGGGCTCGGCTCTCTCGCGCTGGCCAGGGGAGACGTGGGCGAGGCCGTGCGCGCCCTCGACCTCTCGACGGCGATCCTCGGGGTGTACAACGCCACCGACCCGCAGGCGCTCGCGATCGAGCGCGCCGCTGCGGCGCTCGGCATCGAGCGGGACGGGGCGCACACCCCGTCCCGCTCGGACGCTCTCGCCGCTCTGGGCCAGCTCGCGCGCTGACCGGCGCGGTCTAGATCTTCCTGCGGTACGCCCACGTCGCGAGCGGGAAGAAGACTGCCACGAGCACCACGCACGAGGCGAGCACCCAGACGACCTCTCCGCCGAGGGTGGTCCCCGGTGCCATGAACGCCGGGCCGGAGAGCAGTCCACGCATCATCTCGATGACGTGCGTCACCGGATTGATCGCGACCCACCCCTGCAGCCAGTCGGGCAGGGTCGACGCGGGCACGAACGTCGACGACCCGAAGGTCAGCGGGAACACGATGAGGAACGACAGTCCCTGCACGGCGCCCGAACTGCGGGCGAGCATGCCGATCAGCACCGACACCCAGCACAGGCTCACCGCGAAGAGGATCATCAGCAGCACGGCGGCCAGCACGGAGCCGGCGTCGGTACCGAACCGGAAACCGATGACGAGCCCGAAGAGCAGCGTCACGGAGATGGCGATCACGTGCCGCACGATGTCGCCGCCCACCGCCCCGAGCAGGGGAGCGGACCGCGCGATCGGGAGAGAACGGAACCGGTCGAACACCCCCTTCTGGATATCGGTGTTGAGGTTCACGCCGATAGTGAGCGAGGTGAACATGATGGTCTGCACGATGATGCCGGGCAGCACCAGCGGGATGTAGTCGGCCGTGTTGCCGGAGACGGCGCCGCCGAAGATGAAGACGAACAGCACCGTCATGATGATGGGCTGCACCGTCACGTCGATGAACTGTTCCGGGTTGCGCACCATCTTGGTGACGGAGCGCCGGGCGAGGACGAGCGAGTCGCGGATCATCGGAGTGCCGCTCCTTCCATGGTCGTGGGTTCCGCGTCGGTCGCGGCGCCGGTGAGAGAGTAGAAGACCTCGTCGAGGCTCGGCAGCCGCAGCGACAGCTCCGACACGCCGATGCCCTCGGCGGCCAGCTCGCCGACGACCCGGGTGAGCGCGTCGTCGCCCGAGACGGCGACGGAGACGAGGTCGGGGGCCGGCTGGTCGGGCTCGCGTGTTCCGACCCGGGCGAGGAGGGCGCGCACGCGCGGGAGATCGGATGCCGCGAGCGGACGCACCTCGAGGGTCTGCCCGCCGAGCTGGCGCTTGAGCGCCTGCGGGGTGTCGTGCGCGATGATGCGGCCGTGGTCGATGACGGTGATCTCGTTCGCGAGCGCGTCGGCCTCCTCGAGGTACTGGGTGGTCAGCAGCACGGTGGTGCCGCTCGCGGTGAGCTGGCGCACCGTGGCCCACACGTCGTCGCGCTTGCCGGGGTCGAGTCCGGTGGTCGGTTCGTCGAGGTAGACGACGCTCGGGCGGCCGATGAGGGACGCAGCGAGGTCGAGGCGACGCCGCATCCCGCCTGAATAGGTCTTGGCGAGGCGTTTCGCGGCGTCCACGAGCTCGAACTCGGCGAGCAGTTCGTCGGCACGGATCCTGGCGGCCGACCGGGACAGCCCGAGCAGGCGCCCGATCATCACGAGGTTCTCGAGGCCCGTCAGGTCTTCGTCGACGCTCGCGTACTGGCCGGTGAGGCCGATCGAACGGCGGACGTCGGACGCCTGCGAGACGACGTCGAAGCCGGCGACGCACGCCGTGCCGGAGTCCGGGGCGAGCAGTGTCGCGAGGATGCGGACGGCCGTGGTCTTGCCCGCGCCGTTGGGGCCGAGCACGCCGAGCACGCGTCCCTCCTCGACCTCCAGGTCGATGCCGGCGAGGGCCTGCGTCGATCCGTATCGCTTGGTGAGGCCGTGCGCCTCGATTGCCAGTGTCATGGGTTCTCCTTGGGTCGCCCCCAGTGTGCGGCGGCGGCACTGTCGCACCGCTGTCAGCCGCTGTCACGCGCTGTCGCGGCCGCCGGCCCACTCACGGCGGGCACTCATAGCGGGCACCCATCCCGCTCACAGCGCGCTCACCGGATGCGGCGTCCACAATGAACTGCCGTCGACCCGCTCCGACTCGCGGCAGACCGGGAGGCGCGATGTTCACCGCCGTTCTCGCGACGCAGCTCACGACCGGCCCGCTGCCCCTCGTGGCCGTCGCCACGGGCGCCGTCGCCCTCGCCTGGCTGCTCGCCCGCCGCCCGGTGACGCGGTGGCTGCCGCGAAGCATCGCGGCGGGAGCGCTCGGTACGGGGGTCGGCTACCTCGCGGGCTGGATCCTCGGCGACGTGCTCGACGTGTTCGGTGTGACACCGAGCCTCGGGTCGCGCACCTGGTTCGCCCTCGCGCTCGGCGCGGTCGCCGTGGCCGTGCTGCGGCTCGTCACTGCCCCGCGTCGGCGCGGCGCCCGGGAGGCGGCATCCGTCACCCGAACCGGGCGCCCCCTCCGCTGGCTCGCCGTGCTCTGCGTGCCGCTGTTCGTGCTGGTCGGCGCCGTGGGCGTCAACGCCGACACGGGCGAGTATCCCACCCTCGCGGCGGTCGTCGGAAAGGGCTACCCGGCGATCGAGCTGCCGGCCGTCGCGGGCGGCGCCGGGCGTACCGCGGCGGTGGCACCCTCGGCGGTCGGACGCGTCGGCTCGGTCACCATCCCCGCGACCACCTCGGGGTTCGACGCGCGCTCGGCCGTCGTCTACCTGCCCCCGGTCGCCCTCGTGCGCCACCCGCCGAAGCTGCCGGTGCTCGTGATGATGTCCGGGCAGCCGGGCGGGCCCGACCAGGTCTTCCGTTCCGGCCGGCTCGTGTCCCTGCTCGACGCCTACGCCCGGGCACACCACGGCTACGCGCCCATCGTGGTCTCGCCCGACCAGCTCGGCGCGCCCGACCACAACCCGATGTGCGTCGACTCGCCGCTCGGCAACTCCGCCGGCTACATCACGACCGACGTCACCGCCTGGATCGGCACGCACCTCAACGTGCTCCCCGGCCGCGAGTCGTGGGCGGTCGGCGGCTTCTCGCAGGGAGGCACCTGCGCGATCCAGTTCGGGGCGGGCCACCCCGACCTGTACGGCAACATCCTCGACATCGCGGGCGAGGTCGCGCCGGCCGACGGCAGCCTCCGCGCCACAGTCGACCGGGGGTTCGGAGGATCGGATGCCGCGTACCGCGCCGCCACGCCCGCCGCACTGTTGGCCGCCCACGCGCCGTACTCCCAGACGGTCGGCGTGTTCGTGGCGGGTTCGCTCGACTCCCGCTTCGGTCCGGGACTCGCCACGGTCGCCGCCGCGGCGCAGCGGGCGGGCATCGACGCCCACACCCTCGTCTCGCCGGGAACCGCCCACGACTGGTACACCGTCGCCTTCGGGTTCCGGCACGCCCTCGACACGTTCGGCGAGCGCTGGGGTTTCGATGCGTGACGCCGTCAAGCGCTCGCCTGTCACGATTGCGCTCGTGGCACTGCTGCTCGCCGGGGCCGTGCTCCCGCACCTGCACGGCGCCGCGGGACGGTGGGCGAGTGCGGCGGGCACGGGATACACGCCGGTCGTCGTCGACGGGCGGTGGTGGACGCCGATCACGTCGCTGTTCTTCACCGACGGGGCACTCGAACTCGTTCTCGTGCTGGCCGGGGTGGTCGTCGGCATCGGGGCCGCCGAACGGCTCATGGGGCCGGCGCGTACCGCCGTGGCCGTCGTGCTCACCTCCGCGACGGGCTCTCTCGTGGGCACCGGGCTCCAGGCGCTCGGCGACCTGCGCGGCGAGCTCTGGTCGAGGCGCGTCACCGAGTTCGTCACCTTCGACCCGATGACGATGGTCGCCGGGGCCCTCATGGCCGCGAGCGCGTTCGCCTCGCCGCTGTGGCGCCGGCGCATCCGCGTGGTGGTGCTTCTCACCGCCCTCGTCTTCGTGTTCTACTCGGGCGAACCGTCCGACCTCTACCGCCTGATCGCGGCTCTCGCCGGCCTCCTGCTCGGCCTGGCCGGGCGGCGCCCGCGCGGGGGAGTGCGCTGGCAGCGCAGCTCGCACCACGAGGCGAGGGTGCTCGTGTCCACTGCCGTGCTCATCACCGGGGTAGGGCCGCTCATCTCGGTGTTCAGCCACGTGCGGCTCGGCGCGCTCGCCCCGCTCGGGCTGCTGCTCGCCGAGGGCAACGCCGACGGAGTGTCGACACCGTCCGGGGCGTGCGAGGCCGCCGAGATCACCCGCCGCTGCCTCGACGGGATCACCCTCGAACGCATCAGCGGCGTCGGCCCCGTGCTGCTGACCCTGCTTCCCCTGCTCGCGCTCGTCGTCGCCGCCCTGCTGCTCTGGCGGGGCCAGCGGCTCGGCCTCTGGCTCGCGGTGACCGTCAACGTGGCGCTCTCCGCGCTCGCCGCCTACTTCTTCGGGTTCCTGCCGCGGTCGGGCGAGAGCTACGTCGTGCGCTTCGTGCCGCACGGCCACTACTGGGAGGTGGGGCTCTCCCTGCTGGTCTCCGTGCTGCTGCCGCTCGCGGTGGCCGCACTGCTCGTCGTGAACGCCCGGCACTTCACGATCAGGGCGCCCGAGGGGCGGGTGCGCGCCTACCTCGCGTCGATCGGCATCGCGCTGGTCGCCTTGGTCGGGCTGTACGTGGGCGTCGGCAGCGTCATCCACGACCGCTTCACTCCCCGGGTCGACGCGCTCGACCTGCTCTCCGACGCCCCGGAGCGGTTCGTGCCGATCGGGTTCCTGCACCTCGAGAAGCTCTCGTTCCTGCCCACCGACGCGCTGTCGAGCGCGCTCTACTACTGGATCGGGCCCACATTCTGGCTCGTCGTGATCGGCGGGGCGCTCGTCGCGGCCCTCGGCGGCGAGTCGCCCGCGCGACTGGCGGGACTGCCCCGGGTGCTCGACCTGCTTCGCGCCGGGGGAGGCGGCTCGCTCGGGTACTGGGCCACGTGGCCGGGCAACAGCTACTGGTTCGCCGACGACGGGCGAGCGGCCGTCGCGTACCGCGTGATCAACGGGTTCGCGATCACGACGTCGGAGCCGATCGGCGACGACGAGGCGGCGCTCGCCGCGATGGCGCGCTTCGCGACGCACTGCGACGACAACGGCTGGACGCCCGTGTTCTACAGCGTGCACGAGCCGTTCGCGGTTCGGGCCAGGGCGATGGGCTGGTCGCTCATGAGCGTGGGCGAGGAGACCGTGATCAGGCCGCTCGAGTGGCGCACCACCGGCAAGCGCTGGCAGGACATCCGCACCTCCATCAACCGGGCCGAGCGCGAGGGCGTGCGTTCGGAGTGGACGAGTTTCGCGCGGCTGTCACCCGCGCACACGCTACAGATCGCCGCGATGTCTGAGCAGTGGGTGGCCGAGAAGGAGCTGCCCGAGATGGGCTTCACCCTCGGCGGCATCGACGAGATGCGCGACCCCGACGTGCGGATCATGATGGCCTGCGACGCGGACGACCACGTCGTCGGGCTCACCAGCTGGCTGCCGTCGTACCGCGACGGCGAGGTCGTCGGCTGGACCCTCGACTTCATGCGGCGTGCCCCCGACGGCCCGAACGGCATCATGGAGTTCCTCATCGCGCGCGCGGCCGAACGCTTCCGCGACGACGGCATCGAGACCATGAGCCTGTCCGCCGCCCCGCTCGCCACCGCCGACGGCGCGGCAGACGACGGCGCGGCGGCACGCATCCTCCAGTACATCGGCGCGCGCCTCGAACCGGTGTACGGCTTCCGGTCGCTCTTCCAGTTCAAGCGCAAGTTCAAGCCGGAGCTGCACACGCTCTACATGGCCTATCCCGACCCGCTGCAGCTCGCCGGCGTGGCCGTCGCGATCGCGCGGGCCTACGTGCCGTCGATGAGCGTCGCCGAGAGCGTGCGCTTCGTGCGTAGCCTCGGCTGAGCCCAGTGTGGGCCGCGGCGGTGGTGGGTGCCGCGGGTGTGGTGCTAGCGTTGGAGCGTGCTGTTCGGTCTGCTTCTCCTTAGCTGCCGCGACGAGTCCTAACTTCAGGCCTCCCTCGTCGCGGTGTTCGTTGTCGGCTGACCACTAACTAGCGAGAGAATCCAGACCATGAAGAACACACAGCAGCCTTCGGGAATGCCGATCCACAAGTACCGCCCCTTCCACGAGCAGCTGGCCGTCGATCTGCCCGACCGCACCTGGCCGTCGAAGCGCATCACCGAGGCACCGCGCTGGTGCGCGGTCGACCTCCGCGACGGAAACCAGGCCCTCATCGACCCGATGAGCCCCGAGCGCAAGCGCATCATGTTCGACCTGCTGGTCAAGATGGGCTACAAGGAGATCGAGGTCGGCTTCCCGTCGGCCTCGCAGACCGACTTCGACTTCGTGCGCAGCCTCATCGAAGAGAACCTGATCCCCGAGGACGTCACCATCCAGGTGCTGACGCAGGCCCGCGAGAGCCTGATCACACGCACCTACGAGTCGATCGCGGGAGCCAAGCGCGCGATCGTGCACATCTACAACTCGACGAGCGTGCTGCAGCGCGACGTCGTGTTCCGCACCGACAAGCAGGGCATCATCGACATCGCCCTCGAGGGCGCCCGCATCTGCCGGCTGGCCGAAGCCACGGTGCCCGAGGTCGACGTGCACTACGAGTACTCGCCCGAGAGCTACACCGGCACGGAGCTCGACTTCGCCCTCGACATCTGCAACCGGATGGTCGACGCCCTGGGCGGGACACCCGAGCGTCCCGTCATCCTGAACCTCCCCGCCACCGTCGAGATGGCGACCCCCAATGTCTACGCGGACTCGATCGAATGGATGTCGCGCAACCTCGCACGGCGCGACAGCGTGATCCTCAGCCTGCACCCGCACAACGACCGCGGCACCGCGATCGCCGCGGCGGAACTCGGCTACCTCGCCGGCGCCGACCGCATCGAGGGCTGCCTGTTCGGCAACGGCGAGCGCACCGGCAACGTCGACCTCGTCGCCCTCGGCATCAACCTGTTCACGCAGGGAATCGACCCGCAGATCGACTTCAGCGACCTCGACGAGGTCAAGCGCACCGCCGAATACTGCAACCAGCTGCCCGTGCCCGAGCGCAGCCCGTGGGCAGGCGACCTCGTCTACACGGCGTTCAGCGGCTCGCACCAGGACGCGATCAAGAAGGGCTTCGAGGCGATGGCCGCCGAAGCGGCGACGCGCGGCGTCACCGTCGACGACCTCGTCTGGGCCGTGCCGTACCTGCCGATCGACCCGAAAGACCTCGGACGCAGCTACGAGGCCGTCATCCGTGTCAACTCGCAGTCGGGCAAGGGCGGCGTCGCCTATCTGCTGAAGACCGACCACGCCCTCGACCTGCCGCGCAAGCTGCAGATCGAATTCTCCGGAGTCGTTCAGGCCAAGACCGACGCCGAGGGCGGCGAGGTCACGAGCGCGCAGATCTGGGACATCTTCCAGGACGAGTACCTGCCCGCCGCCATCGACGACGCCAAGTGGGGACGCTTCGAACTCAAGCGCACGCGCACTTCGAGCGACCTGGGCGGCGAGGTCGCCCTCGAGGTCGACCTGCGCATCGGCGACGACGTGGTTCCGACGACGGCCACCGGCAACGGGCCGATCGCCGCGTTCCTCAAAGTGATGGCCGACCAGGGCATCGACGTGCAGCTCTACGATTACGTCGAGCACGCGCTCAGCGAGGGTGGCGACGCCTACGCCGCGGCCTACGTCGAGCTCAACGTCGACGGAACCCGGCTCTGGGGCGTCGGCATCGACGCCGACATCTCGACGGCGTCGCTGAAGGCGGTCGTGTCGGCGGTCAACCGTGCCGTGCGCACGGCGTCGGTCGACCGCGAACTCGCGGCGGTCTAGGCGGGCCGGGGCGGCGCGGGCCGGCCTGGCCGCCGGCCGGGGCCGCGCCGCAGAGTCGCGCTGCCTAGGGCGCGCGCCCCTCTTCCGCCGCCCCGCCCTAGCCGCGCTGCCCCTAGCCGCCCCGCCCCAGCCGCGCTGCCCCTCAGCCGCCCGCCCCAGTCGCGCTGCCCCTCAGCCGCCCGCCCCAGTCGCGCTGCCTCGTTTCGGAAATTCAGGACTTGCCGTCGTCGGTCCGGCGCTGACCCGCGTGAAACCGGGCCGCGCTGACAACGTAACGACGCGACATCCTGAATTTCCGAGAGGGCGACAGGCAGAGGCGTTCCGGCGGTGCCACGCCGGACGAATTGTGCCCGCGGGTAGGCCGTGCGCCGTCATCCTCGGGTCCATGTCGGAAATTCAGGAGTCGTCGTCGTGCCGAGGCCGCGCGACCGCGTCATCACGCGGTTCTTAGAACAGCTACCGACGCCACTTCCTGAATTTCCGAGGAGACCCCCGCGCAGCAGCGCGAGCAGGCCGCGCCGCCCGCCGGGCGCTACTTGCGGAAGTTGCGGAAGTTGCGGAATCGCCTCAGGGTGGGGATCTTCTCGAGCCGCCGCTGCTCGGGCAGGCTCCAGTTGAAGAGCACGGCCAGGATGCGCACGCCGAAGGTCACGACCACGCAGACGAGGGCCGCGACGGTCACGTTCACGCCGAAGGCGACGAGCACTACGAGGCTCGACGCCCCAGCCAAAGCCGCGATCGCGTAGAGCGACCCGACCTGCATGATCGCGATCGGCAGGTTGAGCAGCAGGTCGCGCAGCACTGAGCCGCCGACCGCCGACAGGGCGCCCACGAACACGGCGGGCACCGGGGGCACGCCGACCGCGAGGGCCTTGGTCGTTCCGATCGCGCCGAACAGGCCGATCGTGAGCGCGTCGAGCACCGTGATGACGTTCGCGAGCCTGCTGAACACCCGCTCGAGGAACATGCCGATGAGGGCTGCGATCACCGCCGCGGGCAGGTACCAGTTGCTCTGCATCGCCGCGGGCAGCTCGTTGAGGAGCAGGTCGCGCAGGATGCCGCCGCCGAAGCCCGTCGCGATGCCGATGATCGCGACCCCGAGCAGGTCGAGGCGGCGGTCACGGAACTGGGCGGCGAACAACGCCCCCTGCGTGCTGCCGATGCCAATGGCCAGGATGTCCGCCCACGCGGGGATGAAGAAGGCGGCTTGGGTCACGGGTCTATTCTCGCCGGTTCGGCATCCGGCCGCTGCGACGGGTCCACCGTGCTAGAGGGTCTCGAGGTACTCGGCGAACGTGCGCCCGCCCGCCTTGTTCTGCGGCGCCAGGTGGTACCCGTCGGCGAACGCGTCCCAGGTGCGGCCGGGCAGCCCGAACTCGACGATCCGACTGTGCCGGCCGAGGTGGGCCCCGACGGCCGCGGCCAGTTCGTGGCCGCTGAGCAGCTGCGGGCCGCCCATGTCGTCCACGCGTCCGCGGGGTTCGTCGAGCGCGAGCTCGGCGAGCCGCGCCGCCACCACCCGCACGTCGATCGGCTGGACGTTCAGCCGCGGCGCCAGCACGACCGGCCAGCGGCGCTGGGCGAGGAACGGCGCGGCCGCGAACGAGTGGAACTGCGTCGCCCGCAGCACGCTCGCCCCGAAGCCGCTCGCGAAGACCGCGCGCTCGGCCGCGAGCTTCTGCTTGTAGTACGCGAACGGGATGTCGTCGATGCCCACGATGGACACGAACACGATCCGGTCGACGCCCGCGCCACGCATCGCCGAGATCAGGTTGTGGCTCTCCCGCGCCTGGTCCTTGCCCGCGGCGAGGTGCACCACCGTGTCGATCCCGTCGAGCGCCTCGCGCAGGCCCTCGCCGGTGTCGAGGTCGGCGGTTCGGAATTCCGGATGCCGCATCCGGCTCAGCACCGCGACCTCGGCGTCGCGTGCCCTGAGCTCCGGCACGACCTCCCTGCCCAACGTCCCGGTCGCGCCCGTCACGAGTATCGCCATGTCGTAGGTCTCCTTTGCCTGTGCGTCCCGCACCCATTGTCGTGGCAGCGCCGATAATAGGTAAGTGCCCCTTTATCGTGACGAAGCCGTAGTGCTGAGAACCCACAAGCTGGGGGAGGCCGACCGGATCGTCACGATGCTGAGCCGCAACCACGGCAAGATCCGCGCGGTGGCCAAGGGCGTGCGCCGCACGGCGAGCAAGTTCGGTGCCCGCCTCGAGCCGTTCATGGTCGCCGACGTGCAGCTCTTCGAGGGACGCAGCCTCGACATCATCACCCAGGCCGAGTCGCTCGGCTCGTACGGCGCGGAGATCACCTCCGACTACGGCAGCTACACGGCCGCGAGCGTGATGGTGGAGACTGCAGACAAAATCACCGACGACGACGGCTCGCTGCAGCAGTACCTGCTGCTCGTCGGCGCGCTCCGGTCGCTCGCCCGCCGCGAACACCACTCGAGCGTCACCCTCGACAGTTACCTCCTCCGCTCGCTGTCCATCGCCGGGTGGGCGCCGAGTTTCGTCGACTGCGCGGTGACGGGCGCCCCCGGTCCGCACACGGTGTTCGTGGCGCAGCTCGGCGGGGTCGTGGCCGACGAGGTCGCGCCGCCCGGTTCGCCGCGCCTGGAGTTGAAGACGCTCGACCTGCTGGCCGCGCTGCTCACCGGAGACTGGGCGGCGGTCGAGTCATCCGACGACCGCCACCAGAGCCAGGCCAGCGGGGTCGTCGCGGCCTACACGCAGTTCCACCTCGAACGCACGCTGCGTTCGCTCCAACACGTCGATCGGTCCACCGCATGAGGAAAATCAAACCCGGGATGACGCATCCCGACGCCGTCGACTTCAAGCCGGTGGACTGGACCGGCGTCTACCCGCCTGTGATGGACAAGCGTGCCGTGCCCGAACACGTCGCCATCGTCATGGACGGCAACGGCCGCTGGGCGAACGGCAAGGGCCTCACGCGCATCGAGGGCCACAAGGCGGGGGAGGCGAGCCTGCTCGACGTGGTCGCCGGCGCCATCCAGCTGGGCATCAAGCACCTCAGCGTCTATGCGTTCTCGACCGAGAACTGGAAGCGCAGCCCCGACGAGGTGCGGTTCCTCATGGGCTTCAACCGCGACGTGCTGCACCGCCGCAGGGACCAGCTCAACGAATGGGGCGTGCGCGTGCGCTGGGCCGGACGCAAGCCCCGGCTGTGGGCGTCGGTCATCAACGAGCTGCAGTACGCCGAGCAGCTCACCGCGGGCAACAGCGTGCTCACCCTCACCATGTGCGTCAACTACGGAGGACGCCAGGAAATCGTGGATGCCGTGCGCGTACTGGCCGAAGACGTCGCTGCCGGCAGGATGAAGCCGAGCGGCATCAGCGAGAAGAGCATCCAGAAGCACCTCTACACGCCCGACCTCCCCGACGTCGACCTGTTCGTGCGGAGCTCCGGCGAACAGCGCACCAGCAACTTCATGCTGTGGCAGAGCGCCTACGCCGAGATGGTGTTCCTCGACACGCTGTGGCCCGACTTCTCGCGCGAGCAGCTATGGGAAGCCGTGTCGCTGTACGCGAGCCGCAACCGGCGCTTCGGCGGGGCCGTCGACGCTCCGACCGCCTGACCCCGGGGCCAACTAGTCTGGCCTGATGTCTTCCACAATCCGCACCGGGATCATCGGATACGGCCTCTCCGGCCGCGTATTCCACGCCCCGTTCATCGCCACTGACCCCGCGTTCTCGCTCGACCTCGTCGCGACGGGCAACGCCGACCGGCAGCAGCAGGTGCGCGACCGGCACCCGGGCGCCGAGATCGTCGACACTCCCGAGGCGCTGCTGGCGCGTGCCGGCGAGCTCGACCTCGTGATCCTCGCGTCGCCCGCGCACGTGCACCTCGAGCAGGGACTCGCGGCGCTCGAGGCCGGAGCGGCCGTCGTCATCGACAAGCCATTCGTGCCGAGCCTGAGCGACGCGAAGAAGCTGATCGCGAAGGCCGAAGAGGTCGGGCGCCCGCTCGCGGTCTTCCAGAACCGGCGATGGGACGGCGACTTCCTCACGGTGTCGAAGCTCGTGCGCGAGGGTGCCCTCGGCGACGTACACCGCTTCGAGTCGACGTTCGAGCGCTGGGGCACCCCGAAGCCCGGCATGTGGCAGGAGACGACCACGATCGAGCAGGGTGCGGGCATCACGTTCGACCTCGGCAGCCACCTCATCGACCAGGCGCTGCAGCTCTTCGGCCCGGCGACGGTCGAGGAAGCGGAGCTCGCGATCATCCGCGGGGGCATCAGCGACGACGACTCGTTCATCTCCCTGCTGCACACGGGCGGCGTCCGCTCGCACCTCACCATGAGCAAGGCGGCGGCGCAGTCCGGGCCGCGTTTCCGCGTGCTCGGCAGCGAGAGCGGCTACACCGTGCACGGTCTCGACAACCAGGAGCCGTTCCTCAAGGACGGACGCTGGCCGGGGTCCGACGGCTACGGCATCACCCCGGAAGCCGAGTGGGGGCTGCTCGGTCGCTTCGGCTCGCTCACGCCGGTGCCGACCGAGGCCGGCGACTACCCGGCGTTCTACGCCGGGATGGCCGCGGCGATCCGCGACGGCGCACCCGTGCCCGTCGATCCGCGCGAGTCGCTCGAGGTCGTGCGCATCATTGAACGCGCCCACGCGATCGCCGCGGGCACCGACCAGCTGTAGAGGCGGGGCCGACGGGGCGGCATCCGTCGCCGCGCCTCTCGCCCGAGGCCCTCTTCGGAAATTCAGGACCGACGGTCG
>Ga0247809_1000380_pt1 | contig 21166 bp, 23 predicted proteins | sample UWRJL104311B1_FD_180951 | JGI IMG/M metagenome (GOLD analysis project Ga0247809, IMG submission 180951) | Plant litter microbial communities from Arlington Agricultural Research Station in Wisconsin, United States - UWRJ-L104-311B-1 | ecosystem: Environmental > Terrestrial > Plant litter >...
AGTCGACCGTGAAGACCTACGTCGGCCGGGTGCTCGCGAAGCTCGGGCTGAGAGACCGCGTGCACGCCGTGATCTACGCCTACCAGCACGACCTGGTCTGAGCGCGCCGGCTCAGCGGCGCGCGTCGACTCAGCGGCGCGCGTCGGTGCCGATGCGCGCGAGCAGCTCTCCCAGCAGGGTCAGTTCGCCCGCGCTGAACAGGCCGTCGACCGCGGACAGGCTCGCTCCGAGAGCCGCTGCGGAGACCGCGGCAGTGGATGCCGGGGTGTCGGCCTGCCGCTCGCCGCGCGACTCCGTCTCGTCCATCAACCGTCCGACGACCATCTCCCTGGTGTCGGTCGACAGCTCGGAGTCGACGCCCGCCGCCTCGCCGCGGGCCCTGGCCGACAGCAACGCGAGCGCCGTGCCCACGTTGGCCGCGAGCACCTGGGGGATGGCCCGCTCGACGCTCACCCGCAGTCTGCCCGCGAGGGCGACGCGACGCAGCACGGCGCCGAGCGCGGCCTCGATGTCGGCGGTCACCGACTCGACGCCGGGCCGCGGGTCGCCGTACATGAGCGCGTAGAGCGCCGGATTCTGCAGGGCGAACCCGACGTGCCCGTCCCATCCGGCGCGGAACTCGTCGACGGGATCGGCCGGATGCTCTCCCGTCGTCTTTGCCTCGAGGTAGGCCGCGAATCCGGCCTTGGCGACCGCATTGAGCAGTCCCTGCATGTCGCCGTACTGGCGGTAGATCGTCTGTGGCTGCACCCCGGCCGCGGCGCTCACCGAGCGGGTCGACACGCCCTCGCGGCCGTGTTCGGCGAGCAGTCTCGATGCGGCCAGGAGGATGCGTTCGCGGGGCAGGAGGCGGTCATCGTCGGTCATGTACCCAAAGATAACACTTTCACGTGATCGATTGTGTGTTAGCGTCGCTGTACCAAATCGGTTAGCACCGACCACACAACGATCCGAACGGACACACCATGCTCACCACCCCGCTCACCGGCAAGGTAGCCATCGTCACCGGCGCCGCACGCAACCTCGGCCGCGCCTACGCCCTCGGCCTCGCCGAAGACGGCGCATCGGTCGTCGTGCACTACAACAGCGACGCGTCGCGCGCCGACGCCGAAGAGACCCTCGCGGCGATCGAGGCCGCTGGCGGAACCGGTCGCATCGCCCAGGCCGACCTCACCCGCGTCGACGAGATCGACCGTCTCTTCGCCGAGGCGACCGAGACGTTCGGGGGCGTGGACATCCTGGTGAACAACGCCGGCATGGTGATCAAGAAGCCGGTGGCGGATGTCACGGAGGCCGAGTTCGACCGCATCTTCGACGTCAACACCAAGTCGGTGTTCTTCGCCATGCGGGCCGCATCGCGCCTGCTGCGCGACGGCGGACGCGTGATCAACCTCGGCACCACGTTGCTCGCGGCCACGACCGGCTACTACGGCGTCTACGCCGGATCGAAGGCGCCGCTCGAAGACTTCACGCGCGCTCTGGCGCTCGAGATCGGCGCACGCGGCATCACCGTCAACACCGTCGCTCCCGGCCCGGTCGACACGAGCTTCTTCCACGGCCAGGAGTCGCCCAAGTCGACCGCCTACCTGTCGCACGCGAGCGTGTCGGGCGAGCTCGGCCGCATCGACCAGATCGCGCCCATGATCCGCTTCCTCGCCTCGGCCGAGGCGCAGTGGATCACCGCCCAGACGATCTTCGTCAACGGTGGATTCGTGGCCCGCTGATGACCGCCACGACCGCACCCCTCGCCGACCGCTTCGTCGAGGTGGTCAACGCGGGAGACGCCGACGCCTTCATCGCGATGTTCGCCGAGGGCGGGTTCGTCGACGACTGGGGCCGCGCCTTCGTCGGGCCCGATGCCGTGCGGCGCTGGAGCGACGACGAATTCATCGGCGCGCACGGCCGCATGACCGACATCCACGTGACAGAGGAGGCCGGCTCGTTCGCCGTCGGCGCCATGTGGACGAGCGAGCGCCACACCGGGCCGTCCCGGTTCGTGCTGCGACCCGAGGGCGATCGGCTCCGGTCGCTCACGATCACGGCCGCCTGACCGCTGCCGTGGCGCGGGCCTGATCTCGACGGTCAGGCCCGCCCGGCCTCGCGGGCCATCCGGTCGGCCGCGACGACGGCGTCGGCGAACTCCGCCGGCGCCTCTTGCGGCAGGGCATGCCCCACGCCGCCCGTGAGCGCCCGGTGCTCGTACGGGCCGACGAACCGGTCGCGGTACGCGGCGGCGTCGGGGTGCGCAGCGCCGTTCGCGTCGCCCTCGAGCGTGACCGTCGGCACGGGGATCGTCGGTCGCGCGGCCAGCCGCCGCTCGATGTCGTCGTACCGCGGTTCGCCGTCGGCGAGGCCGAGCCGCCAGCGGTAGTTGTGGATCACGATGTCGACGTGGTCGGGATTGTCGAAGGATGTCGCCGACCGCGCGAACTCCGCATCGTCGAAGTGCCACCGCGGCGAGGCCGTGTGCCAGACCAGCCGCGCGAACTCGTCGCGATACGCGGCGTAGCCGGCACGCCCGCGCTCGGTGGCGAAGTAGAACTGGTACCACCACGTGAGTTCGGCGGCCGGGGGCAGCGGAGCGACGTTCGCGGCCTGGCTGCCGATGAGGTACCCGCTCACCGAGACGAGCGACCGGCAGCGATCCGGCCAGAGCGCGGCCAGCACGTCGGCCGAGCGGGCGCCCCAGTCGAAACCCGCGACGCCGGCCGACGTGATGCCGAGCGCGTCGAGCAGCGCGAGCGCGTCGGCCGCGAGCGCCGCCTGCTGCCCGTTGCGCGGGGTGTCCGCCGAGAGGAACCGCGTGCTGCCGAACCCGCGCAGGTGCGGCACGATCACGCGGTAGCCCCGCTCGGCGAGCAGGGGCACCGCCCCGGCGAAACCGTGGATGTCGTACGGCCATCCGTGCAGCAGCAGCAGCGGCATCCCGTCCGGGTCCCCGGCGTCGACGTAGCCGACGTCGAGATCGCCCGCCTCGATCTGCGCGACCGGGCCGAGGGCGGCGCTCATCGGGGCGCCTCGCCCCGGGTGGTCGGAGTGGTCATGGTGGGGCCTCCGTGGTCGCTCGGTGAGCGGCCCGGGCCGGCCGCCCGAGTCGACTCTCGCGCGGGCGGCGGCACGCGGCATCCGTACGACCCGCCAATCGACTGCGGGCATCCCGCCACGATGCGCGGCGGGCGCGGGGTCAGTGCTTCCAGAACCCCGAGAACGTGATGCGGTCTTTCGGCAGGCCGAGGCGGTGCAGCTGGCGGCGGCCCTCGGTTGCGAGCCGCGACTCGCCGACCACGAAGCCGTAGCCGTTCGGGTCGAGCGGTGGGTACTCCTTGAGCGCTGCGAGCGACTTCACACCGGCCACGACATGGGCGTCGTCGCGCACGATCCAGGAGACCTGCACGCCGGCGGGCCCCTGCAGCTCGCGCCGGTCGAGCAGCGTGGGCACCTCCTGGATGACGCGGCCGACGGTGTCGTGCGGCAGCGAGCGGAGGATCCCGGCGACGGCCGGCAGCCCGCTCTCGTCGGCGACGATCATCACCTCGGTGGCGTCGTCGGGGCGGTCGAAGATGATGCCCTGGTCGAGCAGGGCGAGCTCGTCGCCCGGCTGCACGCTGCATGCCCAGATGGCCGCGGCGCCTTCGAGCGCGCCGTCCGCGCCCCGGTGGATCACGAAGTCGATGTCGAGTTCGCCCGCCTCGGGGCGGTAGTCGGCGACCGTGTAGTTGGCGCAGTGCGGGCGGCTGTCTTCGGGGATCGCGCGGTATTCCTTCCACCACTTGTCGCCCGAGAGCTGGGGCATGGCGAACCGCTCCTGGTCGGGGCGGCGCATGAAGAGGCGGAACCAGTGGTCGAAGCCCATCCACGGGAAGCCCATGAGGCCCTCGCCGCCGACGGTCACGCGCCGGAGGCTCGGCGTGACGTTCTCGCTCGACAGCACCTCGGCGCGGTACAGCTGCGGGTCGGCCGGGACGGTGCGCGAGGATCTCTTCGACATTAGCTAAGGATAGCCTTAGCTAATCGGACGAGCGCAACCCGTACCCCGTGATCAGCGGTCCCGGCCTACCGCGGCGGGGGCCAGATCCCTCCCGCCAGAGATCTCGTCGTGGGGGAGCGCGTCGGCGAGGCGGTCGAGGTCGGCCGCGTCGAGGGCGATGGCCGATGCCGCGGCGTTCTCGTCGAGGCGCGACCGGCGCCGCGTGCCGGGGATGGGCACGACCCCCTGGGCGAGCAGCCACGCGAGAGCGATCTGTGCCACCGTGGCATCCTTCTCGGCGGCGATCGCCTCGACTCGCGCGACGAGCGCGCGGTTGGCGGCGAAGGCATGCGGCTGGAAGCGCGGCAGCCCGCGGCGCGCGTCGTCGGGCGCGAGGTCGTCGAGACTGCGGATGCCACTGCTCAAGACACCGCGCCCGAGGGGTGAGAACGCCACGAAGCCGATGCCGAGCTCGTCCATCGCGGCCTTCTCGCCGTTCTCGAGCACGTCGCGGGAGAAGAGCGAGAACTCGGACTGCACGGCAGCGAGCGGGTGCACCGCGTGCGCCCGGCGGATCGTCGATGCGGATGCCTCGGAGAGACCGATGTGACGCACCTTGCCCGCGCGCACGAGGTCGGCCATCGCCCCCACCGACTCCTCGATCGGCACCTCCGGGTCGACGCGGTGCAGGTAGTACAGGTCGATCACGTCGGTGCCGAGGTGGCGCAGCGAGCGGTCGGCGGCCCGGCGGATGTATTCGGGGCTGCCGTTGCGCCCGTGCACGGTGCCGTCGTCGTCGGTCTCGGCAGACGCCTTGGTGGCGAGGGTCACCTCGTCGCGGCGGTCGCCGAGCGCCCGGGCGATCAGCTTCTCGTTCTCGAACGGCCCGTAGGCCTCGGCCGTGTCGATGAAGGTCACGCCGGTGTCGACGGCGTGGCGCAGGGTGGCGATGGATTCCGCCTCGTCGCTCGAGCCATAGAAGGCGCTCATGCCCATGGCGCCGAGGCCGATGGCCGAGACGGTGAGGCCGTCGCCGAGGGTGGTGGTCTTCATGCTGTGGTGTCCTTCCGTTGTGCCGCGACGGCGCGATACGCGGCGATCTTGGCGTCGATGGCCGCGAGGTGGCGTCGCGTGCGCTCTATTTCGGCGAGCACGTGCTCGCGGTGGTTCTCGAAGAACACGAGCCGTTCGGCCTCGGTGCCCTCCCGCCGACTGAGGTCGGCGATCACCGTCATGTCGGCGATCGACATGCCCGTCTCGCGCAGCACGACCAATCCGGCTATCCAGGCCAGGTCGTTCATGCGGTATCTCCTGCGCCCGCCGGAGTCGCGGGGTGCGGCTTCGAGCAGCAGTCCCTCGCGTTCGTAGTAGCGCAGAGCCTCGATGCTGACCCCCGTGGCGGCCGACGCTTCGCCGATCGACAGCCCGTTTTCGGGCACCTCGACCGGTATCCAGGGAAGGAGTAACTCGCTCATGGCTTCATCCTGCAACCTGTAGCGCGCTACAGGTCAAGAGGTGTGGACAGAAACACCCCGATCGGCTGGTATAGTTTTCCAGTTGGCATTTGCGCCCAGTGCGAAAATGCAGAACATGCGCCCGTAGCTCAGCGGATAGAGCAATTGACTACGGATCAATAGGCCGGGGGTTCAAATCCCTCCGGGCGCACAGGATGAAAGCCCCGCAAACGTCGAGTTTGCGGGGCTTTTCCCGTTAATGGGTGGCAGCTGGCTGGGTCACGGTCAGTCGGTGCGGGCGGCTTCTGTCCGGATGACGTCGGCGAGGTCACGGGAACGGCTCCACAAGGGCCAATGCCCTGTGGGCAGATCGACGACGTCGAAGTTCTGGAGGGTCGCGACTTCGGCGAACATGGGTTGGCCCGCTCGCGCCATATCGAGCACCGCAGAACTCGAAATGGAACAGCAGACCAACGTGGTCGGTATCGCCCTGCGGGCGTCGTTCGTCAGCTCGACGTGTTGGCGGAGGACGGGGCCGGGTTCGGGCACGGCCCGGGCGCGGAAGCGTTCGAGATCGCCCGCGCTCAGTCCGTCGATGCTCGCCCCCTGACTCAGGACGTCGAACGGGGGCAGCGGAAGCTCGACGACCGCGTCCGGCAGGTCTGGGGCGAAAGCGCTTCCCGCCTGCACCGGACCGGAGTCCACCCAGATCACCCGGCGGACCAGTTCGGGATGACGGTCGAGAACGACGCTGACCGGAAAATTAGCCCCGCTGTGGGCGACGATCATCGCGGGCTGCTGGTCGCCGTCGGCAGGTCGAGCGAGGAGGTCATAGATCGCCGCGACCTGATCGTCGAGCGTTCTTGTCGCTCGCTCTGGATCATTCGCGTCGAGACCCGGCAGTGTCATCGCTTCGGTCCGCGTGCGATCGGTCGTCACGTGTTCGAGCACGTCGTCCCAGGCCCACGCGCCCAGCCAATGACCGGCGATGAGGATGGTGGGACCGCTGTTCGTAGGATTCATGTCTCCACTCTGACGCGCACCGCGGGCAGCAGTATGTCACTATCTGTGTCATGAACTTCGAGCGTGCAGATCGATGAAGCGAGCGGAACGGCTGCACGCTCTATCGGAGACGCTGCGCCGAAGCGGATCGCGGGGTTCCACGGCCGAGCGGATGGCCGGAGAATTCAGCGTATCCGTACGCACAGTCAAGCGAGACCTCGATGCTCTCCAGCGCGGCGGCGCAGCGATCTGGTCTCGCCCCGGCCCCGGCGGCGGCTACGGCATGGCCGCGAGCGCATCCCTGCCGCCCATCACTCTCTCCGCGGCGCAAGCGGTGGCGTTGTCAGCGGCCGTGTCTGCCGCACCCGACGCTCCCTATGCCGACCTCGCTGCGTCCGGGATCCGGAAGATCCTGGATGTGCTCGATCCGCCAACGCGAGCGCGAAGCGACGAACTGGCCGACCGCGTCTGGGTCGACGCTCCTCCTCCGAGCTCGCGCGCGATCAGGTCGGCGCTGGAGGAGGCCATGGCCGAGCAGCGGATCGTCCGCCTCCGGTACACGACGGGGGAGGGCGTCGCGACGACCCGTGACGTGGAGCCCGTGCTGTTCGCCTCGACGAACGGTCAGTGGTACTTCGTCGGGTGGTGCCGACTGCGCGACGCGATGCGGTGGTTCGCTGTGTCCCGTGTCGAGCGCGCCACAGTGACCACGATGGCGTGCTCCGGCCACGGTATCCACGAGGTCGGCGAGCCGCCGGCGACCGCCAGGCCGGTGCACGGACGGCCCTAGGCTGACGGCAGGCGATATTCCGGCTAGGTCACGTCGGTTCCGCGCGGCACGAGCGTGCGCCGGGCGTCGTCCAGCTCGGACCGCCGGGGAGGGTCGGCTCCCGGCCGTGAGACGGTCACGGCCGCGCACAGCGCTGCGAATTCGCCGGTGCTCGCCAGCAAGTCCTGGTCGAAGGCGTGTCCGTCGCGCAGAGACTCGGCCGACGCTCCTTCCTCGAGGGAGCGGGCGATGCAGTCGATCAGTGCGCTCATGAATGAGTCACCCGCGCCGATGGTGTCGGCGACATCCACGGGGAACCCCGGCACGGCCAGCCGTATCGTGCGCGTCGACATCAGGGCCCCGTCACCGCCCAGAGTGGTCGCGACGAGTCCGGCTCCGAGCTGCAGGATGTGGTCGGCCACGGATTCCAGATCACGGCCCGGGTAGAGCCACTCCGCGTCTTCGTCGCTGAGCTTCACAGCGGTCGCGACCGCGGCAATGCGTTCGAATCTGCGGAGGGCTGCCCCGTGGTCGGGCACGATGCTGGGGCGCACGTTCGGGTCGAAGGAGATGAGCGGTGGATCGTCGGATGCGACCAGCTGCTCCAGCAGCGACACGACAGTGCTGCCTCCGGGTTCGAGGAACGCTCCGATCGATCCCACGTGCACAATGTCTGACCCCGCGAGTGACCGGTCGCTCGAGGCGAGTCCTGTCGGGAGTGACCAGCGGAGGTCGAAGACGTAGTCGGCCGATCCGTCTGCTTTGACGTGCGCGGTTGCGGTCGAGCTCGGCTCGTCTCGGATCGATCCGGCCGCGAGCGTCACGCCCGCTTTCTCCAAATGCCGGATGATGGCGGAACCTCGAGCGTCGCTGCCCACGTGAGTGACGAGCGAAACCGTGCGGTTCAGCCGTGCCAGGCCGAGCGCGACGTTCATCGGTGATCCGCCGGGATGTTCTACCCGCACGCCGCCGTGCGCCGGCACGACGATGTCGACGAGGGATTCGCCGATAGCGGTGACTGCGATGGCTCGACGCGTCATGGAGGATGCCTTTCTTGGCGGCGGGGCGGCCCTGCCTTCCGAGGGAGGCAGGGCCGTGGTCGGTCAGCGAGGAACGGGGTCGAGCCAGGTCAGCTGCGAACCATCTTCGACGATCAACGCCGCGAGCTGGGCGTTGAATTCGCGCCCGTACGGAGCATCGATATGAGCCGCGAACGCGTCGTCGTCGCGGTAGACCTCGTACACGAAGAAGTGCGAAGGTTCGCTTCTGAGGCGGTGCGGGGCGAATTCTATGCAGCCCGGTTCTCGTCGCACGTCTTCTGCCAAGCGTCCGAGGAGCTCGGCGACGGTCTCCTCGCATCCGGGCAGTGCCGTGAACTCGGCGAAAAGCACTTTCGTCGCGGGCGGGACGTCGGTCATGCGGTCGCCGCTCCCGTCATGATCGCGACGGCGTCGGTCATCGAATGCGACTGCGGTGTGATGGTAGCCGCACGCTTGCCGAGACGCTGGATATGGATGCGGTCGGCCACGTCGAACACGTGCGGCATGTTGTGGCTGATGAGGATCACGGGAACTCCTCGGTCGCGCAGGTTGCGGATGAGTTCGAGAACCTGGTTCGATTCGCGTACCCCGAGCGCCGCGGTGGGCTCGTCGAGCACCACGACCTTCGATCCGAACGCGGCGGCGCGTGCGACCGCCACGGCCTGGCGCTGCCCGCCGGAGAGGTTCTCGACCGGCACCGTGACATCCTGCAACGTCGAGATTCCGAGTTTCGTCAGCTCCTCCTTCGCCTCGCTGCGCATTCCCGCCGTGTCGAGCATCCTGAAGACCGAGCCGAGAATGCCCTTCTTCCGCCTCTCCCGACCGAGATAGAGATTGGACGCGACATCGAGCGCCGGCGACACGGCCAGATTCTGGTAGACGGTCTCGATCCCGGCGCCCCGGGCATCCTGTGGCCGCTTGAACGAGACCTTCTTGCCGTCGAGGAAGATCTCGCCCTCGTCGGGCGTCTCGGCTCCGGTGAGGCACTTGATGAGCGTCGACTTTCCTGCGCCGTTGTCGCCGATGATGGCGAGTACTTCGCCGGGGTAGAGCTCGAGGCTCACACCGTCGAGGCCGACGACGCGGCCGAAGGTCTTGACGAGACGACGCGCCTGCAGAACGGGCGTGCGCGTCTCTGCCTGCGGGGTGGGGTTGTCTGTGATGGTCACTTGCGTACCTTTCGGATCCACTGGTCGATTCCGACAGCGACGATGATGAGGATGCCGACGGCGAGCGTCTGGTAGAGAACGTCGAGTCCCGCGAGCGAGAGCCCGTTGCGGAACACGCCCACGATGAGGGCGCCGAGCAGCGTGCCCCAGATGGTGCCGCGACCGCCGAAGAGGCTCGTCCCGCCGATCACGACGGCGGTGATCGAGTCGAGGTTGAGGTCGCTGCCGGCGTTCGGGCTCGCCGCGTTGCTGCGGCCGATCTGAATCCACGCACCGACGGCGAGGATGGCGCCGGCGGCCAGGTAGACGCTGAGAAGCACGCGGTTGACGCTGATGCCGGCGAGGCGCGCGGCCTCCTTGTCGTCGCCCACCGCGTAGACGTGGCGTCCCCACGCCGTCTTGCCGAGGATGAACGCGACGACCACGTACAGGGCGAGCATGATGATCACGCCGACGCTGACGCGCACGCCGAACAGGTCGAACGTCTGGCCGGTGAAGGGCAAGAGCGATGGCATGTCGGAACCACGCACGGTGGAGCCCGCCGAGTAGAGGAGAGTCAGGGCGACGAAGATGTTCAAGGTGCCGAGCGTCACGATGAACGGAGGGAGCCTCAGTCGGGTGACGAGCAGCCCGTTGAACAGTCCCGTCGCGAGCGCGACGAGCAGGCCGACCACGAGCGCTACGGGGGCAGGGATGCCGTTCTCGGTCGCGGTCTGCGCCATGACCATCGACGCCAGCACCATGACGGCGCCGACCGACAGGTCGATTCCCGCGGTGAGGATGATGAGGGTCTGGGCTACCGCGAGCGTGCCCACGACCGCGACCTGCTGAGTGATGAGGGAGAGGTTGGCCGGGGCGAGAAAGCGGTCGTTGAGGATACCGAAGACGATGACGGCGATGACGAGCACCACGGCCGGGCTTACGGCGGGGTATCTGTGCAGGACGCCGCGCACTCGGTCGACGGGGGAGCGACGGTCGAGGAACTCGGAGGCGAGGGCGAGGGACGAGGTAGGTGGACTGGTCACCGGGTTGGAAGTCACGGGAGCCTTTCAGGGAAGAGGGAACGAGGGTGCCGGGAGGCGGAGGCATCCACCTCCCGGCGGTCGGGCTATTCGCCCCAGCAGATGTCGGTCGCCTCGGCGGCGGTGATGCTCTCGAGCCCGTCGACGGGCTTCTCGGTGACCAGCTTGGAGCCGGTGTCGAAGAAGTCGAGGCCCGCGCTGGCCTCGGGCTTCGTGCCGTCCTTGGCGAGTTTGGCGATGGCTTCGATGCCGAGTTCGGCCATCTTCACCGGGTACTGCTGCGCCGTGGCGCCGATGACGCCGTCGGCGACGTTCTTGACGCCAGCGCAACCGCCGTCGATGGAGACGAGCAGAACGTCCTTCTCCTTGCCCGCGGCCTGCAGCGCCTGATACGCCCCGTAGGCCGCCGGCTCGTTGATCGTGTAGACGACGTTGATGTCGGAGTTCTTCGACAGCAGGGTCTCCATGGCCGTGCGGCCACCGTCTTCGGCGCCGTCGGTGGCCTCATTGCCGATGATCTCGTAGTCACCGCCGCTGTACTCGCCGGTCTTCGCCTCGTCGCCGTTCTTCTGGTCGTCGGCGGTGTCGATGCCCATTCCCGTGAGGAAGCCCTGATCGCGGTTGTAGTCGACCGACACGACCTTGTCGTTGAAGAGGTCGAGCATGGCGATGGTCGCCTTCTCGCCGCCGAGCTGGGCTGCGGTCCATTCGCCGATCGACTTTCCCGCTGCGAAGTTGTCGGTGGCGAAGGTGATGTCTACGGCGTCGGTCGGGTCTGGGGCGGTGTCGAGGGCGATGACGTAGAGGCCCGCGTCGCGCGCCTTCTGGATGGCATCGACGACGGAGGGACCGTTGGGCGTGATCAGGATGCCCTTGTCGCCCTTCGAGATCGCGTTCTCGATGGCCTGGATCTGGGTGTCCTCGTCGCCGTCCTCCTTGCCGGCGGCCAGGGTCAGCTTGACGCCGGCCTTATCGGCCGCGCTCTTGGCGCCGTCTTCCATCGAGACGAAGAACGGATTGGTGGTGGTCTTGACGATGAGGGTGACGCCGACGTCGCCGTCGCCCGCCGAGTCGCCCGTGCCGCCGCCACCGCTCGAACAGGCGGCGAGTCCCACCGATGCTACGAGAGCAATCGAGCCCAGGCTGGCGAGTCGTGCGGCAGCTGATTTGCGTGTGTTCATGGAGTCCTCATTGGCTCAGGGGCGATCTGCCCGACAACGATGTCAGGTCTAGGTATAGACGCTGCGGCTTGTTAGAGTCAAGTTGTTCGTCGAAGAAGAAGAGACATTAATGACATCGTTATCGGGCCAGCCGCATGGCAGCGCACCCCGTCGGCGGCCCACGATGAAGAACGTCGCCGACCTCGCCGGAGTGGGAATCAAGACCGTCTCCCGGGTCATCAACAGCGAACCCCACGTGTCGGAAGAGACCATCGCCCGAGTACGACGGGCCGCCGAACAGCTGCAGTATCAGCCCGACATCCAAGCCGGAAACCTGCGCCGAGCCGATCGCAGGACGGACACGCTCGGTCTGCTCATCGGAAGCGTGGCGAACCCCTTCTCCGCCGCAGTGCACCGCGCGGTCGAAGACGCGGCCCTCGAGCGGCACGTCGCCGTGTTCGCGTCGAGCCTCGACGAAGATCCCGAGCGCGAGCTCTCATCGATCAACGCCTTCCTCCGACGACGCGTCGACGGCCTGATCCTCACGACCATCCAACCCAGCCAGGCCTACTTGGGCGTGCAGATCGACCAAGGCATCCCTATCGTCTTCGTCGACCGTCGACCCAACGGCATCCTGGCCGACACGGTGCTCACCGAAAACGCCGAAGGGGCCGCGGGTGCGGTCGAGCACCTCCTCGCGGGCGGGCACCGGCGCATCGCCTACCTCGGCGACGATGAGAACATCTTCACCGCACGAGAGCGTAAACGGGGTTACCTCGCCGCCATGCGCGGCCGCGGTGCCGCGATCGACGACCGACTCATCGTCGACAATCTCGACGACGAGGCCAAGGCCGCCGCCGCGGTGGCCCGTCTGTTGACCTTGGCCGAACGGCCGACGGCGATCTTCAGCGCGCAGAACCTCATCACGATCGGGGTCATCACCGCTCTCCGCTCGGCGGGAGAATCGGCGCGGATAGCACTCGTCGGATTCGACGACGTGCCGATGGCGGCTCTGCTCGAACCGGCGGTGACCGTCGTGGCCCAGGATCCGGCGTCCATCGGAGCGATCGCGGCTCGGCGGATCTTCGACCGCCTCGACGGACTCGACGAGCCGGCTCGCGAATTCATCGTTCCTACCCGACTCATCGTGAGAGGTTCCGGCGAGATCACGCCCGGCTGAGCCCCCGGCTGAGTACGTCTTGCCGGGAAATCCGTGGTGTTACGCCTGGACCTACCCGTTCGCCGCGACCCACGCGCGCGGCGAGGCGCCGACGTGACTCGAGAACGCGCGGGAGAACGCCGGCGCACTCGCGTAGCCGAGACGCGAGGCCGTGCGGCCGACCGGCTCGCCCGACCGCAGCATTCCTTGGGCGAGGGTGACGCGCCACCGGGTGAGGTACTCCGCGGGCGGCGTTCCGACGAGCGCGGTGAAGCGGGCCGCGAACGTGCTGCGTGACAGCCGCGCCGCATCCGCCATCGACGAGAGAGACCACGCTTCTCCGGGCGTTTCGTGGATGGCTACGAGCGCCCGCGCGAGATCCGGGTCGGCCAGGCCGGTGAGGAGTCCGGCGGGCAGACCCAGTTCTGCCGTGTGGTCGAGCATCCAGCGGAACAGCTGCATGAGCACCACCTCGAAAAGACGGTCGACGATCACCCGCTGCCCGCACGTTGCCGCGTCGACCTCGGCGAAGAGCAGGTCGAGCGCGGGGCGGAGCGTCGGCACCGCGTCGAGCGGGATAACGACGACGGGCGGCAGCGCCGCGAACAGCGGATGGGTTTCGCCGCCGTCTATGTCGAGCGACGCGCACGCGAAGTCCGAGTCGTCGGTCGGCGCGTTGTGGAAAGAGTGCTCGAGCGGACGCGGGTAGAACAGCAGGCTGGGCCGGTCGACCTCGACGGTCTCGAGCCGCCCGTCGAACCCCTGGTGGGTCACCGACATCTCTCCCTCGCGCAGCACGTGGAGGAAACCTCGCCCGGGGCGTGACGCGAAGGTGGTGACCCCGCACAGCGGCCCGGTGTGGAAAAGGCGTGCGCGCACGCGGAATCGCTCGAGCATCGACGAGAGGCGGTCTACCGGTTCCACGAGACCAGCCTGCCGGACGATCTGCACCAATGTCCAGATGTTTGGCAACCAATCGTCCGAGGTTGACGCCGACTATGGAATCACCCGGAAACACCGGGCACCACCGTAGACAAGGAATATCCGATGGCCCTCATCCCTCTCGTCGATCCCCAGACCACCACCGGCAGCATGAAGGAGCAGCTCGACCGCATCCGCGCCGCGTTCGGCACGGTGCCCGCGATGTTCTCGACCGTCGCGAACTCACCCGCCGCCCTGACGAGCATGTGGGGAGCGTTCGAGGCATTCGGCACGTCGAGTTCGCTCGGCGCGGCGCTCGGCGAGCAGATCGCCGTCGCCGTCGCGAACCGCAACTCGTGCGAGTACTGCCTCGCCGCCCACTCCGCCCTCGGGCGCAAGGCCGGCGTGAGCCGCGACGCCATGGCGGCCGCGCAGACGGGCCACTCCGACGACCCGACGACGGCCGCGATCCTCGGGTTCGCCTTGAAGCTCGTGGAGGAGCGCGGGCAGGTAACTCCCGGCGACGTCACAGCCTTGCGGGAGCTCGGCGTGACCGACGAACAGGTCGTCGAGATCGTCGCCCAGGTGGCGCTCAACCTGTTCACCAACTACATCAACGTCGCGCTGGGCGTGCCGGTGGACTTCCCCGTGGTCGCGCTGCGGCGAGCGGCCTGACGGCTCCGACGCGGCATCCACGTCTACGACGAAAGGAAGCACCACGATGACCGAATCATGGCTCCCCTCCCTGCTCACCGCGACGCCCGAAGACGGCTTCGGCCTCGCCATCAAGCTCTCGAGGACCGGCGTCAAGATGACCCAGCCGGATGCCGCGATCCGAGAGCGACTCCGTGCCACTTACGCCGAGAACGCGGACAGCCTGATGGGTGCGTCGCAGGTGATCGCGATCAACTTCCAGACGGTGGCCGCGGCCAACGGGTACTGGCTGAAGTGACGGTGGCCCCGTAGACCTCGCGTCTACGGGGCAGCCCACCCGCTAGGCAGTTCGCAAGCGGTTTGCAAAATGGGTAGACGATTTACTGCCCGCTTTCAGTAGGATTTCGGCATGACGCGTCGCCTGGCCGAAGTCGCCCACAAAGTCGGAGTGAGCGAGGCGACGGTCAGTCGCGTGCTGAACGGGAAGCCCGGTGTCTCCGAAGCCACCCGGGCCCTCGTGCTCACGGCGCTCGACGTGCTCGGCTACGAGCGTCCGAGCCAGTTGCGCGGTGAACGGGCGCGGCTGGTCGGGTTGGTGCTGCCCGAGCTGCAGAACCCCATCTTCCCCGCGCTCGCCGAGGTGCTGAGCGGTGCCTTGGCGCAGAACGGCTACACCGCGGTGCTGTGCACGCAGACCTCAGGCGGGGTCTCGGAGGCCGACTACGTGGAGCTGTTGCTGCAGCAGCGGGTGTCGGGCGTCATCTTCTCCGGCGGGGACTACAGCCGGGCCAGCGCCTCTCACGCGCACTACGGACGGCTGACCGAGCTGGGCATCCCGACCGTGCTGATCAACGCGCCGGTCGACGGGCTCGGCTTCGCGACCGTCTCGTGCGACGACTCGGTGGCCTCCGAGCTCGCGGTGCGCCACATGGTGCAGCTCGGCCACACGAAGATCGGCCTGCTGATCGGTCCAGCCGACCATGTGCCGTCGCAGCGCAAGCTCGCGGCGGCGCTCCGCGTGCTCGAACGATCGCAGCTCGAGCCGGCGAGCGTCGAGCACGCGAACTACTCACTCGAAGCCGGGCAGGCCGGCGCCGCCCGACTGCTCAAGAAGGGGGTCACCGCCGTGATCTGCGCCAGCGACCTGCTCGCGCTCGGCGCCATCCGGGCGGTGCGACGAGCTGATCTCGCGGTGCCGGGCGACGTGTCGGTGATCGGATTCGACGACTCGGCCTTGATGAACTGCACCGAGCCGCCGCTGACCACGGCCCGCCAGCCCATCGAGCCGATGGGGAAGATGGCCGTCGAGCTGCTCATCGGCCAGATCCGTCAGGAGGAGGCGCAGGTCGACGAGTACCTGTTCGAGCCCGAACTCGTCGTGCGAGGATCGACGGGCCCAGCACAGTCGTAATCTTGCGCGCAAACGTGCGCAAATTGCTTACTGAAACTTACTTATTGCAGAATTCTTGAGCTGCGCTTAGCGTGGGGGCAGACGGCGTTGTCGAACAGATCGCGCCGGGACCTTCCGCCCCTCGCGCTCTCCGATCCGATTCGGGACTCGCGACACCGACCGAAACGTGGCCGTGAGCACCATCGAAACCCCCGCACCCGTGGCCGTCACCCCTCCGAGCGATGACCCGACCTGGTGGCGCGACGCCGTCATCTACCAGGTCTATCCGCGCAGCTTCGCCGACCTCGACGGCGACGGCATCGGCGACCTGGCCGGAGTGCGTGCGCGCCTGCCTTACCTGCGCGATCTCGGCGTCGACGCCCTGTGGTTCACGCCCTGGTACGAGTCGCCCCTCGCCGATGGAGGGTACGACGTCGCCGACTACCGGCGCATCCACCCCGCCTTCGGCACCCTCGACGAGGCCGAGCGGCTGATCGCCGAGGCCCTGGCCATGGGCATCCGCACGATCATCGACATCGTGCCCAACCACGTCTCCGACCGGCACGAGTGGTTCACCGCCGCCCTGGCCGCCGGGCCGGGCTCGCCCGAGCGGGAGCGGTTCTGGTTCCGTGACGGCACGGGCCCGGACGGCGACGGCATGCCGACCCAGTGGCCATCCAGCTTCTCCGGCACGACCTGGACGCGCACGACGAACCCCGACGGTTCGCCCGGCCAGTGGTACCTGCACCTGTTCACACCCGAGCAGCCCGACCTCAACTGGGACCACCCCGACGTGCGCCGGGAGCACGAAGACGTGCTCAGGTTCTGGTTCGACCGCGGCGTCGGGGGAGTGCGCGTCGACTCCGCCGCACTCGTCGCCAAAGACGCCTCCCTGCCCGAGATCGCAGGCGACTACGCCCCCGGCCAGCATCCCAACCTCGACCGCGACGACCTGCACACGATCTATGCCGACTGGCGTTCCGTCGCCGACTCGTACCCCGGCTCGCGTGTGCTCGTCGGCGAGATCTGGCTGCCCGACCTCGACCGCTTCGCCCTCTACCTGCGGCCGACGGAGATGCACACCGCGTTCAACTTCGACTTCATGTCGCGGGCGTGGGATGCGGCGGGACTGCGGGCGTCGATCGAGCAGACCCTGGCCGCGCACGCTCCCGTGGGCGCCCCGTCGACCTGGGTGCTGTCGAACCACGACGTCACGAGGCCCGTCACCCGGTACGGGCGCGAAGAGAGCGGTTTCGAGTTCGCCGCCAAGCGCTTCGGCACCCCGAGCGACCTCGAGCTGGGCACGCGCCGCGCCCGCGCCGCGGCGTTGCTGACCGCGGCCCTGCCCGGATCGCTCTACATCTACCAGGGCGACGAGCTGGGGCTGCCCGAGGCCGAGGACCTCCCGCTCGCATCGCTGCAGGACCCGATGCATTTCCGGTCGGAGGGAGTCGATCCCGGGCGTGACGGTTGCCGGGTGCCCCTGCCGTGGTCGGGGCAGGCCGCCCCGTTCGGCTTCAGCCCCGCCGACGCGGACACCGAACCGTGGCTGCCGCAGCCCGCGTCGTGGGCGTCGCTGACCGTAGAGGCGCAGCTGGACGACCCGGGTTCCATGCTCAACCTCTACCGTGACGCGCTGCGCCTGCGCCGCAGCATCCACGACCTCCACGACACGGGGCTGACCTGGATCGACGCCGGCGACGACGTGATCTGCTTCGCGAGGGGGGAATCGTTCGTGCACGTGTCGAACCTCTCCGGTTCGCCCGTCGAACTGCCGCCGCACACCGCCGTCTACCTCGCGAGCGACGAGCTCGTCGACGGGCGGCTGCCCGCCGACGCCTCGGCCTGGCTCTCCCGCTGAACCCACACCCCATCCATCACCACCCAGCACCGACACCGAAGGACACATCGACAATGAAGTCACCCAGCAAGAGCCTCGCCATAGCCGCCGTGATGCTGACCGGAGCCGGCCTGCTCGCCGGCTGCGCCGCCGGCGGATCCTCGAGCAGCGACGGAAAGACCAAGATCGTCGTCGCGATGGACACCGGTCTCGAGAAGCCGGCCCAGGACGCGTACAACGCGCAGGTCGCGGCATTCGAGAAGGCGAACCCGACCATCGACGTCGAGCCCCGCGAATACACCTGGACGGGCACGACGTTCGCGGCCGAACTCGCGGGCGGAACGCTGCCCGACGTCTTCACCATCCCGTTCACCGACGGCCGCACGCTCATCGAGCAGAACCAGATCGCCGACATCAGCGGACTGGTCTCGAAGCTGCCCTACGCCGAGAAGTTCAACCCCTCGGTCGCGTCCAACGGCGAGAACGCCGACGGCGACATGCTCGCGGTGCCGATCGCGGCGTACGGCCAGGCGCTGCACTACAACCGCGACCTCTTCGAGCAGGCCGGCCTCGACCCGGACTCGCCGCCCACCACCTGGGGCGAAGTGCGCACCGCCGCCAAGACGATCGCCGACAAGACCGGCCAGGCCGGCTACGCGACGATGACGCAGGGCAACACCGGCGGTTGGATCCTCACCACCGTCGCCTACACGCTCGGCGGACGCGGCGAAGAGGGCGAAGGCGACGACGTCACGGCCACCGTCGACAGCCCCGCCTACGCGGAGTCGCTCGAGATGCTGCAGAAGATGCGCTGGGAAGACAACTCCATGGGCGGCAACTTCCTCTACGACTGGAACGGCATCAACCAGGACTTCGCCGCCGGCAAGATCGGCATGTACATCAGCGGCGGAGCGAACTACACCTCGCTCGTCGCGCAGAACGCCATGGACCCGGCCCACTACGGCGAGACCGTCCTCCCGCTCGAGGGCTCGGACTCCGGCGCCCTGGGCGGCGGATCGCTCGCCGTCGTCAGTGCGAAGGCCGACGCCGCGGCGCAGAAGGCCGCGGTCGACTGGATCGACTTCTTCTACATGTCGAAACTGATCAACGAGGATGACGCGGTGCGCGACGCCTCCACGCTCGCAGCATCCGACCAGCCCGTCGGCGTGCCGCAGGTGCCGGTCTTCGACAAGGCAACCTACGACGAGAGCCAGGTCTGGATCAAGGACTACATCAACGTGCCGATCGCGCAGCTCGAGCCCTACATCTCCCAGTCGTTCGACCAGCAGATCATCGCCGAGCCGGCGGTCAACACGCAGGGCCTCTACGGAGCCCTCGACCCCGTGGTGCAGGCGGTGCTCACCGACAAGAACGCCGACATCGACACGCTCCTCGACGACGCGAACAGCGCCGTCCAGAAGCTCATCGACGCCGAGTAGCAGACCGCGCGATGACGATCCTCGAGAAGGCCCCCGCCTCCCGCCACGGGCCGGATGACGCGGCGGACGGTCCGGCATCCGTCCGCCCGTCCGCCGGCCGGCCGCGACGGAAGACCCCGGCGACCTGGCTGCGCGGAGGCGGACTCAGCACGCTGGTGTTCCTGCTGCCGCTGCTGCTGATCTTCGGCCTGTTCTCCTGGTATCCCATCGCGCGGGCCGTGGTGATGAGCGTGCAGAAGACGAACCTCCTCACCGCGCCGGTCTTCGTGGGGATGGACAACTTCGCGAACGTGCTGAACGACCCGCTGCTCGGCACGGCGGTGGTCAACACGCTCTGGTTCGCCGCGCTCGCGCTGATCTTCGGCTATCCGCTGCCGCTCGTCATGGCGGTGCTGATGAGCGAAGTGCGGCGGGCGAAGGGACTGTTCAGCGCTCTCGCCTACCTCCCCGTCGTCGTGCCCCCGGTCGTCGCGGTGCTGCTGTGGAAGTTCTTCTACGACGGATCGGCGACCGGGGTGTTCAACACGGTCCTCGGCTGGGTCGGAATCGCGCCGCAGCCCTGGCTGCAGGACGCGGGAACGGCGATGCCGTCGCTCGTGCTCGAGGCGACTTGGGCCGGGGCGGGCGGCACAGTCATCATCTACCTCGCCGCACTGCTCGCCGTGCCGCCCGAGCTGTACGACGCCGCCGAGATGGACGGTGCATCGATCGGCAAGAAGATCTGGCACGTCGCGCTCCCGCAACTCCGCGGCATCCTGTTCATCACCCTGATCCTGCAGGTCATCGGCACGGCACAGGTCTTCCTCGAGCCCTTCCTCTTCACCCAGGGCGGCCCCAACAACTCGACCCTCACCGTGCTGTTGCTGATCTACCGCTACGCCTTCGCCAGCAGCACGGGCGGCGACTACGGGTCGGCGACGGCCCTCAGCATCATGCTCGCGCTCGTGCTCGCCGTGCTGTCGGTCGTGTACTTCCGCATGACGAAGAAGTGGAGTTCCTGATGACCATCCCCGGCACGCGTGCTATCCGCCGCACCCGCGCGGCGAAGGGGCCCGCCGACGACGACCGCGGCATCGTCTCGAGTGCCGACCGGCGCCAGCCTCGTGTGCGCCGAACGATGTTCGGGCTCAACGCGGTCATGCTCGGTGGCTTGCTCCTCCTCGGGCTCGGCCCGATGCTGTGGCTGGCGAAGTCGGCGATCACCCCGACGCAGGACACGCTCCGCACGCCGCTCGCGCTGTTCCCGAACGGGATGGACTGGGCGAACTTGTCGACGGCGTGGTCGACCGTGCACATCGACCTCTACTTCGGCAACACCGTGGTGCTGGCCGCCGGCGCGTGGCTGACCCAGATCCTCGTCGCGACGACGGCCGGTTTCGCCCTCTCGGTGCTACGCCCGAAGTACGGCCCGCTGCTCGAGGGGCTCGTGCTCGCGACGCTGTTCGTGCCCGCGATCGTGCTGCTCGTGCCGTTGTACCTCACCATCCTGAACCCGCCCCTCATCGGCACATCGCTGATCAACACCTACTGGGCGGTGTGGCTGCCGGCCGGAGCATCCGCATTCAACATCCTGCTCGTCAAGAGGTTCTTCGACAGCCTGCCCCGCGAGGTCTTCGAGGCGGCCCGTACCGACGGCGCCGGGCCGTTCCGTCTGTTCTGGTCGATGGTGCTCCCGATGTCCAAGCCGATACTCGGCGTGGTGTCGGTGTTCGCGATCATCGCCTCGTGGAAGGACTTCCTCTGGCCGCTCCTGGTGCTGCCCGACCCGTCCCTGCAGCCGCTGTCCGTGCGCCTCCCGGCGATCCAGAGCACGACCGAACTCGACGTCTTCCTCGCCGCCCTGTTCATCGCGACGCTGATCCCGGTGCTGCTGTTCCTCGTGTTCCAGCGCGTCTTCCTGCGCAGCGCCGGCATGGGCGGCGCGGTGAAGGGCTAGCTAGCCCGCTCGCGACGCGGCGAGTCGCTCGCCCGCCCCGCGCCACGTGGGCGGCACCTCGACGCCGGGTGCCGTCCACCCGGCGAAGAGGCTCTCCTTCATCAGCGGGCTCGTGTTGGCGACGAGCGAACGGTGCAGCGGGCCGCGCACGAAGGCGGTGAGCGACGGCCGGTCGATCCAGGCCGTGAGGGTGGAGAGGGTGCCGCGCACGGGCGACACCGAGAACGCGTAGCCCGCGATGAAG
>Ga0247809_1000381_pt1 | contig 21159 bp, 19 predicted proteins | sample UWRJL104311B1_FD_180951 | JGI IMG/M metagenome (GOLD analysis project Ga0247809, IMG submission 180951) | Plant litter microbial communities from Arlington Agricultural Research Station in Wisconsin, United States - UWRJ-L104-311B-1 | ecosystem: Environmental > Terrestrial > Plant litter >...
AAATCACGATTACAGATGCAGTTTCAAGCAACGGTGTTACACATGTTATCGACGGCGTATTAATGCCGAAAAAATAATCCCAGAATAATTAATTGATTTAAGGGCCCGGGTTTCATTTCCCGGGCCTTTTATGTTATGGATAAGTCTATTTTAAGGTAAGTACAGGATCGGGGCTCGCGGTTATATTGGTCTGGTATTCGTTTGATACTGTTTTGATAAAGGTGACCAATGTTACTTTAATGCCAGGTCAATCTTAGGGAAAGATATAATCTTGCCTGTAACTTTCGAATAATCAGATGCTTTAATGGCATAAAAACATATAAATTGAAACATTGTATTGTTCAGCGTGTTATGAAAAAAAACGAAACTATGAAAAAGATAATTTTAAGTCTTGCGTTAGCAGGTTCACTGATGATAGCCGCAACAGCATGCAATTCAACCAAAAATGTGTCTAATTCAACGGATAGTACAACTGTTGATACTACGAGTACAGCTACACCCGTAGATACTATGGCTACCGACACTACTAAAACCACACCGCCTGATACTACAAAAACACCACCAATGTAGTCTTGAATGCGATAAGCATTTTAAGGCCGTCATTATGATGGCCTTTCTTGTTTTAGTGTAAAATTGAAGAAACATCATTCTATCAGGGAGAAGGTTGTTTTTATAAAACTTAACTTTGGATGCAGATGATGGAAGAGATGTTAAAAGATAAAGTTGTAGCAGCATACAAAAAGATCCAGGATGAGATTTGCCAGAGTTTGGAATTAGCAGATGGCAATGTAAAGTTTGAAGAAGAACTGTGGACTAGAGAGGGGGGCGGTGGTGGACGCACCCGTATTTTTCAGCACGGAAATGTAATAGAAAAAGGTGGTGTAAATTTTTCTGCCGTTTATGGTAAACTGCCGGAAAAAATCAAAGAAGCTTTTAAAGTTGACAGTGATGAATTTTTTGCTTGCGGTGTCTCCATCGTTATACACCCGGTAAATCCATTTGTACCTATTATACATATGAATATCCGTTACTTTGAAATGGATGAGCAAACAAGATGGTTTGGTGGCGGCATTGATTTAACACCTCACTATGTTATCGATACAGACGTTAGGTATTTCCATCATATACTTAAAAATGCATGTGATGAATTTGATGCTTCTTTTTATCCTAAATTCAAAAAGCAGGCGGATGATTACTTTTTTATCAAACATAGAGAGGAGACAAGAGGGGTTGGCGGTATTTTCTATGATCGGTTGAAACCTGAGAATACCGGGCTTGACTGGGATCAGCTTTTTGAATTCTCCCTTGGTGTAGGTAACTCATTTATACCAGCTTATACAGAACTGATTGATAGAAATAGGGACACTGAGTATGGTGAAAATGAACTGGAATGGCAGTCGCTCAGAAGAAGTCGTTATGCAGAATTTAATCTTGTATATGATTCTGGTACAAAGTTCGGTTTAGAGACAAACGGAAGGATCGAATCCATACTAATGAGCTTACCGCCAATGGCTAAGTGGGTGTATAATCATAAACCTGCTGAAAACAGTTTAGAAGCTATATCTCTGAGTAAGTTGATAAAAGGTATAGACTGGGCTTAATTTTTTTCCACAATACCCTAAAACAGCAATATTTTCGTAAATTCGCAAGGTTATAACATTACCTTATTAAAATCGTTTTTAACGAACATTAAATTATATGGCAGAAGATTTAGAAAATCAGGATAACGACAAAATAATTAAGATTGATATAGACGAGCAGATGAAGTCTGCTTACATCGATTATTCGATGTCTGTTATTGTATCAAGGGCTTTACCTGATGTACGTGACGGATTGAAACCAGTACACAGACGTGTACTATATGGTATGCTCGATCTGGGGCTTGCCAGTAATAAACCTTATAAAAAGTCTGCCCGTATTGTTGGGGAAGTACTGGGTAAGTATCACCCGCATGGTGACTCATCAGTATATATGACCATGGTAAGGATGGCACAGGAATGGAGTTTACGTTATCTGCTGGTAGAAGGACAGGGTAACTACGGTTCAATTGATGGTGACTCTCCTGCAGCAATGCGTTATACTGAAGCCAGATTTCAGAAAATTGCTGAAGACATGCTGGCAGATATCAATAAAGATACTGTAGACTTCCAGTTGAACTTTGATGATTCCTTACAGGAGCCAACAGTATTACCTGCCAAAGTCCCCAATTTATTGATCAATGGTTCATCAGGTATTGCAGTAGGTATGGCAACAAATATGCCCCCTCACAATATTACTGAAGTAATCAATGCAACGATTGCCTATATTGAAAATAACGAAATCACTATCCCTGAGTTAATGAAGTTTGTTAAAGGACCAGATTTTCCGACTGGTGCTATAATATATGGATATAACGGCGTTCAGGAAGCTTTCGAGACGGGAAGAGGACGTATCGTAATGCGTGCCAAAGCTGAGATTGAAACCGTTAAAGACAGAGAAACAATTATTGTTACTGAGATTCCTTACCAGGTAAATAAAGCGATGATGATTGAGCGTACTGCTGAATTAGTTGGTGAGAAGAAACTAGAGGGGATTTCTAACATTAAAGATGAGTCTAATAAAGATGGTATCCGTATCGTTTACGAAATCAAACGTGATGCTAATGCTGCTATAGTTCTGAATAACCTGTTCAAACAAACTGCACTGCAAACTTCATTCAGCGTAAACAACATTGCTTTGGTTAAAGGCCGTCCGCAAATGCTAAACCTGAAAGATCTGATCAGGTATTTTGTTGAACACAGGCATGAAGTAATCGTACGTCGTACTAAATTTGAACTTAACGAAGCTCAGAAACGCGCGCATATTCTTGAAGGTTTATTAATTGCTTTAGATCACTTAGATGAAGTAATTAAATTAATTCGCGGATCAAATACTCCGGAGGAAGCAAGAACTGGTTTAATGGAGCAGTTTGGCTTGAGTGATATACAGGCACGTGCAATTCTGGATATGACATTGCGTCGTTTAACAGGTCTGGAAAGAGATAAGATCAAAGACGAATACAATGAACTGATGAAAACCATTGCTTATTTGCAATCTATTCTGGATGATGAAAGTCTGCGTATGCAGATTATTAAAGATGAACTTGCTGAGATGCTGGAGAAATATGGCGATGAGCGTAGAACGCAGATCGTACATTCAGCGGAAGATATGAGCATGGAAGATTTCATTGAAGATGAAGAGGTAGTAATTACTATTTCCCATGAAGGATATATTAAACGTACACCAGCTACTGAATACCGTACACAGGCAAGGGGTGGTAAAGGATCAAAAGGAAGCGATTCAAGAAATGAAGATTTTATTGAGCACTTACTGATTGCATCTAATCATAACTACATGTTGTTCTTCACGGAGACTGGCCGTTGTTTCTGGTTAAGGGTTTATGAAATTCCAGAAGGCTCGAGACTAAGTAAAGGAAGAGCAATCCAGAACATCATTAATATTCCTAAAGAAGAGAAAATTAAAGCTTATATTAAAGTTAAAAATCTTAAAGACCAGGAGTACCTTGATAATAACTACATTATCATGTGTACTAAAAAAGGAACGATTAAGAAAACTTCTCTGGAAGCTTATTCAAGACCAAGAGTAAATGGTATCAATGCAATAAATATCAATGAAGGTGATCAATTGCTTGAAGCAAGTTTAACTAGCGGATCAAGTGAAATTGTAATGGCATTACGTTCCGGACGTGCAATTCGATTTAATGAATCTACGGTTAGACCTATGGGTAGAACAGCAACTGGAGTTAGGGGAGTTACTCTTGCTCATGATAAAGATGAGGTTGTTGGCATGATTGCTGTTGATGATCCAACAGCGACAGTAATGGTTGTTTCAGAAAAAGGTTACGGTAAACGTACTGACATTGATGATTACCGCGTTACTAACAGGGGAGGTAAAGGTGTTAAAACCATTACCATCACTGAAAAAACCGGAGATCTGATCGCTATAAAAAGTGTAACTGACGCAGATGACCTGATGATTATTAACAAGTCTGGTATCGTTATCAGAATTGTACTTAGCCAGCTAAGAGTAATCGGAAGAGCTACACAAGGTGTTAGACTGATCAATTTAAAAGGAAATGATGCAATTGCATCTGTTGCGAAGATTGAACATGAAGATGATCCTGAAGAAGAAGTTTCTGAAGATTTAATTGTTGACGCAGTGGTTGAAGATGATGCTGAAGGAACAGTTGCAGAAACTACTGAGGTTGCTGAAGAAACAGATGAGGAGTCTGAAGAGGAATCGGATGATGAAACCGAAGACGAGTCGGATGACGATACTGAAGAAAAAAATTAATATAAGTAAACAAAAATCAATATGAAAAAAGTACTTTTAAGTATGTTACTACTAGGTGCTGCCACCTATGCTAACGCTCAAAAGGGTGAGGTTTCCAAAGCGAAGAATGCTTGGGCTCTTGCTAAATTTGCAGGTGCTCAGACCCAGCCATTAGAAACGACTTTAAAAACTCTAGCAGAAGGATTGAAAAATACTGATAATGCTATTGCTAATGAAAAGTCTAAAACTATGCCTGAAGCATGGTCATACAGAGCACTATTTGCTTCTAGGATTTCATTTGTAGATTCCCTGAATGTGCAGAATGCATTAGCGAATGACAAAATTGCTGAAGAGGCAATTGTTAAAGCTAAGGAATTGGATACTAAAGGGGCTGAAAAAGAGAATATCTCTGAAGCAGAACTCACTTTATCAAATGCGGCCAGAAACAGAGCTATTTTTGCTTACAATAAAAAGGATTATAAATCTGCTTTAGAGTTTTTCAATCAGGTTACTTCAAAAAACCCTACGGATACAGCAAACTTTGTAAACGCTGGGGTTACGGCAAAACAAATTGAGAACTATCCTGAAATGGTGAGAAATTTCAAGTCTGCTATTCAACTTGGTTATAAAGATGGTGAATCACTATATAGTGAGGTAATCTCTACAACTTTTGAGAAGGTAAAAGATACTGTTGCTGGTACGGCTTTATTAGAAGAGGCAATTGCTAAATATCCTGAAAATCCGTATTTCGTAGGGATGCAGACTGATCTTTATATTAAAAAAGGAAATATTGCAAAATCTCAGGAATTATTAGCTAAACTAATTGCTAAGGATGGTAAAAATGCTGCTTATCAGTATGCGATGGGAGATACATATTACAAACAAGCTCTAGATTTACAAGGAAAAAGAAATGCAATTGATTCGAAAAAGAAAAAGGAATTTGATGCAGTAACTGCTAAAATGACCGGATTTATTGATCAGGCATTACCTTACTACAAAAAAGCATATGAATTAGATCCAAAAATGACTTCGGCTTTGGAAAATCTAAAAATTATCTATGCCTTTAAAGATGACAAGGTAAATTATGAAGCAACAAAAAAATTGCTTGATGCTGCTAAACAATAATCTTTAATATCATGATATTAAAAGAGGGATATTTTTATCCCTCTTTTTTTTTGTATAAATTTGCACCAAAGCCTAACTTCTGAACTATGATAGATAAGAAATATATTTTGCCCGCTGCTCTTTGTGTAATCATCAACGTACAGTCTGCCTATTCGCAAATTACACAATTGCAGATTGCTCGAAATAGCGTCGGTAAACTTCAGATGGCTATTGCAAATAAAAAAGATCAAAATACGCAGATGTCAATCCTGGGCGAAGGAATAAAAGCTAGTGAATCGGCAGAAAAAGACAAAAAGACAAGAAAATGGCCTGAAACCTGGGCTATTAAGTCATATTTAAGTTCATACATCGCTATACTGGATCCAAATGAGTCAAATGCCGATAAGTACTTTGATCTCGCATTAAATGCAATAGATTCAGCAAAAAGATTTGATAAATTCGAAGACAACTCAGGTTTGATTGCAGCTTCAAATTATAATATAAATATTAAAAAACAGCAAAAGGGTAATTCTGCATACGAAGCAAAAGATTTTGAAGCAGCTTATAACTATTTAAAACAGGTTAGTGATTTTTTTCCGAAAGATACTACGTTAGCTATCAATACAGCTTTAAGTGCGGAAGGTCTAAAACGAGATGATGAAGCATTAACATACTACAAACGTGCAAAAGAAAACGGAGCAAGAAATCCTGTGATCTTTCAACGTATGGAAAATATTTATGTAGGTAAGCTGGATAAAGAAGCAGCGCTTAAGATTGTACAGGATGGTATTGCGCTTAACCCGTATAATACAATGCTAAACAATGATTATATCAATATGTTGCTGGATAACGGAAAGTATACGGAAGCGAGGCAAATCATTGAGAGTACACTGAAAGTTGATACGAGAAGCAAATTGTTGTATTACTTGTACGGTTATCTGCACCAGCAAAATGCAAATCTGGGCACAGCAGAACTTGCGTACAACAAATCACTTACGCTTGACAAGAATTATTTTGATGCATTATATCAGTTGGGATTAGTATATGTAAATCTTGGTAATCAGGCGCTGAATGCGGATGCACGTGATGTGTCAAAGTTTTCATCATCTTTAAATCGTGCCGAGATTATATTATTACAGGCACACCAGGTAAAACCAAAGGATAAAGCAACGATCAATCTTTTAATAGAAATCTATACGCGGAAAAACAGATTTGATAAAGTGCAGGAATTCAAAGCACAATTAGACGAGTTTTAGTAATTAAGCACAATATTCAGGAAAAGAATAGGGTGTGGAAAATCGTACTTAACATAATATTAATTATATGATAATATTTATTTCTTTTTTATGCGCTTCTAAATCTTATTGTCACGGCTTCTTTCATATAGGATCAACTGATCAGTCGCCGGTCACATAAACATGATATATTGGCATTTACGCTTTTTGATTAGTGAAAATAAAGTTAGATTTACTAATCAAATATAATTATGGCTTCTCAGAAAAAATCCGCAATCGGTTTTATCTTTATCACACTTTTAATTGATTTTACAGGCTTCGGTATTATCATTCCGGTTCTCCCAAAATTAATTGAGGAACTTACAGGCGGCGGATTAAGTCTGGCCGCAGTTTACGGTGGCTGGTTAACAATTTCGTATGCTGTAATGCAGTTCATTGGTGCTCCGGTGCTGGGCGGACTGAGTGATAAATTTGGCCGCAGACCGGTTCTTCTGGCATCTTTATTCGGGCTTGGCGTGGACTACATATTTCTTGCTTTTGCACCAAATATTTTCTGGTTGTTTATAGGTCGCATTGTTGCCGGAATTACAGGCGCAAGTTTTACTACTGCCCAAGCGTATATTGCTGATGTAAGTGAGCCTGAAAAACGGGCTCAGAACTTTGGTATGGTCGGTGCCGCATTTGGTATCGGATTTATTGTAGGGCCAATTATTGGTGGTTTGTTTAGCCATTATGGATTAAGGGTACCATTTTTAATCTCTGCAGGACTAGCATTGCTCAACTGGTTATATGGCTATTTTATTCTACCTGAATCTTTGGCTAAGGAGAATAGACGATCTTTTGACTGGAAGCGCGCTAATCCGGTGGGCTCCCTCCTGCACATCCGGAAATTTCCTGCAATAATTGGATTGTTATCAACGATGTTACTTTTATATATTGCAAGTCATGCAGTACAGTCAACATGGACATATTATACAATGGAAAAATTCCGTTGGAATGAAGCATGGGTAGGTTATTCTCTTGGTTTTGTAGGTGTTATTGTCGGAATTGTTCAGGGAGGCTTGATTAGAGTTATTATTCCTAAAATTGGTCAGGTTAAAGCCGTGTATTATGGACTTATCTTATATGTTATTGGTTTCTTACTTTTTGCTTTTGCTTCTGAGGGCTGGATGATGTTCGTATTCACGTTGCCCTACTGCCTTGCAGGTATATTTGGTCCGGCTATGCAAGGAATTATTTCTAATAATGTCGAAGCAAATGCGCGGGGTGAAATCCAAGGTGTAATTGCTGGTTTGATGAGTGCGGCAGCAATTATTGGTCCTTTAGTAATGACTAATCTTTTTGCCTGGTTTACGGATAAAAATCATGGCATTTATTTTCCGGCAGCACCTTATTTGCTTGCAGCAGCCTTAACTGTTGCAGGTATATTTGTCTGTTCCGCGAGTTTAAAAAAATATCATTCCTGATTCCGGTCAGATTATTGTTGTGGCAAACAAAGAGCTGTTATCGATACGAAAGAAAATAAATTATAAATGTTAAACCGTCCAATTAGAAGCATCCAGGATTTTTTATTAAGCACTTACTTTGCTGATGGTTTACGTATAACAGTTGGCGTTTTATTTCCTTCCTTGATTTTAGCGCAATTTGGATTATTGAAATTCGGAATGACGCTTTCACTTGGTGCATTATGCGTCAGTGTTGTAGATACACCAGGCCCTGCAGTACATCGTAGAAATGCAATGCTATTAACTACAGTACTGATTACTGTCCTGTCTGTAGTGGTAGGCTTAACTAACAAAAGCCAGTATTTTGTAGGGATTCTTCTTGTAGTCTGTAGTTTTTTATTTTCCATGTTTTTTCTTTATGGAACGCGTGCTGCAGCTATAGGAACTGCAACTTTGCTGGTAATGGTACTGAGTATAGATGATATAAGGCCCTGGAATGATGTATTGATTTATTCCGGACTTATTTTTATCGGAAGTATATGGTACGCATTCCTGAGCTTTTTCTTTTACACTTTAAGACCATACCGTATTGTTCAGCAAACGCTGAGCGAATCTGTGCATGAAGTAAGCGAGTTTTTAAGGTCCAAGGCCAAATTTTACCACCAGAATGTAAATTATGAGGATAATTATGCTGAATTGCTTCAGTTGCAGGTTCAGGTACATGAGAAACAGGACGCTGTTCGTGAACTCTTATTCAGAACAAGGGAAATTGTAAGAGAATCTACGCCGGAAGGCAGGTTTTTATTACTGGTATTTGTGGATATGGTTGATCTTTATGAGCAGGTGATGTCTACTTATTATAACTATCAGCATCTTCACGATCAGTTTGATAGTGTGGGCATCTTATCCAGGTATGAATTGGTGATCAACAGGATTGCAACTGAACTTGACGAAATTGCCTTCGCTTTAAAAACAGGATGGACCCCTCGCCCACCAACTAATTTGATCGAGGATGTAGACCGTCTTAAAAAGGAAATTTTAGCGCTGGAAAAAGATAATATCGATGGAAAATATAATACATTAGGTATCATTGCTTTGAAAAATATCGAGGTCAATATCGAAAATATTCTTTCACGTGTTAAAACCATTAATGGGTATTTCAATAAAAAAGAGAAGAAGAACCTAAAAAATAGAGCTATTGATACGGAGCGTTTCATTACAAGACAAAGCGTTGATAAAAAGCTATTTTTTGATAACCTCACATTCAGCTCTTCAACTTTCAGGCATTCGCTAAGAGTGTCTATAGTCATGTTGATTGGATTTCTCGTAGCAAGAATTATGGATTCTTCACATAGCTACTGGATTTTGCTAACGGTATTGGTCATTTCAAAACCCGGTTTTAGTTTAACTAAAGAACGAAATTATCAGCGGTTGATAGGAACAGTAATTGGCGCCTTTATTGGGATGGGAATATTGGTATATATTCAGGACAGACATACTTTATTTGCCATTCTGCTTTTCTGCATGATCGGAGCTTACAGTTTTCAACGTAAAAATTATGTGGTGAGCGTATTGTTTATGACGCCGTATATCCTGGTGCTCTTTGACTTTTTGGGAATGGGAAGTCTGTCCGTTGCACGTGAAAGGATTTACGATACGCTCATTGGATCGGGTATTGCATTGCTGGGAAGTTATACATTATTCCCTAATTGGGAGCATCAGAACCTAAAGGATGCAATGCTAAAAACACTGTCTGCTAACGTGGCTTATTTTGAACAGGTGACTTTTCTCTACTTTAATAAGGAATATGATATGACCAGCTATAAACTGGCAAGAAAAGAAGTTTATGTTTCTTCGGCCAACTTAGCTTCCTTATTCACTAGAATGTTTTCAGAACCAAAAAGTAAACAAGTCCTGATGAAAGAGATGCATCAGTTTACTGCCCTAAATCACTTGTTATCATCTTATATAGCGACATTGTCACTTTACAATAAAGAACACGCATTCGTGGTCTCAAATTTGGAGGATTTAAAGCCGGTAATGAACAATACCATCTATCTTCTTAATTTATCCTCACAGTACCTGGTTAAAAATAACGGGGAAATCAGCAATGTTCCACTGATTAAAATTGCAGATAACAACAGGCAGCTCAATGCTGATGAGCTCCTTATCATCGAACAATTTGACTTGATTCAAAAAGTAGCGTATGACATCTTTAAACTTTGTGAGAAGATTGAATTGTAAAACTTTAAGTTGTTTTTGGTGTTATACTCCTATAATAAAATCATAATGGAAAAGCTATATACAGCTGTAGTTACAGCAAAAGGAGGTCGTGACGGACATATTAAGTCGAGTGATAATACTATTGAATTTGATATCAGAACACCTAAAGAAATGGGTGGTCAGGGTGGCGCCACAAATCCTGAACAATTATTTGCAGCAGCATGGGGACCTTGTTATTTAGGTGCACTAGGATCTGTTGGTAAAACTGCTGGTGTTGATACGAGTGAAGCGACAGTAGATGTCCAGGTTTCTTTCAATCAGGATGGCAATGCTTATGTATTGTCTGCTGAACTGGATGTTCATATTCCTGGAATTAGTCAGGAAGAAGCGCAAGTAATGGCTGATAAAGCACACAAAGCATGTCCTTATTCTAAAGCTACGCGTGGTAACATTGAAGTTAGAGTAACCGCAATATAAAAGACAAATTTTATTAAAAAGGGCTTTTGATGTTTTTCAAAAGCCCTTTTTAATGGAATAAATATAGATAAACACTATAACAAGAGCTTGCTTGCCAGTCCCAATAGAAATAGGAAGCCAAAAACATCGGTGAAGGTGGTAATAATGATTGAAGACGCAATTGCCGGATCGATCCCTACCCTCTTTAAAATCAACGGTATACCTGCTCCAGTGATCCCCGCAATTAACAGATTTCCAGTCATCGCCAGAAAGATTACAACTCCGAGCATTAAGTTTTTATCAAAGAATATGGAGAAGATTAACACAATTAAACCCGTAACAGCTCCGTTAATCAATCCCACTGTGAATTCCTTGAGTACGGTTCTGTAGGCCTGATTATCTGTAAGGTCGTACAAAGAGATACGACGTACGGTCACCGCCAGTGCTTGTGTAGCCGCATTTCCTCCCATTCCTGCAATAATGACCATATAAGCAGAGAGAACTACAATTTTATGCATAGTAGGTTCGTAGTACCTTACTACTGCAGAAGCAAGAAAAGCGGTGCCAAGATTAAGGATGAGCCATGGTAATCTGGATTTCACTGCTTCAATCCAGTTCCCGCTAAGCTCTTCATCTTCAGATACACCGGAAATTTTTAAAATGTCTTCCGTATTTTCATCTTCCAGTACATCGATCACATCGTCAAAAGTAACCCTGCCCAGCAATTTCATATTTTCATCGAGAACGGGAATACTTGTGATATTGTACTGTGAAATTAGTCTTGCTACTTCTTCCTGATCAGTATTTGGGCTCACCCAGGCTACATCTGTTTTTACAAGTTCAGTAATCTGTACATTCCCTTTAGCCTTAATAATATCCTTCAAAGAGACGATGCCGTGAAAAACGTTATGGTCGTCTATAACAAATATGGTATAGAATTCTTCAATCTCTTCGCTCTGCCTTATGATTTCATCAATAGCGTCTTTTTTTGTCAGATGTAAATGTATCCTGATAAACTCAGTATTCATCAGACCACCCGCCGTGTCTTCATCATAGCGGAGAAGATTTCTGATGCTGGATGCATTATCTTCACTCAGGTCACCTAAGATTTCCTTCTGCTCATGCTCATCCAGCTGTGAGATAATATCAGTAGCATCATCATAGTCGAGCTCTTCGACAATCTCAGTACGCTTATCAGGATGGAGTTGTAACAGCAGTTCTTCCGGGTGCGCCTCCTCATGCATCTCCGAAATAATTTCGGATGCTATTTCCACAGGAAGAAGATTGATAATCCTTTGTCTGTCCTCTTTAGTTAAACTTTCAAATAATATCGCAATTTCCGAAGCATGATACTCATCTAGTATAAGTGCTAACTGAATATCAGTGCTGTTGAGCGCTGATTTAATTTTGGAAACGTCTGATTTGTCAAGTTCGTAGGATTGCATGTTAGGCTAAAGGTAAGCATATTTTGCTTTTTACCCTGTAAAATCTACTTAAACCAACCTTTTCTCCAAAAATAGACCATTTGGACAAGGGCAATTATCAACATAATAATCATAGTATACAAATAACCATGGGCCTGGTATAACTCTGGCATATTATCAGGCATCAATTTCCCGGTTATCGGATCCTGTTTAGCGAAATTCATTCCGTAAATGCCGGCAATGAAAGTAAGCGGAATAAATATAGATGAAATAATTGTGAGCACTTTCATGATTTCATTCATCCTGTTGCTCATAATAGACAGGTACATATCTATATTACTGGCTGATATTTCTTTAAGTGATTCTACCAGGTCTATAATCTGGATACAATGGTCATATGCATCCCGGATATAAAGTTTAGTCTGTTCAGTAATCAGCGGACTGTCGCTTCTTAACATATCATTCAACTTATCTCTTTCAGGCCAGGCTACCCGTCTGATATTTATAAGATTACGTTTAATTAGCTGCGTATCGAACATAATAGATTTTTCAGGCTTGTCCAATAACCTATCTTCTATGAGGTCAAGATCTTCACTCCATTTACTTAAAATATCGAAATAAGTATCAACAATGATGTCCATTAGCGCATACATCATATAACTACTGCCCAACAGCCTGATGTTCCCCTTCCCTCCTTTTAGCCTTGTCCTAACTGCCTGCAGGCAATCCTGATAAGTATCCTGGAAGGTAAAGAGTATATTTTCCATCAATACAAATGATAGCTGCGTATTTTCCAGGTTATTATCACTATCCATAAACAGCATTCTGCTGATAGCAAATACATAGTTATCATATTCATCCATCTTCGGACGCTGATAGGTCTGTGTAATATCCTCCAGCACTAGTCGGTTAATTTCAAAGTCTCTGTTCAACGTTTCAAACAATTGAGTGGATTTAAAGCCTTTAATTTCTACCCAATAATTAAAATCCGGATTACTGACTTTGTCCAGTAAGCTGTTAATATTATCTAATGATGTAAGCGCATAGCTATCTGTATTGTAGGTATGCAATTTAATTTTCGGCTGCAGCGCATTCTCATCAATATAAATTGATCCCGGACTGGATCCTGCTTTTACCTGAGCATAATTTTTCTTCTTCTTTTTAGATTTGATTTTTTTATCCATATCTGCAACGGGCATTACAAATAGTTTTTTGCTTGTGGCCCTTGATTGAATAACAGATCTACAATGCTCATGTTTGGCAGAAACCCTATGCGCTCTTCAAAAACCTGATAATAGGGTTTTGCTGGAGCAATATATTCGGGCTTCTTAAAATGAAGCTTATCCCTAAAATCAGATCCAGGATCCAAATCCTTTATATATTCTGTGGTAAATCTCAATTCTTCCTTCCTTTTTAATTGCTTGAATAACCACTGCAGCAGTTCCAGATTATAGTCAAATAAGTATTCGAATTTCTTTTCGTAAAATGGTACAAGCTCATCTTCATAATATTCAAAATAGGCAGAATTGCGGTAGCAGCTTTCCAGACTTAACCAGTGCAGCCGTTGCCACTTAAAATCATAGCTGATTTTAACATCCTTGATTTTAGTATGAAATTTTGATCCTTTTACTACGGGTATAAAAAGATCCAACGGTCCGTTAGGAGAATAAATTCTTGCTCTGTTGCGATAGGTTTGCTTAGGAAAATGTTCTTCCTTTTCGATCAAAAATTCAAAATCATGATCTTTTAAAGCAGAAAAATAACTTACCGGCGGAAGATAAAAAAGTGGAAATATAGCTGAACTGTGCATTGGTTAATTTATGTTTGCATTCTCAATTGGGCAAAATAAAGATAAAAAAAGTGTTTTTTGATATCAGATGCTTTTTTTTTGGAAACTTAAAAACAATAATTACAATAATGTCAGATCCAAGTGTAGCTGTAGTGATACTTAATTGGAATGGTAAGGACTTACTTTCACGTTTTTTACCTGGTGTAGTTAAATCAAAATATGCTAATCTTCAGGTAATTGTGGGCGATAATGCCTCTACTGACGATTCGGTAGCGTTTGTGAGACTGAACTTTCCTGAGGTTACCATTATAGAAAATGATCGTAATTATGGATTTGCCGAAGGTTATAACCGAATATTAGATCAGGTAACTGCGAACTATTATATTTTACTGAACTCGGATGTAGAAGTTCCTGCAAACTGGATCTCCCCGGTAATCGCACTGATGGAAGCTGATGAGATGATTGCTGCAGCACAACCTAAGATAAAATGGCAACTGGATAAATCAAAGTTTGAGTACGCTGGTGCTGCAGGTGGTTTTCTGGATATCAATGCATTTCCTTTTTGTCGCGGTCGTATTTTCGATATCATTGAGAGTGATCTCGGACAGTATAACGACGTTAGGGAAGTATTCTGGGCAAGTGGTGCCGCTTTTTTTATCAAGAGCGCTATCTGGAAAAAAACGGGTGGCCTCGATCCTGATCTTTTTGCTCACATGGAAGAAATTGATCTTTGCTGGAGATTAAAGAATGAAGGTTATAAAGTAATGTATTGCCCTGACGCTGAGGTATACCATGTTGGCGGAGGAACTTTAGATGCAAAAAATCCTTACAAGGTATTCCTTAATTTCAGGAATAATTTAATGATTATGCAAAAGAATCTTCCTTTTTTTGAGGCGCTTATCGGTATATCAGTCAGGATGTGCATTGACTTGGTAGCACTAATCCAATTTGCCGCAAAAGGGGAATTTAAATTTGCATCAGCGGTTAACAAGGCACACTTCCAATTTGTTAAATCTCTAAAAAGAACAGCTTCAAAACGAAGCGGAAAACAATTAGCTTATATTAAACACAACGGCGTATTTCATTCCAGCATTGTGTGGGGATTTTTTATAAAAGGAATGAAACAATTTAGCCGGCTTAAATTCTAATCAGATGTTCCAGCGCGAGTCTGTATCCATCCATTCCTAAACCAGTAATTACCCCACGGCAATTTTTCCCAGTCATAGAAACATGTCGAAACGCTTCTCTGGCATATATATTTGATATATGTACCTCAACTACAGGTGTTTTAATCGCTGCTATTGCATCTGCAATAGCTATTGAAGTATGTGTATAAGCACCACCATTGAGAATAATTCCGTTAAATGAGAAACCAGTTTCATGCAACTTATTGATCAGTTCACCTTCAATATTACTTTGATAATAGTTGATTTCCACCGCCGGAAAATCTGCTCTTAACTGCACTAGATAATCTTCAAAACTCGTATTTCCATATATACCAGGCTCACGTGTTCCTAACAGATTTAAATTGGGGCCATTAATAATTTGTATCTTCATCTTTTCAAACATATAGTTTAAAATTTACACTATAAAATTTTTGTGATTAAATACAGCTACCTCAAAGAATTTACCACTCACCTGAAACTTGAACGCGGACTTTCAGAGAACTCAGTTGCGGCTTATATTAATGACGTAAATAAACTTTTGCAGTATCATGAACAGTTTGACCAGCAGACAACGATACTGGAAGTAAGTCATGCCAGCTTGCAGAATTTTGTATCCTGGTTAAATGATTTGGGGATGTTAGCGAACACACAAGCGAGAGTGATCTCAGGACTTAAAGCATTTTTTAATTACCTGATGCTGGAGAACCTGATTCAGGAAGATCCCTCGGCAATGCTGGAATCACCAAAGCATAGCCGCAAACTTCCAGATGTACTGAGTTACAATGAGATCAATGACCTGATAACTGCAATAGACGCTTCAAAACCTGAAGGGATGCGAAATAAGGCTATGCTGGAAGTTTTATATGGTTGCGGACTAAGGGTTTCTGAATTAATTACTTTAAAAATTTCCGATCTTAATATTCAATCTGAATATATAAGGGTGATTGGAAAGGGAAACAAAGAGCGGATTATACCAATCGGACATATAGCACTTAAATTGATAACGATTTATCTTACCGAAGTAAGAGTGCATTTGAAAATTAAAAAGGGAAATGAAGATTTTGTATTTTTAAACAGATTAGGCACACACCTTTCGCGTATTTCCGTTTTTACGATGATCAAAGCGCTGGCTGATCAGATCGGCTTAAATAAAACGATAAGTCCGCATACCTTCAGGCATTCATTTGCAACACATCTAATTGAAGGCGGCGCAGATTTGCGGGCTGTTCAGGAAATGCTGGGCCATTCCAGTATAACCACAACAGAAATTTATACGCATCTGGACAGAGGATATCTCCAGGGCATTATTAAACAGTTTCACTCTCGTAGTTAGTTTGCTACAATGAGCAACATATCATTCTGTCTTTTCCCTGCATATCTTTTTTGAGAATAATCTTATTGAAACCCTTATTCTCCAGCATTGTTACCGTCTCTTTTCCCAGGTACTCATTGATCTCGAAAAATAAATTCCCTTCTTGCCGAAGATGTTTGATCGCAAAATCAGCTATGGCTTCATAGAATAATAGTGGCCGTTCAGTTGCGACAAACAGTGCCAGATGAGGTTCATGATCTAATACGTTCTGATGCATGTCTGCTCTTTCATCTTCTTTAATATAAGGTGGATTACTAACGATGAGGTCATAATTTTCATCACCACTATAGGTCAGAATATCTTGGTTTATAAAGTTGATAATCACATTATTTAATACCGCATTCTTTTCAGCTACAATTAGTGCATCAGCAGATACCTCCAAAGCTGAAACGTTATTTGTGTTAAGGTGTTTTTTTAATGAAATCGCTATACAGCCGCTGCCTGTGCCAATATCTAGAATATTAGTTGGTTTTTGCTGCTTCACTCCCACTGTTTGCAAAATCCAGTAGACCAGCTCTTCTGTCTCTGGTCTTGGAATTAAAACAGCGGGACTAACGTTAAATTTTAAACCATAGAAAATAGTTTCCTCAAATATATACTGCAGGGGTTTTCCTGTTTTCAATTCTAAGAGTATCTCCTCATATTTATCTAACTGATTTGCATCAACTTCCTTTGTGCCATTAATTAATATATAACCCCTTCCCCAGCCATGCAGCTGCGCTGTAATCATATAAAATAAAGATCTTGCCTCTTCGGTATCATATAGTGCCGTTGCCTGTTCAACGAAGTACTCTTCTAACGCTTTAATATTCATCAGCTGCAAATTAAGTAATAATGTGGCATCTCTATGGTTTAAATATTTCAACATCTCGTAAATTGCAGGTACTTTTGTGGAAATGAGTGATGAATTATATGTGAAACGCTGTCTTGAGCTTGCCGAAATGGGCAATGGTAGCGTTAGCCCCAATCCTTTAGTAGGGTGCGTTATCGTAAGTGGCGGTAAAATCATAGGAGAAGGATACCATAAAAAATACGGACAGGCACATGCCGAGGTCAATGCAATCAACGCAGTGCTGGAGAAATATGGCGATCAGGCCCCTATTTTGCTGAAGGAAGCAACGGTATATGTAAGCCTTGAGCCATGTGCACATTTTGGAAAAACCCCACCTTGTGCTGATCTATTAATCAGATACCAGGTAAAAAAAGTGGTGATTGGAACGAGAGATCCCTTTGAAGACGTAAATGGTAAAGGTATTGAACGCTTGCAACATGCAGGTATAGAAGTACTTTCTGGTGTACTGGAGAAAGAATGCAGATATGTAAACCGTCGTTTTTTTACACGCGTTACACAACAGAGACCTTATATAATCCTTAAGTGGGCTGCGACAGCAAACGGATATTTTGCGGCTAATAACACGGTACAACAATGGATTAGTGGACCACTGGCAAAAAAACTTGTGCATAAATGGCGTACAGAGGAAGATGCAGTTCTGGTGGGAAAATATACCGCTATTATTGACAACCCGCAATTGAGTGCGCGAGAATGGCCTGGTAAAAATCCAGTACGACTTTTAATAGACCGTAATCTTGAAGTGAATACCAGTAGTCTGCTTTATAACGATGCAGCCAAAACGATTATTTTCAATGAGTTGAAGACTGATGTGATAAAAAATATTCATTACGTGTCTATGGAAGATATGCAGTATTATCTGCCACAAAAAATCGCCTATCAACTTTATCTGATGGATATACAATCTGTTATTATTGAAGGTGGCGCACATATTCTCAACCAGTTTATCTCTTCAGGATTATGGGATGAGGCAAGAGTATTTACATCATCCACTAGCTGGGATAATGGCATTTTTGCTCCTCAGATTAACGGAAAAATAACTGACATCTCTACCGTCGATAAAGATAAACTGACTTTATATCAAAACCAGGTAAACAAATGATCTATATATTATTGAGCGTAAGCTGCAGTGTAACGGTTGCAGTGCTGCTAAAGCTTGCCAGGCGTTACAAAATCAACGTGCTCCAGGCGGTTTTGTGGAACTACCTCGTTGCCATAATTCTTGGTTTTATTTTTTTTAAACCTGAGCTAAGTACAGTTTCTTTTAAACCGTCTTTACTTCAGGTTTCATTAGGAGTATTATTACCTTTACTGTTTTTAATTCTGGCGAAGTCTGTGCGGAATATTGGTATTGTAAAAACAGATATTGCTCAGCGCTTATCTCTATTCATTCCAATTATGGCTTCTTTATATTTGTTTGGAGATAAATTTAATGCATTAAAAATTGCCGGACTGCTTATTGGGTTTACAGCTATAATTTTGACGCTTTTCAGGAAGTCAGAAGTGAAAAGCGAACGCACCAATTATTTATTCCCGGCAATGGTCTTTGTAGGATTCGGAGTGATTGATGTAATGTTTAAGAAACTAGCAACCAATATAGTTGTTCCCTATACTACAGCGCTTATAGAGATATTTTGTATTTCTTTTATCGTTACCCTGTTTGTAGTATGTTATACTATATTTATCAGGAAACAGAAGTTAGAACTGGTCAATTTCCTTTGCGGTAGTATATTGGGGCTTTTCAATTTTGGTAATATCATGTTTTACATGAAAGCACATCGTGTAATGGCAAATCATCCTTCAACAGTGTTTGCTGCAATGAATATGGGAGTAATTGTTGCAGGAACACTCATTGGCATCATCCTCTTTAAAGAAAAAATAAGCAAGCTTAATTATTTAGGTATTATGATGGCACTTATTGCCATTATCCTGATCACACTATCCTGATTTATGTTATTCGACGATACTTATAAAACTATTGAAGCACCTGCAGAGGGACTTTTTAGGGATAAAGGGAGCAAATTTATAGCTTTTGCCTATCCGCTTTCAAATGAGAGTGAAGTGAAAGCCCATCTTCTGAAGCTACGTGCCGAACATACGAAAGCGAATCATTTCTGTTATGCCTACCGGCTGAGTACCGATAGGAATGTATTTAGAGTCAATGATGATGGTGAACCATCCGGAACTGCTGGCAGACCAATACTGAATACACTATTATCAAACGACCTCACGAATATATTAGTGATCGTTGTTCGCCATTTTGGTGGTACACTGCTTGGAGTACCGGGACTTATCAATGCTTATAAATCGGCCACGGCCGAAGCAATCAAAGAGGCCAGCATTGTGGAGCGCAGTGTAAATGACGTTTATGAAATCAGTTTTGAATATCTGATGATGAATGATGTGATGCGGTTGGTTAAAGAAGAGGATTTAAATATCATTGAGCAAATTTTTGATAACACTTGTCTACTTAAACTGGAGGTTCGTAAATCACAATTAAATAAAGTCCTGATGCGAGTTGAAAAGCAGGAAGGCATTCAATTAAAATATCTGTATACTGTATAACACAGTATTTTTGATCATATTAAATATTTACCATGCAAAAATTATCAGAAGCTGATTTGGTGATCAACCCAGATGGCAGCATTTATCACCTGAATCTTTTACCAGAGGATGTCGCAGATACAATAATTACTGTGGGCGATCCGGACAGAATTTCGGAAATAACTAAACACTTTGATAGCATTGAACTAAAAAAAGGTAAACGGGAATTCCTAACGCATACCGGTTATATCGGAAATAAGCGAATCACAGTTATTTCTACCGGCATAGGTACAGATAATATTGATATCGTGCTGAATGAACTGGATGCACTGGTGAATATAGATTTTGACTCACGTACCGTCAATGAAGAATTGCGCTCATTGGATATTATCAGGATAGGAACTTCAGGCGCTGTTCAGCCGGACATACCTATGGGTACAATACTGGCTTCAACTTATGGTTTAGGTCTTGATGCTTTAATGCATTATTATGTACAGGATATTCCTGAAAGAAATGAGGAAATTCTGGAAGCAATTGAAAATCACTTTTCTGACTTGGGCGCAATCCATCCTTATCTCACGGCCGCAGATGAAGGACTACTAAATACCATCGGTAAGGAGATGGAAAAAGGGATTACCGCGACTGCTCCGGGCTTTTATGCACCGCAGGGACGGCAAGTTCGCGCAATAAATGCTGTGCCAGCATTTATTCAAAAGCTAAACACTTTTCAACATCAGGATAACCGTATCACCAACCTGGAAATGGAAACTGCGGGAATCTATGCCTTAGCGAAAATCCTTGGTCATAAAGCACTTTCTGTCAATGCAATCTTAGCAAGCAGAGTGAACTTCCAATTCAGTAAAGAGCCAAATATAGTTGTAGAAAATGCCATTAAGATGGTTTTAGAAAAAATAACATCTATTTAATATCATCTCCCGCCTGATTCATATTCGATTTTAAACATGACGAAAACTAAATATTTCTTTCTCATACTTTTACTTGGCTCACTGACAGCACTTGGTCCATTTTCTATAGATATGTACTTACCTGGTTTCCCCGCCATTGCTAAAGATTTACACACCACCGTTGCTAAAGTATCGCTTTCTTTATCAGGTTTTTTTATCGGAATATCGATAGGTCAGCTATTATACGGTCCGCTATTAGACCGTTTTGGCAGAAAAAAGCCATTATACATTGGTTTATCGGTTTATATTTTAGCATCACTTGGTTGTGCGTTTGC
>Ga0247809_1000383_pt1 | contig 21090 bp, 14 predicted proteins | sample UWRJL104311B1_FD_180951 | JGI IMG/M metagenome (GOLD analysis project Ga0247809, IMG submission 180951) | Plant litter microbial communities from Arlington Agricultural Research Station in Wisconsin, United States - UWRJ-L104-311B-1 | ecosystem: Environmental > Terrestrial > Plant litter >...
TGATTCTGACACGAAACGATTGTTAAAGCGGCGAATAAAATATATAAGGCTTTCATAATTGTAGTTTTTAAATTATTACACTACAAATTAAAGAAAATTTGTTTTACTGAAGTTACATGATTTAGATTAATGATTATATAATTTCAAGATTGCGTTTAAAATTAGACACGGATGAAACGGATTGCTAAAGCAAAACGCGGATTTAAACGGATTTTTTTTTATCGACTGGATGTTTGTTTAACGCAGATTTAAAAGATTTAAGGAGATTGTTTTTTAAGTTACTGACTAAAAATAATCACGCAATCCCGATAGTTATCCGGCGCTAAGTCGCACAGTTTTCTCATTTTATGTCATTTCGACGAAGGAGAAATCTTCGCGACAAGCTCGACAAAGATTTGATTCTCGTTGCAGAGTTACTTGCGAAGATTTCTCCTTCGTCGAAATGACAAACAGTACGATAAGCACTATTTTTATTAAAAACTTTGCGTCTTTGCTCCCGATAACTATCGGGATTGCGAGATTATAAACTTTTTCCTAAAATTCCTTTTTTCAGGATTTGTCCAAAGTCATACATATCTTCATAAGAGCAATACAAAGGAACTGGCGCCAGACGAATTACATTAGGTTCACGCCAATCTGTAATGACACCGTTTTTCATTAAATAATCGAATAAACTTCTTCCTTCTCCGTGTAAAAAAACAGACAATTGCGATGCTCTTTCTTCAGGGTTCGAAGGCGTGATGATTTCGAAATTTCCTTTTACTTCTTTATCAATTTCATGCAAAATAAATTCTAAGTAAGAAGTGATGTGATCTCTCTTTTTAATCAAAGCATCCATTCCAACCTCAGCAAACATTTCTACAGAGGCTAAATATGGCGCTAAAGAAAGTACCGGTAAATTACTAATTTGCCATCCATCAGCTCCGTGAACAGGATCAAAAGTTGGTTCCATTTTAAAACGGCGTTCTTTATTATGTCCCCACCAACCTGCGAAACGAGGTAAATCCGGGTTATTGTGATGTTTTTCATGTACGAAACAACCAGATGCATTTCCTGGTCCTGAGTTCATGTATTTATAACTGCACCAGGCAGCAAAATCTACGTTCCAGTCATGAAGGTCTAGTTTGATGTTTCCTGCAGCGTGTGCCAAATCCCAACCTACTTTTGCTCCGGCTTTTTGTCCTGCTTCTGTAATGGTTTTAATATCGAAAACTTGTCCCGTATAATAATTTACTCCGCCAATTAAAACCAACGCCAGTTCATTACCTACTTCTTCAATTTTAGCCAGAACATCTTCCAGACGAATATTATGTTCGCCTTCACGACGTTTTATTTCTACGATAGCATCTTCTGTTTTATATCCATGAAAATGTACCTGACTCTGAAACATATATTGATCTGATGGGAATGCTTTTTCTTCGCAGATAATTTTATAGCGTTTGCCTTTTGGCTGATAAAACGAAACCATCAGTAAATGAAGATTCACCGTCAGGGTATTCATTACAGTAACTTCTGAAGGCAGGGCGCCAACAATTTTACTCAGTGGTTCTGCAAATCTTTCCTGATAATCCCACCATGGTTTCTCAGCATAAAAATGACCTTCTACGGCAAGATCTGCCCAGTCGTTCATTACTTCATCGATATAAGCTTTGGTACGTTTTGGCTGTAAACCCAGGGAATTTCCGGTAAAATAAATTACTCTTTTGTCATTTACCTTAGGAAAAATAAATTGATCCTGATATTGATTTAATGTATCTTGCGAATCAAGCTCTCGTGCGAATTCGCGTGTATTTTGAAAAGTCATTGTGTTTTTGTTTTGTCTGCTAAAATAACAAATTTTGTTTGTTTTGTTTCATGTTTTAAGTTTTGCGTTGATATGCTTTGAAGATTTAACCGCAAAGTTCGCAAGGATTTTTATCTAGGCTAACGTTTATAAACGCTAAGTTCGCAAAGCTTTGCGTGCTTTTGCATTTAGCAAACAGAAACTGCGCAAAAAATATTTGCGAACTTTGCGTTTAAATTTCGCAAATAATGACAAACTTGAAACCTGAAACCTGAAACCATTTTAAATAAAAAAACCCATCATCACTGACAGGTTTTATATTTTATCTGAATATCTAATTAGATAATCAACATCGCATCTCCGTAAGAATAGAATTTGTATTCTTCTTTGATTGCTTCGTCGTATGCACGTTTCATTAAATCATGTCCACAGAAAGCAGAAATCATCATTAATAATGTTGATTTTGGTGTGTGGAAGTTTGTAATCATACAGTTTGCAATACTAAAATCGTGAGGAGGAAAAATAAATTTATTTGTCCATCCTTCGTAAGGATTTAAAGTATTTTGTGATGAAACTGAACTTTCGATAGCACGCATTGAAGTTGTTCCTACAGCACAAATACGTTTTTTCTTCGCTTTTGCCTCGTTTACAATATCACAAGCTTCTTGTTTGATAATCAATTCTTCAGAATCCATTTTGTGTTTAGACAAATCTTCGACCTCAACCGGGTTAAAAGTTCCTAAACCAACGTGAAGTGTAACTTCAGCAAAATTGATTCCTTTGATTTCTAATTTTTTTAAAAGATGTTTCGAGAAGTGTAAACCTGCAGTTGGTGCGGCTACAGCTCCTTCTTCTTTTGCATAAATAGTTTGGTATCTTTCAGCATCTTCAGCTGTTACTTCTCTACTAATGTATTTAGGGATTGGAGTTTCTCCAAGTTCTGTCAATTTGTTTCTGAATTCTTCGTAAGAACCGTCATATAAAAAACGTAAAGTTCTACCACGAGAAGTTGTATTGTCGATTACCTCAGCAACTAACGAATCGTCATCACCAAAATAAAGTTTGTTTCCGATACGGATTTTTCTAGCCGGATCAACTAAAACATCCCATAGACGTTGCTCTGAATTTAATTCTCTTAATAAGAAAACTTCAATTCTTGCTCCTGTTTTTTCTTTGTTTCCGTACAAACGAGCAGGGAAAACTTTAGTATTGTTAAGAATTAAAACGTCTCCGTCATCAAAATAATTGATAACATCTTTAAACATTTTATGTTCTATAGTTTGTTTTGCACGGTCAATTACCATTAAACGAGACTCGTCTCTATTTTCTGCTGGAAATTCCGCTAAAAGTTCTTTTGGTAAATTAAATTGAAAATGTGATAATTTCATATTTGAATTGTTGATTTTAAAGTGTAGATCTTAGATTTTATATCTAAAATTATAAATCGTGTGCAAATATACGATTGTGAGATAGGCGTTGTCAAGTGTTTTGATGTTTATTTTCAAAAGTCGTTGATTTACTGATGCTTTGACTTGATAAAAAAACGCTTTTTTAACCATATAAGTGATATAAGTTCATTGAATTTAGATACTGAAAAAAAATGTTAGTGTTTTTATTTGGCTAAAGCCAAAAATCTAAACCTAAAAAACCCCTAGTTAAAACTAGGGGCTATGTGTTTTTTGGCCACGAATTCACGAATTATTAAATTAAAATTCGTGAATTCGTGGCGAATAACTTTTTTTACAATTCTGAGATTTGAAAATTTAATGTTTTTAAATCATTCCAAAAATCAGGATATGATTTAGAAACTACTTCAGCATCTTCTATAATAATAGGCACTTTTAAAGCCAAAGGTGCAAATGCCATCGCCATACGGTGATCGTTATATGTTCCAATTTTCACATTGTGGTTGATATTTTCCGAAGCTGTTAAAGTCAAACTGTCATTGGTAACAGAAATATCAGCTCCTAATTTTGTAAGCTCGATTCTAAGTGCTTCTAGTCTATCTGTTTCTTTAATTTTTAAAGTATGAAGACCTGTCAAATGACAACCGATTCCCAAACCTAAACAAGTCACCACAATGGTTTGTGCAATATCCGGTGTATTGTTTAATTCGAAATTTACGGTTTCGTATTTAAAATTCTCTTGTTTTACCAAGGTCATTTTGTTGTTTTGAAACGTAGTTTTCACTCCTAATTTCTCATAAAGTGAAACTAATTCAGAATCTCCTTGTAAACTATTTTCTTTATAACTGCTCAATGTGATTGAAGCAGTATCAGCCAAAGCTACTAAACTAAAAAAGTACGATGCGGAACTCCAATCTGATTCTACAACCATTTCTTTTGAAGCAACACTTTCTTTGGGATAAACTTTAATTACATTTCCTTCAAAACTGGTTTGAATATCTAAATCGTTAAGCAAAGCCAAAGTCATTTTGATATAAGGAATTGAGGTAATTTCTCCTTCTAAAGTTAATTCTAAACCATTTTCTAATTTTGAAGCTACAAGTAAAAGTGCCGAGATATACTGGCTGCTAACATTTGCTGCCAAAGTAACTTTTGAAGCCGTAACTTTTTTTCCTTTGATTCTAATTGGCGGATAACCTTCTTCTTTTTCATAAGAAATCTCCACTCCCAATTGTCCCAAAGCTTCTACTAAAATTTTTATTGGGCGTTCCTGCATTCTGCTTGAACCTGTCATAACCACTTCGCGACCTTCGTTTACAGCAAAATAAGCGGTTAAAAAACGCATTGCAGTTCCCGCATGGTGAATGTCTACAATTTCTTCGTTGCCTATTAATGCCTTTTGCATTACCTCGCTGTCATCAGAGTTTGATGTGTTTGCCAATGTAATATTGGGAAACAATGCTTTTAACAGCAATAAACGATTCGTCTCGCTTTTTGATCCTGTTACTGCAATTTGTCCTTGTAAATTATGTTGAGTAGTTTGAAGTAGTAAATTCATTTTTTTAATTGTAAGTTGTAAATTATGAATTATGAATGGTTAGAAACATAATTCAGTCCCGCAATTTACCACTCCCCACTCATAATTCAAAATTCAAAACTCATAATTCAAAGCTTATGAGTGATATTTCACAATTATTTTAATTTATCGTTGTTTTTATGACGGTCTTTATCGCGAACTGATTTTAAGTCCATTTTTTTATCAAAAGCGGCTTGTAAATCTATTCCGGTTTGGTTGGCAAGACATAAAACCACAAAAACAACATCGGCTAATTCTTCGCCTAAATCTTTGTTTTTATCACTTTCTTTCTCAGATTGTTCTCCGTATCTGCGCGCAATGATTCGGGCAACTTCCCCAACTTCTTCGGTAAGTTGCGCCATATTGGTAAGCTCATTAAAATAGCGAACACCGTGTTCTTTTATCCAGGTATCGACATCAAGTTGTGCATTTTTCAAATCCATAGTTATATTTTTTTAAGAACAATTTTTTCATTTTGACTGGCAATCATCTTCTGGAAAAGATCTTTTAATCCATTATACTGATCTGCTGCAAAAATACTATTGTTAATTTCTTTTGAACTAATTATTCGAATTTTGTTTCCTTCGCCTGATGTATTTAACATATAAACAATCTCTTTATTTTCTGACGCAATCTTAATAGGATTTGGCAAAGATTCTATTTCATATCCTTCAGGAATTTCGATATTTAAATTGAATTTTTCCTGAGTTGGGTAACCAAAATAAACTGGCATTTGTCTAACTTCCTGAGTAAACGGATTTTTAGATCTGGTAAAAAACAACAACGGATTAATAAACATTTTACCTCCAATAATTTCTACCCTATTGTCTGCATTTAAAGAAAATGTTTCAAGAACAGGTTCCTGAATATTTGTTTTTTTATTATCGATGGTGTAATTTGAAATTTTCGAATCTCCAAATTGTTCTTCTAATTTTTCAAGATAATTTTCCTGATTCTTATTGGCGTTTTCAACTCTGAAAAGATAAGCATCATAATCTGTCCTTTGAATTCTGATCTTACCTTCTATTTTTCCAAGATTATCTATTTTGACCATCAAACTGGAATATTCTTTTGACATTGTGCTGGGCACTAAATCAATTTCCTGTGAAGTTCCATCATCTTTTATTAATCTTCCTTTCCAATTCAAAACATTTAAAGGCAAAATTCCGGGATACGTAAATTTATGTGTTGCGTCTAGTAAAATTTGTTTGTCTTCAATTTGAGCAGCAGCTACTACATAATTAAAACCTGTTCTTGTGGGATAAACAGGAATTCCATTTTGTATGGTACTCACCAACACCGGGTTCACTTCTATTCCCGCCAATTTTAGCATACTAATTAATATAAAATTAATCTCTGCCACGTTGCCGGTTTGATCTGTATAAGCTTTTTTTACCCCTTTCTGAGTATAATAATCATTCTCTTCATTCCAGTTCATTTTGTTCTGAACGAATTTAAAAATGATGTTCAATCGCTCTTTTTGTGATTCAACATTGGTCAATAATTTTTTAACATCTTCGAGTAAAAAATCCCTCTCATTAAGTTCTTTTCCAAAACTTTTATCTTTAAAAATAGTATTCGCCACGCCTTCCCAGGTTATCGTATAGTCTTTTACAGGCTGATCCGGATAACGTACTCTCTCTAATTCGTGCTGAATAGATCCTTTATAATTATCAATATTATCGATATAGGGCTCTTTCGTCAGTGCCGGAATATCATTTCCTTTATAAAAAGCGCTTATTTGTTTATAGGATATGCTTTTTGTCTTGTTATAATCATCTTCAAAACTTTGACTGCCGTTGGTCAATTTTGAATCTGTTTCGACTTTATGGCCTCCTACCAAAATTGGTTTATAAATGTAATACTCCGGAATATCTGTTTTATACTCAAAGTAATTTACCGGAATGTCGTATTGAAAATCAAAATCGGGTAGTTTTACAATGTTATCCGATTTTAAAATATACTTGTATTCTATAATCGATCCTACTTTTACATTAGGAAGCGTTATTATTTTTTCGTCCCAAAATTTATTTACTTTTTTCGTAAAAGCGCCCTGATTGCCCAGTTTTGTCTTAACAATTGATTCGTTTTCTAAATTATAAGTTACTGCATTTGAAAACTCTAATCGGTCTTCGCTCAAATTTTCATAACCAATATAAAAACGCACCTTTTGATCTGCCCATTTTAGTCCTTCTTTTTTATAAATTTTAATTTTAAATTCATAAACATGATTGGCCGAAAACCCTTTGTCTTTAGTAAACGTAAAAAATGTTTTTCCTTTTTTAAACAAAATTGCAGCAGGTGCAGCTGTATCTTTTGGGTTTGCTTTCTCTTTTAATTCAGCAACAGTTACTTTTCCCAAATCATAAGTTTGAGCACTGCTTTTTGAAATTCCCAGAAGTAAAAAAACAACTAATACTAAGCTTTGAAACTTCATCTTAAATTCTTTTTAAAACAATTTTCTCCGTTTGTTTTGCAATCATGGCTTTGTAATATTCTTTTAGCATTTCATACTTTTCAGTAGATACAATTGCCTCGTTGATTTGATGCTGAATATTTATTTGATATCCGTTTGCTGTCGGAGCAATATTAAACTTGAAACTTCCCAAATTATCCTCCATATTAATAATAGATGGTGCAGGCAATACCTCCGCTGTAAAGCCGTCAGGAATTTGAAGTGTTATATTATATTTATCCATAAAAGGAAATCCAAAATCAACCGGATATTCTCTGAGATCCTGTTTGAAAGGATTTTGTTCATTTGTAAAAAACAACATAGGACTTACATATATTTTCCCTCCTATTACTTCGCACAAATTATTTCCGGTAAATGAGTACGTTTCCATAGTAGGTAATAATAATTCTTTTTCGTTTGTTCTTGAATATTCGCTTATTTCAATTTTATTATTTCTATTCTCCAGCTTTTCTAAGTATTCTTCTTCTTTAACTCCATTAATATTCTCTCTTGTAATCATAGCATTATAATCTGTACATTGTCTTCTGGTTTTTCCTGTAATCTTACCCTCGGCATCGATACTGTAGCTCATAAAAACGACATCATTCGAAGACTTTTTAGGCATCAGATCTACTTCTTCAGAGCTTCCGTCTTTTCTAATTAATCGACCGTACCAATTTAAGGCTCTAAATGGCAAAACATTCGGGGTCGAAAATTTATCTGAGGCATCTAACAAAATATTTCCATTTGGAGTTTCGACTGCGGCAATGACATAATTAAAAGCAGTTCTGTTAGGGAAAATTGAGATTCCGTTAGAGCGTGTACTTACCAAAACCGGATTTGCTGTTAAACCAGCATAACGTAACATAGCGGTTAGCATTAAATTAATATCGGCAATATTTCCAGTCTTTTCTTTATATGCTTTTTTAACGCCACTATCACAGCTATATCCAAAGTAATCATTCCACTTTACACTTGCTTTTACATAATCTAAAACAACCAATATTCTTTCATCGGTAGTATTCTTCCCTTCTAATTTCTTTTTCAAATCCTCCTCAAAATAACCAGTTTTATTTAATTCAGGACCAATATCTTTATAAATTGTATGTACAACTGCATCCCAATCGACAGAATACAACTTTGTCTCTGATTGAGGAAATTTTGTCATCGATAATTCATGTTGAATACTTGATGTATAATTATCAATATTATTTACATAAGCTTCGTCTTTCATTGCTGGAAAATCTATAGCAACATATGTAGTCTGCGTTTCTTTATAATTTGCTGTACTTGTAGAAAATGTTGTTTTGGTATGCAAGTACTCGCTGTCTCTATCTTTATTTGTAAAAATAACAGATCTTTGATTTGTAACTTCATTTTTCTTAGGAAAAGCATATCCTTTTTGTCTTGTATTAAAAACGTAATATTCCGGAACGAAAGTTGAAAACTCAGAATAATTTACCGGAATGCTCGTCTGAAAATCCCAATCTCTAATTATTCTATCGCTAGGACTTCTCACGATGTAGCTAAACTCAATAACAGAACCTTCTTTTACATTAGGCATTGTGATCTTTTTTTGTCCTCTAAATTTATTTATGACTTCATCAAAGGCTCCATCGCTTTTTAGTTTCGTTTTTTCAATTTTACCATTTACCAAATTATAAGTAACGGCATCAGAAAAACTTACTTTTTCTTTAAACCCGGCCTGATTATAATACCAAACATTTTGATTGGCCCAATCGTATCCTTCTTTTTTATAAATCTTAATTCTGGTTTCTACTTCTGTTATGGTAATAAACCCCTCATTCTGATCATATTCTATTCTCGTTTTTCCTTTTTTGTACAAAATTGCAGCTGCCGCCGATGAATCTTTGGGATGTACCTTTTGTTCTAATTCAGCAATAGATACTTTTCCTAATTTAAATTCCTGTGCTGTTACATTCGTAATAAACAACAATAGAAGTGAAAGACTAAAAAGTTTGGTAATTTTCATTTTTGGTTAGTTCTTGGTTAATATAATTTTGGCATTATCGTTTCTTGCAACTTGCTCCATAAAAAGACGGTACTCGTCATATTCTTTACTTGAATATTGCCCTTTATTTATGAATATAGAGCGTTTGTAAGTCAGTTTATTATTTTCTTTTTTGATGATTTCGGTTTTGTATTCTCCAAATTTTCCTTTTAATTCAAAGTTTTGAGGCAAAAATTCTATTGTATAACCTGTTGGTAAATTAATTTCGATTTCATCTGAATCTAAATAACCACGCTGAATCTGAAGCGGGGTTTTTCTATTACGGATTCTCTTAACATTAGCAGAAGTTTGATTGAATGCATTTACGGTAAAAATCATTTTGTTCGCAGAAATTGCGGCATAGTTTAAAGCACTTGTTTGCACATCCTCAGTAAATTGAATATTTTCCTTATTATTAGTAAAAGAAATTTTACCCAATTTTAAATTATTGATATTGCTCCAATAATCTTTATAATGAGCTTCTTTTTCTGTTGGCTGTAAAGTTTCCAATCTAGCCTTTGTGTTGTATTGAGAACCTTCTGAAACAATTGATAATGAACCCGAAAAATTACCATTTTCGTCTATGATATATAGTCCTTTATCTTTTTGAGTATTTCCTAAATCCTCATACACTTTTGTTCTCACAATTTCTCCCCCTTCCGGCTTAATAATCAAGACATCCCGATCATCAGTAAAAGTTCCCTGATATCCAAAAGGAGCGTCCTGGCTTGTACATTCTAACCAGGTGTAATGATTTCCATTTGGAATGGCCAAAATCATGTGATTTCCCTGCATCGAAACAAAATCAGACTGAATATTAGATTTGTAACGATCTCCATATAAAATAGTATTGTAAGAAGGAACATCTACAACCTGTAAAAGTGCTTTTGTATAATTCGATAATGCCTTACAGTCTCCATAACCTAAACGATCTACATCGCTGGCAAGCATAGGTTTCCAACCTCCAATACCAACAGCAATATTTACATATCTGGATTTTTTTTGTACATAATCGTAAATGATCTTTGCTTTTTTTATAGGATCTTTTTCATCCCCCACTAATGCTTTTATTTTCGTTTTCGTTTCTTCCGGCAAAGTAGTAGTTCCTGTTAAGATTTTTTCACCATACCATTTACCAAATGCTTCCCATGTTGTGGCAGTACCATCAACTCCTTCTAAATGAAATTTTTCTAATCCCATCATTACTTTCGGAAAAAGATCATCAGTAGACGGACTGTAATCTTCTACTTTTCTGGCTAAAATATTAAGAGCAACATAACTTAGTTTTGTATCGGTATCAATAGTTTTCTTTATATCAAAACCTGAAAAAGAAAATTCCTTCTTTTTAAATCCAAGATTATTTGGAAATGAAACATTTAAAATGCATTTCTCCACGCTTACATTGTAATCTCCTAAAAAATACCATCTTGGTATAAAAGCAGTACTTGATGTTTCAATCTCACTGGTATAAACGATTGTAAAAGGATATGAAATTGGTGTATAATCTAAGTACAGTACACGGCTATCAGAAAAAAGAGTGCTTCCGCTTACCGCACTATTATCCTTAAAATCTTTTCGTTTAATTTTTTTGATTTCTTTACCGGATATATCATAAACAACTGCTTCGATATTTTTTACACTCAGTGATTTATCATAGTGTTGATAAGCATCAATGTTTCCTAATCCTTTTTCATTTAAAACTGTTACAACGCGCTGTGTTTTGATATTCATGCTTCTCTGCGAAGCAATATTAATATCCATTTGATCTAATCGAACAACAGCGTTGGCATTTTCTTTAAGACTATCAGAAATCGCTGTTACAGCATATTCGGTTTTTTGAGCCGAAAGAATAAGGGTAAATAAGAAAAAAAATAATCCCGAAAAAGTAAATTTCATTAGTAAGTAATTTCGCCAAATATATATTATTTTTAGAAATTCTTAACATATGTTTAATAAAATTTTACTCTCGATTTTTGCTGTCAATTAAAATCGTTACAGGGCCGTCATTTAAGAGACTAACCTTCATATCTGCACCAAAAATTCCGGTTTGTACTTTTTTATTAAATTCTTTTTCTAAAGATTTTACAAAATTCTCATACATTGGAATCGCAAATTCGGGTTTTGATGCTTTTATATAAGATGGACGATTACCTTTTTTTGTAGAAGCATGAAGTGTAAACTGACTTACAACTATAATATCTCCATCGATATCCTGAACTGAGCAGTTCATTACATCATTCTCGTCGCCAAAAATTCTCATTTTGATAATTTTACCAACCAGCCAATCGATATCTTCCTGAGTGTCCAGATCTTCAATTCCTACTAGAACAAGTAAACCTTTTTTTATATCAGCTGTTTTATTTCCATCAACGGTAACGGATGCTTCTGAAACTCTTTGAAGAACAATTCTCATATTTTATCTAATAATGTAGTTTTTGCCACAGATTACACGGATTAAAAAGATTTAAATTTCTAGCGTTAGATGCAATGCTGCGCATCTCTACAATAAACTATTTTCTATGCTAATAGGGTTGGAATTTGGAATTTTCGCCTTGGAATTTATTTTTGGTTTCTGGTCTCATCACTCGCTTTTCGATCTTCATCATACGAATCTGTACGATAATTTTCGTCATCGCCTTCCAGTATTTTCAAGTAACTATTGTAACGTGACCAGGCGATCTCGTCTCTTTCTAAAGCTGCTTTTATTGCGCAATGAGGTTCTTCTTTATGTAGACAATTGTTAAACTTGCATTGGTCTTTTAATTTAAAGAATTCCGGAAAATAACCGCTGATTTCTTCTTTTTCCATATCAACGATTCCGAAACCTTTGATTCCCGGCGTATCGATAATTTTTGCATTAAAAGACAAATCATACATTTCGGCAAAAGTTGTCGTATGCTGACCTTGTTTACTGGCTTCAGAAATGGTTTTGGTTTTAAGATGTAAAGACGGTTCCATTGCATTAACCAAAGTCGATTTACCTACGCCTGAATGTCCGGAGAACATACTTACTTTACCAATCATCATTTCTTTTAATTCGTCAATACCTTTCATTTCTGTTGAAGAAACACGAAGGCATTTGTAACCAATTTGCTGATATACGTATTGCATATACAATTGATCTTCGAGAGTTGGCTCGTCAAAAGTATCTATTTTATTAAAAACAAGAATCGTTTCGATATTATAAGCTTCCGCAGTAACCAGAAAACGATCGATAAAGTTGAAGGTTGTTGGTGGATTATTAATAGTGATCAATAAAAACACACGATCAATATTTGATGCGATAATATGCATTTGATGCGAAAGGTTAACCGATTTACGAACGATGTAATTTTTTCTTTCGTGAATATTAAAAATCGTTCCGGTTAAGGCATCTGAAGTTTCTTCCAATTCATAATCGACAATATCGCCCACAGCAATAGGATTAGTGCTTTTTATACCTTTCATCCTAAACTTCCCTTTCATACGGCATTCTATAAAATCGCCTTGTTCAGATTTTACAGTGTACCAACTTCCTGTAGATTTATATACGAGTCCTGTCATTCTTTAATTTTAGATTATTGATTTTAGATTTTAGATTACTCTTAGAACTAAAAAATAAAAGGCAAAATTACGTTTTTAGAATTGAACAACGCAATTTCGCCTTTTAAAATTAAAGACTTACTCAGAATTTGATACGTTTACCAAACAATTTCGGCTAAAATCTCATTCTCTTTGATTTTTCCTAACTGAATTGTTTTTAACGTTTTTGTCGTTTTACCTGCTCTTGTGGTATAAATTTCTACCATAACAGTTGCGGGGCCACTTTCGGTTAATTCTCTTTCACCAAAATAATTGGTTTTTATTTGATATTTTCCTTTTATCGCATTTCTAATTAAATATTGTTCCGGACCATAACCTTGGGTAAAATCTTTAGAAAATCTCGCGCCGGCTTGTGTACTTTTATGTGCGTAATAACATTCTTCTCCGTTTGGTTCAATAATATGAAGATCTAAATCGACATCCATCAGGTTCCAGTTCATAATTATTCTGATATCAACTGGCATTTTCTCTAAATATTTTTTATCTAGTTTACCTGTTTTCAAACCTTTGTGTTCCATCGTCAAACGGTTAACATCCATTAAAATAATATCTTCCACACCTTGGTATTGTCCACTCATTTCTCCGTAATAATTTACTTCTAATGCCTTAATCAATTGATCAAAAGCTTCCTGGTATTTTCCTGCATCTTCAAGAGCCAACGCATAATCTCTTAAACTTTGTGGTTCATGCGCTCTCCATTTTGCAATTTGTCTTGCAGTAAATAAGGCATCATCAAAATCTTTCCACTGACGTAATGTATACGTAAGAGTTTTATAAAGCTGATGATTCTCTAGACCTAAATCGGCAATATTGCTGATTACCTGCAAAGCTTTTTTGATATCGCCCTGATTGTAGAAAAAATGCGCCACATCAAAATAAAAACTTGGATTTCTCTCTTGTCCGTTCCTTAATTCAAAATATAAATCATATTGTTTTTCTTTTGGTGCAGCCGTTAAAGCTTTTAGATACAAACGATCGGGATTCCAGGTTTTAGGTTCATTATTAATCACATTAGATTCTCCCTTTTTCGTAACAACATTTACGACTCCGTTTGATGCCCTACTTCCATAAAGTGCAGTTACCATAGTATTTTTAAGAACATCTACAGAAGCGATATCATCCTGATCCAAATCTGACAATTCACCTTCAAAAGGTTTTCCATCCACAATTATCAAAGGTTTTTGTGAGATCGGCATTGAAACCTTCTCATCAAATATAACTTTATCAATACTCCCAGAAGATGAAGCAGCAATTCCGGAAACTTTCTCCTCTAGTCTTTGTGCTATATCGGCATTTTGAGAAATAGTTTCAGATGTAATAGATTGTACTGAAGATGTCATATCCCTTTTTCTAACAGGAGCGGCGTAACTCGTTACAACAACTTCTTGTAATGATTGCGTATTTTCTCTTAATTGAACCCTAATTTGGTTATTTGTTCCAACATTTAATTGATAAGAATCAAAACCAATATAACTAAAATTAAGAGTACTATTTTCGGCTGCTCTAATTACAAATTTCCCATCAAAATCAGTGTAAACGCCTTCTCTTTCTCCTCTTATTGTTACGGTCACTCCAGGCAGGGCTAATCCCTGCTGATCTAAAACAGTCCCCTCAATTCTACCTGCTGCAACATTTGTGCTTCTGGTAGATACTGCACTTGCACTTCTGCCTGAACTCCTGTTTTCTTCATTGTCTGATCTTCGGTTTTTTTGAACTTTTGGTTTTGGTAAAGGTTTTGGTGCAGTATATTTCACGTCTTTTTTCCACCAGTCATTTAAACCTTGAAAATAACTTTCGATACTTTCCCAATTATTTTTTTGCTGCGCCAGACTTCTATCGTTTTCCTGTTTTTTTATTCGGTCAAATTCAGCTCGTAACTCAGCTGGTGGAATAATATCATACGAAATATAATCACGAATATCTTCCAAAACAATCAACGAGGTGTTTTTGGTTATAATACCGTATTTCTTTCCTAAAAGTTCAATTTCATCAGCATTTTTATCATATTGAAAATCAAGATTGGCTATTTTTTTCTGTGCCCAAAGTTTTTCAACATTTACATCATTTGTGTTCTGAAGAACCGCGTCTAAAGTAATTTTTCGTTCTAAAACTGCTTCGTTATTATAACCAAATAATAAGGTAATTTGATTTTTTTGATTCAGAGAAATTCCTGAAAAACTAAAGCTTCCCGAAACCGAAGTTCCTTCCATCGGAAATAAATCTGTTACCGTATAATTCTCTTTTATACCTAAAAATTTCAAATTACTATTCGTCAGTTTATCCAATGCATTGTCCTGATTCACCTGATTTAAATTGATAAAATTACCGCCCGTTTGCATCGCCGAATAATTCAGAAAAGAAAAATCTGCCGAAACTGAAGATGTAATGGTATAAATTGGCTTTTTAGTCTTTGGCAAAACATTTTCGCTCAAAGATGAAAGTCCGTCAGAGAAAAACAAATATTCGTCGTTATTCACGAAATTAAGTTGCGAAAAACGAGTTCCTCCATCATATTTTGTATGCTCTAAAACTGCTTTTAATTCAGACCAGTTTCCGTTTGTAATGGTGTATTCTTTTTGTTTTTCGAAAGTATAATTCAAAAAGTATAATGTGACTTTTGTATTTTTTATTTTTTGAAAATAAGCATTCAACAAACTCAGTTCTTTTTTTACATCTCTTGTTTTACAACTCAGTGAATTATCCCAAATTAAACCAATTGAAGCCGCATTTTTTTTAGCTATTTTATTTCCTTCGATAAAAGTAGTTCCGTAAAAATAATGTTGTCCGCCCACATTTTGCATGATTACGCTCGGAGCATTTTCCTGAATCGGAATCTTAAAAAGTAGTTTTTCAGATGGCTGATAATTTTCTTTTTTGATCGAAGTTTGAAAAGATTGATTCCATTTCGAAAAAACAATTGCATCTCCGGAATTCTCCGAAACAGTTGGCGAAGCCGAAGTTCCTAAAACTGAAACATTCAATTCAAAATTATCGAGTTTTTTAGGATAACGACTTACCAATTGATACGCCAGATTGTCTTTATCAAATGCCGAAAGTTCTTCTTCGTAACCTATGATTACAGTTCGTTCGCCGTTTGGCATCAATGGATAAATTCTCGTTCTAAAATTATTTCCGTCTACTTTCTCTAATAATCCGGGATCGACACGACGATGTTCTATGGCTTCAAAAACCTGTTTTCCCTTGTTTTTATTTACAGGAACCGCTTCACGCATTTTACCATTGATGTCAATAGCATATCTCGAAACCGAAACATTTTCGGGTAACGGAAAAATAAGTTCCGCTTCCATCTGGCGCGTTCCTGAGTTAAAGAAATGCATTTCGGCAGTGGTGTAAGCGATATTCCCCACCACTTTTACATTCACAATTAGTTTATTCATTCTAACCTTTTCTGCTTCTTCACCTTTTACTGTTAATTCGGGGCTTTGTGCGAAAGATTTTGTTCCTAAAAACAATATCAAATAAAATAACATTTTCAAATTAACTTGAAAAATTCCTGGCTGAGACAAACATAATTTTGATTTCATAACGTGAGAGTTAAGGTTCTATAATGATATAGAGAACATAAAATCTAAAAAGGTTGGAATGGGTTATAAAAAAATTTAAACCATATAAGTTATATAAGAAAACATTAGTCCAAGATCGAAATTAAAAGCTGTAAAAAATATAGCGCACGTTTTCAACCGTGGGGGCAAAGATTATTGATATACATTGTGTTTTGATCTCAAAAGATTGCGAACATAGATTGCGTCCCCACGCTTGAAACCGTGGGCTATGTTTATATATACAACCAAAAAAAAATCTCCAACACTTCTTTTACAAAGTGCCGGAGATCTTAAAAAAACAATCTATTTTTAAATAATGCTATAAGAAAAGTTTAAAATAATTTCACAAAAACTTAAATTCCCTTATATCACTTATCTGATTTTGAAAAAATTATGCGTTGAAAATTTTCTCCTGGTGACCAATACTTTCCTGGTGGATAGCTTTGAACATCCTTAAAACGAATTCTTCAGTAAGACCTTTTTTCTCACCTTCCAAAATCATTTTTCCTAAGATTTCATTCCAACGGTTGTTTTGAAGAATCGCTACGTTTGCATCTTTTTTCACCTGACCAATTTCGTCAGCAACTTTCATACGTTTTCCTAAAAGCTCTAATAAATTAGCATCAAGTACGTCGATGTTAGCTCTTAGTTTTGTCATTTTATTGCTGTACTCGTCTGTAGTATCATCTGTTTTTCTGATAGTCAAATCTTTAATGATTTGTTTCAAAGCATCAGGAGTAACTTGCTGCGCAGCATCAGACCAGGCATTGTCCGGATCGTAGTGCGTTTCGATAATCATACCATCGTAGTTCAAATCTAAAGCCTCTTGAGTTACTTCGAAAATCATTTTACGATCTCCGGTAATATGAGACGGGTCAATGATTAAAGGTAAATCAGGGAATTTATTTTGCAATTCGATAGCAATTTGCCATTCTGGAATATTTCTGTATTTTGTTTTTTCGTAAGTAGAAAAACCTCTATGAATAACTCCTAATTTCTCGATTCCAGCCATGTGTAAACGCTCAACACCACCTAACCATAAAGCTAAATCCGGGTTTACTGGGTTTTTAACCAAAACGATTTTATCCGTTCCTTTCAATGTATCAGCAATTTCCTGAACTGCGAAAGGGTTTGCAGTTGTACGGGCACCAACCCATAAAACGTCTATATCATGTTCTAAAGCCAATTTACAGTGAGCTGCAGTCGCAACTTCAGTTCCCATCAATAAACCAGTTTCAGCTTTTGCTTTTTGTAACCATTTTAAACCAATTTCTCCAACACCTTCAAATCCTCCCGGACGCGTTCTTGGTTTCCAGATTCCAGCTCTGAATACACTAACTTTTGAATCTTTCAATTCATGAGCAATCTTTAATACTTGATCTTCCGTTTCTGCACTACAAGGTCCAGCTATCACAAGTGGGTGATTTAAATTGAAATCTTCTAACCACTTTCTCATTTCTTTCTTATTTTCCATCTTAATTTTAATTTATTTCTTAGTTGTTGTTAATCCGTTTAGTATTTCTTTTATTTTATTTGTGCTTTCCATTTCTTCAAAAATGGCATTGTAATCTTCTTCTTTTAGCAAATCTCTAAACCGACTGAGATTTGAAATGTAAGCTTCTAAAGTTTCTAAAACATGTTCTTTGTTTTGCTTAAAAATTGGCGTCCACATTGCCGGAGAACTTTTTGCCAAACGAACGGTACTTTCAAATCCACTTCCCGCCATATCAAAAATATCCTGCTCGTCTTTTTCTTTGTTCATTACCGTTTTCCCAAGCATAAACGAACTAATGTGCGACAAATGCGAAACGTAAGCAATATGTTTGTCGTGCGAAGTTGGATCCATATATCGAATCCTCATTCCTATTTCGCTAAAAAGCTTTAATGCTTTTTCCTGCAATTTAAAAGTGGTTTTTTCCACCTCACAAATAATATTTGTTTTTCCTTTAAACAAACCTCTTATCGCCGCCGAAGGTCCTGAAAACTCTGTTCCGGCAATTGGATGTGTTGCGATAAAGTTTCTTCTTCTCGGGTGACTTGCCACCGCTTCGCAAATTGGCTTTTTAGTTGACCCTACTTCAAAAACAATAGTTTTATCTCCAACTGAATCCAAAACTTTAGGCAAAACCGTCAGCGCTACATCCACAGGAACCGAAACGATTACAAAATCAGCCTCAGCTAATTCTTCAAAGCTTCCCGCCTGATCGATAACACCTAAATCAATTGCTTCCTGCAAATGTTTCTCGTTATTATCTATTCCAAAAATAGTAGCTTCAGGATGTTGATCTTTGATGTCGAGCACCATCGAACCGCCTATTAACCCTATTCCTATTACGTATACTTTCATAATTCTTTTTTGTTTCTTAACCGCAAAGTCCGCAAGGATTTACGCAAGGTTCGCAATCTTAAAGTCTAAAATCTTGTTTCTTGTTTCTTGATTCTAAAACCTGTCAATCGCCTCTTGTACTTTTTCTTCTTTTACACACAACGAGAATCTGATATAACCTTCACCATTGCTTCCGAAAATTGTTCCCGGTGTGATGAAAATGTGTTTCTCGTATAATATTTCGTCAATGAACTTTTCTGCTGATTCGATTCCTTCAGGCAATTTCGCCCAGACAAAAAGTCCAACTCCTGCTGCATACACTTCGCAACCTAATTTTTCTGCTAGTTTTTCGGTTAATTCTCTTCGTCGTCTGTAAATTTTGTTTTGATCTTCAAACCATGATTTATCACAATTCAACGCTGCAATTGCACCTTTCTGAATTCCGTAGAACATACCGCTGTCCATGTTGCTTTTTACTTTTAAGACTGCATCGATAATTTCAGGATTTCCCAAAACCATCCCCACTCTCCAGCCGGCCATGTTGAATGTTTTACTAAGTGAATTCAATTCTAAAGCCACTTCCTTTGCACCTTCAACCTGCAATAAACTCATCGGATTATCATTCAAAACAAAACTATACGGATTATCGTTAACCAATAATATGTTGTGTTTTTTAGCAAAAGCAACCAATTTTTCAAATAACGCTAAACTTCCTCTCGCTCCTGTTGGCATGTGCGGATAACCCAGCCACATAATTTTTACTTTCGAAAGATCTAGTTTTTCAAGAGCTTCAAAATCTGGTTCCCATTTGTTTTCTTCTTTCAAATCATAATAAACCGGAACTGCACCTACCAAATTAGTTACCGAAGTATACGTTGGATAACCTGGATTCGGAATCAAAACGTGATCGCCTTCATTTAAGAAAGCTAGCGAAATGTGCATAATTCCTTCTTTCGAACCCATTAAAGGCAAAATCTCATTATTCGGATTTAATGCAACACCAAATTGATTCTGATAAAAATCTGCCATCCCTTTTCTCAATTCCGGTAATCCCTGATAGCTCTGATAACCGTGTCCGTTTTCATCTAAAATTGCCGCGGCAACCGCTTCAATTACTGCTTTCGACGGACTCAAATCAGGGCTTCCAATTCCCATATTGATGATAGATTTTCCTTCAGACTGCAGCTGACGAACTTCTCTCAATTTTGATGAGAAGTAGTATTCTTCAACTGTATCTAATCTTTTTGCTGTTGTAATCATGATTTATATATATTCTCTTTTTAGAGTTTCTCTTTTTATTTAATCCTAAGCGAAGCGAAGGATCAGATTTGGAATTTGAAATTTAAAAAAAATTGGAATTTCCTTTTTTACGGTTTAGTATTTTTATATTCTCCCAAGACCTTTAAATATTCTGCCATTATATTTAATAACGATTTGGCTTTTGCAAAATCTTGATATTTTTCAAATGTTACATCTACGAAAAATGAATATTTCCACGGAGTTTCAATTTTTGGAAGCGATTGAATTTTTGTCAAATTCAATTTGCAGTCGCTCATTACATTCAAAACTGCCGCTAAACTTCCTCTTTTATGATCCAATTCAAATTTGATCGAGGCTCTGTTGATTTCGTTTTCAGGCAAAAATGAATTCTGCTTTTTAATAATCACAAAACGAGTCATATTGTTTTTGATAGTTTGAATTTCCGGAGCGATGATTTCTAAATCATACATTTCAGAAGCCGTTTTACTTGCAATTGCAGCGATTCCGGTTAATTGTTTTTCCTGAATTCTTCTGGCAGTTTCAGCTGTATCTTTATCTTCAACCAATTTGATGTTTGGATACTGTTTCAGAAAATCCATACATTGTAATAATGCCATTGGGTGCGAATGAACTTCTTTTATATCTTCAATTTTCTGACCTTTTAAAGTCATTAAATTTTGGTGAATGCTTAAATAATGTTCTCCTATTATGTGTAAATTATTCTTATCGATCAAAGCATAATTCGGAATAATTGGCCCAGCTATCGAATTTTCAATCGCCATTACTGCCTGATCTGATTTTCCTGAAAGCAGGCTATCAACCAATTCCTCAAAAGACAAGCACTCATCAATAGCCACATTTTCAGAGAAATACTCCTTTACAACCTGATGATGAAAAGAACCTTTTATACCTTGTATTGCAATTTTCGTTGTCATATATTCAAAAAAAAATCCTGATTTGCATCAGGATTGTATATTAGTTTTATTTGTCTTTTATATTTTTCAAATAACCATAGCACAATCCTCACTTCTACTAAAGAAGAAATAAAAAGAGTTGCTAAAATAAAAACGGTTATTAGACATTTTGTTTGTGTTTTTCAATAAATTCTCTGCGAATGTATAAATTAAT
>Ga0247809_1000384_pt1 | contig 21066 bp, 22 predicted proteins | sample UWRJL104311B1_FD_180951 | JGI IMG/M metagenome (GOLD analysis project Ga0247809, IMG submission 180951) | Plant litter microbial communities from Arlington Agricultural Research Station in Wisconsin, United States - UWRJ-L104-311B-1 | ecosystem: Environmental > Terrestrial > Plant litter >...
CATGTAATTGCAAAAGCTTCTCCCAGCAGTGGGCCCAAAGTGGGAGCCCCAGGCTTGGAAAAGAGGAACAATACGTTCCCCGTGGGGAAAAGATCACGTAGCTGCATTTCATCGGGTCTAAAGCGAACTATGCGAGGGTAGCCTCCGCGGAAGATCGCCGGGCTTTGTGACAGTTGTACGCAGGCATCAGTATCCATAGATGGATTATCGGGTCGAAGAGCATGATAAAGATGCGAGAATCCCACTGGATAAGCCCATCAGTCTGCATTCAAACATCTTACCCTTCGATTAAGCGTTACTTTGTTGCCACAACTCACAAAATGGTTACTCATCATCTACTCACTGGTTCCTATACTACAACCAGTCTTTTCCTTCTGGCATTCGACACCGTGGCCAAGACCCTCAGTCTGAATCAAACAGTTCCGGGATTTGGACTTCACCAGTTCGTCACAACCAACCAGGCGAGAGATCATGTATACGCTACCACGATGAGTGAGCCTCCACGCATTTTCTCGTGGAGCGTGACTCCTGGCAAGAAGTTCACTCACATCAACACTAAGAATGTCAGTAAGTAATACATTCTACTGAGCACAGCTTCCATACAGCGTTGAGAAATTCTTCTGACGGAATTTTAGCATCTTCATCTTGCTACTTCTCAGACAATGGCAAGTATGCCTTTAGCGCTGGAGGCCCTACTGCACGCATCAATCAATTGGACGCAGACGGCGGGATAGGAAAGCAGGTCGACGAAATGCTTTTTGTTCCACAGGATGATCTCAAGAATGTGAACAAGACACGTGCTTCAGTCGTGAGTAGATACATAGGCCTGAGCCTAGATATCCATACTAACGAAATGCTCTTTAGCTTTGGGGTGCTCACGGCTTTGATGTCAACGTTGACAACAAAGGCTTCATTCCTCATGTGTACGTCATGTCGAGTATTGAGGTATCCCGTCACTAATACTATCAGCGGCTGGGATGCAATTTTCATGTATGACATTGCAGATAACGGCACTTCAGAGTTGCTATCAGTCAACCTTACTCCTGAAACACACGACGGTCCTCGAAACAACTATCCAAGCAAAGACGGCAGACATTTATACGTTGTGAGTCTTACACATATACTCTGAAGATGATTGTGACTAACGTTTGACTTACGGATCAACGAACATAGTAAGCCAATTGCAATACCTGCCACAGATATCGCTAATCAATTGAAAGGTCAATATTTAGACGTCTACTCGGTGGGAGAAAAACGACTCACGCACAAGCAGCGCGCAAGTGCAATTCCAGATGGTATGCGTATTTCCTACCACGCTGTAAGGCACTGATGTATGAAACAGAAATGCGCGGAAAATACACATATCGAAGTAACGCCGCCCAACTCTCTCGTGATGGCAAGTACATCTTTACCAGTACTCGTGGATGGAACAATACTGCAGCAAATGGCTGGGTAGCTGCATTCGCCTTAGACAAACGCGGGCAGCTCAAGTCCACGAAAGCTCTCACTTATTACAAAGCACCTCTCACTCTTGGTTCGGGTGGTGGGCTTCGGGTCGCTTTCTGGGAGGACGAAACAAATTCCAATCCAAAAGGTTTAACAGATTACATGTACTTGAGTGATACCGAGAAAGGTACCATGTATATTCTAGGCTGGACACCTTCAAAGAACAAGCTTGAGGAGGTTGCCGTCTACAACTACACTCAAGGAGCCTCGCCCTACGAGGCTGTATGGCTAGATTGATGGAACTACGTTCGTTCAGCTTACTTGGCCTCGAGAGTCTTCAAGGTACTCACGTAGTAGGGCTCCCGGGAATATGGTGAAAAAGCAAACTTGTCATCTACCTAGCTGTGATCAATTATGCAAATACAATGACCACATCTTTATCATCATATTTTCATGTGTCTGTGATTGTGAACCGAGAACACAGAACTGGCCTTGAATTCGAACTACAATTAGTTTTGTCCCAGAAAATCATCGTGTTTTGATGCTGATCTTGACCATTTCTTTTCTAGAAGAATATTGATTGACTTTGCCTGACACTTCAGTCGTCCAGTGATTCGGTCAACGATAAAATGAAAGTCTTCAACAGTTAGTACGAACAATGAATCCACGTCTCCAGAATAACACACCATGTGTCTGTCCGTTGTAAACAACCTTAGAGTGCTGTGCCAGAGGTCATAGAGGCCACCCGCGTCTTAAAGGTATTTTTGGGATTTCACGGGATGTGAAGATATAACAGTCAGTCCACAGAACAGGCTGGGGATAACAGTGATCCTAGCTTCCCCTCATTTGGGCTTAATCAAAATTGTTGTTCTCCTGATGGGCATTGTGGGGAGCAGTATGGGGATTGGCTACTGTAATAATGTGGTGGCGGAATTGGTGTGTTCCTGACTCGAGCATCTTACTGTCCCGCCGACCCTAGGAAACTCTGTTTTCATTCCTTGAAAGTGTTCACACTCGCCATAACCTCCTGGGACCAACCCTCGTTTTCTTCACTGTATTATCGTTGACCAGCATACTAGCCCGGTTCCTGGCAATGGAGACAGCAGTCTCACACTTCGAGCCAACTGCAGGTAGCGCATTGGCCAGTCGCAGAACAAGTCATGTCCGCCAGGTATCTAAGAGGGGATATCGGGGTCTAACATGTGCCAATTGTCGCACGAGAAAGGTGCGCAGAATCACGAGTCTTTCGAACTTCCACCAAATTTTACTCCTTGGCTTGAAGCACTAAACAAGAGATCGAGGCCAAACTGACCATGATCAGGTACGATGTGAGGGGAGTCACCCTACTTGTAAAACTTGCGAAATCTACAACGATGACTGTCACTATGATAAAGCGCCTCCAGTAAGTCAGATTGTAGCTATGGCCAAACGCCTTCAAGAAGCGGAAGACGAGATAGCCGAATTACGAACAAAAGATACCAGAGAGTCTTCCGTCGCTGTTGGAACACAGCCTCCACAGCATCTCAGCAGTAGCTTCTCACAGGTCGCGCCACAGCTGGAAACACCAAGAACGTCAGCTGGTACGTTCAGCATAATACAAGAGAACGCCGGTGTTCAACCTGTCGTTAAGCAGCCTGTTGCAGATATAAGCTTTGATGAGAACGGCGAAATACGATACTATGGCCCGACATCTGCGGTGCACGATCCGCCACAGAAGGATTCTCCAAACTCCCAGATATCTTCGAGTTACAGCGATTTCTCCTCAAAAGCAGAGGCACGGTTAGCTTTGGCCGCACAGTCAAGAGAGTCTGCAACTTGGGAAGAGTTTGCACTGGGTAACGCGTCATTACAGACAGGTATTCCCCGTGCAATGATGACCAGACTCCTGCATATGCACTGGACTTGGGTATCGCCGATGTTCATGTGGATATATCGTCCAACTTTTATTCGTAAGTAATCCCATATTTTTTGGGCTTTAGATCCTCCATGCAAATCAAGCGAGACATTATTGATGGTTTTCTGTGCCAGGCGATATGGCGACTGGAGGAAGATATTATTCCGAATTTCTCTTGACTGTCATTTGTGCGCATGCCGCAAAGTATCAGGATGGCAATTGCGCGGATTTTCTTCTTGCAAGGGCACGTCATTTGCTTGGAGCAGCGATTCAACAACCAAGCTCGATTCCAACTGTACAGGCACTGCTACAGCTCAGTGCTCGTGAGCTTGCCAGTGGCTCGATGTCGCAAGCGTGGGTGTACAGTGGGATTGCATTTAGAATGGCAAGTGATCTCGGTTTGCAGTATAGCATCACAGATGGCAAGGGGTTGGGACCTGTGGACTTAGAGATACGGAGACGGCTATTCTGGTCGTGTTACTTTTGGGACAAGTACAGATCCACTAATTACTGTCATGACTGACAATGCGTGGCTGACATCTCATGAATAGAGCTACCAGTCTCTATGCGGGACGACTTCCTGCAATCACGGAACTACCACATCACGAGATTTTAGATCACTGTATGGTCATCCAAGAGCCTACTAATTCCTTGATAGTGCTGATCTCTTCACTAGTCGATGACTCCGGTGAGCTTGATATTTGGACGCCCTACCACAGCGACTCTCTCAATTTGACGAAGTTGCCTTACAATCAGTATCCACCACAACAAGGCCATACGGTCTCATGTTTCGTCAATTCGTGCAAACTATCCATCATCATCAATGATGTGATTGTCCAACTTTACTCTCGACGGGATAGGACCATTGCAGAAGCTTCACTTACGGATATAAAGTCTAGACTTACCCTATGGCGGTCGCGATCACCAGCTCATTTGGTATACGATCCAGATAATCTCCCAAGCCTATGCCCCCCTCCTCACATCATTTGCCAAAAGTTAGTATAGTCCTTACAATGTCCGATTGTTGCTGACACTTATGTAGCATGTTATATTTCACGACAGTCATCCTTACTCATAGACCGTTTTGGTCGATACCAGCAAATTATCAAATATGTTTAGAAGCCTCGAGAAGCATCGAGAAACTGGTCGTACTGCTCGAGACGACATTTGGTCTCGAAAACATCACTTACCTAACGGGCTATTGCATATACACAGGTGCATCCGCAATATTGGATGATGTTACAAATAGCGGCCATGGTTCAGCTCATCCGGTTCTCTCAACGTTTCTGCGTGCATTGAACGCAGGCATGAAGAGATGTCCACTGCTAGAACGAAGTTTAAACATCATCATTAAAGGCCTAAATCGCAGTTCTACGACTCAGCAAGCAATACTTGGAGACACAAATCCTCAAGAAGCGATCTTACCGAGCACTTGGATCCCAGCTTTTCCATATTTCGACCCTGGCTACTCGATCGATTTCGACATGACTCCTTTCTTTGAAGGAAATAGAGTCGGTTCTATGACTGCTCTAGATTGCTTTCCAGAAACACAACTTGGGCCCTCTGATATGATGTACCGAGTTCCATGAATGTAAGCATATAGTCAGCTTGGAATTGGTCACACCTAAGACTACGACAAGGACATTATATTCTAGCATTTAGACAGTCACTGCTTGTGTAGAGCTGTAATGTCGACTATGTCAATCTTGAAATAAAATCTCAACAAGAACTCGTGCTCCAGAACATTCAATCTCTGACGTGACTTAGATCAAGGTGACCTTGCTAGGGAATTTCCGAACAGTCCCTATGCATATTTATTACCTACAACGCTTTGCTGGGTGCATGACTTTTCAGCAGGAATAAAAAACGATTTGGGATGTCCATAGTTTCAGCAAACTTCTGTCTCAACAGCCAGCTCAAGGACACGTGCTAATCAGACTGCATAATTGAGTCCCTCTGGCCAAATTTATCCGTTCCGTTCATACAATCTTGCTTGTTAGCAGCTAGATCTACAGTATGTTCTAGTCTATATATTTCCAATGTTCGTTTACTCCTTCCTACGCCAGAATATATAGTTACAATGAGCTGCACACTGTACCCCTCTTTAGCTTTCATCACACGACCGAGGAATTCATGTCGAATGTGCTACGAATCTACGATAGGTCAATTCTTGACACCAGTGTTTTCCGCTGCCAAGTTATCTGCCTTCAATGCCGGCCTGTCTGCTTTGCCTGCTGTGGTCTAAAAGGAGTGAATGTTAGCTTCTTCGTCCACGTCGTCTCGAATGCGCTACAGATCTGACTTACTCCTCCATCAACGGGCATAATCAATCCTGTAATCCAACCTGCGTCTTTACTTGAGAGGAACAAAACAGCTGTAGTAACGATTGTCAGTACGATTTATGCGAAGTATGTTTTCTGTATCATGTTGAGACCATTGAGTGATTCGCCACGGAAACTAGAGAGGGGTTACAACATACCATTACCAACATCCCACCCGGTGCCCTCCTTGCCCATAAGATTTTGATTGACGCGTGCTTGTCTCATTTCTGGCGTCATACCTCGTCCCATAGTCATTGGAGTGTAGACCATGCCAGGAGCCACGCAGTTGACCCGGATGTTTTCTTTGCCATGATGTGCTGCCATGGCACGAGTCATTTGAATAATAGCACCTTTTGTTGTTGGATAGAGAAGGGATGGATTGCCTCCGAGAACTATGAATTCCATCAGACAAGCACGCACCTTCGACAGACACCATATTTGCCGGGAGGACAGAACTTACGGCCACTAACGGAAGACATGTTCACAATTGAACCTCGACCCGCCTTACGCATCTCTGGAATGGTATACTTGCTCATCAAGACCATGCTTGTGACATTGATACGGAAATCTCTTTCCCAAGCCTCGAGATTGAGGACTGTGGCGTCACCCATCGCGCCCCCAACACCGACTGACAGTGAAATATTGTTAGAGCTATAAATCTTGAGGTAGGAAGAGGAAGACGAACCGATGTTTACTAAAACGTGAACTGCTCCCCACAAATCTACCGTCTTCGCTACTGCAGCTTTACACGATTCCTCATTTGTCACATCACATTGAATGATCTCTGAAATTCCACCTTCTTCATCGATTATACGTTTTGTGTCCTTTGCCCAGTCCACATTCAAATCGAGCAAAGCAACCTTAGCACCATGACGGGCAAGTAGAATGGCACAAGCGCGCCCATTACCAATCTCGCCTAGTAGGGATTATTAGCTTCCTCATGCGATTTTCAAAGGAAAGCTGCAGAACTCGAGGGTTCAATGCTTACCATCAATCCGTGATCCGGCACCTGTGACTATAGCTACCTCGTCGGTAAAGTCGAGCGCACGGGGAGGAGCTGGCATGATGGAGATTATCCTTGTTTATATTCTTAAGCAAGTCTGTTTCAGTGTCGAGTGACGATGATAAGAACGATATAATCAAATGTAGGAAGTTCTTGGAACGTCCGACTCCAGAACAAGATCAAACAGGAAAGCATAAATACTTGTAGATTACACTTGTAATGCGTGAGTGTCCAACTTCCAACCGATCTCGAAGTGCTTCCCGGAGAGTAATGGCGGCCAATGTCCTCGGAATCTCGCCGATTTGGAACGCTATCGCTCTTCCCCCAGAGATAAAGCCGCTGCACCAAACAGCAGCGCCAATAGGTTTCGAAACTATCTGACTCTATAACCGGAGTCTACTTTCTCCACCCGTCTGGCGAATTTGTGCGGAGTTATGGGGTAATTGCGGGGCAATAGCGTACTAAAATTGTAGGATCGAAACCTCATGTTGTGGCAGAATGTATAGTTCCACAAGTATGACTCGTAAAATAGACTCGGCATTGTACCATCTCGACTCGATGTGTTGAAAACGATAACACCCCTAGATCGTTGACCTGCAAGCTACAGCTTGACTTAAAGAGGTCACAGTCCATCGCGAAGTGTGGAGCTGTCACCACGTCTTTGTAGACGGTATGGGACCAGTAGTCTAATGTCACGCCAACAAAGGTGACTGTGGTCCACATTGATTCTCACCCCAAATAGAAGTAGCAATAGCCACCATGAGACAGTTGAAGTGTATTTTTACAATTAGTAAACACAACAAATGAACCACTATGGCAGACCTATAATCCTTACCGCGAACAGTTGGCAGTTACTGATGAGCTTCTACGACATGCTAAGGAATATTTCGCCGCTCATGTTGCACATCAAATGCATTTAGACTTTCCCGATCTCCAGTCATAGATTGATACTCTCTAGCAAGTCAGGATTACTGCTTGCTCCAAAATTCGAACCAGCCTATGATTCCAGCTAAACTCTGCTCTTTTACCCAACCTGTGAGATGTCAGTCGGATGCCATCGCGATCTTATCTGCTTAACTCACGTTCATACCAGTCATCTTGGTTACCGCGTAACGCGAAGCCATGTTCGACTCCAGAAAATAATTGATAATGAAAGCGTTTCTTCCCAGCTTGAAGAATGTCCAATGCCCGCCTCCTTGAAGGAACATCGAATGTGTGGTCGATCTCTGAACACGAGAGAAAAAGAGGTTCTACAATGTGTCAGTCTCGATGTGACATCTCAGCCATCTGCTTACTTTGAATCTTTTCGAAATGATTTTCTTTGAGGAAAGCAGGATGAGCAAATGCTCCGGCGGTCACTGTATCTTTGGCGAGTTCGTTGCAGACATATGGAGCGCCAAAACAATAGCCAACGCAAAAGTACTTGGGAGTCTTGCCCAGTGCACTCTGTTGTTGCTTCACAGCATCCACCCAGCTGGGAACAGCGACGTCGGCGAAAGCTGTGTGCTTGGTCTTCCAGGCTTCATAATCAAAATCTGGCTCGGATTTGTCGTGACGATCTTTACGATGCTTCCAAACGGGATCCTATCACAAATGTGTTAGACATTTCTCGCTGTAGCAATCAAAATGAACTCAGAAGTACCCCGCGAAAGTAATCAAGTCCCATCACCAGATAGCCAGCATCAGCAAACGCATCCATCACAAGTAGCCCATTTGGGAACATCCCCCAGACATCTGGAAAGTACAGTAACACATTGCCATTGGCGTTTCCCTGAGTCGGCGTTGATATATATGTGTCGACATCAGCAATATTTTCCCAACGCCCACGACTCTCTCCTTTGTGTATTGTCCCTTTCAAACAGCAAAGTCCACTTGGTTTTGCGAGATAGTTGTTCGATTGAGAATTGCGAGATTGGCACTGAGGTTTCTCGCTTGGCGTGGCCTGAGCCGGTTTTTGAGTGTTCTTTGATAATGAGGAGCCCATGATGTGAATTTTAGCAATGTAATAAGAGTTTATAACCAAAACTTCAATGTAAGGACAGTAGGTTGGGAAAAGACTGTTAATTCGATTCTATCATTATTATTTTATCGAGAAAGTTGCACGCAGTGCATTTGACCAAGGACAGTTTCCGAAGTTTGGCCGTCACGCTCGACTACCGCGGAAGTTCGCCGCGGAATTTTCACTAGTCCTCGTTGTGAATACCAATGTTCAAAGATGCTACCCCAATGTGGGGATCCCATGTTATCCACACCATGGAGGTGCACAAGAACAATTATAATTAGAGCACCAAATCCCAGAAACTCGGATCGACACAAATCACATCATCTTCATTCATCACAGTATAGCACAATCTGACAACTACGACCATGGCAGAAATCACTAAACATGAGCTTGAACCTGACCATATCTCGGTCACGCAGAAGCCGAATCACAATATGACCGATGCGCAACGCAGTAACGCTGTGGGCTATGATGAGTATCTGGAGGCAATGGATCTCGAAGTGACAGAGAAGGAGGTACTTATTTGCACTTAAAACAAAATGGGACCAAAAATAAAGTTAACTTTTGAATAGATGAAACGAGTACGATGGAAGATTGACCTCATTGTCTTGCCCATATTCCTTATTACGCAAGCTCTACAGTTTGTCGACAAAACGTCGCTAAATTATGCAAACCTCTTCGGCTACCAAAAGGCTCTCGGCCTGAAAGGTACACAATTCAATTACCTATCAGCCAGTAAGTGCTACGACTTCAAATACATCAGCAAGAACATAAACAGTTGACATTATTCTAGTGATCTATGCTGGCTACTTCTTTGGACAGTATCCCTGCGGATGGCTGATTGGTCGTTTCCCAGCACAAAAGGTCATGGCCGTAAGTATTATGCTTTGGGGAGTGACCGTTCTTATCATGACGCAAGCTCGAAGCTTTTCCGCAGCATGTAAGATGAACAATCTCCCACAAGGACGAATATCTTACTAACAGTCGACAGTGGCCGTTCGATGTATGCATAACTTCTCCAGGTCGCGCATATAATAAATACTAATATGAGACCAGTCTTCATGGGCATGTTCGAGGCTGCAGTGACACCGTTAGTAACTAATTTGTGCTGGCTGGGGCATTTCTGGATACACCATGCTGACTTACTATCTTAGCGGGTTAACGTTGATGACGGGATTCTGGTATACTCGACGTGAGATTCCTCTTCGACAATGCATCTGGTACTCCTCTCTGGGCTGGGGAGGAATCGTAGGGTCTTACATGGCCATGGGTATTTCAAGGCTGCCAGCCAACATGAAACCTGAGCGGTGGGAACTAATCTTTTACATTGTAAGCCTCTTTTTGCATCTACTCATGGATACAAGCTCATACTGTATAGCTGGGAGGGGTCACATGTCTTTGGTCGTTTGTTGTGTGGTTTGTGCTACCTGATGCGCCATCCAACGCTATTTTTCTGAATAGCCGCCAACGGCTGATTGCTGTCAAGCGTGTCGCCAGCAATGAGACTGGAATAAAAAACAAGCACTTCGACAAGGGACAAGTCATTGCAGGCTTTACTGACCCCAAGACTCTGTTAATCTTTACAAGTGTTTTTGCAGCGTCAGTCGGTCCCAATTCTGAAGTAATTCCTACGCATTGGGGACTCAATAACTGACCGAATGCACAGTGCTATTCCCAACGGAGTCGTGAACTCATTCTCGACAATTATCATTCGCGATATGGGTTTTGACACCACCATGACCACCAAGCTCAAGTCTGTGGGGGATGCAGTCCAGATCATCGCGCTCATGATCGGAGGTACTGTTATTCTCAATGTGCCAAATTGTTAGTATTGTTTGTGTTACAAACAATGGCAGTTAACAACCGAATAGCTCGTCTCCTTACGGCAACAACCGCAAACATCCTTTGTACCGTCGCCGCAGCTTGCATGGCTTACCTTCCACGAAGCAACACCTGGGGACGTCTGGTGTCCTTTTGGCTCGTCAACTCGCAGTCTGTAGGCTTTACAGTATCATTGACAACAATCTCCTCGAACATGGGAGGCTTTACTCATCGGTCGTTGGCAAGTGCACTAGTCTTGTAAGTCATCTTCAACTTCCATAAGGGGTTGTTTATGCTAAAGCCTGTCAGTACTGCTTATTGTTGGGGAAATTTTGCAGGTCCGTTTGTTGTAAAACCATCGGAAGCTCCAACGTACAAAGGCGCCACAATTGGTTTGTTGGTAGGTTACTCTATCAAGACTTGCTGCCATCTTCTTCTACTTGGTATGTATATAAGTCTTTGGAATTTCCCTTCCAGTAGCGAACTCGACAAGTAATGCGACTAATTGACACTTCAGCATACATGTTCACTGTCAACAAACGACGGGACAAGGTCTACGGGCCGCCTAACAAGGAGCTTAGCAATGAGGCTGGAATGAGAGATCTGACTGAGTTTGAGAATAAAGACTTCCGTTATGTATTGTAGATTAGAATAAAATCAAGGTGGTAGAGTGGGTATCTCTTACAGCTGTACTTCAAGGGGTTCGGAATCTAAGTCTTTCAAATGCGTAAATTTGTTTAAGTTATCCGTTCCGTTGATAATTTACCTGTATTGTTTCCACATTCTCCTTCGGGCAATGTCTCTTTCCTTGTGTTCAAAGAAGACGCAAGAACATTAGCCCGTACTTGTATCGATTCTCAAGCAATCGTAGTGCCTGCTCTTTTCTAGTGCACTGGGATTGGCAAAGACACCGTGTTGATGATGTTCCTTTGAGAATAGATTTTTGACTTTGTCGAGGAAGTTTGGTGCGTCCAATTTTCATGCGCCTTGGTTACTCATGAGCTCGTCACATGACGGGTTCTGTTTCATCTGAGAATCATGCAATGAACCATCTCAACTCCAATGGCACATGTTTGCACTATGGAGTTTACGATTATCGTGAAGAAGAGCGTTTCCTAAATTGACTCATCTGTTTGCGACATTGCGATCGGTCGAGGGTCGAACCTTGTCAATCTGCATCCACTATGATAAGTCTGGATTAGCTGCAAGACGATATCTTGTGGCATGCTAGCAATGAACAGAGATGGCACCTTGCTGGACTACCGATTTTCAGTTCCCAAGCCACCCCAAGCAGGTAAAAATGTACACTCGGTGATGCTAAATGTGCGGAATTGCAAATAAACGAGCAAAGCTGATAGATCTAAGCTAACGTCAACTCACATTGAAGCTCCCAATGCCATCTAATGCCTCAATACCCCTTTTCTTTTAGTAGCTAAGCCTACCTTTACTTCTGGCTTCCGCTATCACGGGGTCAACATTGATGACTTCTTATTACGTGCAGAAGGATCACTTCATCGCCATAAGTTTATGTGCCATTGCCCTGCTTATCTACAACCCAGGCGTGGTACAATGATTTTTGTCTTGGCGGCGGACACACATCAAAGGAGCTACAAGAAACCGGGGATATGGCGGTACTCTTTTCCTGGTTTTCATGTCGATCATGCTAATTGCTAACCTCGTTTACTTCTAGCTGCCAATGTGCACATCGGACTTGAAGCTCGAATCATGGGTGTCACGTGTGCCTAGACCTCGAGAAAGGCTCAAAGGCAGTCGAACAAGAAGTCGTAGAGCACAACCCGCGATTAGAAGGGCTGTTCTAGATCAGCAGGCAACCCCAGGACCTGACACAGTCGAGTCAGCGTGGGTGGAAGGGAGCCAACACAATAGCGCAAGCGATTAGTCGCCAACCTTAGACAGGTTGTCCACACAAGAAGCAAGAGAGCCTGCATAGTCACAGGAATTCTTGTTGGGAACACAATTTGCTTGATTTTCGATTACATAGCCTGGTGATTATACATTAAGGGGATAAGCTCGTACAGTTGCGGAAGAGGATTGCCACAGTATACATATTGTCGATGATAATAGATCGGTTACATGACAGCGACACTCAACGTAAGTAGGGACAAAGTTCTTGAGTTTAAGACTATTCATCAGAGACCTTCTTCCATAATATGGCGAGTGAACAGTTACATTGTCCATACACGCCTAGACATGTGGTATCTCACGATCGTGCGAATCAGAGAGTACATCCAATTTGACGGGTGTAACGCTCCTACTCGGCGACGCTGTACAGGGAGCAGATCCGACTTCCACGACACCACAAAAATCTTCTGCAATACCAAGACCTTTGGGGGGGTATATTTTGTTGATACAAAAGTAGAGAATACCCCCTAGTGTAACACCAGATACGTAGCTAATTTGGTAAATTCGTACTGCTTTATTGTTCGTCTCTCCCAGAAGACTGAATATGAGGCCAGCTAGGTAAATCGTCAGCGGATGAGTGTCAAATAAGAAAGGACAGCTTGCGTAGTGATGGAGTGACAGTAATGACATATGTACACCACGCCCGAGGATTGATCCCACGCCAGTACCAGTATATATATTCCGGGCCACCTCTGTAGAGGTCAGGGATCTTCCAGGCAGCCTTTCTGATGACCCAGTAATCAAGGACCAGTATGGCAGTGACCCCCGAAGTGAACACTACATTGTGTTAGATTGTATATATTCGCTTCTTGGACGATGATTTACCAGAGAAGCTAGAGATAACAGACAGAAAGACGGTAGCCTGTGAAAGGTATCTCCATGGTTGAGCAATGACGCCAAATAGACACAGCAAAACGGCACCCCTACGGATAGAGATATAGCGCGGGAATATTCCTGCCAAATCCATGCCTACGAATGATAGCAAGTCAATGTCAGCCTACTCTGTGCACAACTACCGTTCCTCCAGCCAACGGCGTATCTGAAGCAGAATATACGACATCAATTCTAGGTTGTACATACCTGCCCCCACATTGTTCTGCGAGACATTGACAAAGACCTGATGGGACCATATCGCCAATCCTGCAAAGAATGTTGCGGCTCTTGAGCTAGCCGTGTAATTTTCCTGTTGAGCGAAGTTGAGAATGACAAGTGGTTGCCACATTGTATGACCATATCGAGCTTTTGTCGCACTTGCGGTCAGGACACCCAGGAAGCCGCACAGCGTGATGACCACAGGCATTGCGGTAACAGATCCTAGTATGTAAGAATTCTTGTTCCGCGAGAAACGTGTCCAATCAGAAAACCGATCTGCTGCACTACCATATACCCCAGACACAGTAGAAATACATTGTACAAATCTAAACCCTCGGTCAGCCGCCGACAGCTTCATCACCGGGGTAATCAAGTTGCCCGCGGAACCGCCATTTGCTACAACTGCCCAAGCCATTATACCGAAAAGTGCAGTGATTGTGGCAATAAATGTTGGCCACATGAATTTTTCAAGTTTGTGGGGTCTGATCCAAATGACCACAGGCAGATACAGGAACACGTAAAGGAGAAAGCCCAATAAATCTTTCGTGGTGGTACCTGCTCCTGCTGGAAGTGTGTTCCGCATATTCCTGTATCGAGGGATGATAGCACCAAGCATCAAGCCGATTGCTTGTCCACCATATACAGCTTGAAGACCGAACTGATGACAATTAGCATTTACAGCGACATTCAGAGTGGATGCATTTACAAAGACAACATTACTGATGAGCTGAAAGAAGAGTGGTAACCACATGCCACGAAGTCCAAAGGAGACTCGTGCCATCATGGCCTAAAAATATCAGTATATGGAAGAGTAGAATAACAGTCCACATACGTAGCCAAGATGCTTTTCACTTCCGGCCCTACCGCAGAGAACGGCCACGAGACTAGCAATACATGACCCAACAAATACGGCACCACAAGTTTGGCCAGCCGTCAGGCCTACGGCGATGTAAGAACTCCCGATCGCAAACGTCGAAAGTCCAGCGCCGCAAGTGACCCAATATAAGAAATAGGCACCCTTTCCGTAAGTACGCTCGTCCGGAATGATAGGATAGATATCATGGTTCCCCCAATCAGTGGTGCCTTTATCGTGGTAGAAGCCCTCGCGCGCGGGCAATTCAGCCCACTTCATGAAATTTACCATGCTGAGACAGTGCTTACGCAGGAAGATAGTGATGTGATGAAATGTGTTGTAGTAATGATGTAAATATGTGGAGGCAATAATTTGTCGTTGGACTCGAAAGATCCATGACGGTTCGTTATAAACCTGTCATTACTACAGCTGGCATACTTTTACCTCGACAGAAGCACTGTGTGCACAGGGTATCTCCTTGGGCCGCAAGTTCGTTTGGCGCGTTATGTTGTGGTTGTGATATAGACAACAACGGATTGTGAGTGAATTTTCCGAAGGTTGGGATTGATTTAAGCATTACAGAGAGGGTCCCAATAGCTCGGGAATGCCGTTTGGTGCCTAGACATAATCGGACTAGATGGAAGTATAATTTGACCTTCAAACTTAAATAGACAGGGACGGAGCTTGAGAGGTTTTGTGAATATTTGATTTTCACTAAAACCCATAGCGATCCTCCAATTTCGTCTCGGAGAGTTTCTTGTCATTATTCATGTTGGAAACAATCAGGTGTTGCACTTCGTCGATGATCAACCACTACCATGCATGGCGGCTTGTTCTCTGTTCTGCCCATGAATACTGTCCAATAAAGTTTCACAGAAACCTGGGCGTTAACGCTAATCATTGTACCCATTCCAGTCATTATAGTGTCCTCCATTCGCAAAGATATTCGTTTCCTACAAGCCCTCTCTCTCCGGTGGCTCCTAAAGACTCTAGCCTCTCTGTAGCTCCGTACGTTTACAGTGAAGCAGAAGGTAAGGAGTCGAGTTCAAAGTTCCACGTTTAGGTGACAATTTTAACCACCTCTCAATCCGTTACCACGGGCACTTTCCTACGAATCTGCCTCTTGCTCTTCAATTCTGGGGTCTTCGGTTCTTGTGGCTCATCATTAGCTTGACCGGCAATTGTCTTCTTTGTACCACGCTTTCCTGTAGATCGAGGCTTTGCAACCTTCTTAATCTCTGACCGCCGGATGATGGAGTCTCCTTTCCTTTCTGCTTCATTTTCACCGTCAAAGTCGTGCCTGACGGCCGCCGGAATTTCTTTCCTGGATGCAGTGGGCTTACGATTTTTGATTGGGGCTTTCACATTCAATGTGCCACCATTAGCTGTGGAATTTCGGGGCCCGGTCTGTCTCTTCGTTCCGGCCTTGGTCTCTGGTGTTCTGTGTTCTGCAGGTGTAACCTCGTCTTCGGCATCAGTCACTGGATATCCGGCGTTACGTCGTGCTTCTCGCACTTCTCCTTTCACTTTGAGGTCCGCAGCAACCTTTGCATCGTGTGCTGCACGGGCCTTACCTCGTAAAGGCGGTTTTCCGTCTTTCCAGCTTGGAGATATTAGCGACGTAGCGTGGTACATTTGAGAGCAAAGGCCGACGTACCTATACCTTCTTCTGACCCGATCAAGATCCAGGTCAATGCCAGCACATTGCCTCTTACGAGTACCTTTTACCCTCACAAAACCATCGTTTTCATCTATGACCATCCCTGCCGCAACTCTCATTATGGTTTCTTTCTTGCCAGACTTGATTAATTCAACATGGGCCTTCCTCTGAGCCTGTAGTGCCTGCCACTCATTTTGTTGGGCCAATGCTTCCTTTCTTGCATGTTCAACAAGATCTATAGCTCGTTGCTGCCAGCTGATGTGTGGTGGTTCTGGATCCTTGAGAATGCGAACGTGGATACCACTCATCGTTTGCTTTTGTGAAATCAAAGGGGGGCATATCAGTGCGACCGCAGATTCCCTTTTGCCTCTTGCCTCTCTTCTCATTGCCTCTTCGTTTGCGAAATTGGTGAGATCTTGTGCGGTTGGCCATTGCCAATATGATGCTGGAGCCTGACAACCGTAATCTAGGACTATGGTGTGTTCCGAGACTAGAGGTCGATGAAAATAGGTCGTCATGTCCGCAGATGGAACATTGTCTGGATGAATGATACCATGAGCAATCTGTCGCGACAAAGCCGGAAAGCGTGGCGTGTAGGCAGGTGGCGAGTATGACATGTCAGAATCTGAGAGGTCTGCGTTGCAGGTCGGATCATTGTTAAAAGGCTCCTCCTCATCATCGTCACGATTCGTAGCAGCAATATCCTCGTAGTCGTCCGAATCAAAGTTTCCATCCTGGAAAGACTTAGTGCGATGTACGGGAGCTGCATTGTTGTGCTTCGAGGAGATGTCGCTATCTACTCACCAACTCCTCATCACTCTCCATAGCTGAGACTGCTCTCAAAGATCTCTTCTTTGCACCCCGAACGTGCATATCTAAAGGCTTCAGTTCCTCCCTGCCACGGCCTTCAGCAACTGCTGACTTTGCGAAGCCCGCCAGAGAAAAACGCCTTTTTCTGAATTTACGGCCCGTGGACGGAGAGGCAAACCGCAGCGGAGCTCGAAGTGGTGGAGTTATTGGTGAGAGTGCGCGAACTAGCCGGTTCGGTGGAGTTATTGGTGTCATGACTTGTGTAGGAGTGACCATGTCTCGAGATGCTGACCGAGGATCTATAGCCTCCATGATCTGGCATCTGTGTTTGTGGTCTAGAGTGGTTAAGGATGTCAAGGAAAATATCAACGACCAAGAACTCCAAAGCTTCAGTACTCAATGTGCCAGTTCTGTAAAGGCGACCAAGGATCTGCAATGATACTTGTGAAGGCTACGGTCGCAAATCTGAAGGCACGAACTGAGAGGTCCGAAGTACTGTTGAATCTATGATCCCAGGTCGTAAAGGATATCATTGAGACTATGTCGAGTCGCTAGTTAATCGGTGACGTTCAAAGTGTGGTAAAGTATCGTTGTGCAGCCTGAATTGGTGAATTTGCCAGCAACTGGTGTGTATCGATTCAAGTTCATTTTCCATATGTTCCTCAGAACGCGCTGCGAGAGTGAAGTTGAGATTTGAAAATGGCCATCGAGATCGTGGCTACTTTGAGAAAAGCCAGTCATGGACTGTGACTGTGTAAGCTCGCGCTTGTATCTCTTGTACCGTCGATCTTGTCACAACGGTCGACCTCCTGGTAAAAGTGAACGCATGTGCCGAATCTTAATCTGTTTGTGAGATGATGTGTTATGAAGAAAACTTTCCATGACGTCCGCAAATCAATGCTTGCACGGCCTACACATTCCCTTTCTCCGTTACACGATATCTGGTTTCTATTAGTAGTACAAAGATTAAAGTGAAACCTTACCTCAGTAGCCAGGATAGGTGGTGCCGCACATCATCTTCACTTCTTGACCACCAAATATCACTTCTGGAACTTCACCAACAGAGAAGGGGTAGCAGCTATTCGTTTTGTTGAGCTATCTACTTGTGACTGCACCGCACGCGGACTCAAGCCCGCGAAATGCCGTCCAATGGTTTTCCTATGATTGTAACTTCACATGTCTTCTTCGTGTAGTGGTATCTCTTTTCCATCAAACACCAAACTCCGTACCCACTAACCCTTTCGAACAATACCAAACAAACGCCATAACAATGCAGATGCCAATATACGTATGTTTACAAGTGTCTGAGACGTGAAACGCTCTACAGATACTCAATGCACAGCCGAAGCTGCGAAACTGAGCAAAGAACCTGACATTAGACCTGCAACCAGATTGATAGCCATGAAACTTCCTGCGGCTTCACGCTCACTTTCCTCCACGTAGTCGCCTGCTCTCATCATACAGAGACTGCTTACCCAACCATTGGTGAGACCAAAGCCGAAAGAGACGAAAACGAGGTAGAATGCATCAGATTTGATAATGGCACCTTTTCCGTCAAGATTGCAAAGATAGTAAAGTGGGATGTGGCCTACACGAAGTATGGCAAGTACAAAGAGAATCAAGGGACGGACGTGTGTACCATATGGTAGTAGAGTGACAAGACGCCCCGTCAGATCACCTGAATTCCAAACCAAGAATCCAAGTGGAATGAATGCTGATGGTTGGAAAAGTCGTGGTGCTTGCTCGACTGGAATGATGGAGGTGACCTTTTGCGTATAGACTGGAAAGAACATGGTAACGGCGAAAGTGAGAAAGACTGCTGCTGCTGACCAGTGGAGTTTCTTGTAAAGCGTCCACATGCTGACAACCTTTCGCTTTGCACGCTGGGCCTCTTCCAGACTTGTGGCTGAGCCATATGAGCTTGCCATTTCCGCTTCCAATATGCGCTTGTGCTTCCGGACGAGAGGAAAGACTGCAAATAGGACGATGACACTGATACCTGTTGCAGTCAAGAAGTATACGAAAGCTGATGTAACGTTACCCTTGTCAATAAAAGCCTTAACCGAAGCTGCATCATTCCAATCTGTTGGAGGTGGCACAGCAAGAACAGACAGAATCTGAGCAACTGACGGAAGGACTCCTGCAACAGCTTGTCCGGTCAAGATAGCTTGTATATATTCCGGTCGACCAAAGCTAGATGCAAATGCAAATGCACCGTTCTGGCAAAGACCTGTAGCAACAGACGTGCTGAAGACCATGACCAACGTGAATGCCAGATATGCTGGCGAAGAGATGCCGGTGAAGTATTCTGTCGAGATGGCGAGGAGGGAAAAGACGACGACGTTCGCCATGAGGGAGACGATGATTCGTTTAGGATAGTTTGCCTTTGCTTGCAAGTGTCCAAGGATCAACATCGAACCCAAATTTGTGACAGTTCCAACAGAGGTGATGGCTGATTGGAAGCTCTTGAGAATGCGCGGATTGTCGTAGAATCGAGTCTGGAAGTAGGGGGCAGCTGCGAGAAACATGTTCCTAGTGATGATTAGCCGCTATCATGATAGATTGAGCGGAATGTGCTTACCATGCCCACAGCATAGCAATACCGAGGAGCAGGAAGATGAAGTACTCGAACCAAGAGAAGGGTTCTGAACTTGGTCCTTCTTCTTCCTCGATGACTGGACTTTGCCTAGTAGATTGTCTTGCATTGCCACGTCGTGGGGAAGAAGCATTTGGGTCGGAGGAAAGGCGCGAGTATTGCGGACTGCCGTCAAGGGAGAGGATACTGTTGCGCACAGCCGAGACGGTCTGCTGGCTGAGACGCTTGACGGCTTGCGCTGGACTGCTATCCATCTTGTCGTTTTGTCTCGTATGTGATATGTCGCGAGGGGACAGAGTAGGTAGTATGTGATGTTCGTCAAGAAGATACCGACGACGACATGTGGGATGGGCAGTATCGTTACCAAGAAGAGAATGGACGAAAGAGTTAGAAGAATCCAATCACAGAAGAAGAAGTATGTAAATTTCAAAAGTCCCAAGGAACTACGAAGATCCGTTTGCAAGGTATTATTCACAAGATTGATGAGGCTTATCGCGAATGACCACCGCGCAAGATGGAGACGAGGCTGCATGACGCTAAGTCGACACCCTGATTTGCCAAGACGGAGTCGACACGATGGGGCTGCCATAGCTCCATATTTTCTCGGCTTAAATTACCCTCCAAGTCAGAATTACCAGGGCAATAGAGAGATTGTTAGCGGGCCTTCTTCTCGCATACAAACTTGTATGGGAACAAGGGACCGTGTAACGTGATCAAAGTTGGATGCGATGCACATATGTTTCGCATGCAGAAGACGTGCAACGATCACATCTTGATATGTCTTCATGTGCATCACACCGGTGTTACCGTGTGATATCATTCTTCCGATCATTGATGCCTCCTACTTTTTTATTGGTGGACTTATCGTTGTATTGCATGTTATAACATCCTTTCCACTCGCTCGAAATGTGTACATGAGCGGGAAAGTGACGCTCTACCCCCGCATCGTCTTCAATCTTTCCATGAAGAGCGCATGCTATGAAAATTTCTCTTCAATTCCTCTTCTTCTTGGATCTTAGCGCTCGATTTACCTCGGGCACAGTATCAACCACTGCACCCGCCTCACTCAACTTGCCATCCGTAAGGTTTTGCTGTTCAACCACCGTTTCCGAACTTGGATTGCTCGACTGATTCTTCGAATGCGTTGATTGTCCATCAATCACCACTTGAGACTTTGCTGGTGAAGGTGTCCTCGACCGGAGAACCATCTTCTGTGGTGTTGGAGAAATAAATGTGTGCTGTGGCTTTACTCGTCGTCCTGCGCATTGAGGAGTCATGATTCCTTCGCTCGGCTTTTTGTCGCGTAAAAAGCTCCCTTCACTGATCAATACAGACACATCGAGATCTTCATTCAGCTGATCCTCGTCAACCCATTCCATTTCAATACAGAAAGAAAGACAGTCTGCAGCACTTGAAAACCGTTCCCCTTCGATCCGAGATTTTGGGTTGAAGTTAAGCAAATCTTGCATCTCAACAAAGGTCTCCTCTATCTCCTCCCGGTTTGTTGACTTCTTTTTCGCTGGTCCGTTTGTGGTGTACTGTAAGATCAGGTAGTCGAGAAGGTATGAAAGCCAGAGGACATTGCTCTGTGGCGCTAATCATATGGTATCAATTAGTCGGTCAGATGATGTCAGACTACAACAAC
>Ga0247809_1000385_pt1 | contig 21000 bp, 12 predicted proteins | sample UWRJL104311B1_FD_180951 | JGI IMG/M metagenome (GOLD analysis project Ga0247809, IMG submission 180951) | Plant litter microbial communities from Arlington Agricultural Research Station in Wisconsin, United States - UWRJ-L104-311B-1 | ecosystem: Environmental > Terrestrial > Plant litter >...
CCGTTTGAGCGCACAACTTCAGCTCTTGGAAACGGCAAGTAATACATCGCAGGAGCCCTGAAGGTACGTGTAGCGACGTCAACAATGTTATAACTGAAGCTGCCATTGGCATTTTTGCTCACATTAACGCCCTTAATAGGCTGATTTAATAGTGTGCCCGCATCGTTCCATCGAAGCAGATCCCAGTAGCGGTGGTCTTCAAAAGCCAGTTCAATTCTGCGTTCATGCTTAATCGCTGCGCGGAAAGCGTCTTTTCCCCCTATCGAAACTGCTGGCATAGCCACTCCTACCCTTGACCGCACCATATTCAGTGCTGTTCTGGATGTCATCGCTGCCGGCGCATCAGGCGCTGTGCCATCCGGACCGTAAGCCTCATTCATCGCCTCCGCGTAATTAAGCAACACCTCAGCATAACGGATGGCTACCCACTGATGTTGCGCGGTGGCATTGTTCACTAAATCCAGATTTGGCCCCAGGAATTTTTTTAAGTAATAACCTGTGCGTGAGGTATTGGTTTTGGCCATATCATCACTAGCGCCCGCGGACTGATCAATCGTACGACCGTTCCAAGCGGTGCCATTTAATACCACCGTTTCTGAAAGTCTTGGATCGCGATTTGCATAAATGTTGGCAGGATCGGCGCTGCCTTTGAGTTCATACTCGGCCACAAGATTATGGGATGGGGTCACACCACTCGCGCCACCACTAGTTGTGATGGGATAATTGGCACGCTCTAAATCATTGGATGCAGGCCTGCGAATAGCGAGAATAGTTTCCGCGCTATTGAGTGAATTATTACCCTGAAAATAATTTCCATAACCACCGGTATGAAGCGCGTAACCAAATGCAGGGGTACTGATAATTTCCCTGGCGGCAGCCGCTGCCCTGGTCCATTTGGCTGGATCATTTGATGGGTTATGCAAAGGACTTGCCGCGTATAAAAGTACACGTGCTTTTATCGCCAGCGCTGAACCTCTAGAGAAACGTCCATCCTGGTCTGAAAAACCATTAGTTTTCCAGCTCACAACTAAAGAGTCTTTGTAGGTATCGATTTCGGAAACAATATAATCAACCACCTGATCATAGCTGGACTTTGCCACTGCTAAGTCGCCACCAGACTGCTGCAGGGTTTTGCTGACAATAGGTACTCCGCCATAGCGTTTAATAAGTTCAGAATAATAATAGGCCCTTGCAATATGCGCCTCACCACGGTAAGCACCGATGAAGAGTTTATCGCGGTTATAATTTGTCACGTCCGTCAGGGTATCGCGATTCTGGCTAATCATTGCCTTCCAGTTTTTAGAATAATCCAAAAAGAAATTCGCGGCGCGGATGCCTTCATAGCATGCATAATACTTGTTAGCTTCTGTCGAAGGGTTAGCCTCACTCAAGGTCGCCTGATTAAAAGGAATTACCCCTTGGGCAAAGGTTAGGGTTTGCTGTGCATCATCGGTGGCAGCTTCAAAAAAGCTATTGTCTAAAGTAGTAAATCCTACAGCAAAACTGATCGGTGCATAGAATGCATTTGCAAAGCCGGTCAGCGAACTTCTGGTGGTCTGAATGGTTTCCGGTGTTGGAAGTGTATCCATCCTGGTATCCAAAAAATCTTTTTTACAGGCACTGATTAGCAGCAGGCCGGCGAAAAAGAGGGTCAAATATGGTGCTCTGATTTTCATCATTTAGTATTTTTTAAATTAAAAAGTAACCGACAGCCCGGTATTGAATGATTTAATGCCTGGATAAGCGCTTAAGGTTTCCGGATCCAATCCGTAGTCTTTTTCCAGCCTGCTCCACGTTAATGGATTGACAGCATTTACATAAAAGCGCAGGTTAGAAAGTGAAAGCTTTTTAACAAAAGCAGGACTAAAAGTATAACCTAATTCTACGTTACGCAAGCGAAGGAAATCCCTGCTTTTCACCCAAAAGTCACTAGCGCGGTAATTGTTATTGTTCGCCGCCGTAGTTAAGCGTGGATAGTTCGCGGTAGCTCTGGTATCAATGCCCTGATCCGGGTAATAAGCCCATGCGTTTTGTGCAACCGGAAATACATTTCCATTACCTACGAATGCTTGTATCTGATTAGGGGCCGCACTCAAAATATTCACTGATGAGCTGCCAATACCCTGGAAGAGTGCACTTAAGTCAAAACCTTTATAGCTAAAGTTTGCACCAAAGGAATAGGTCATTTCCGGGAAGAGGGATTTCCCAACTGAGGTAATGTCCTTTTCATCAATAATATTATCCCCGTTAAGGTCCTGGTATTTTAAGTCTCCGGGCTGAACAAGGCCAAAGGCAGGCACCGGACCGCCTTTTAATGTGCCATTGGCATTAAAATCTTCAAGTTGATAAAACCCCTTTGAAACAAGGCCATAATTCTGGGCTATTGAGCGCCCGGTTTGCTGGTTGTATTCGTATGGCTGGGGAATTTCAGCAAAATAGTCGATTCTGTTTTTATTGTAAGCCACCTGTCCCCAGATGCCATATCCAAAATCTCCTTTTTTATCTGAGAAATTGGCAGAAAGTTCAAAGCCTTTATTGGTTACTTTACCAAGATTGGCAAAGCTATTTATTGTGCCATAAATTCCGGTAATGGTATTGTCGCGGGTAAGGATACCACTACGCTTATCTAAAAATACATCTGCCGACAGGCTGAGTTTTTTAAAGAAAGTCACCTCTGCCCCAAAGTTGTATTTTAGGCTTTGTTCGGCAAAGATATCGGGGTTGGCTAAAATGTTTTGATTTAGGCCCGAGTTACCCGTGATGCTGGAGTTTCCAGTGTAAAAAGTGCCACTGTTATTGTAATACTGCTGATAGAGAAAGCGTCCACTATTCTGGGTTTCTGAATCCATGCTTCCGGTCTTTCCGGCAGATGCGCGTAGTTTCAACAGACTGATGGATTTGCTGTCTTTTAAGAATTCCTCATTGGAAACTATCCAGCTGGCAGAAATCGCGGGATAAAATCCCCACCGGTTGCCTGGCGCATAACCATCTGCTCCGAAATAAGAAAAACCAAGTTCGGCAACATAGCGGTTATCATAGCTATAGTTGGCCCGTCCACTGATATTTTGGTAACGGTATATATAAGCATCGGCGCCCCCATCGCTTTTAAAATCAGACTGGTGGTAATTTAGTGCAGATAAAATTTGGTGTTTTCCAAAACTTCTCTCATAACCGATTGTACCCATGAGCTGTTTCCAGTCTTCCTGTCCACCGGGAATCATGCCCGTTGCTCTGAGCGGAGTGAGTACGTTTGTTGGACCACCGGGCTGACCATTAAAAAACCGGGCATAATCTGCCGTTTTAGAGTAATTACTCTGCGAATAGCTATTGAATGAATAGGCTTGACTTAAATATAAGCCCGGTGTGAGTTCATCCAAACGCTCTTTCAGTGTGAAATTTCCCTGAAGGATGCGCCTGTGAGAAGAAAACCAGCCAAGTGAATTAATAGAGGCTACGGGGTTATCGGGAAAAAGCGAGGTGCCAGAGTAATTTCCGGTAGCCCCATCCCTTACCGGATAAATATTGGATGGATAACGCGAGAGATTTTGCCACAGGTTGGCTCCGCTGTAGTTTGGCGCTTTGCGGTCTTCAATTCTAGCGCCAAGATCCACCTTAGCTTCAAATATGTCAAACATTTTAAAGTCCAGGTTTGATCTCAAATTATAACGTTTGACTGTCGAATTTGAAGTGGCATCGGTTTGCTTGACATTATATAAGGCTTGTTGGTTGGCGTAATCCATCACGATGTTGTACCTGGCATTATCATCCCCACCGGTAAAACTCAGGTCACCGTCAGTATATGGCGCATGATTTTTTAACACCTTATCAAACCAATCAACATTGGTTCCCGTGCCGTTTCTATAACCTTGCAACTGCGCAGGGGAATAAAGAGGCGACCATACCCTGCCTTTGTCGTTGCTAATGGCCTGGTTATACAGGCTAGCATACCCGAAAGCATCAAGGGGCTTATTGATGTTGATCGCTTTCTGAATACCGGTCCTTGCCTGGAAAGAAATGGTCGGCTTACCGACTTTTCCTCTTTTTGTGAGGACATAAATCACCCCATTGGCCCCGCGCATCCCGAATGTGGCAAGCGCTGCTGCATCTTTTAAAATAGAGATGCTTTCAATTTCTGCAGCGGAGAGATAAGCTAGGTAATTGAGATTGGTTTCAAAACCGTCGACAAATACCTTGTAGGTATTATAGCCACCAGCAGAGGTCGAGGATAGCGATCCCACGCCCCTGATTCCAAGCGCGGCATTATCATAACCCGGCTCACCTGAGCCAAGGTTGACACTCAAGCCATTCAACCTGCCGTATAGCGTATTGGTTAAATTCATGGTCGGCGTTTGATACAAAGCCTCACCGCTCACAGATGAGACGGCAGCGGTTGAGTTAATTTTTTTGATATTAAGCAGTCTTCCCGGCTCTATGCGCGCGGTATCCCTGGCCGCGCTATCCCTTAGGCTTTTATTTTGTGCGGCAATATTCATCGCTGTGCCCAGGAGCAGGCAGGCGGAGAGAACAGTGCTTTTTATATATTGGTTAGTCATATTTCCTGTATGGTTAGTTTGTTTTCAGCGTTTAATAACCTGGGTTTTGAACCAGTATGCGTTTATTAATCTCCGAAAGTGGAATGGGTTCTAAATACATCTTTGCGTTCCAATAGGGGCTCAAAGTATTGTTATTGGTGTAGGATAATATATCTGCAGTGATGGCTGGATTACTTTTGCCAGGGGCAAAAGTAAACCTGAATTCTTCATACTGCCCGCCGATCACCCCACTGGCAATATCAGAACGCTTCCAATGTTTAACATCAAAATACCTGCGGTTTTCCTTATAAAACTCTATGCTCCATTCCCGCTGTATTAAAAGGCGAAGGGCTGACTGGTCGCTTTCTGTTATACTTGGAAGACCTGCTCTATTGTGTACAATGTTTAGGTTTTGAAGCGCTTTGGCCGTATTACCCAGTTCATTATATGCTTCTGCTAAATTCAGGTAGAATTCCGACATACGGAACAGTGGCCACTCAAACCACGAGCGGGTACCTGCTTTGTAATAAAATTTGGTGCTTTGTGCATCGCCCTTTCCAGATCCTGAGATATTCACCCCTGAATTGATATTATCATATGACCAGACTGAATTGCCCGGGTTATTCCAGGCATCAATTCCATGTGCATAATTATCTGCCTTAAATCTTGGCTCCATCTGCTGCATGCGCGTATTGTAGTCGGTGTAAGGTCTTGCCGCATCTCCTACCTTTGGCCAGTTCTGGTCAGTACCGTCCGCTTTATAATAAATGCGAAGGAAATTGGTGATCATCCCTGCATTATCCGTTAGGTATCTTTCGTTGTTAATGTCAGTGCCCCCTCTTCCTGAAGATCCTCGGACAGGAATATAGAACTTGAACATTTTAACGTTATTGGCATTATTATCCAATTTATAGGCCAGTAATACTTCTTTATTATTTGGTATTGAGGTTGCAGTTCCGTAGTCATCAAGTGCATTAGGGTTCGGGGTATTTGCACCGCCTCCGGTATTGATGATGTCGGTAGCATGGCTTTTTCCCCACGCAATGACCGCTTCGTTGGCGGTAACCGCATCAGTCCATCTTTGCTGACTCACGTTTCCAAAGCATATCATATTGTTGTTTGCCCCTAAACTTAAATACGGTGTTGCCGAATTAAATAAGGGTCTCGCAGCATATTGCAATGCTCTGGCTTTTATCGCCAGTGCAGCGCCTTTAGTCAATCTGCCTACAGATTTATCCGGCCAGCTGTCTGGAAGCCCGGCGTAAGCGGCATCGCTTAACTGGATAATGTTATCAAGTGTTGCCTGCAGGGTAGCTCTGGGAATAGCTAAATCATCTGAAGAAATAAAGGTTTTATTCACAATCGGCACACCACCATAACGGATGAACATGCCCATATAACGGTAGGCGGTTAAGCCAGCCATTTCAGCTTTTACGTAACCTTTTGTGGCCCCATCCATATCAGGCACTTTATCAATGTTTTCTGAGATGATGTAGTTACGCCTGATGGCTACAAAGTTATTTGCAAAATTATCGGTACTCCTTTCTGAGGTAAGTCCTGCTAAACTATAGGCAGCATAAATATCTGCCCAGCTTTCTCCAGGCATCGCCTCGCCAGAAATGCCCGAAAGTGTGCCGTTTCCGATATTGGTGCCGCCATTGTCAAAAAGACCCTGGCAAAGCGAAGTCCTGTACGCATTGGCGAGCGCCTTGGTAGCCTCAACAGAGGAGGCAAAAACCGTCTCTATAGTCGTATTCCCTGTAGTTTCAGGTTTTTCTAAAAATTCTTTCTGGCAAGAATAAAGGCCAGTTGCGCCTATTATTGCGGAGATGAAGTAAATTATCTTTTTCATATTTTTTGATAATCAGGTTTAAAAACGAATATTGGCGCCGAAAACGAAAGCCCTGGTTAGCGGGAAAAGATAAGAAGTTCCGCTATCGGTTTGTTCCGGGTCAATCTCATCAAAATCATTGTCCCATGTGAAAAGGTTATTGCCATTTGCATAAATTCTAAGAGAACTGATGCGGGCTTTTTTCATAAATCCGTAATTGTTGAAAGTATAACCGAGTTCTATATTTTTTAACTTCTTAAAAGCTGTAGAAACTAACCAGAAATCAGAATTTTGGTAATTGTTTGCCTCACTGGCTGAACCGGCGATGGTGGCTCTAGGAAAAGTTATCTTCTCCCCATTGGCAACCTTCTCAGGGGTCCATCTACCGTCAAACTGCCATTGGAATGCGTTTCCTGCATTTTTCACAAATGGATGATTCATTCCGTTATTGATATTAAATGAACCTTTGCTTTTGCCGATGAAAAGTACGTTTAAATCAAAGCCCTTATAATTGATGCCCGTCTTTAAACTAAAATCATACAATGCCCGGTTGGTATAACCTATTGGCACCCGATCTGATGCATCTATTAGACCATCACCATTGATGTCTTTATAGCGGATATCTCCAAGGGCAGCCTGGTTACCATTATAAGTTAATACAGGACGGTTGTTAAGCTCTGCCGGGGTATTGTAAAAACCATCAGATACAAAGCCTTTGTACTGACCAAAACTATAACCTGAGGTATTCATCCAAGGGTATGGGTTGAGCGCCTCTGCATTGTAAACGATTTTATTTTTGGCATAACTCAGGTAAGCGTTGATGTTATAGCCAACCTGTCCCCTGGTTTCTGACCAGCCTAAGCTTACCTCATAACCTTTGTTATTCATGATGCCCAGGTTTGCTCTTGGCACATTCGCTACTGCCACCCCATAACTTGCCGGGATGGTACCAGGCTGGGTGAAAATATTGGTCCTGTCATTTTTGAAGCCTTCAATGATTAAGGAGAGTTTATTTTTGAAAAATTTCGCCTCCAGGCCTAAGTTTCTTTTGGTTTCTTCTTCCCAGGTTACCGATGGGTTACCAAGTTTACTTTCATTTGTTCCAGTGGTTAGCGTATTTGGGGTTGATCCGTCACCATTGCCAAAATAATACCCTGGCTGATTAATCACAAAAGTACTGGGAAGATACACATAGCGGTCGCCACCAATTTTATCATACCCGCTCAGTCCATATGACCCCCGGAATTTCAAGAAAGTTATCCAGTCATTTTTAGGAAAAAAGGATTCGTTTGAAGCGACCCATCCCAGTGAATATGCAGGAAAAAGGCCAAACCTTTTATCTTCAGCGAACTGTTCGGTGCCGTTATATCCAACGCTGATTTCAGCCAGATAACGCTCTTTGTAGTTATAGGCGACATTGCCCACAAGTCCCATATTTCCTGATGGGGTATTAAAATTATCTATAGGCAGATAATACTTTTGTGCATTCGCAAGAACAAGGGCCGTAACGCTATGATTACCAAAAGTACGTGCATAGTCAATTCCTGCATCCACGTAAAAAGTACGGTTCACACTATTATGATTGGGGTTAGGATTAAACGTACCTGAGGAGGTACGCTCCCCACCAAAAAAATCCAGGATATTTGGATCAATGGGATTTCGGCGGACAGAAAACTCTGGAAGAGTTACGCGGTAAGTTGTTGCTTTTGAGTAATTATTTTCATAATTCACATTAGCCCGAAGGGATAGACCTTTAGTTAAATAGTCCATGGTGTATTTAGCCCCGATGCGTCCGGTTAATCTCGAATCATATGTTGTTTCTGTTCCGCTGGCAAGTAAGTTTCTAATAGAATTCTGATTACCCAGTAAACTTCCGATTTTACGGCCGAGTGGGTTGGATGCCGTACCTGGATTACCGGCAATACTGTTGATGAGTTTATTATCTATAATACCCGGCGCCATCATTGCGTTGGTGTCATAGAGGTATTGCATAATGATCTTGTAGCGGTCGTTGAGCGAAGTGCCCCCATCGATACCGGGTCCAACGATGGTTCCGAACTGTCCGGATAGATTAACCGAGATTGCCAGGTTTTTCACCGCATTTATGTCAAAGTTGGACAGGAAGTTATAGCGGTCATAGGTTGATTTGGTATTGGCGCCGTAATAATCTGTATTCTGAAGTATGGAGCCTTGGGAAAAATAACCTAGTGAGGTATAATATTTTACTTTTTCAGTACCACCAGCAATGTTTAAGTTAAATTGTTGCTGTGGGCCTTTGCCACCAAACTGGTCTTTAAAGAGATCGCGGCTTGAATAATATAGTGCAGGACTGGCATTCAATGCATCCCTTTGAGTGCTGGTGAGGCCTGGATAATTAGCTACTTCAGCCGGGGTATAGTCCCGGTTGTTCGCGAATTTCCACAGATCGCTGCTATCGAAAAGGTAATCATTAAAAGCAGATACGCCGTAGGTGCTCTGTTCGGTGCGAATGGCCTCATTACGCATTAGAGCGAAGTCATAAGAGCTTACGTTCTTTGGCAAATTGGCTGCTGTTGTGAAACCGAAATTCGTTGATGCGCTTAAAACAGGCTTGCCAAGTTTACCTCTTTTTGTGGTCACGATAATAACACCGTTCGCACCCCTCACGCCATAAACTGCAGTGGAAGATGCATCTTTGAGAATATTGATACTTTCAATTTCATTGGCATCCATAGAGTTCAACCTCGAGTAGGTTTGCTCAGGCGGCTCTGGCACCCCGTCGATAACGATAAGTGGATCAGTTGACCCGGCATAGGTGGATACCCCTCGGATGGTAATGGCTGCATTATTGCGACCAGGCTCTCCACTTTGCTGTAAACCTGATACGCCCGGAGCATTACCGACAAGCATATTGGATATATTGGATACCGAGGTAGATACGAGTTCTTTGCCACCAATGGTAGAGACCGAACCCGTTACTGTAATTTTTTTCTGTTGTGTTCCAAATCCTTTTACTACAACTTCATCTAAATCGCCGGTGGTCGATTTTAATGAAAGGTTGATTGTTGAAGTGCTCGCTTCGAGCTCACGGGTTGCGTAACCAACTGCCCTAAAAATCAGGATTGCAGAAGATGAAGATACATTTAAGGAATATTGCCCTTCGCCATTAGTGGAGGTGCCTTGCTGGGTACCTTTTATCATCACCGAAACACCAGGCAAGGGTTGGCCGCTATCGTCGCTGACTACGCCTGTCACATTTCTTTGCTGGGCAAAGAGCTGATAAGTGAAGGCCAGTAAAAAGGTTAGGCACACCGCTGTTGTGTGTAAAAAACTTTTCATAAAGATTATTTTGGTTAGTTGATTTGCAGGGTGCAAATTGTATAGGCAATATTAGTTAAGAAATTGCCCGTTAATTAATGGTATTTTAACAAAATGTGGTATAATTCGTATAGATAATCTTTAGAACCAAATGAATTTGTACGTTATTGTTCTGCTTGTTCAAAATTTTTTTAAGGAGAATTTGTAGCGCGATAGTTTATTGAATGATTATGGTAAATTGAATCTTCTGTTAGCTGCCGATGTGCCTAAAGTCGATGATTATCTTTAATTTATTTAGATATGGCTTTTATTGCCTGTTGTCTAAAGTTGCAGGCTGCTAAAAAGGCAAAAAAAGGACCCATATTACTACGGGCCCTCCAAGGGCTAAACCAATTAAAAATTCACTTCAACCTACTACCTTCAAAAAAATTCTTTCATTTAACCCAAAACTGATAGTATTTTAACCTATCCTAATGCATTAATTGCGAATTTGTATGTTAACAGAATCTCTTAGCGCTTTTCTATGAGTTCCAATTGTTGATTTTTTTCAACCAGCTTACATATTTCCTGTACTGAGGCAGCGCTGGTGAATCCATCCTGTGGGCTATTCATAGTGTAATCCAACAACCTATCAATAGTGGAGGTAGCCACATGCATTCTGGTATCAGAGGAAGCATAGTAAATAAACACCTGTCCGTCCCCGTCTGCTATCCAGCCGTTGCAAAAGACAACGTTTGATACGTCGCCCACCCGCTCCTGGTCCTCTGGGGAGAGAAAATAACCTGCAGGTTTGTGAGTGACTTTTGTGAGATCATTTGCATCACTCAAAAATAAATACAAAACATAACGAAGACCGGCGGCAGTATTTCGTACGCCATGCGCCATCTGCAACCACCCTTTTTCGGTTTTTATCGGAGCGGGACCCAGGCCATTTTTCGCCTCGTAAATTGTATGGTATATTCGTTTATCGATGACAGTTTCCACATCTACGCTGGCATGCTCTATATCATCAGCAAGTCCAAATGCAATGCCTCCACCTTTGCCTGCCTCAATGAAGCTATCCTGGGGGCGGGTGTAGAATGCATATTTACCATCCACAAATTCTGGATGCAAAACGACATTTCGCTGCTGGGCGGAATGGGTTTTGAAATCCGCTAATCTATCCCAATGAATAAGGTCCTTGGTGCGAACGATGCCGCATTGCGCAATTGCAGAAGATTGATCTGCATCAGGAGCCGAAGCATCACGGCTTTCGGTACAAAACACACCATAAATCCAACCATCTTCGTGCTGAACAAGGCGCATGTCATAGAGATTCGTTTCGCCTTCAAGGTGTGGTATGATGGCTGGCTTATCCCAAAACCTGAAGTTATCGATGCCGTTATCACTTTGGGCAATAGCAAAAAAAGATTTCCGATCACTCCCTTCCACTCTTGCCATCAGCACGTATTTACCTCCAAATTTGATCGCCGCGGAGTTGAAAACTGCGTTGATGCCGATTCGTTCCATTAAACAAGGGTTACTATTCTCATCCAAATCATACTTCCATTTATAAGGCGCGTGGCCGGCGGTAAGCACGGGATTTACGTAACGCTGAAAAATCCCATTAGTATAATCTATTGCTTCGTTTTTTTGACCGATGAGCGATTCATATTGCGCTATTATTTTTTCCAGTCTGCTGTTAAAATTCATTTTATGTTAAAGTCTAAAAATCTAATTTTCTAATTTATTCCACCAGGTGCGTTTTAATATCAGCCCAATTATGGCAATAAGTACAATGGTGATGATTAATGGCGTTTTCATCCAAAGGATAAAATACATCGGTAGCACCGTCAGGCAAAGTTGGGCTAGAATCCCCAGCGCTACGTTGAACATGTCAAGTTTGAAGCGCTTGTTTGCTTTAAACTCAGGGCTTTCTGCTACCACCAGTTCATGAACAGGCTTCCAGAACCCCCAAGGCCTAACGGTCCGATAAAAGCTTTTTAGAACCTGCTCATCTGTTGGAGGAGCGCTATAGGTTCCCACCAGAGCGCCGATGATGGAAATGACGAACAGTACCGGGAAATAATAAAGGAATTCAATACCACTAAAGAAGTGAGAGAAGACCAAAGCTCCAGCGATCCCTGCAAGCATGCCCCAGAAAAAGCCGTTCGCGTTGAATCTCCACCAATACCATTTTAGCATATTCGCGGCAATATAGCCCCCATATAGACCTGAAACTATCCATTGTAAAATGCTGTTGACATCTCTGGCAAAAAAACCCAGAAAGACTCCCACCACAACCACCACTAGCCCGGTTAAATAATTCATGGTCATGATTTGCTTAGTAGAAGCTTCAGGCTTTACGTATTTAAGATAAATGTCGTTTACGATGTAAGCTTGAGCGGCATTTAAAGTTCCTGAAAAAGTGCCCATAAATGCACCCATAAGACCTGTAAGTACGATACCCAATACCCCTACCGGCAAAAATGAATTGATGGCTGCTGGTAGTATGCGCTCAAAATCAGTTCCTGTTGGAGAACTTAAATCGAGTTGTTTATAATATAAAAGTGCTAGAACCGTAAGCCCGATGACCATAGTATATCGGACGGGTAAAAGTATTATAGAAACAAAACCTGTCATTTTCGAGGCATCTTTCGGGGAGCTGGTCGAGAGTACTTTTTGCATGTCGTAATTTGGTGCGGGGCCTGCCAGACTTGCAAAGACGCCTTTAAATAGCATCATCATAAAAAATAAGCCAAATAAACCGTAACCATCATCGGCAATCTTTTTATTGGCATCAGAGACTATATTCGACCAGTCCAGCTCGAGTTTCCATCCAAAAAATGGGTTGGCCCAACCTTTTGGGGTCTGGATGGACTGGCTCTGCAGGTGAGTAAAGGCTATATAACCAATGGCAATACAGCCTATGGTCATGATGATGTATTTGATAACATCTCCCAATACAATACTATGCATTCCCCCGAGTATGGAATAAAAGGTTGCAAATAAGGTGAACAGGATACCATAAAAATGGGGAACATATTGTGCGCTGACGCTAAAAGGTACGTATGGCTCCACGATGTTCCAGGGTATGAAAATTTCGACGAATTTGCCAAGACCAATGAAACCGTATGCTAAAAATCCCAGGCAACCGATTAGGGCGAAAACGACGGTCACGTTATGGGACGCCTTTACACCCCGGCCCTTTAGGCCAAAACGTGTGGCTAACCATTCCGCACCAGTATCAGCATTTGATCGTCTTAGCCATTTGGCAAGAAACATCATGTTGAAAACCTGATTGAAAACAGGCCATAGCCACGGAATCCAGATGCTCTTGAGTCCATAAACAAAGCAAAGCGACACCATCCACATTGTTCCGCTGATATCGAACATGTCTGAAGCATCACTTAAGCCGAGCATATACCAAGGCAATTTTTTGCCGCCCATCAGGTAGCTTTCTTTATTTAAACGGGCTTTATTGCGGTAATACCAGCCAATAAAGACCATCATAATTAAATAAAAGACCAAGATTAAAATATCGAGTAGGTGTAGCTTCATCTTAATCGTTTATCGCTTGTTTGCTTAATGAATAAGGGTTTGATACTGAAAATTCGAGGTGGTAAACGTCCTCAATTAAAATGGGAGTATGGCTCATATGATGTTTGGTTAGTGTATAACGAATATAAGATTCGCAGCTTTTTTATGTATCAAAAGTAGCCCTGAAAAGAATGAAATGTTAATACTATTTTATCCAATGTTTGTATTTTAAAAGCATACGCTAGCTTTACGGTAAAGAAATAAACATGTATATCATGCATAAACTCCTATTCTCGAGATATAATTGGCTGGTAGGATTTTGATAAAGTAAATAAAATGTTGGTGGGGAATGTGAATATCGTCGATAGTATTTTACCAAAATTATCTATTGGCTGGAGTATGCCTGAGAGATTTTGTTATTACCTGTTATCATCCTTTTCATTGAATCGCCTTTTCTCAACACAGAGCCGGAAAGGCGACTTGGTGGTTTTGCAGATGAACGTTTGAGAAGTGTACAATTTTATTTTACCATATTTTAATGACCGCGGATTTCTATTCGCCTTGCATTCAAATTTCCAGAGTTCACAGGCAGAAATCCGTTGTTCAACTCGGCTGCTTCTAGAGTTGAGTATAAACCTCGTTCAGAAGATTGGGAAACTCACAACTGCCAGGATTATTTTTGCTTACAATCGGATGTATCATTGAAAATGGATGACTTCCTTAATTTAAAATATCGGAGGTGATGGATAAACCTGGATAAATGCCCCCGACTCCACCAGCAATAGATTTGCTGTAAGTTTTTGATCGGCTTTATATTTGTAAATTGGCGAGAACGGGCCGAATGTTTGATGTGTCGGGGCATGGTGAACAAGTTGCTAAAACAAAAGAATCTTTCAATGGTTTAGATTGCAAATACCCATAATCAAACCCATGAAAAAGCTGTACCAATCCCAGATTTTCCTATTGGCTTTTCTCGTCATGACTATGCTCTTTATCGCTCCGAATTTTGCACAGTCTCAAACCGCCATGAATAAGGCCTATTCAGACTTTAAAAGGGCAGATGCGGAACTAAATGTCGTATACCAAAAGATCCTGAAAAGCTATTCCAGGGAAACTATTTTCATTAAAAAATTCAGGAATGCTCAGCGGATTTGGATCCAACTTCGTGATGCAGAACTGGCCGCAAAATACCCTAACCGTGGAACCTATGGTTCGGTGGCACCCATGTGCGAATCGATATACCTAGAAACGCTGACTAAAGACCGGATTAAATTTTTAAATATATGGATTATCGGAATCCAAGAAGGTGAAGTTTGTCTGGGCTCGGTCAGGATGAAATCATAGTACATTCTGGTATTTCAATGATGCATTTATTAATCCTACCAATTCAATATACTTTTACCCAACCCACTAACAATGACTTTTTATCAGCTCCTAAAACGATTCTTTAGTTTAATCTTACTGATCATTATATTCACTTGCTGTAAGAAAAAGGAAGATCAACCCCAACCTGACATAGATCTACCGCCGGTTGTTACAGGTAAGTTATACGGATCGCCTTTTACGGCAAAAGTCATACTGGAGCGCTACACAAAATTTGGCATGAACAACTACCGCCCCGAAGACTTGTTCAGTATATACATGACAGGAGATGGATCCAAAACCTGTAGTTCACCATTGAGTGATTTTTCGATACGCCTGACGGTGCCCAGAAAGACAGGCACTTTTTCGGGCAATGATACATATATCTTAGTTAATGATCCGGGCGATCCAAGCGGTCAGAATGGTTCATTATTCTCTTCAGAACAAACCATTATCACCATCAGTTCCATCACAGGGGATAGGGTGAGCGGTCAAGTTAATGTGAAATGGCCGGAACAGAATATTGATTTTAAAGGGCACTTCGAAGCTTACTACTGCAAATAAGATGAGAGATGTTTTCTAGCATATCTATGTAAATTATCCATTGCTGCTTTTCAAAACCTGGCTTAAATGTATTTTCATTAAAATCGCCTGTAAAATATGGTGTGGTTGAACCTGGCGAACCTTGGGTTAATGTTTACTAAAAGAACCCAGTGATTTTCACCATTAAGTTCAAGTTCAAGGGGAAATATTTTTTTTATTTAGCGTAAAAAATACACTGTGATAAAATAGATTTTAGATTAGACGCGTCGGTCAACAGGTATTTTAATTACATCAATTATTTTAACAAGATCATGATATCCGGGAAATAGAGGATCCAAAAGTAATAGTACTATTTAAGTTGAAAAATAACGACATTAGTTAATAATTTGATACTTAAAGATGGATATATCCGATATGAAATCTTCTATTACTGTATGATTATTTTAAATTCTGCAATATTGGATTGCAAATTTAGAGAAAATGGGGAACTAAACATAAGACTCCAAATGTCCTTGAATTTTGTTGGCAATCAGTCAACAGCTCGTTGACCTATATTATTTTATAGTCTATTTGCCTGTAGCATAAGTTATTTTATCAGAAACTTTTAGATACCTTTAGCCAGTTGCGCAACTTACATAAAGACTCTATGCAATCTTTTGCTCAGACTGGTGATCAGCAATGTCATAAAGAATTTTAACCACTTTAATTTTTGCAACCGTGTTTTGGATATATCCAGCAGGCTTGCCTCCTTTTCTTATTCTTGCCCTGGCTGATCTCAATCCTGCCTTAGTTTTTTACGAACTAATTTTTATTTCAAACTCAGTCTATGGAGCGAAAATGTTGAAAGTAAAGTGACCAGTTGTTGTATTGGCATTAATACGGCATTTGTTAAAACCTAAACATCTTCGTTTTTTTAGACAAAAAAAAAGCGAATCTTAGGACCTATCAAAAATTCACATTTTAACGATAGATAATATAATTGTGGGCAGATTCCGAACTTACCAGTTTTTTTTGATTTATAGATAAATGGTCGTTTTCTGATTCAAGCTTTTATTCTTCTAATTTTATTAGAGAATAACCGAAGATTAAATTTCTTTCACAAGCTTTTCTTGTCTCGTATTATAAGAATCACGTTCTTGAGCGGGAAAATGATGTCACATGTTTTTTTTATAATCCATTAAACTTTAGACCAGGTGATCCCTTGTTTACAAATAACCCTATGCTGCCCTTGGTAAGCAAGGCTAGGAAAAATATGATCCTCTTTATTGGATATATGGTCAACCTCACCAAAACATCTCGCTGTTCAAAATCGCCGAAACAATAATACCAAACCGTCAACTTGGTTATCTTAAATCAGGGAAACATAATAATTTTGGTTAAGCTAAACTTCCTTAAGATTCTAAACTAAACTTTGAAGATCTACTTAAGTTTAAGCTAAGGAAGTCGTTTTGCTTTGTGTATAAACTATAATACTTAAGATAATCGGGTGAAAAACCTATTTTTGAGTATTCTAATTTGAACAATGAAAGACGAAATTACCAGCAAGAATTTTAAGACTAAACTAGATAGTGAGCTGATCAAAAAATCACAGCGCTGCACAGTCAGAGAGTGTGATGAGGTTAAGGCTGGAGATTTCGAGGCGTACGTTGATGAACTTGATAAAAGTTATGACGTGAGCTTACAGTTAGAAAAAGGCGCCGTGATCATCGCTAATTGTGAATGCAAAAGTAATCTCTCATTTTGCCATCATAAGATTGCACTCTTGGCTTTTATTGCCAAAGGGATGAAGCCAGCCGCTAAGGTCACGGTCAGCAAAAAGATTGACCCTGTAAACCACGCCATAGAGCAAGCTGATCCCGAAAAAATCAAAGAATGGGTTCTAAAGACGTTGAAAAAAAACAAGGATCTGAGTATTGCTTTCATGAATGAATTCTCTGATAAATCCAAGAATTATACACCAGAGGAGATTATTGCGCTAACCCATGATGCGGTAAGGGCAGTGATTAGTAAAAGACGAAAAGCCGAAGTTTTTGAGGTGAAAAAGATCGTCGATCTGTGGATGGAACTTCATAAGCCGATTTTGGATCACTATTTTGCTGAGCCAGCTAATGAAGATTATTTTAAGCAGGTTCATGCCCTAATTGCTACTGTGATTGAATACAAATATAGAATACTCACAAGCAGTAAAAGGTTTGAGACTTATTTCAAGCAAATCTTAACTCAGATAGAAGAGGTTTTATTAAATATTCGCGATGATGAGACTTCCACTAAATGCCTATCCTATTTTTCGAAAGAATTTTTTCTTGATGGTTATGCCGGGATTCGACGGGAATACACGAATATATTCGTGCATATATTTAATTCCAGCTCAGACCAGATGCGCTCTAAGATAACAGGGATTATAGCAGAAATTTATCAGGCTAGAAAAGATGAAAGAGTCGAGGACTCGAAAGAATTATTGCAGTTGCTGCTGCACATGGTAGTAATCAATAAAAACTTTACTGAATACAAGGATATATTCCAGCCGATCAGGCATGCTATTGCGTATAACATTAAATTAATAGATTCTCTAATCGAGCTTGGAGATTTGAGTACTGCTGAAACTTACTGTATTGAGCAAATTAATCAAAACACCGATTCTATTTACGATAGGGATTATGTGGTAAGATTGAAACAGATTTATACCCAAACCAAAGATGACAAGAAGCTTGTTGGAGTTCTTTCAAGGGAGCTGCTATACAAGCCTAATTTTGACAATTATACCTTTGTTCTTTCCCGTATTGACCTTGATGCCCAATTTAAAAAATGGAGAAATCAGGTTTTGGCAAATGCAAGACAGCTTGCAGGGTTTTATAAAGATGCTGCAGATTTTTCGCTCGCGCTGCGAAATTTGGAAGGGGATTTTAAAGGACTATTAGCATATTTGGATGAACATGCGGATTATGATAGTATCGCTTTGTACACAAAGCAGTTAATCCAATATTCGGCGGAAGCCTTTATGAAAAGGCTTATTACCAAAATCGATAGTGACCGTGATAAGAGGCTGAACATGGATCATCCTGCTAAGCTTGAAGAAACATTAGAGCGGATGTATCAAATAGTAGTTTTGCAATATGGTGTGGAAAATCTAATGCTTATAGTGAAACAGAGAGAAAAGGTTTACGGGAAATGGGCCAATTTATTCGTTCAACATGTGGGTAAAAAGTCATCAGCCAGTTAAGTCTTCTAAGTTTAAACGGTGGAGAAAAAAAATCAGAACAGAAAATAAATTATTTCAACAGCGAGATTTTGCCTTATAATTCTCTAGGAAAAGGTGCGTCGATAAAATCTGAAGAACCAATATCATCATAAATCAAATAAGTAAGATTGTAATTAGTGTAAAGGCCCTAATGACCGCGAGTGCTTTGACTACGGAAATGTGCCTGTCTGCGTTTTCGAACAGAGAGCGGTAAAGGTTTGCGAATTCTGTTGAAAGAAGGCCATCCTTGGTGAAGCAAAGCCTGTCAATGGCCTGGTTAGCACTTTCCCCTTTTTTGAGTTCTTTTAGATAATGTGGCACACCGCCCATTGCCATAAAAATGTTCAGCATCTGGTAACGGTCCATATGGATATTATTGCTTTTTAGGTACTGTTCTGTCTCGTGCAATGTGAAAGGTAACAAACGGATTTTACGCGTTAAACGATTGTGCAGGCCTCCTTTACTGTTGACAACTTTTTTGATCATCCAAGTGGCCGCAGATCCACAGATAGCAACAATCAGGTTCGGCTGCTGTGAGGCCCATTGGTTCCAGAAATATTCGAATGCAGAAAGAAAGCCTGATTTATGCGAGCTTAACCAAGGGAACTAGTCAAGGAAAATTACAGCTTTTCTTTTTTTAAGTATAGGAGCTGCAGGAGTTAATCCTGAGCCTAATGCATCTGCGATAGCCTTGCTGAAATTGAGTAATTGCTCGCTAGCATTCGCATCGTGAACGCCCGACAGTTCAAAAATGAGCTGTTTCCGGAAGACCGATCGGATCAAGAAAGTTTTTCCGACTCTTCTCCTGCCAAAGACTGCTAAGAGCTCTAATGAGGACGAAGCAAGCGCCTCTGACAATATTTTCTTTTCCGCTATTCTTCCGATGAGCAATTCCATATTTCTTCTTCCAAGAGATTAGAACAATTTTATCTGCAGCCAAAACATTGTTAAAATTTAGTGTTTTGGCTGCGGATAAAAAAATATCTTCAGCCAAAACTTATATAAAATGAGTTACTTTGGCTGTTGATAGATAGTTTTTGTTTTAATAAAGCTTCGTTACTCATGGCGATTTAATAACTCTGGTTTACAAAAATTAGTTTTTTCGGCTTTCTTAATACTCTATAGCTTATTATAGCTTAATGATTTTTCTTGTGTCAAGCAAATTCATTTCGTAAATTTCAGTGATAACATTTGAGCCCAATAATAGTCATTTTGGATAGTTACTTAGCCGTAATTTTGTTTGCAAGCAATTGTTAATCAGAAAGTTGTTTAAATAAGGCTTATTCTGGATTCGCCGGAACAGATTGATGGTTGATTTAATATACCTACTTCACCAAAGCACGTTTCGTTCCCCGCCAATCCCATCGTGCTATTGCAGTGCTATCTTGCCATAAACCCACCTTCTTTTTCCTCGCGATATTTTCCAATTTTGCATACAGTGAATCGCTAGAGTACCTTTTAAAATGCCAGGCCATGCCCAGCTTAACCATTTCCTGATTATCAACTGTTTTATCGTTAATTATAACAGCGATATTGAGCCCAGAAGTTTAAACCCTAGTTTTGAAAAGGCCTAAATATAAGAAATCTACAAGTCCAAAATCCAGCCACATAGCTTACCCTAGTTTTAAAATGACAGCCCCGTTATGAAAATTCTTCCTTAAGAGCTTTAAATTAGTAAGATATTTCTGAACTTAAATATTTAAGGGAAGGGCTACTTTACAAACATCATTAATACAAAATCAAAGATATATTGAATGAAAGCAATAGGATTTAAAAAATCTTTACCAATTATCGAAGAAGAAAGCTTTATCACTTTCCAGCCAGAGAAGCCAAAGGCACAGGGCAGAGATCTTTTGGTAAGAATTATCGCAATCAGCGTCAATCCGGTGGATTATAAGGTTCGCCAAAATAGCGCAAAAGAAAAGGTGCTGGAGCAGCCAAAAGTAATTGGCTGGGATGCTGTGGGTGAGGTTGAAGAGACAGGCCCTGAGGTAAGCTTATTTCAAAAAGGGGATATGGTTTATTATGCGGGGGACATCAATAAAAGCGGCAGTAATTCTGAATACCAATTGGTAGATGAGCGCATCGTGGGAAGGAAACCTGAGAACCTTAGTCCCGCACAAGCTGCTGCCATGCCTTTGACCCTACTCACCGCCTGGGAGATTTTGTTTGACCGCATCCGGATTAATGAAAGCGACAAAGAAAAATCATTGCTCATTATCGGCGGCGCAGGTGGGGTGGGATCGATCGCGATTCAAATTGCAAAGAAGGTTGTCGGATTAAAGGTCATCGCTACCGCATCCCGTCCGGAAAGCGTAGAATGGTGTAAAAGGCAAGGCGCAGATTTTGTAGTAGACCATCAAAATCTTGTGCAGGAGGTACAACAGGCGGGATTCAATCAGGTAGACTTCATTGTTGATTTTGTGGATGTCAACCAGTACTGGGATGCCATGGTTTCACTAATCAAACCGCAAGGTCATATCGGCTCGATTAGTGATCCAGTAGAAAACGTGAACTTGAGGCAATTAAAAGGGAAAAGCGTAAGTTTTCACTGGGAGCTGATGTTTACAAGGTCCATGTTTCAAACAGAAGATATGATCCGTCAGCACCACATCTTAAATGAGGCTGCAGCTTTATTTGAAAATGGAACAATCACTTCCACAATCAAGGAGCAACTC
>Ga0247809_1000387_pt1 | contig 20924 bp, 15 predicted proteins | sample UWRJL104311B1_FD_180951 | JGI IMG/M metagenome (GOLD analysis project Ga0247809, IMG submission 180951) | Plant litter microbial communities from Arlington Agricultural Research Station in Wisconsin, United States - UWRJ-L104-311B-1 | ecosystem: Environmental > Terrestrial > Plant litter >...
CCTGACAATCCCATGATGCAGAAGATCTCTCCCCGGCGAACCTGGAGGCTGACATCCGAGACCCCTACCACGCAGCCGTAGTTTTGCAGGATCTGAGTCTTGGAGAGCCCCTGCTGAACGACAGCATTCATCGCAGCAGGTGCGGCTTTTCCGAAGATTTTCCAGACTGACTGGCAATCTATCAGCACTTCGTTGGTATCAATTTTGGGCGTTGTCATTTTCGTACCCGTCGAACCAGTTTTCTGGCTTCTCTAATGAATCAAAGGGCGGCAGTGGCGTTATAAATGTAGTTCGTTATTTCTTTATGTTTTCCCAGCGTTTCAAAAGCTCAGCGTGCCCAGAAGTCCAACCCTGAATGGCTTGCTCCATGGTTTTACCGTCCTTCACTTCACCGTTTATTGCAGTGATGTCTGAAATCGGTACGTAAACACTGGCCATTACTTCACGTGCACGTGGGTATTCTTTGGAGAAATCTTTATGACCAATCCAGTAGTAACCTTGTGGTGGAGGGAAAATACCCTTTGGATCCTTGAGGAACTTCAAGTCAAATTTTTGCGCCATCCATGAAGGCTCCCACACAGTGACTGCAACCCACTCCTTACGATCAACAGCCGACTTCAATGCAGCTGTCATGGCAGCGGTACTGCCTTCGAGCAATTTCAGCTTGATGCCGTATGCGCTGACTGCATTGGTAGCGTCACTCATCAAGCCAGACCCTGGCTCAATACCAATGATTTTTCCGCCGAACTTTTCAGCGTTGTCATTGAGTTGATCGACAGAGTCAATATCAACGTACTTAGGAACTGCAATACCTTGATAGAGCCCGAACGAAACAGGGGAAAGCTTTTCCAGGCGGTTCTTATTTTTATTCCAATAGTCATTCGCCGCGTAGTCAGTTTGAGAGGCAAGAACCTGGATATCACCTTTGGCCAGAGCCGCGTAGGCAATGCCCCACTCGGAAAACTCAATGATTTTTACGGTATAACCGGAATCCTCAAGCACCTTTTTGGTAATACCGGTAATAGGTGTCAAGTCCTCCCATGTGAGCGTACCCATGGTGATCGTTTTTTCTTCCGCGTGAACAGGTAGCATTACCATACCCATCATCGCGACCGCGCAGACTGCCTTCCAAATCTTCTTCATGGCGTTCCTCGATCTACGTTAAAATTTATTATATTAGTCTCTAAACAATAGAGGCCCGTGATGCACAGCTGTAAGCTCACCATCTGTTTCAGTTGTTGTTGCCTATCAATCCGTAACCGGGCTGATACTCAATGCCGTAGTTTCTACGACATCAACTTGTTTCGACTCTCAACTAATTAGGCGAGGGTCGGTATTATTTGAGAAGAGATGGCAGGTCTGCCTTCATCCCATGGGGAGCGATAAACATTTCCATGTTCTCGCGAGAGAGCTCCCAATGTTCAAAAACCAGATCAACTACAGCGCTCTCGTCACGATTCTCTATGGCTTCAATAAATGAATCGTGGTGCTCTGCGGAAAGCTGTAGCCGTTGCTCCGTGTCCTCGTCACGAGGGCGGAAAAATGTATGGCCAATACGCGCGTGATCAATGAGCAGTCTTTCGAGGCTAGGCTCAAGGTACTGATTACCTGACATTTCACCCATGATCGCGTGGAACCGATTGTTTTCAACGACCATCATCAGGGCATCTCGCGACACGGTAGCAGCGCGGAAACGGCGTTGCGTTTCCTTTAGATCAACCAGTTGATGAGCCTTGAAATTTTGAACGGCCAGACGACCTATCGCGGCGTACACCATTGGGGCAACCAGGAAAAAGTTTCGCAGTGTTGAGTGGTTCATAGGAATCACCCGTGCACCCCGGTTTTCCCTGATATCGATGTACCCCTCACCAGCGAGACGTCGAAATACTTCTCGTACTGGGGTTCTGGAAAGCCCGTAACGCTCGCTGATAGCAACCTCATCCAGCGCCTCGTCAGGATCCAGTTCCATCGTGAGGATCTGACGCTTCAGGTCATCATAAAGAGTGCTCTTGCCGTTTTTCACAATGACCTCCCAAGGCAGTCAAATCAGCGGTTACGGCTTGTTGTTGAATTCAGATTCGCACGGGTTTTGGGTGTCGTCAATGCTTTGTATTTTTTATGTATACACAGAAAATACTGTAAAAATTCACATGCAAAGGTAATTTATGACTTAAAAATCATGCAGTTAGCTTTTTTATTCGAATTCGCTTGGTCGTTAACAGAAATGTAACCTGTCGCAAATTGAACGTCCCTTGCCCTCTAAAATACGGCAATTCACCGATTCGGATGTCCACAGGCGCTATCCAAAAGGCCGTAAACGACATGCTGTAGTTGCGACAGAAACGGCAATGTTCGAGACTTCCAAATCGTGGCGTTGTCATTCTGTTTGCGATTTCGAAAGGTCAGCGTTTAGGACAAGGTACGCGGGGGTGTAAAATTTAGACGCCCACAAAAAAGGGCTCTCTAGGGCCCTTTTGTACTCAAACGAAAATCACTTGGTCAGCCAGGACTCGACGGTCGCGGAGCCATGCTCTACTTTCCATTCCTCCAGCGTTTGAATCGCCTCTGCAGTTTTAGAGACGGTGTCCGACTGTTTTGAGTCCTGCTCTCGCAGGTAGTGTAGACGCTGACGCCGAATTGACCCACGTGCCGACGCAAGACTGCCCTACCCCAAGTAGGCAGAAATCCAGCATAGGCAATGGTTCGCGAGGAATAAGACTGGGTCAGTGACATATCGGTCACTGGGTCAATTCGGCGTCAGCACCCACACGGAGTTGGCCACGAGCAGAAATGGCTGATCAGTCACTAAGAAATCCTCAGAATCCGATAGAGACCCCATTACTTGGTCTGAGAACAACATTGACTTCAGCCTCCGCTTTCTACACCCGTGACACGATTTATTTCACGGCTATTCTCCGAACTCTCCGCATACAACTCGAGATCAGCCTGTTCCTGCATTGACAAGACCTTGGCGAGCAGCGCGTCGGTTTGCAAATTATCGTATCGGTCTTCTAACGTTTTGCGGAGGCGCATCAATCTTAGGTTAGCGGTGCCGACAAGTGCTCCATAGGTCGTTGCCTTTACTTGGCCGTACTTGCGGGAATCATCCCCTACCAATTTGTCAGTCCCCACTCCCGGCGCAATCGATTGGCCTACTACCCAGGCGGTAACATAGGGTGAGCCGTGCACGTAGCCCGAGTTCGCAATGTCCTGCACGTAACCGTCGGCTTGATTTACCTCGTCCCTTTTGATCTTGAATCCCCCCCTCTTCAGCTCGATCAATAGGATATTCTGCATTTGAGCAACTGATGGATCTGCTAGGTCGAATCGCTCAATGCCCACTAACTGCACCATGCTGCGATCCGGCAAAACAACGATATCTGGCCGTCTTTTCTCGTTAAGGAAGGACGCACGCCCATCACCCCATAGCTGTCTAGCTACGCTTCTCAATGTAGTGTTGGAGCAATATTCCATCGACTCGTACTCAGGGCCAAAAAGCCAGCGAGAGCGCAGAATGAGAGGGTGAAGCGTATGAAGCTCATCGGTATTCGGATCCTCTGCCAGTCTTGCAATGGCTTCGATGACGCTCAACCTTTCATCAATTTCATCCAAGACTCGCAATGCGTCCTTTACTGTCCAGTCAGCCAAGAGAGAATCTAGGCCGTCCACATCCGTCATCGACATGTTGGCCAGCTTTAGAAGAAGCGAGGCCCCGCTCTTGGATTTTTCAAGATTGATTACTGCTTTAACTGCAGTAGCGAGAAATTCAGGCGATACCATCGGATGCGCTTGCGCTACTGCTTTCGTAAATTCGGCGACTTCAAGCTGCGCACCCTGACCTAAGGATTTGAGCTCTGAGCGATTTTGAACAAGTGCGTCTTCGGACGTGGCCTCGACGACCTCTGCAGCTAACTCGTCCGCAACCTCATTTATATGGTCGGCGGTGGCCTTGTAGAGCTCAGCGACAGCTGGCGTCGCACGAAATCCTGTCCAGTCTGCGAGGACATAATCATCGAAACCATCTGTATCTACGATCACCTTGTACCGCTTGGCAAAGCGTGTACGGCCATCGAAATTGGCAACTTGGCCTATGGCCCACGAGGGATCCCCAACTAGCCTCCGGTCAACCCAAAAGGCTACGCCTTGATGTATTGACGAGTGATTCTGCTGCGTAGTGTCGATAACGACCACTTTCGCAGTTCGGCCCTCACTGAGCGTTAGAATCTGCTCTCTCGCATGCCCTTCCAGCTTGGCAAGGGTAAGCGGGATTCCATTCACGCGAATCTGAAATCCTGGATCGTGTATGAACCGAGCAGCGAGAACTGTAATGATTTCCTTAAGATCAGGCATTTTACGGCTCACAGAGACGGAGAGCCTTGTACCTGCACCTTCGCGCTCACCAAACTCCTCGTTACGCACAACAAATGGGCTAGGCCCTGACTCTGTACATACGACAAAGGTGCTGAGTTTACCGTCCCGCCATGTGTCTACTTGATACTCATCTGCGAAGCAAAGGAGCCCATGGCGACCGACACCATTACGTCCGTATGCTTTTCTAGGTCGGAATTGTTTACCGCTGGGAAACTCCACTTTCCAGCTTTGGTGCTTGAGCCTGTTATAGCGAAGCGTCATCCAGCGCCGACTGAACTGCTCAGCTGTCATGCCATGACCATCGTCAACCACGGTCAGCGTCCCGCCAATCTCTGAGGGAAGAAACAGATCGACCTTACTTGCGCCCGCGTCCCATGCATTTGCGACCAACTCAGTCAGCGCGACCTGTGGAACATGCGCAACGGGGCCCAGTTCTCGTAACAGGTAATCTTCCTCAAACAAGGAAAGATGAAGTGATTGGTCGGACATGGATTCCCTCCTTGGATTAACGCAGCGCTAATCGCTCGGCCGTTTCGCATAATGGCTAACTCAGCTTCGGCGCGCCACTGCTAACTCAATGAGGACAGGAAAACGAATGTATCCACTCTCAGTGGATACGGTATGACAGGAAATAAACGCAGCGCGGCAGCATCATTGAATAAGGAATTAAAATGGCCACATGACCTTGTGGAATTCAGCCAGGCGCTTGGCACCATACGCCGGATCGACTTGCACTGCGTAGGCGACCAGCCCTCGGACATGATTCTTGAAGCCGAGCACAGCATCAAATCCCCTACGCTTTGCGTGCAAAACTGGCCCGATCTTTGGGTGCATACAGAAGTGCAGGTGTTGCTCCAGCTTGTAGCGAAACTCACGAGACAATCTGGGCCGATCGCTATCCACATACAGCCCAAGAAGGATTTTCCGCCCGCTGGGAGGCACCACCACAGTTTTCGCCGTATTGGGCAGGAACCCACACTTTGCCATTATCGCGTAGACCTGACCGATCACTTGGCTGGCCTTGCGGCGGTTGAAGCTTTGGTCACTTGTGGAAAGCGCCATGTCATCCGCATATCGGGTATAGACAAGGCCGTATTCGTCAGCCAGTTCCGCGAGCATTTCATCCAAGCCGCGTGCGCACAGATTGGCAAGCAATGGGCTGGATGGGGAACCTTGAGGTAACGACCCCTGAATTTGGGTGTCCGCCGATCGCGCCCCTTTAGACGGGTTAGAGTAAGTGGCAATCGAATACCTTGAGCTCCGGTTAGTAAGGTACCCGGTGGGCCCCTCGCTCCAATTGATCGGGATAACCCGGGTGCAAAGTCTGGCCATCTCGAAAGAAATCAGCGCCGGATAGCCCGCACCCCGAAATACCTTGTAGACAGCCTGCTCCGGGATCGCCTCAAAAAAGTTCTTAACGTCCACCTTTATCAGCCATTTACACCCACAGTGAACGGTGATTTCCTCGGCAATTTTGTTGCCCACGCTGTACGCGATGCTCGCGGAATGCACCGCTAGGTGCGTGAGGATGTGTTCATGAATATACCGCTGTACGCGCAGTACCACCGGAGACGGTATGCAGATGGTGCGGTAACGCTGAGGCTCCCCTTTCCTGGACAACCTTTTGCGAATGCGGAATATCCGGTAGGCCCGATCTGTCCCTGCCTCAGTTTGGCGGCCAACAATGCCACGCAGAACGGCGTATGGCGTACCCGATAGCGCTGCCAAATGCCGCAGCGTAAACACTGGAGTCAGGGCCGGATGATGACTGATGATTGACTTGCCATACTTGATGGCATTAGCAAGCGCGACCTGGTTGACACCAAGCTGCTGGCCGGTTGTTCGATAGGGCTGAGGACGCCAGATTGCCATCTACTTTGACACCCGAAGGGTGAGAAACAGCGCGCCTGAGCATCGAGGCGAGCTTGCGACCGAGGGGCCTACTGTGGGCGAAGGTGCGCTGATGCTTACACTTAAGCGCACGCTACTCCGAAAAGGACAAAATATGTCCTCAATAGCATCATCATCAGTTGATACCGGGCATGTCACCACGCCATTCTAGATGGAAATCTGGCTACCTCAGCGAGGTCGGATAGTACACGACATTTTCTGGCCAGGGTAACTGCTGCGCAGGGCTTTTCGGCCTCGAAGCACCAAAGTGCCTGAGCTGCTGCATACCCGCATCGGTAAGCCGATTTGCCGAGCAGATCCACTCATAATGCTTGCCCGACTGCAGCCAACGGCGCACCTGTGGGATGGTTAAATCAGTGCGTGCCGATATCGCACTTTCAGTCCTCGGCGGCCTGGAAAGAGACGCCATAACCAAAAGCATCATCTGAGAGTCTTTGCTCGTGCGCCTGAGCCACTTGGATGCAGCAAGCTTGTTAGCTTCCATCTTTTCGAGCTGCTTACGCGCGTCAACCTGGTGCAATCCAGTCTCAACCTCAATCGCGATTCCATTTGTTACTCGGCTTTTGAACAACGGTTTCCATTTGCCCTTCGCTCTGAAGAAGACATCCGGGGCGTTGTTGGGCATGCCATGAGCGTAAGCCATCAGCACGCCCTCGCCTCCGAACCCAAGCCCTTCACTCTCGGCTTTATTGGGACTGTACCGTTTGCAAAGGTCAGTCAGGTGCTCGGCATCAATTGGTTCAAACACGCTCGCGATCGTCGGGCAAGGAATGTCATAGACGACGCCTGGGCGCATCGGATGCTTCTCAAGGAGCTTTTTACCCGATTCTGTGGACGCAAATGCAATTACGCGGTTGGTGAGCAGGCCTGCGGACATCCAGCTCTTCACCGAAGCAACGCTCCAAAGCGACTGCAACATGTCACCAGCTTGTTTACCCGAACCGACGGTATCCGCCAGGACGAAAAAACCCCGAACCTTTGATTTGCGAATTTTTTCAGCAGTGGGGTGGAGAAGGTATTTTTTGGGAGAGTGACGCTTGAGAGCCGTGGCGAGATTTCCAATGACCCCCTCAGATCCGACCTCATGATTGAAGAGCTGCTTACTCCTAACGGGAGGAATCGCGACTCCGTACGCACGCTTTGGTTTTCGTGTCTGTTTGTAGAATCTTTCGACCTTGCCTAGTCGGACTCTCAGATCCTGCTCAACGAAAAGCGCAATCGGGCCAGGGATTTTCTCAGCTTCACACACAATGCTTTTGGTAAGAGCATCCGTGAGTTCGGCCGCAGATATCCACCGAATGGCCTGGAGGAGCTGTAACGCAGCCGGACGATCTTGAACCTTGAACAGATTCACCCACGCCAGACCTGCCTCGGTTTCATGAAGATTCATCGGTGACTATCCAATCGCTGGAGGCTAAGGCGCAGCCGGTACACCACAAGAAGTGCACTAGCCATCAGCCCCATAGTAACAAGCGTGCCTTTAGAATCCAGGGGCCTCCACTCGCGGCCTTAAACACAAGGCCTGTCGAGACACACCTGCTTCAGTCGTCGGCTTTTTTCCGTGCAAGCCGCAGGATTGGGCGAGCCCCGGCCTCCCCCGTAGGTTTCGGCTGCTCGGTTCCATGCTCCGCTCCCGGCTGAACCTCTATAGCGGCTGAGTGATTGCGGGCTGCGTTGCAGCGGATCTCCGTTCAGGAACCCTGGATTGAACATAAACGCCGATATGCGCAGTCTCGTTTGCTGACCTTGGCTCGGCTTACCGGTCGATTTCGCCCCTTGACCACAGGCAGAAAAAGCCAATTGCAGACGTTCGGAGGCGTATATGAAACGGGAATGCTTCCCCATGTTCAGATGAAATTTCCTCTATGGCAAACCCTCTTGTGGAGTCATACTAAATCTGGAGCTGTATAGGGTTGTGAAAAAAACAAGCCGGAGTGTTTTATGGAATTTCGAGAAGCCATCTCCCAGCACTTTCACCAGTTAGTTCAAGTATCTCGAAAAGATATATTCGGTGACTCTGACCTTAAATACTCACCAATAAATCTACCAGAGGATTCGGCGATCATGTTCGCCGGCTACATTGGAGTCAATTACCAACAAGGTTCGGGACTTTTACTCTTAGCTATAAATCCCGGTGGCGGCGGAGATGCATACACAAAGCGCATACCTGATGATGAGATTTTCTACCCCCTTCTAATGGAGTTCAAACAAGCTGGCGACGCCGAGGTGCTTCCTTCCTTCGAAAGGATAAACAACTCTTTCGCCTCAATTGTTCAACGCTGGAATCTCTGGCGAATTCTTAAGCCGACGCTAGAGGCCGCCAACAAGTCAATCAATGATGTCGCCTACATGAATATTGTCCCCTATCGAACTAGAGGAGACATACTACCGCCAGTAGCAGCGCGCAAAGAGGCATGGCGATGCATAATTGAACCTACTATTCAACTGCTCAATCCAAACGCAGTGGTCACACTTGGAAAAAAGGCAGGCTCAGTAGTCGAAAAGCTGTACAGCGGAGAACGACACCTTTACTGCGTCCCGCGCACCATTGGAGACTCTTGGGTTTCTGAAGATGCACTTGCCGTGCATAGAAAAATGCAGAAAGATCTTGCGTAATGGATAATAAGCGATTCAAGACGTTCACTTCCCTGACTCGGGACTGCATCCGCAGCCCTTAACCTGATCGATTCACCTCTCAGTAGCCCTTCAACCTCCGGCCAATGCAGTGACTTTGCCGCAGTCCAGACAGGGTAGTTACTTGGTCACAGGAATTGCCAGCCAAATAAAAAAGCAACTGATTACTATAAGTATTAGCCTTTAGGGTGTTCTTGATCCGGGAGCGCCAAGAATTTATTGTATCTTCTGATTTTATATTTACGAACCCCAATATAGGAGACGATTGAGACCATTAGGTATAACACCCACCCTTGCTGCGCGGTAAAAATATAACTAAAGACACGCCCCAAAACAACTGAAACAACCAAAAAAAATATAAATCCGAAAAACAATCCGCCAAATATATTTTTTATCTCGTTCTCATATTTAGTTCGAGAGTCAATTATTGTTTTGGTTTTGTTGTGATTTTCGATTTTCTCCCGTAGTCGAGTCTGTCTTGAGGTCGCTGAGTTGTATGCTTCGATATTGCTGCTGGTGCTAGCAAGAAAACCTATCAAGAAGGCGAATATTATAATTAGAAGGCATACAGCTAAAAACGGATGATCAAAGGCAAGTCTGAGTAAAATGTACATTTTCTCATGCGCATCCAAATGAAAAAAAACTGTAATATCTGTAACAACCTGATCGCTCCAACTCCCTTCGTAAGCGTCTTTAAAAATCTTGTTCATTTATATTTATCCCTCGGATATTCTGAGTGATTGAATTTCCGCCTGCTTGATGGCCGACTTCTGCTCGTCCAGACCAGTTGCTAGGGCTTGCGTAAGGTTAGATGTGAAGCGTAGACAACAAAAAACAGATAGAACCGCTGGATAGCATAAAACACCACTTCAGCAGCACTATCCATCTGCCATTGCTATGTCATCTCGCCGCTCCTGGGCAATTTCTGCCTTCCGCCACCGCCAGCTTTGGGTCGATGACGGCCTGTCGCCACCGGCAACAATGGGCAGCTCTCCGCCGATCATGTTGACTAAGCGTGCTGGTAAAATCCGATGGAATCGGTGGTCAGATCCATTGCAAACTCTTGGTCAAGTGCAATGCAAACAAGTGGTCAGTACCGATGCAATCAGGTGGTCAAGTGGAAAGCATTTGCGCAGGTACTTGGGTCAATTCGACATCGGCGTCTACAGCCTCGAAAAAGCTGCGAAACAGGTAGCCACCGTCTCTATCGAGAGCTGGTTCAACGGCTATGGAACGATGCACTCAGAAAAGGACTGGTGGTCAAAATGAAAGCCGCGTTGGAATGAGTTAGATAGCTACTTTGGATTTGGATTCGCAGGAACCCTTTACGTGAAAAAGCATCCGGGTAAACTTGCAATAGAATTACCAATCGGGCTCTGGCTCTGTACCCAAATGAATCGACATCACCAGCGCACGCCGGTAATGCAAAGGGGTGGCGTTCAACTCTAGGGATATCAGCCGGTCAGCCGCACCAACCAACGTGTTAATCCGCTCGGGGGGCATGGCTATATACGCCATCAACCGTGTCCCGTTCGCTGTCATAGACCCTATTCCTTTTGGGGGAGCTATGTCTTGAATCAATCGAGGATCTGCGTAGAGCTGGCACTCAACCTTCGGGTATTTGAAGCTCTCCGGGTAGAGCACTTCGCCTTTCAGCGTCAGGATCAAATGCTCTTGATAATGGCCTTCGTCAGGCTTGAAATTATTGGGAAGCGCTAGGCTGAATGACCACGAGAACTCCCACCCGGACAATTTGATTTGATAGATAGTACGCTGCGTTTGGAGCCGGGGCCGGCCTCGCCGTAAGCTAGATTTTTTCTGGGTTGTACGAGTCATAGAGCCCCCACACATTGCAGAAAACGTGAATTACACCGCCAAATCACCTCATCCCTATCAGGTCGGACTCAATCAAAAATCGGAGTGCCACTTCCGACAGATCCTTTGCATAACGCATGATCTATCGGACAACTGCAGACTTTGAGCGACGCCTTGACCATTTACGAGTGCTGCCTACTCTGATTCGCAGGGGGGCCATCGTAACTCAGCTCACTCCAAGCGCTTTGAAAGTCGCATCCACCGGATCGCTATAGAAGCTCGTCTGGAACTTGGCAAAAAGCTCTCCTGGTACGGTGGGGATGTCAGTTACGCTGGCCATCGGTAAGAGAATACGCTTTGCTCCCGCATCGAATGCCACCTGCATGCACTCGGCTAAGTTTTCCACGGGCACCACGTTTCCGCCAAGGCTCATATCTCCCAACACTACCATTTGTGCTTGAAGTGGCCTCTGCATCAAAGCTGAGCAGTAAGCGACAAAGCCCGCCAAGGTCAGAGCTTTAGGGGCTCCGGTGTTATGAAGCTCCACGACATGCAGGTGGTAATCGTGATCGCCGACTTTTGACGCAGCGCTGACGCGATTGATGTTGGCCTTGAAGTAATCAAAAGCGACCTTGAGTGCTTCTTTTGCGGAAGAACTGCTACCCAGGCCTGACATGTTCAACTTGCCGCTGCCTGCGGTGATTTGGGTTTCCAGACGGTACAGTCCCAGATGGCCGTTAGCACCAGTGGAGACCAAGTGCATTGCCCCTGGTTTGCCTTGCCCCTCAGGAATCAATCCACCACCGCCCTGCTCCGGCACGCTGATGAAAGTTTCTTCAAGGGTATCTGCATCAATGTACGAGAAGTGCACATCGAAAAATTCCATTCCGCCGATCTTCTTCAGTTGCTCCTTCACCCGGCGTCGGGTTTCTAGGGCGTACTCTAAGCAGCGACGTACCGCTTCACGGTCATAGTCAGCGCTCGGATGTAGCAGCTTGAGTAGGCCTGACACCGTCCGGCGTACTGCAATCGTGTCACGTTGATTAAGGTTATTGCCCAGTTTGAAGTAACGGTCGATGGCGTCGGCAAAATTGCGCTTACGCATCTCACGCATGAACTCCGCCAGGTAGTCGGTGATCAGCCCATAGCGGTTGGTGAAAAACTCAGGGCGCATCTTTGGGACTTCCCAGCCAGGGATATAGGCATGGAAACGGTCGAAAAAAGCAGAGTCGATCATTGCACTTGGAAATGGGGCTAGCAGGTGGCTGGTCTTCACCAGAGTGTCGACCGGCTGGTTGATATTGCCGACAAACATCATGCTCGCAGAGGCTGAGATGGAGTCACGGCCACGGGCAAATGAGCCAGAGGCCATGAAGTCCTTCATGATCTGCACCCCGTCCTTGTCCTTGAATGAGATACCTGCGACTTCATCGAAGGCAACCACATCCCACATCCCAACCAGGCCAATCTGTCTACGAGACATGTTGTAGAAGAGGTTGGCAACCGTGGTCTGGCCACCGGACACCAAAATGCTGTTGGGGCTGACTTCCTTGTAAATGTGACTCTTACCTGTACCGCGAGGGCCAAGTTCGCAGCAGTTGTAGTTGTTCTCAACGAAGGCAATCATCCGGGTGAGCAGATGCCATTTCGTGCGCACATTGAAATGAGCAGGCTCCATGCCGGTCGAGCGCAACAATACATCCAGCCACTGCTCTTCACTGAAACTCTTACGCGCCTCCAGCAGCGCCTCCATGTCCATGTTGGGCATCTGAATTGGCTTAAGGTCATGCACGGTGAAGGGCGAACCTTTCGCGCCCTCTTCGAAGAGGTAATTCAGCGTTACGATGCACCAGATACCTCCTGCCAGGAGCTTCTCAAACTCCTTGATAAAACGGCTGGGTATTTCAGCGTCCTTAACACCTAGGTTCATGAACAGCGCCTGATAGATATCGCGACGCTCATTCAGACTGACAGATACCTTGTCGATGATCTTAAAGCTTCCACGCTCACGGATCTTCGATTTGACCTTTTCTGCCTCGTCGGGACGCACATAGTTCTCGGCGAGGATACGCTTAACCGTCTCCAGACCATCTGCGATCACCTCTTCATTGTCTGAGGCACAGTACATGCCGAGAAGGTACTCAAGCACGTACACAGGTACGTTGATACCTTCCTTCAAACGCTTGGTGAGATCCTTGCGTACCACCTTGCCAGTGAAATGCTGGTTCAACCGGGCATCTAGGTCGAGTTCAGGGTTGCCGCTGTCAGAAGTCAAAGTCATTGCTAATCGCCAGGTTGATACGCACATCAATGCGGAATTGCTCGACGTCGGTCTCTGTGTCCAGCAGCTTGAAGAAGTAACGTTCGCTCGAAGAGAAAGGCCGGTTTAACAGCGTGAGGATCACCTTGCGCTGACGCTGGTCGAGATTCTGCGAATCGCTGTCCATGGAAACCTGCTCAACAACCGAAACGGCTTCGCCAGCCTCATCAAATAACCCTACGCGCAATATAGCCGGATGCACACGTTCGGATACAGGCTCGGTCTGCAACAGATTGAACACATAGCGATTCGTGGTGATGGTGAAATTGTTCCCCAACACGGTGACCTGTGCCTTGCGTACGGCCGTTTCCTTGGCCTTCTGCCCTCTTACCTGTTGCACCTTCAGTACTGGCACAGCTACTTCCTGCAAGCTCGCCCCACCATGAATAAACCTTGCCCCGCCAACGAAGTGGAAACGATTCACCCCTTTCGGCGACCAGAACATCATGTCATCGCTGATGCCTGCCGTGTCTCGAATAAAGCCAGCGTGTACCTGATCACTGCTACCGAGATTGCGACCAATCAGGTAGCGCTTCTTCGATACGATACTGCCTGCCGGCTTCGCGAGCAGCTTGCTCTTATCCAGCGCCTCAAGCGCAGAGTCTTGGAACAGAAAACCGTGGTCAGCAGTCACCAGAACGCGATGGCCATTTAGGTTGTTGATAATACGACTAACGATGGACTCTAGCTCCCCAATAGCATCGCGACAGGCACTGAAGGTGCTGCTCTCAGTGCTGGAGGTGTCACCGACGGCATCAATCTTGTTGTGATAGATGTAGATCACCCGATAAGGCTTGATCAGTTCACGTCCATCGGTCTTGTTCATGTTCAAAAAATCTTCGGCTCGTAGCGCTAGGCCATTTACACCTGCCAGAATTTTGTTGCGTGATTCCAGACCATCGCTGCTCAGACCATCGACTTGTACCAAGCCAGTATCGGTGTAGCTCAGCACTTTGTGCGGCAACAAACTGGCCATGCCAAGCTTAGTATACGAAGGCAGCACGCCTAGTTGACTACTCAGCTCAGAGGAGAAGCGATACTTACCATTGAGCGATTCATTTAACTCCTGAGCAACCTCATAGCGCAGTGCGTCACTAATGACCACAAACACCCGCCGATCCTCCCCCCCCCTCAGATAGCGTTCAACGTGCTCTGCATAGAAATTCTGCTGGTTGGGTACATCGGGTAATTGCCACTGTTGCAGCAAACCAGCGTCAAGGAAACTGCCCCACTTTTGTGCCAAGGGTTGCAGAAAACCGTTCAGATAATCCTGCTCAACTCGGGTAGTCAGCGGAGACAGCGCATCGGGGCTACGTGCATACACTGCATCCGCAGCTTCGTGATATGCCCTATACAACTGATCGAAACGATAAAGCTCGCTGGTATAAGCGCTGTAAAATGCATCAGCTGAGGCAAAGGAAAAGCCTGCGCCGTAACGTAACTTCAGCTCGAACAGCTCGGAAGCAGCAATCAGTGAACGGTAGTAACCGCACCAGATGGAGCGATTGGCATCATCGTTATCTGGCCAGCGCGGGTTTGCCCAGTAGCCATCCATCCGCCTACTAGCCATATCACGCAATTGCTGGCCTATAGCTTCGCTGGTGTTATTGAGCACAGCATCTCTGAGCCGCTCAGCAATAAGCCGCTCAACATCGACAAAAGTGCTGACCGCCATTAACGCCTCAAGTGGCACCTGCGCTAACAGCTCCGCTGGGCGTAAATCAGTAGCAATTCGCTTCGAAAACCGATCATAGGAATGTTGGCGCAGAGTGCTATCGCGCCACTGAGACAAGAACACAGCAACATTCGCAGTACGCGCCGGATTTAGCTGAAGAGCCTTGAGGTTATCCGGGGCCTGGGCATGCAAGGCATGCCCCATATCGGTGGCAAACAAACGCACCAAAAAATGGCGCAGTGAGGGCTCGCCATGCTGATAGCCAAATGCTTTTTGCATGAGCTGCCAAAACACTGGCTGCATGTCGAATTTGGTAATCGACTCCCACAGGGGGTTATTTTCTAGATCCTCAGCTTCGGCTAAGGTCGCAAAAGCCGCCGTGACTACGGCAAACAGCTCAGCTTGTTCAACTTTGGCCAGCACCGCGAGGATCTTCAGATCTAGGGTTGCTTCATCGTCATCCTGATTTAGCAAGCGATGGAGTTTAACCACTCGTTCTTTACTGGCAAAGAATGCACTACGCACCTTCAGATGCTCACGCAAGCTATGCTGCCGCAACCCCAGTTCTTGCAACAGCATGGAGGCGCGATCTGCTGCAAATGGCGCAGCATAGAGACGAATATCCAACAACCAGTCCAGTTCAGGTTCAGGACGGATGCTGTCTTCATAAATGAGGAAAAGACCTGCGGGATTAAGCAGCTCGACTTGTTGCTTGATTGCCAACGCAGGTGTAGCAGACCGCCGTAAAATCTGTACGTCTTGCAACCTCAGAGCTTCGAGGGTTTCGCTGAACTCTCCTTGCGGATCCTCCCACCAAACCACCCGACTGCGGGAAAACTGCTGTTGCAGGCTATCGATGATCCTTGCGAGTTGTGCGGATAGCTCAGACATCAATCACCGCCCCCAGCGGTCAAATCCAAAAACGCTTATGATGCGCCATCTGTAAAAGAAATCACTCTGGCTTACCATCATCGGACAGTCAAAGCGTGCCAATCAAAAATTCAGCCTGCTGGCAAAAAATGCCATAGACCACCTAGAACCACGGTCGTACCGAAGACCGGCAGCATCAGATGCCCCCATACTACTGGCGCATCTTTGAATCCTGCTCAGTTTGCGACAGCGCTATGCCCAGTATGGCTGCTCATTTGCATTACCCAGCAAATGCTGTTCGCATAGCTTACTCTATGTTGAGTCAGCATGAGCAAAACCGGTCTATCGCGCCGGCTCAGCCCTTCATAGCGGCCAGCCTAACTATCTGACATTTCTGCATGCAAATGGAGAAGAAAGCTCTACCATTTGGCAGTAGAGCCTTCTCTTAGCCCATTAAAATTTATTATTTAATCTTCTTTCCCCCCGGTTATCGCCTTAACGTCTGCCAGTAAACTTCCGAACTTTCCGTAGTTCACCTTAACGCCGTCATCTAGGTTCAGCGCGATGCGTTGGTCGGCGTAGGGACGTAGGATTTCGTCGAATCGGCGGAGTTCTTCCAGTTGCTTTGTCAGTTTGTCTTTGCGCTTTTGCAGCGCTTTCTGCTGGGCACTGCTGGTAGCGCTGTTGATGTCGTCAGTGAGCTTATCGATACGAGCCTGCATACGGCTTTGCAGGGGGACGACGTACTCCATACGCATGCGCGATAGGGTACCCTCGTTGTAGCGGTGCAGGTAAACCAAGCACTCGAAGGCCTTTTGTTTGCCGCTAGAGAACAACCAGTAAATTGGGCGTTTCTTGTAAGTTTGCAGGTGATCTTTGTAGAAGCTGGTGGATAGGTAGCGGCGGATCGTTTCGTCGGCGGGCTCTCCGCCCTTGCGGCTTAGGCTGTCAGCCAACCATTCCATATTTTCCAACTGGCTGTCTTCACCCCAGACCACCTTGACGAATTCGCGCACACGCTCAGCGGCATCGTCTTCGAACCAGGACTCGTCTGTGATAGGGACAATACCGTCAGCATCAGCAGGGAATTTGGTGTAGCGCGAAGGGTCGAATCCAATATTTCCGCTATTGGCAAAGACTAAGCCAGCCTGATCAAGACTGTACCGTCCCATTATGCAGCCAATTATATATGAAACAAGACGCGGCAAGTCTTTTTGGCGCTCTGCACGCACCAAGGTGATTCTATCCTCAGCGACCACAGGAGATACCTCCCCTTGCAATCCATACGCCTCAATAAAAAGACTGTTACTAGCCTCTTCTAGCGCACGCATTCGCTCAATATTTAAGCTGCAACTCACTTCATATTTATTCCAGGCCTCCAGCAACTTACTGCCCACACCAACAAGTGGATGAAAACCAAATCCCCACGAAGTTTCATTTTGATCCCAGTCTCTTTTTGCAATTTCAATACAGCTCCGAGCAATTTCCTCGGACTCACCCACAAAAATAAATGGAGTTCTTGAAATCTGGCCTACCTCATAGTTCACACTTGGAGAAATATCCGAGAGAACATACCTGGAAACCGCACTATTTAACATGGCAATGACAGACATTAGCGAGCAAGTACCCCCTTCAAATATCGAACATCCAGCCACATCAAAAAGAAACCCAGAAGGATAATACCTAAATGAAATATCCCCTATAGTGACCTTTGACCAAGAAACCGAAGGCCTAAAATAAAACTCCGGACTACGTATAACGGAGCGAGGCTTAAAAGCCATCAACTCTTCGCCATCCCCAGCCCAGTTAATGACATATTCCATATTTCCGTACCAGCGCCTATATGCACCGCCCTTATTGTAAGGAAACCACTTCGCACCACTTTCTCGCGCACAATCTCTAGACTCACAAGCATAATCGAAGTTTCTTAGATCAACTTCACTCCACAACCTCAGAAACCTATCATTGTCAGCAGTCGCCAGCCCCTGACGAGCCTCGTAAAACTCCCCAAGCGACTGATTATCTACAAAAACACTCCGAACAGAATCACTAACCCAATAGGCCAAAGGGGATCCTGGTATTTTTTCAAACTCATCTATTGAAGAAAAATGCACTTTAGTCGTAAAAAACAGCCTCTCCAAACTCTCATTATTTAAAACTATGCTAGACTTGCCAAATAATTTTTTATAAGACCCAACAAAAGACTCTAAACATATTTTCTGCAAGACAAATGCACAACTCCCAAAGTCAGCCCCAAAAACCCCCCGACCATTATGCAATAAATTTAATACTGCTGTGTTTGCAAAAATATATTTTCGAAACTCTTCAAACGTACTTAGAAACATCCAGCTCGGAATAGTTATCATACCAATTACTCCGCCATCTTTCAAAAGGGTTACCCCCCTCATTAAGAACACAGAATAAAGGTCACTTTTCGCCGACTCGTAATTCTTAGCTATATATTGTTTAAGGTTGGATATATAGAATTTAGCCCCCATATAAGGAGGGTTAGCCACCATCACATCATATTTAAGAGCCAGGACACTAGCAGGACAGGCAAACATCTCCATCACTTGGCTGGCATAACTACGTGATAAATCGTCGCCTTGATTACATACACTGGCGAGCAGGTCGGAAAGTTTTCCAAGTTTTGCCTTTAGTTCTTCCGGTACGCAAATCAATGAGCCATAAGTTTTTCCATGCTCGAACAACTGAATCAATTGGCGCAGGTCAAGCACGTTAAGCCCGGAGCTATGCACGGTTTCTAACTGGCCACCGCCGAACAATTGACCTGAGTGGAACGTTTCTCCGCCCTCAATTTGGATAGCGGCATTGATGATAACCTGTGCTATTTCTTCATCCGGCAGACCTGCACTTTGTTGAATGGCCATGACATTGAGGTGCGGTGGATTGCCTTCGTCATCAAACAGACGACGATCATCCTCACGAGCCTTCATCAGCAAGGCAAAACCGGCGAGCTGGGCAGCGCGGTCGTCGATATCCAGACCGAATAAATTCTTTTGCAAGATCAACCGAGGTATATCGCGCAGGCGATACCCCCTCTCCTCATAAATGGCACGCAGCAAGCTATAGGCTTCGACCAAAATATGGCCGGAACCACAGGCTGGATCGAGGAGGGTCAGAGATTCGGGATTGAGAATGCCCCCATCCTCATCCATGCGTACTTTGATCAGTGCATCGAGCTGGGTCTGGACTTCCGGCGTTTGCTCGGCAGGCTCAATGTAATACGGCATTTTTTCTTTCAGACTGGAGCTAGGGTTGGCCATCAGCCAAAGACGGCCCAAGCTGTTCTGCACCATGTACTGAACAATCCAGTTGGGGGTGAAGAGCTGGGTGGCAGCGGGAATGTCCTCGCTCTTGACTACCTTGCCGATCACCTCGTCCTTCTTTTCACTGATATAGAACTGGTAGAGCCAGCCGATGACCTCTACCTCTTGCCAGTCAGACTCTTCGATATCATTTACCAAACGGGCAATGGGTGAATCAGTACGCAGAAGGTTGTCCGGGAGTAGCAGCTCGGTGCCATCGTCCAGCGTCTCAAAGAGGAATGGCATATTGCGGTGTAGCTCGTGACACTGGGCTAGGAGTATCTCGCGGTACAGCGCCTCATCCTGATTGCCTGCGGTTTTCAGGCGGATAACTTCGGCCTTGTCCAAGCCAGGTAAATCGAGATGCTGAACGTGATCGAGGATCTCAGGTTGCTGGCCTTGCGGGTGGCTAAGCACACGGTAACCGTGACTCAGGTAGCCCTTGAGCTCCATAAAACGGATCGCAACCAGGCGGTTAAACCAGGTGTAGGCCAACGCCTCGACAACAGCTCTAAATCCATGCTGCTGAACCCGCCGGGCCAGATCGGAACGCTGCTTAGCAATGCTGGCCGGAAAAGGCTGACCACCGATCAACAACACGTCGCCGGTTTGTTCCACACCGACCGGCAATGACGGATCAAGGCCCAAGCGGCGAGCACGCAGCTTTACGGCCTCAATAAAATCGAGACGAGCTTGGGGAGCGTATTTCTTCAAGGCAGAGCGGTTCATGCGTGTTCCTTGCTAGACGTCTTGGGCTGAATGGGCTTTAGAGCACGGCCATACATCATTAGGTATTTGTCAAAGTCGCCCTCTGCATACTGAAGCTTGCTATTGGCTTCGGTAAGAAAGCGTTTCAGTTGAGCAATATCGCTCCAATCGGAAGGTTTTATCTTCGGCTGCTGGACGCGGTGTAGATGATTCATCGCGCGAAAATTGTGCTGGTCAATGATGGGCACATCGCGCGGGAGAACCAAGTGAGTCAAGTAGGCTGAGGTGATGTAACGCAGCCGTCCCAGCTTCCTACTCCACCACTGGAAGGTGACCTTCGACGAAGGGGCTTCATTGAGGGCGCGCGCCCAGTTGAGATCCCCCCCCCAAAGCGCCGAGATTTCAGTTATCAAGGCGGCCTGCTTACTTGGGTAGCTGGCCTTACCCCAGTGCCCTCTTTTCCAGAGCAGAGCCGAAGCCATTTCGACGCCAGCTTTAAACGCCGAAAATGTTTGCTTGAAGCGTTGGTAGTCTTGCGCCGGATACTTGATATAGCAGTATTGGGCAAAATGCTTGCTATACGTTGCCTGAACTTCTCCAGAAATGGTCGGCCAGCCCGCTCTTACAAGTACGTCATCCATTTCCACGGCCATCGAGGACTGCGATGAGATCCCTGTCGGGAAGCGTTTTCAACAAGGCACAGTGATAATTGTCACGCTCATGATAGTCGCGGACGAAATCGTAAAACTGGTACTCCTGGCGCTTTTCAGGGGCGATGCGCCAGAACAGAAATGTACCGAATGGGTAACCCTGCATCAAACTGTCGAATAAGCGGCAAATTTGTTCGGGCCACCATACAAATTCGCGCTGTATCGCGGGCAGGATGTATTCCTGTGACGCAACCTTATCCAACAACTGTTTGATCGTACCGCCAGGCTTGTACATGGCTATTCCTTAGCGAATTTCTACACGCTGATTATCAGCAATTGCCTGCTCCAGCTCATTACGCAGCTTGGCGAGGAAGTTATCAATATCAGCCTGGGTTTCGATATAGCCAGAACCTGCAAGCTGCTGAGCATCAACAATCCGGCGCTTTTTGACCGGTACTTTCGGCGCAATCACAGCCGCTGGCGTATTGACCACCTGAGTAGTGGGCTCGTCCACCGGCATGCCTAGGCCGCCATTACCCGTTGTCACAGGTGTCGGCACAGGCACACTGGCGGCCGCTTTGGCTTTTGCAGCGGCTTGTTCGGCCAGCAGATGTAGATGATCGATGGCTGCATCTGCCTGC
>Ga0247809_1000388_pt1 | contig 20910 bp, 19 predicted proteins | sample UWRJL104311B1_FD_180951 | JGI IMG/M metagenome (GOLD analysis project Ga0247809, IMG submission 180951) | Plant litter microbial communities from Arlington Agricultural Research Station in Wisconsin, United States - UWRJ-L104-311B-1 | ecosystem: Environmental > Terrestrial > Plant litter >...
CGCCCACCCCCACGCCGACCGCGCGGTCGATCTCGGCCACGCTCTTGTTGTTGCCGTGCAGGCCGAGGCGGGCGGGGTCGGCGCCCGCCGCGAGGGCCACCGCGAGCTCTCCCCCGCTGCAGACGTCGATGTTGAGGCCGTCGGCGAGCATCCAGGCCGCGACCTGGGTCGACAGGAACGCCTTGCCCGCGTAGTACACCTTGACGGTCGACCCGACGCGTTCGAACTCGCGGGCGAACGAGGCGCGGATGCCGCGGGCACGCGACCGCACGTCGTCTTCGTCGACCACGTAGACGGGGGTGCCGAACCGGGCGGCGAGCTCGGTGGCGGAGACGCCGGCGATCGCGATCTCGCCGGAGCCGGTGCGCGTCGCGTTCTGCGACCAGACGGTCGGGGCGAGGGCGTTGGCATCGGACGGCTCGTCGAGCCACGACGGGGCGAGCGGATTAGGGCGCACGGGTAAACCTCACGGAATTTGATGTTGAGTGAGGCGAGCGAACCCGGCTTGGTCCCTGAAGCCGAGACAAGCCTACTGGACGGAACGGGGCGGATGACGCGGGCGTCAGGCCGCGGGCGCCTCGCAGTTGCCCTTGCTCGCGAGTGCCGCGAGCGCGAGGTCTTTGCCGGTGGCGGTGATCACGAGTTGCTTGTCGGCCACGGCGACCTGCGTGACCGTGAGTTTCGCCGGCAGGTACTGGCCGATGCACAACGCCTGCGAGGTGAGCAGGGGTGCCGCGAGCGGGGCGAGCGGTCCGGTGAGCACCGCGTCGACGGTGGAGGCGACTCCCCCGGTGGTCACGGTGGTCGGGGTGAAGAGCACCGCGTTGTTGGCGGTGGAAGGCGCGAGGCCGACGACCACGGCGTTGCCGGCGAGGTCGGCGCCGATCGACACGGTCTTGTCGGCGAGCACGACCGAGTTGATCGGGGCGGTGCTGAGGTACCCGCCGAGCAGCAGCATGTTGGCCTCGTCGAACGAGACGTCGGCCTGCACGCCCGAGACGGGTTTGCCGGTGTTGAGCGGCACGCCGGTGACGGTGAGGTCGAGCGTGCCCGTGGCGCCGCCGAAGACGTAGCCGGGGATGTGCACGTCGACCGAGTCGATCTTGCCGGTGACCGCCTGGAAGACCAGCAGGCCCTCGCCGAGCTCGACGTCCATCTGTGTGCCCTCGGGCAGTTCGAGCGCGGTCGAGAGACCGCCGCGCACGACGCCGGTGGCGATGTCACGCACGATCTTGTCGCCCTCGATGAGCGCGAAGGTGACGAGGGCGCCGACGATGCCGAGCACGACGATCCAGCCGATCCACCGGAACCGGGGAGGGATGCTCTTCGGTGCGTCTATCGATGTCCACTGGATGCCCGAATCGCTGCTCACCCCGTCAGCCTAACCCGGGGCCTCGGCGAGTCGAGGTTTATTTCGCCGTCGTCACTCGGGGCAGGTTCCCTTGGTCGTGAGGCCAGAACCGCCGAGCACGACGTCGCGGCTGCCGAACAGCAGCACGAGGTCGCCCCGCCGCACGAGCGCGCCCTCGAGTCCGATCTCCGCCGGCAGGTACTGGGCCACACAGAACGACTGCGACCCGAGGAACCTCGACGCGAGCGCACCGAGCGGCCCGGAGGTGAGGTCGGCGACGTCGACGACCTGGCCGTTCACGGTCACCGCCCGCGGGGTGAAGACGAGCTGGCCGTCTTTCGCCGACGGCTCGATCGCGGCCGACACCGGCACGCTGAGGAAGAGCGCCTTGACCGTCGCTGCGACGTCGATCGTGCCGTCGCCGAGGGTGATCGAGTCGAGGTCGACGCCGCTCAGGTAGTCGCCGAGCTTCGCGACGTTCTGCTCGTCGATCGTGGCCTTGGCCTGGAAGGTGCCGACGGGGCGGTGGGCGTCGAGCGGGATGCTGGTCGCCTCGAGTTCGACCGAGCCGGTGAGGTCGCCGAGGGGTACGTCGTCGATCGCGACATCCACCGAATCGACGGCGCCCGTCGCGGCCTGCGCGATCAGCAGGCCGGGGCCGAGGTCGATGTCCATCGGGTGATCGGCCTCGAGCCCGAAGGCCGTCGCGAGTTCGTCGTGGATGCGGCCGGTCGCGTAGGCGCGGGCGGCCGCCTCCCCCGCGACCAGGGCCACGACGACGAGCGCCACGACCACCACGAGGGCGATGATGCCGCCGCGGCGGCGACGCCTTCTCGGGGCGGTGTCGGCGGGGCGCATGGGCTACATGCGTTCCGGTGCGCTCACGCCGAGCATCGCGAGCGCGTTGCGCAGCACGACGCCGGTAGCGTCGTTGAGCCACAGGCGGGTGCGGTGCACGTCGGTGACCTCTTCGTCGCCCATCGGGGTGACGCGGCAGTTGTCGTACCAGCGGTGGTACGCGCCGGCGAGCTCCTCGGCATAGCGGGCGACACGGTGCGGCTCGCGCAGCTCGGCAGCCTGGCGCACGATGCGCGGGAACTCCGCGAGGATGCCGAGCAGGATGCTCTCGGTCTCGTGGGTGAGCAGGCTCGCGTCGAACACCTCGCGGGTGACGCCCGAGTCGGCCGCGTTGCGCGCCACCGAGTGGGTGCGCGCGTGGGCGTACTGAACGTAGAACACCGGGTTGTCGTTGGTGCGCTTCTGCAGCACCTCGGGGTCGAGGGTGAGCGGCGAGTCGGCCGGGTAGCGTCCGAGCGAGTAGCGCAACGCGTCGGTGCCGAGCCAGGCCTGCAGGTCGTCGAGCTCGATGATGTTGCCTGCGCGCTTGGACAGCTTCGCGCCGTTGATGCTCACGAGCTGGCCGATGAGCACCTCGATGTCGCGCTCCGGGTCGTCTCCGGCCGAGCCCGCGAGCGCCTTGAGGCGGTGCACGTAGCCGTGGTGGTCGGCGCCGAGCAGGTAGATCTTGTGGGCGAAACCGCGGTCGCCCTTGCTCAGGTAGTAGGCCGCGTCGGCCGCGAAGTAGGTGAAGATGCCGTTGCCGCGACGGATGACGCGGTCTTTGTCGTCACCGAAGTCGGTGGTGCGCACCCAGACCGCGTCGTCGGCGTCGTAGACGTGACCCTGCGCGCGCAGCCGGTCGATAGCCTGGTCGATTCCGCTTCGGCCCGTCGCCGGGTCGAGGGCGTGCAGTTCGCGCTCGCTGAACCACACGTCGAAGTGCACGTTGAAGCGCGCGAGCGATTCGCGGATCTCGCCGAGCTGCAGCTGGTAGCCGGTCTCGCGGGCGTTGGCGAGCGCCTCGTCGTCGGGCATCTCGAGCAGGGTCGGCACGAGCTCGAGCACGCGCACGGCGAGAGCCGCGATGTACTCCCCCGGGTAGCCGTTCTCGGGGGTCGGCAGTCCCTTCGCGGCGGCGAGGATCGACGCACCGAAGTTGTCCATCTGGTTGCCTGCGTCGTTGATGTAGAACTCGCTGACGAGGGTCGCGCCGCTGGCCTTGAGCACGCGGGCGAGAGAGTCGCCGAGCGCGGCCCAGCGGGTGTGCCCGATGTGGAGCGGTCCGGTGGGGTTCGCCGAGACGAACTCGAGGTTGATCGACTGGCCGGCGAGCGAATCGTTCTGGCCGTAGGAGGCGTCGGCGTCGACGATCGTCTTCGCGAGCGCTCCGGCGGCCGCGGCATCCAGCGTGATGTTGATGAATCCGGGGCCGGCGACATCGACGGATGCCACGCCGTCCACGTCCGCGAGCGCTGCGGCGATGTCGGCCGCGAGCTCCCGTGGGTTGGCGCCGAGCGCCTTGGCGATCTTCATCGCGATGTTCGACGCCCAGTCGCCGTGGTCGCGGTTGCGCGGACGTTCGAGCGCGACGTCGTCGACGGTGAGCGCCACGGTGCCGGGCTCTGCGCCGCGGGAGGCGACCACGCTGGTCACGATGGCGAGCAGGGAGGCGGAAAGGTCTGCGGGATTCACGATGGTCAAGCCTATCGTCGCCGGTCGTGGTGCGATCCTCGTGCGGGGTAGGTAAGAATGTTGCAATGTCTGCCTCAGCCTCGCGCGTTCTGTTCGCATTCGCCCTCGCCGGAATCGTGGTCGGCGGCGTAGCCGCGTGCGCACCGAGCCCGGCGGCAGCTCCGACGAAGTCGCCGACCCCCTCCGCGAGCGCCACGGCGACGCCGAAGCCGACCACCGCACCGACCGCGGCACCCGTCGGCACGAAGGTCGACATCGACTGCGACGCACTCATCACCCCGCAGGCGATGTACGACTTCAACCCGAACTTCAGCCTCAACGGCACCTACAAGCCCGCCGCCGGCACCGAGGCGGCCGACATCGTGGACATGAACGGCCTCGCCTGCGGCTGGGTCAACCAGACGAGCGGAGAGGTGATCGAGGTCGCGGTGGCGAACCTGCCGGCCGACAAGCTCACCGAGCTCAAGAACGGCTTCGTGACGTCGAGCAACTCGGTGCCCACCTACGGCGTCGAGGGCTACTTCAAGGTCGACGGCGCGACCGGCGAGGCCGAGGCCTTCGGCGGGCCGTACTGGATCTCCGCGTCGTCGACCGCCTTCTACGAGCCGGGCGACGCCCTGATGATCGTCGACCCCGCGCTCAAGGCGCTCGGCCAGTAGCGGTTCTGCGCTGCGGCCGTCTCAGCCGAGCTGCAGCAGTTGCTGCCCGTCGTCGAACGGCAGCGCGTCGGCCACGGCGAGAACCTCGAGCCGCTGCAGGGTCAGGTCGGCCCAGTGGTTGGTGAGGAAGGCGATGTCGGCGGCGTCGCGTCCGGTGGAGATGCGCAGCATGCTCTGCCGCGGCGCGAGCCTGGTCGCGTCGACGACCCACCACTGCCCGTCGACGTGCGCCTCGGCCACCGCGTGGAAGTCCATCGGGCTGAGCCCTGGCGCGTAGACCGCCGCCATGCGGGCGGGAACGTCGAGGGCGCGCAGTAGCGCGATCACGAGGTGCGCGTAGTCGCGGCAGACGCCGCGGCGGGCCATGAGGGTGCGGGACGCGCCATCCGTCACCAGGCTCGATCCGGGCACGTAGCTCAGCTTCTCCCACACCCAGAGCGTGACCGCCGTGAGCAGCGCGTGGCCGGAGAGGCCGGCGAACTCGCCGCGCGCCGTCGGCAGCAGGCTGTCGGACTCGCAGTAGCGGCTGGGTCGCAGGTAGGTGACGAGGTCGAGCTCGTCGACCGGCGCGGGGGCGGAGCGGCCGTCGACCGTGGCGGAGTAGTCGACCACCATGCGCCCGGCACCGCCGACGAGCCGGTGCAGCCGGGTGCCGTGGCGGTCGACGAGCTCGGTCGCGAGCTGCGGCTCGCCGTCGAGCGTGATCGCGAGGTTCTCGCTGGCGAAGCGCGCGTCGGCGCTGGCCGCGAGGCTGAACACCATGTCGGTGCGTCCGGAGATGTCGAGTTCGAGGTGGGCGGATACCGAACGCTGCATCCACCGATCCTGCCACGCGAATGTTGCGCCCGTATTTCGCGCGGTTGCCCGCGTCAGGCTACGGCCAGAGCAGGTTCTTGGCCCAGCCGGAGCCGTCGCGCGAGTAGCGCAGACGGATCTGGTCGCGCTCGCGCGCGGCCTGCCAGAACTCGACGGCGCGAGGGCGCACGAGGTAGGCCGTCCACTCGTCGGGCACGTAGTCGGGGCGGAAGTCGAGGATCGCCTTCGCCTCCTCAACGCGCTCGAGGAACTTCTCGGTGCTCGACAGCACTTCGCTCTCGGGGCCGGCGATCGCGGCGGCGCGCGCGGCGGGCTTGCGGGCGAGGAAGTCTTTCTCGCTGACCTCGCGCGGTCCCTTCTCGACGCTGCCGGTGACGCGCACCTGACGGCCGTGCTCGCGCCAGTAGAGGGTGAGGGCGGCGTTCGGGTTCGCGGCGAGCTCGCGGCCCTTGGGGCTCGAGTCGAGCGAGGCGAACCAGAGCCCGTCGTCGGTGATGTCCTTGAGGATCAGGTTGCGGGCCGAGGGCGCCCCGTCGGCGCCGGCGGTGGCCAGCGTCATGACGTGCGGCTGCGAGACCTGCGAGTCGATGGCGTAGCTCAACCACTCCTCGAGCAGGGGAATGGGGCTCTCGGGGGCGGCGTCGGTGTTGAAACCGGGAAGGTCTCCGGAGAAGACGGGCAGTGCTCGGAGGGTGTCGCGCCACGATGATTCGGTCATCGTCCAACCCTACATAAACGATGCAGACGGATGCTGCGCTCACCCCGCTGCCCGGAGGTGCGCCCAGACGCTGCTAACCTAGTCACGCACCTGGGCCCCCATAGCTCAGGGGATAGAGCACTGCCCTCCGGAGGCAGGGGCGGCAGTTCGAATCTGCCTGGGGGCACCACATAAAATAGCTGGTCAGAAGCTACTTCCTCCTCGCCCCACTCGTTGCCGATTCGGCGCGTGGCAACGTTTTGGCAACATCCGTACGAAGAATCTGCTCATCGAGGGCGGCCGAAACGGTGTCGAGGTCACTGTCGAAGAGGTCTGAGTACACGTCCAAGGTGACCGCGGCCGAGGCATGGCCCAACATTCTCTGGACCGCTTTGACGTTGGCGCCTGCGCTGATCGCCAAGCTCGCCGCGGTGTGGCGCATTTCGTGGGGCGTGAAGCCGTCCTCACCGATCATCTCCGCGGCCTCGTCGAACCAGCCGTGACGGAACACTCTCCCCCGCAGCCAGCCGCCACGGGCTGCCGCGAAAGCCGGCGAGTCGGCCTCCTTGCCTTCGACATGAGTCTTGAGTTCTGCGAGCAACGACGCCGGCACGGGAATGGATCTCGCTTCATAGTCTTTGGGCTGCGAGTCGAGCTGCACGCCGTCGACTTCGACGATCGTGTGCTGCACCTCGAGGCGCCCGCGTTTGAAGTCGATGTCCTTGACTCGAAGACCAGATGCTTCGCCCCACCGGAGCCCGCAGTAGGCCAGGATCTTCACGAGCAGCCCATAGCCGTTCAGCTCGCCGCGATACATGCCCTTGCCGAGCGAGTCGACCGCATCGGCGAGATCGCGCACCTGTTCGTGGTTCAGATAGCGTTTCGCGGGCTTGCCGACCTTCGGCAGATTGAGACCATGCGCCGGATTCGCCGGCAGCCGCCCATCCTTGACGGCCATCTGCAGGCTGCCTGACAGCACGTTGACGATCTTGCGCACACTGGATGCGCCCTGGCTCGCCGAGAGACCTCCAGCCCATTTCTGGATCGTCTGGTGGTCGAGAGCGCCCAGCGGGTACTGCCCTAGCTTGGGCTTGATGTGAATTTCGACGATGCCGCGGGCTCGTTCGCGCGAGGTCGGCTGCCAGTCCGACCTGCCCGCCATCCAGATGTCGAGCCACTCCCCTAGTAGCACCCGCGACTTCGATGGATCGACATACGCGCCGCGGCTCTTGTCGACTTCCATGTTGGCGAGGAACAGCTCGGCGTCACGCTTGGTTTTGAACCCGCGTTTTTGCGTCTGCGAGTGATCGGGCTTGCGGTAGATGACGCGGTACCGCTTGCCGCTGGACGTCACGTAAGCATTGATGCTTCCCATGGAAAAACGCTAGTCCCGTTGACCGACATTTCGCCATTCGATCACTCACGTCATTTGCTCAACCTGCGCCAGCATCCGCACTGTCACCCATTGCAGCAACTCCCCCATTCGCACTTCTAAGAACCAGCCACAAGAGTCCTGATCAGCCGCCACCCCTTTACTTCCCGACCCCCTACTCAGAGCTTGCGGAGAGTGGGGGGTCGGGAAGCGAGCTCGCTCGGGGGTGGCGGCTGATCAGGACTTAAAATTGAAAACCCTTCCCGCACTACTTCCCACCTTGGGAAGGGGTGCGGGAATACCCTGCGGCTCCAGCCACACGGTTCGGCACGAGTCACAACTGTTCCGATTCTCGAGGTAGTTGAGGCCTTCGAAATCGACGAGAAGTTCGCATCAACCCGGTGGTCGAGCGATGCTCACGCGAGCCATTCGGTTTGGTAGCGCGGCTTCAGTGTTCCGAGACGGCTCGAATCCTTATCGTTGCGAGGCTCAGAGTTGCGTTGCGATTGGGGTACCTCCGCGGGCATCTTCATCGGGCGGGGTATGCGGGCATGACTTCGAAACCGTAAGTCGACGGCATTGGGCGAGCGAACTATGGTCACTCAGCGACCGACTTGCGGGCACGCCCCGCGGGATGACTGAAGGGGCGAGTTGTTGCCACACTGTAAAAGCGTCCACGCTGGAGCGTCGCACCGTCGACGGCGGTATTAGACCCCTCGCAGTGGGGGAAGCGCGGTCAAATCTATATAGCTAGATTTGCCTCATGGAACCACTATCGCGTGTCACACCTGCCACTGTCGACGTTCTCGCCGTCTTGAGTGAGGCTGCGGGCGAGTGCTGGGGACTGCAGGTGATCAAGCAGAGCGGTCGTCCAGCGGGCAGTGTCTACCCGATCCTCGAGCGACTGGAGTCGATCGGCTGGTTGTCCTCGTATTGGGAGACCGACGATGCTCGATCCGGGCCTCGACGGCGCTATTACGAACTGACAGAAGGCGGCGCATCCGCAGCTTCGGAGACGATAGCTGCTTTCGCCAGGAAAAGTCGTGTCGCTGTGGCGCGGCCCGTTACTGCTTCGGCGGTGACTGCATGATCTCCGCTGGCGGGTTCGCTGTGCGAGCCGCGGTAACGCTTCTGCCTCAGGAAGCTCGTGAACGCTATCGCGAGCAGTGGCTCGGCGAGTTGCGTGACGCCCCCGAGGCGGGGATGCGAGCATCGGACGTTGCTCTCGGCTCGCTGGCGTTCGCCGCCACATACCGCCGGCCGCTGCCATCGCTCAGCCGTCTGACTCCGGAACGGGTTCTCGCCAGGTCCCGTTTGGCTGCTGGTCTGGCTCTGAGCACTGCCCTGGTCGCGTTGACCCGATATGCCGACCTGGTCAGCTCCGCAGGCTTTCAAGGTAGCCCGACTGGGGACCTCGCCCTGTTCGTCGGATCGACGTTGGCCGTGGGATCTCTGTGGCTGACCGCCTACGTGATCCTCGCACCCATCATCAGCATCGCGTTGGTCACGATGACACGAGGCACGCCCGCACGAGTCCGGATCGCTGTGTGGCTGCTTGTATTCGCCAGTTTCTCCCCGGCTGCGCAAGCCGCGATCGATTTCGACGCCGGCAACGTCAACATTTTCTACAGCGAAGGCGGGCTCGCCTATCTGGCCGCGATCGCGATGGCTATCCCAGCGGTAATCCTGCTGCGAAGAGAGTTTCGATCGTCAACGGCGCCGGTCGCAACAGACGCCACTTCACACATCCGAGTACTGTCGGTGCTCAGCGGGTTGGCGGTGCTGCTGGTCGCAACGGTGTGTGTCAATGATGCGGCGACTATCTGGGCCGCTCGCACCCCACTGGCTGTGAGCTCCGACTCCGACACAGCCGCGTACATGTTCATGGCCGCCACCGAAGCGCGAGCCGCGAACATGGTCTTCTTCACCTTCGTTGTCTGGTGCCTGCTCTGTGCAGCAGTCGGCGCTGCGGTGATCATCTGGGGGCTCCGGTCAAAGACGAGACGTCGGACGACCCTGCGGCTCGCCGCGGCGGTCACTTTCGTTGTTGTCACCTACGCGGCAGTCGTCGATTTCCTTCACCTCATGTCAGCAAGTCGTGAGCCGGCACTTCTGACGGAAACCTTGATGCTCCTGAGCCGCTTCACCATTATCGCGATAGCGATAATCGCGGGCGGGGGCATGAACCTCTGGCGTCGGAGCTCGGCGCGAGTAGCCGAACCCATCGTCGCCAGCACATGAGAAGAACCGACACTCTCCGGCCACGAAAGACACCTCGCGTCGACAAGGAGCAAGTCGCGAATGGCCGATGATACGGTCCGTTTGGGGATCGTCTATCGGGCGCCAAGAGTAGTTGACTTGCTTTCGCGCTAGCAACGACAAGCTTGGACGTGGCCGGCGCGTAGCTCGTTCTGGCAACGCGAAGGCGCGGCCGAGAAACCTGCCGTGGCAACAGAATGGCAACACTTCGCGGAAAACGAGTCGTTGCGAGACGATCCACGATGATCGAAAAACATTGAAATCACGCGGAAGTTGCCGCCTATTGGCACCATTCCACTGGCAGCTTTCGCCCTCCGGAGGCAGGGGCGGCAGTTCGAATCTGCCTGGGGCACCACCCACGTGACGCCGCTTGAGCCTGTCACGCGGGTTAATCCGGTCACGCCGGTTGGGCTTGTCGACACCGGAGGTCCCTGAGCTCGTCGAAGGGCCCTCCGCCGCGACCACGTTCCACCGCACATGTCTATAAAACTGGCTAGGCGACAGAGCAACCTGTATGACAGCATCGGCAGATGACCGTCAGGAGTCTGTTTCTTTTCATCGGAACGACCTTGGTTGTCACCGGAGCGGGTTGGATTCTGGTCCGAGACGACGTCCCATTCGGCGGGACCTTAGCGGGACTCGGTATCGTCCTTTTCGTTTGCTACACGGTTGCTGCGGTTCGAGCGAGCAAGAAGAAAGCACGCTGAACTGATCGATGTTGGGGCGCGAAGAGTTCAGGCTCATGTCGGGATCTTTTATTCGTTCGATCCGGCGACGGAAGAAACGTCGGTGCGCCAATAGGCTGCGGATGGATTAGCGTCACTCCGACTACATTCGATCGGTTGACACGAAACGGGCCGTGGCGGGGAGGCGCTGGAGCCGTCCGGAACCCCCGCAGCCTGACGACGGGCCCTGACGAGACCAGCCACGATCGCGATCACAACCAGAGCGACATCCATCGTCCCGTACACAACTGCGGTGGGTTCGAGACCGAAGTGCTCTACTGCGAGGCCCGCCACCAGCGCCGGGACGCTGAAAGCGATATAGCTGACGATGTACATCGTCGCGAAAACTTGTCCACGCTCGGCATCCGGAGCTGCCTCACCCAGCGCGCCGACGGCGAGGCGGAAGGTCGCACCGAAACCGAGACCCGCGATCACCGAACCGACGATATACAACGGCGTACCGGCCATGACGAGTGCCGCGATCGTGATCAGCACGCCGAGAACCAGTGTTCCGTAGCCGAACAGCGTGCCTAGGCGCGGGGGCAGAAATGCCGAGATAGCTGTGCCGACCGTACCGGCGATGAAGAAGACCCCGAGCACGAGGCCAATGGTGAAGTGACTCTGCACGCCGAGTACGGTGCCGAGGATCGACGACCCGAGTGACAGGTAAAGGCCGCCTAGGGCCCAGGTCGCGGCGATCGACGGGACAAGGGCCAAGAAGATACTTCTTGCGGCGGGAGGAAGCCCGATGCTCGGCAGGAGCGACGGCCAGATCGAGCGGGCTGTGGAGGTGTTTGGCCGGACGTGTTCTGGAACCAGCCAGATGAGTGCGGCGATGACGAGATAGCTGACAGCCAGGACCCAGAACACCAGCTGCCGAGGGAAGGGCGCGAATTCGACCAGCGCGCCGGCGAGCACGGCTCCGAATGCGATTCCCAATGACGGGACCGCGCTGCTGACAAGCGAACCGGAGCGGGCGCTCGGCGCTTTGTCGATGATCATCGCCGTGAAGGTGCCGGTGGCGGCACCGACCGCGAAACCCTGCACGAGTCGCGCCGCTACCAGAGCCCCCGTGCTGTCGGCCGTTGCGAAGAGAACCATGCCGAGGGTCAGCAGAACGAGAGAGGCCGACGCCACGGGGCGGCGCCCGATCCGGTCGCTCAGCGAACCGACCGTGAGCAGAGCGACGAGCAACGCGACGACGTAGGCCGCGAAGATGACCGTCAATATGAACGACGAGAACCCCCAGAGCCGCTGGTAGACCGGGTAGAGCGGAGACGGAGCGGATGCGGCGGTCAGCGTCGCCGCACCGGCGAGGCCAGCGAGCGCAAATGAAATGGGGCGCGAGAGCACGATACCTCCGTCGTAAAGCAATTATCTTTGCTTTAGAAACATAGGTGTCGGTGTTGGTTAAAGCAAATTTTGTTGCGATAATCTGATCATGACATCTGTTGCAGCGTCGACTCGGCCCGGCGGCCGGAGTGCGAGAGTTCTGAACGCGATCTACACCGCCGTCGGCGAGCTCGTCGGTGAAGGAACAGAGAGGATCACCTTTTCGCTCATCGCCGAGCGCGCAGGAGTCAACCCGACCACGCTGTATCGCCGATGGGACGACGTCGACGCTCTGCTCGAAGAGGTCGCCGTCGCGGCGCTGACGCGAGAGGGTGACACGATTCCCGACACAGGCGTCCTCGAGACGGATCTCACGGAGTGGGCACTCATCATCACCAAGGACATCGCGCGGCCACACCGCACACGGTATCTGCGAGCGATGGTGGCAGCGCGCGATGAGATCGTCTCGAGCTGCTCTGTGATGGAGCGGCGGCGCGAGCAGGCGGCGGAGCTGGTGCGTCGGGCATCAGGGCGAGGACAAGAAGCGCCGACCGTCGGGCAAATCCTTGACCACATCGTCGCACCGCTCTATCACCACGTCGTCTTCGCCCTTCCTGTCGACGAGGATTATGCGCGGCTACTCGTTCGCGACGTGCTCTTGATGGTGCGCTGAGTCCGAGTCGACCCCGAGGCTCAATCGAAGAGGCCCGCGATCCAAGTCGCAGTGTGATCCGCTGGCTGGAGTTAAGCCACTCTCTACCGTCAGGCGTGGGACCGCATTCGCTCCATTCCTATGCGGACTCCGCCTCCAAACCGTTGACTGCAACGCGGAAATCGCATTCGGAGGTCTGGGCGCGTCTAGCTGGGCCAGAGATGCGGTATCTTCGTCGCAGAGGGAAAAATACCGTCAGGCTCCGGCCGACGGAAACGCACAAGCGTCTCGTGGGAGTCGCCACTTCTTTATCGAAGGAGTGCGCCCATGTACGAACCCACGATCCCTCCAGCCACAGCGGCGCCACCACAGCGTCTTCGCGATGCGTGGATTCCGCTGGCCGGCCTCTCGGCGGTGTTCCTGTTCGAGATGCTCGACAACTCCGTCTTGAACGTGGCGCTTCCGACCATCGCGCGCGAGCTGACGGCATCCACCGCGTCGCTGCAGTGGGTCTCCGGCGCGTACTCGGTCGCGTTCGGAGGCCTGATGCTGCTGTTCGGCGCGGTCGCAGACCGTATCGGCCGGCGCCGGGTGATGCTCGTCGGCCTGACGTTGCTCGCGGTCGTGAGCATCCTGACCGTGTTCGTCACCTCGGTAGAGCAGCTGATCACCGTACGGGCGCTGATGGGGGTCGCCGCGGCGATGACGACGCCGGGATCGATGGCGTTGGCGTTCCGCGTGTTCGACGACGACGATCTGCGCGTGCGGGCCCTGACGGTCATCTCGACCGCCGGGCTGGTAGGCCTCGCCGCCGGGCCTACTATCGGCGGGTTCGTGCTCGCGGCGGCGCCGTGGCAGGCGCTCATCGTCGCCAACGCGCCCATCGCGGTGATTGCCTTCCTCGGGATCCGAGCCGGGCTCGCCGCCGATCGTCGAACCGATCTCCACCGCGACCCTGTTGACGTGATCGGTGCCGTCCTGGGCACGGCGACCGTCGTCGGCGTCCTCCTTTCACCGACCCTGTTCGTCGCCGGCACCGACGTCGCTCTGGCCTGGGGTGCAGCGGCAGCCACCGTCGCCGCAGTGGTCGGCTTCGTAGCCCGAGAACGCACCGCGCGCCACCCGCTGCTGGAGCTTCGTCTCGTCGTACAGCCGCTGGTCGCCAGCGGCCTGGCCTATAAGGCCGCGGCCGGGCTTGCGATGGCCGGGCTTTCGTACATGGTGACGTTGCAACTGCAGTTCGCCTGGGGGTGGCCGCCGGCTCTCGCCGCTGTGGGCACGCTGCCGCAGGTCGTGGTGCTTCTCGCCAGTGGCCGCTTCGTCGGCCCATTCGTGAAACGTGTGGGCCTCGACCGGGCGGCCTGGATGAGCGCTGCCGCCGTGGTCGCCGGACTCGCAGTGTTCGCGCTTCTCGGCCAATTCGGCTACCCCTGGGTGCTGGTCGCACTCGTGCTCGTCGCCGCCGGGATGAGGGTGGTCGGCGTCGTCGCCGGAAACAACGTGCTTCGCGGTCTCCCCCAGAACCGCACCTCCATCGGTGCCGCCCTGGTCGACACCGCCAGCGAGATCGCGACCGCTGTCGGGATTGCCGCGACCGGCACGATCCTCGCCGCTCTCGTCGGCAGCAGCATCGCGACGATGACCTTCACCTCGGATCAGCTCGCGTCATTCCAGCAGGCGATCCTCATCGCGGGCCTGACCATCGCCGCCCTCGCCGCCGCCCTCGTCGGTATCGGCATCCATCGTTCACGCCATACCCCCACCCAAACCACCACCCAGGAGCCTTCCCATGTCTGACCTCATGCCCCGCCCTCCGTTCGATCTTGAACTCTCCACATTCCTCGCGGCATTAGCGGCACGCGGGCCGTTCACCCTGACCACCGAGATGCTGCCCCGGATGCGCGGCATCGACATCACCGAAAAAGCGCTCGACGAGCGGCTGCGGTCCCGCGGGTACGAGCGGCGAACATTCACGGTGCCCGGCCACCTCGGGGATCCGATCACCCTCGCGGTCATCCAGCGGATCGGCCGCATAGGAGCCACGAGCGCGGTGTACACCATCCACGGTGGCGGAATGATGTTCGGCCACTACCTCGGCAACCTCGACTCCTACGACGACTGGCTGCTGAACGACCACGACGTCGTACTCATCAGCATCGACTACCGCCTCGCCCCCGAATACCCCGACCCGTACCCGATCGAGGACTGCTACGCCGGACTCGTCTGGGTGCGTGATCACGCGGAGCAACTCGACATCGATCCGAACCGCCTCGTGATCGCCGGGCAGAGCGCCGGCGCCGGACTCGCCGCTGGCACTGCCCTGCTCGCCCGCGACCGGAAAGGACCGCCCATCTTCGCGCAGATCTTGATGTCACCCATGCTCGACGATCGCGACTCCACCGTGTCTACGAGGCAGATCGACGGTGTCGGGGTGGCGGATAGGCAGATGACACGCTTCGGCTGGGACGCCTACCTCGGCGCCCGCCGAGCCGGCGGGGACGTGTCTGTCTATGCAGCACCGGCGCGAGCGACCGACCTGTCCGGCCTCCCGCGCACCTACATCGATTGCGGAAGCGCGGAGGTGTTCCGCGACGAGACGGTCGCATACGCCGGCGCGCTGTGGGCTGCCGGTGGCGACGCGGAACTGCACGTGTGGCCGGGCGCATTCCATGGCTTCACGAGCATGATGCCGACCGCCGCGCTTTCCGTGAGCGCCACCGCGGCTCTGGCTGACTGGACCCGGCGACTCTTCGGTTCAGGTATCCGCTGAGGGATGGACGTACGAACGTCCCCAACGGCTTGCCGCTGAAAGCGTCGCGTCGTAGGGCTCGGCGCTTCGGTTGCGGCCGTGGAGTTGGCTGACCCAACGACCTGAAGGTGGCGCTGCGGAAAGGGTTGCGCACGACATCAGTATGCACGCATTTGTCGGGTAAACGTCATGTTCTCGGTCTCGGGGCTGATAGTGTCCCGCTATGGTCATCGCCGGCACGGACGAAACTGCCCTCGAGACGGCACCGGCACCACGTGCACTCAGCCCGTGGGCGTGGTTCGTCATCGGAGCCGGAGCGGCGGCCATCGGCTTCCTCCCGTGGATCCTCACCGGCATGCGCTTGCCGCTGCAGAACCTGTGGGACCTGCCGACACTGCCAGAAGACATGCCGATCGTCCTGCTGCCCTTCAGCCAGTACTCGATCACACTCGTCGCCGGGATACTGGTCGTGGGGTCGGCTCTCGCGGGCATCGTCGCCCGCGCCGCACACCAGCGCCGAGACCACCGCGGGTTACTCGCGCTCGTCGCCGGCGCCTTCGGAGTTCAGGTGGTCGCGATCGCCTACACCGCGACCGTCGTCGGCTCGGGCCTGCGCCCCAGCTTCGAATCCATGATCTACTTCGCCGCGGTAGTCGCAGTCGCGATCGTGTCGTTCGCGACCGGCGCCGTCGTGCTACTTCTCGTGGCACGGGCTCCGCGGGCGGGGGCGCTCATCGGCTTGGCTATCGCCGCGGTCGTCGTCGTGTGGTGGCTCGACGCGCTGGTCGTACCCGAGGTCTGGCAGGTCTCGGAAACGCAGACCGCGATTCTCGGCGCACTCCAGTGGGTGCCCGCGCTGCTGTGCGGTATCGCCATCGCATGGTGCGGCGTCACGACCTCGGGCCGCGTCGTGGCGGCCGGAGCGACGATCGCCATCCTGACCGTCGGGCCCGCGTTCGCGACAGCCATAAGCTCGGCGGCCGGCTCGCGGGTACTGGCACGGGACCTCGCCGGAATGGCCGATCACGCGCTGCGGGTGTTCCAGCAGGCGTTGATCAGCCCGGAGCTCACTCTGCGCCCCGTCGTGGCAGCGTTCTTCGTAGCGATCATCGGACTGGCGGCGAGCGAGGTTCTGTGGCGTCGCCGAACCGCGGCCGCCCGAACGCCGATTGCCCCTCGCCGCGGCTGACGCCTAGGCACAGGCGGTGACACGCGGGCCAAGCCTGCTCTAGCTTGGCCTCAGTGATAACTCTCTTCTCTCTGTGACCCAGAGACCACGCGGCGACATCCGTCCGCCCCTCCGACGAGGGGCCGTGATTTCGTGTGCCCGGGTAGGGAACTCCGTGCGGAGTTCCCCCGCACCCCGGCCACCCGTCGAAATCACTCCAGAGAGACCCCTCACCGATGACGTCCACCGACGCTTCCACCGCCCCGTTTGACGACCGCTCCGCCCTGCGCGCGAACTGCGCCGACTGCTTCGCCCTGTGCTGCACAGCCTTCGGCTTCCAGCGATCGGCCGATTTCCCGATCGACAAGCCGGCCGGCACGCCGTGCTCGAACCTCGCCAACGACTTCTCTTGCTCCATCCACGATTCGCTGCGACCACGGGGCTTTCGCGGATGCACAGTATTCGACTGTTTCGGCGCGGGCCAGTGCGTTTCCCGCGACCTGTTCGGCGGCCGGAGCTGGAGAGAGCGCCCCGAGACGAGCGCCGAGATGTTCGGCGCATTCGCCGTGGTCAGGCAGCTGCACGAAATGCTCTGGTACCTCGTCGAGGGCGCCGAACGCGCCACGGCGCCGGAGCTCGCGGACGAGGTGGCCCGGCACCGACGCGACATCCTGAACCTCCTCGACGGCGGCATTGCCGGGATTCTCGCGACCGATGTCGCACACACCCGCGACGACGTGCGGCGCACGCTCGTCGAGGTGAGCGAGGAGGCGCGCGGCGGGTTCGTGGCGGATCCGGACGACCCGCACGACGACCTACGTCCGGCGGCGGACCTCGTCGGCCGCGACCTGCGGTCGACACGCCTTTGCGGCGCCGACCTGCGCGGCGCCTACCTCATCGCCGCCGACCTGCGGCGGTGCGACTTGGCGGGCGTTGACCTGCTCGGCACGGACCTGCGGGATGCACGCCTCGAGGGCGCAGACCTGTCGGACGCCGTGTTCCTCACGCAGCCGCAGGTGGATGCGGCGAGGGGCGACGAGACTACGAGGCTGCCCGACGCGATCCGTCGACCACGGCACTGGGTCAGCTAGCGGCGAGACCGACCGCGGCCAACACTACGTCGTCGATGACCGAGACGAAGAACGCGCGGCCCGCCGCCCCGCCGTCGGCGTCCAGCCGATGCGAGCTCATCGCCGGGATGACCTCGGCGAGCACCGGGACGGCGGGCGCGAACCGGGCCTCGACCTCTCCCCTGTCGACCGCCCGGTCGAGCAGGCGACGGTAGACGCCGACGTAGGGCTCGGTAACGTCGGTACGGATGGCGTCGGCGAGGCGGGCCGAGCTGCGGGTGGCGGAGGCGAGGCCGGCGAAGATCGCCTGTCGACGCTCGGTGCCGCCGAGCCACGCCGAGTCGATCACCGCGAGCAGGTCTCCGCGCAGCGACCCGGTGTCGGGCAGCGCCTCCGCCTCGGGCGGTCGCCCGGCCGAGCGGACGGCGGCGAGCACGAGGTCTTCCTTCGCCGCCCACCGACGGTAGAGCGTCGTCTTGGCCTTGCCCGTGCGCGCCGCGACCTCGTCGAGCGTCAGGCGCTCGTAGTCGCGCTCGGCGAGCAGGTCGAGCGTGCTCGCCAGGATGTCGGCGTCCCGAGAGTTGTCGTATGGGCGGCCGGTGCGGCGCCCGGCGGTCGGCGCCTCGGGAGTCGTCATGAGAACAGGATACGCGGGATGCTGCGACTTACGCTACTTTGCAGTAGCGTAATTCGACGAGAGCCGTTACGAGCGGCAGGGAAGAGGACATCATGGACATCGACGGATCGGTCATCCTGATCACGGGCGCGTCATCCGGCATCGGAGCCGCCACCGCACGCGCCGCATCACGGGCGGGCGCCAAGCTGGTTCTCGCGGCCAGGCGCGCGGACCGCATCGGGGCGCTCGCGGACGAGCTTGGCGACGCGGTCGCCGTGCGCTGCGACGTGACCGACGCCGCGCAGGTCGACGCGCTCGTGGCATCCGCCCTGCACGCGTTCGGGCGCATCGACGTCGTCGTGAACAACGCCGGCCAGGGCTTGCAGGCGGGGATCGAGCAGCTGTCACTCGACGACTTCCGCGCCGTGCTCGAGCTGAACCTCGTGGCGCCGCTCGCGGTGATGCAGGCCGTGCTGCCGACGATGCGCGCGCAGGGCTCCGGTGCGATCGTCAACGTGAGCTCGGGCACGACGTTCGGCGACGTTCCGGGAACCGGCGGCTACGTGGCATCCAAGATCGCTCTCGAACGCCTCTCGGCGATCGCCCGCAACGAGCTCGAGGGCACCGGCGTCGTCGTGTCGACCATGATCCCGTTCGCGACCGACACCGAGTTTCTCTCCTCGATCAAGGCGGGCCGCAGCGAAGCCGAGGAGATGACCGCGGGCGCCGTCTTCGACACCCCGGAACAGGTCGCCGACGCGATCCTCGAACTGATCGTGAGCGGCGACGCCCGCATGGACCTGGTGCCGGCGGCGTATGGCGGGTCACGCTAGCGGAGCCTCACTACCGCGCCAGCGCCCACGATGCAATCACGCGCCTCCCAGCCTCATCCGGCGTAGCGTGAATGGCACATCGATAAGAAAGCAGGTGCACTCCATGAGCGCTTCAGACAAGATCGAGAACGCTGCCGAGAAGCTGGGCGGCAAGGCCAAGGAAGCCGTCGGCAACGCGACCAACGACCACGAGACCGCCGCGGAAGGTCGCAACGACCAGGACAAAGCCAGCGTCAAGCAGGCCGGCGAGAACATCAAGGATGTCTTCAAGAACTGACGACGTTCAGCACTGACGACAGGGCCCCGGCGGGTATCGCCGGGGCCCTTCGTCGTTCACCGCGATTTCTCGTGCCGGTGTCTAGATTCGGCGGTCGCGGCGGGCGTAATCTCTCAGCCACCTTCCCGCCCCACCTATCTCGAAAGGCAAGAACATGGCGCAACCGACGATCGTTCTCGTGCACGGAGCCTGGGCCGACGGCTCGAGCTGGAACGCGGTGACCAGCGAACTGCAGAGCCGCGGCTTCACCGTCTTGGTGCCACCGAACCTGTTGCACGGCGTCGAGAACGACGCGGCAAACGTCGCCTCCTTCATCGCCCAGCGCACGACCGGCCCCGTCGTGCTCGCCGGCCACTCCTACGGCGGCTTCGTGATCACGAACGCCCAGCTCAGCGACGACGTCAAGGCGCTCGTCTACGTCGACGCGTTCATCCCCGACGAGGGCGAGTTCGTGTTCCAGATCCTCGGCGGTTCCGGCTCGGCGCTCGACGTGCCCGACCCGTCGACAGTGCTCGACGTCATCGGCTACCCGGGAGCGCCCGAGGGCGACGCCGAGGCCTATCTCAAGCCCGAGACCGTGCACACCGCGTTCGCGCAAGACCTGCCCGAGGAAGACCGCCTGCTCATCGCCGCGACGCAGCGCCCGATCTCGCTGAGCGCCAACACCGCACCCTCGGGACCGCCGTCGTGGAAGGCGCGGCCGTCGTGGGCGGTCGTCGGAACCGAAGACCGCGTCATCCCGCCCGCCGTCCAGCGTTCGATGGCCGAGCGCGCCGGTTCGACCATCAGCGAGGTCGCGGCATCGCACGTCTCGATGGTGTCGCATCCGGATGTCGCGATCGCGGCGATCCTGGCGGCCGTGGAGTCCGTCGGCGAGTAGCCGGGCGAGGGGGGCGGGTTGCCGGCCCGCTCCCCCGCCGCTCTTCCCCCGGGCCGTGCGCACTGAATAGAATTCCCCTCATGTACGCACTGTTCTCGATCGTCATCCTCGCGCTCGTCATCGCGGCGCTCGTCGACATCATCACGCGCGACGAGGGGCAGGTGCGCCACCTCCCGAAGATGGTGTGGATCATCCTGGTGGTGCTGCTGCCACTGATCGGCAGCATCGTGTGGTTCGCCGTGGGCCACGACTACTCGCGGCCGATCGACCTCGGCAGCTTCGGCGACCCGCGCCGGCACGAGACCCTCGGGTTCGGCTCACCGCGGTCGACCGAGCAGGAACTCGCCGACCTCGACCGCGAGATCGCCTTCCACGAGAAGCAGGCCGAGATCCAGCGGCTCGAAGCGAAGCTCGACCGGCGTCGGTCCGCGGGCGACTGACCGGTCGGGCGCCAGACCCCGTCGCATCGACCGTCACAGATCGTGCGGGTGTCCTGTCTTAGTTGGTGGCCGCGCGGATCCGCGTCGGCCCTCCCGACGGAAGGAACACCATGAAGATCGTCGTCATCGGCGGAACCGGGCTCATCGGCTCGAAGGTCATCGCCAAACTCACCGCACACGGCCACGATGCGGTCGCCGCCTCACCGAACACCGGCGTCAACACCATCACGGGCGAGGGCCTCGACGCGGCGCTCGTCGGCGCGGACGTCGTCGTCGACGTCTCCAACTCGCCCTCCTTCGCGGATGCCGACGTCATGGAGTTCTTCACCACCTCGACGACGAACCTCCTCGCCGCCGAGAAGGCCGCGGGCGTCGGGCACCACCTCGCCGTCTCCGTGGTCGGCACCTCGCGCGTTCCCGAGAGCGGCTACCTGCGCGCCAAGGTCGCGCAAGAGAAGCTCATCACCGCATCGGGCGTCGCC
>Ga0247809_1000389_pt1 | contig 20908 bp, 21 predicted proteins | sample UWRJL104311B1_FD_180951 | JGI IMG/M metagenome (GOLD analysis project Ga0247809, IMG submission 180951) | Plant litter microbial communities from Arlington Agricultural Research Station in Wisconsin, United States - UWRJ-L104-311B-1 | ecosystem: Environmental > Terrestrial > Plant litter >...
GGCGTCGTCGAGGGCGACCTCGACACGCCAATCGTCGACCTCATCGCCGGCGCAGACCGCGCGATGTACCTCGCAAAGGGCGACCGACGCCAACCTGCCATCTACATAAAGGCAGCCTGAGCCGCCGGACTGCGACGCCACGCGCGGCGTCGCTGCCCCGCACACTCAAGCGGCAGGCGGATCCTTCTTCGCGGTCGGCTTGCCGAACCCGACGAACAACCGCTCCAACCCCACCGTAACCGAGTCCAGCACCTTCGCGAACTCCGGCGGCAGCGCGTTCGTCTCGCTCCGTGGCGGCTCCCGCGTCTCCCCGGCAAACGGACCATTGCCCTGCGGCTTGGTGGACTCCGTCGCCACGTCCGGCTCGACCTTCGACGCTGCAGGCTCAGCCTGTGCCGAGGACGAGGCAGGGGAAGGCGGGGCAGGGGGCGTTGGAGGCGTAGGCCGGCCGCTCGACTTCGCATCATGCTTCGAGATCGCCGTCGCCGCGGCCATCAGCCCCGCCGCGATCATCTGCCGCCCGACCGGCGTCCCCATCTGCCGCGCGATGGTAGCAGCGATCCCCGCGAACGGCGCGCCGCCTTCATGCTTGCGCCCCTCGTGCTTCCGGCCCTCATGCTTATGCCCGTCATGCGCATGACCTTCATGGCCCTCATGGCCCTCATGGCCCTCATGCCCAGCACCCGAGTGCCCCTGAGCCGCCGCCATCTCGGCCTCGCGCTCGCGCCGCTTTCGCTCGTCCTTCTTCTTGCCCATGTCGTCCTCTGTGCCATTCCGCGTCTGTGTGTACGAACAAGATAATACACCGATACCGGAGTGCAACCCCGGCGCCTTCGCCCCGTCCAGCCGCGACGGTCGATCAGTTGCCGGACCACGCGCCCGGCAATCGCCACGTCACCTTTTGCGTCGCGTGGCTGACCATCGGCTTGCCGTCGAAGCCAAGCGCGGGCGTGTAGCGCGCATGCCGCATGATCGCGCTACAGGCCGCCTTGTCGAGTTCGACCTCGCCGCTCGTCACCACGGGCCGGCAATCCGCAACCCGTCCGTCTAGGCCGATCGTCCACAGGACCGTCGACGTCCCCTGCGCACCCTTGCCGACGATCGTCATCGGGTAATCGTCGGGCCCGATCCAGTATTCGGGCCGCGTCGTCGCCTTGGCAGGCTGGGCGATCCGCGCACGCTCGGTCGGGTCGATCCCCCACTGCTTGGCCGTCGAATCATTGCATTTGGCCAGGGCCTCGAACGCCGCCTTCGCATTTGGCATCGCGAACGCCCAGCCCGACATCTTGTCCGGGGCGATGCGCAGGACGGCATCGGCGGGCAGCGTTTCGAACAGCGTGGCATCGACCTGCATGCGCGTCATCCGCTTCCCCGAAGCCTGGGTCGGATAACTCTCGTACCGGCTGTCATCCGATCCCCCGCCGACGATGCCGATCTTCGCCTGCCCCAGCCGCATCGTTAGGCTACGATCGTTCGTGTAGACCATCAGCTCGAGCGTGGACGCCAGCGGCAGCCGACGCAGCGCGAGAATCGTCTCCGCCTTGCCGGTGCCATAGGTGCGGCCGAGCATGCAGGCGCTCGCGCCATAATCGACGTTCCACTTGCTCGCCGGCGTCAACGGCACGGCCGCGGTCGGCTCGGCCAACACCGCAGCGGCGGCCAGCGCCAGCATCAACGGCATCCGGAAATACTCTTCATCGCATCATCCCCTTGCATCCCGTCACGTTCGCCGGTTCTCCAAAATACGCCGCCCGGTTGCAAGCCGTGTCGACGCCTTGATCGCCCGTCGCGCAATCGGTCCCGCAATCGATCGCCACGGATGAACTGGCACCCGGCCTCATGCATTCCTATCTCTCCCACTAGTCTCCCGATCAGAACAGAAGTAGAACCAGCCTCATGCTGACCAAGATTTCCGTACGCGGCGCGCGCGAGCACAACCTCAAGGACGTCGACATCGACATCCCCCGCGACACGCTCACGGTGATCACCGGCCTCTCGGGCTCGGGCAAGTCGAGCCTCGCGTTCGATACGATCTACGCCGAGGGCCAGCGTCGCTACGTCGAGAGCCTCAGCGCCTATGCCCGCCAGTTCCTCGAACTGATGCAGAAGCCCGATGTCGACCACATCGAGGGCCTCTCGCCCGCGATTTCGATCGAGCAGAAGACCACGTCGCGCAACCCGCGCTCGACCGTCGCCACCGTCACCGAGATCTACGATTACATGCGCCTGCTCTGGGCGCGCGTCGGCATCCCGTACTCGCCCGCCACCGGCGAACCCATCGCCGCGCAGACCGTGTCGCAGATGGTCGACCGCGTCATGGCGCTCCCCGAGGGCACGCGCCTGTACCTGCTCGCCCCCGTCGTCCGCGGCCGCAAGGGTGAGTACCGCAAGGAACTCGCCGAGTGGCAGAAGGCCGGCTTCGCGCGCGTCCGCATCGACGGCACGATCCACGACATCGACGAAGCCCCCGCACTCGACAAGAAGTACAAGCACGACATCGAAGTCGTCGTCGACCGCCTCGTTGTTGGCGGCGAAATCGCCACGCGCCTCGCGGAATCGTTCGAAACCGCGCTGAAACTCGCCGACGGCCTTGCCTATGTCGACCCCGCCGACCCGGTCGAGCCGCACACACCCAAGTCCGAGATCCTCGGCAACAACGCCCCCGACGGCCGCATCGTGTTCAGCGAGAAGTTCGCCTGCCCGGTCAGCGGCTTCACCATCTCCGAGATCGAGCCACGCCTGTTCTCGTTCAACGCTCCCCAAGGCGCGTGCCCTGCCTGCGACGGCCTCGGCGAGAAGCTGCTGTTCGACGAAGACCTCGTCGTCCCCAACCACATGCTCAGCATCAAGAAGGGCGCGGTCGTGCCCTGGGCGAAATCCAACCCGCCGTCGCCCTATTACATGCAGGTTCTCGGCAGCCTCGCGCGCGAGTTCAAGTTCGACATCGAGACACCCTGGTCCGACCTCCCGCCGGAGGTCCAGAGCACCATCCTGCACGGCTCGAAGGGCAAGCCCGTCACGCTCACCTTCATCGACGGCAAGAAGAAATACGACGTCTCCAAGCCGTTCGAGGGCGTCATCGGCAACCTCAACCGCCGCATGCTCCAGACCGACTCCGCCTGGATGCGCGAGGAACTCAGCAAGTACCAGTCCGCCGCCCCCTGCGAAGTCTGCGGCGGCGCGCGCCTGAAACCCGAGGCGCTCGCGGTCAAGATCGCGATGAAGGACATCTCCTACGCCACTCATCTGTCGGTGGTCGACGCGCTCCAGTTCTTCACCGACATGCCGCAGCACCTCGGCGACCAGCAGAACGCGATCGCCGAACGCATCCTCAAGGAGATCGTCGAGCGGTTGGGCTTCCTCAACAATGTCGGCCTCGACTACCTAAACCTCGACCGCACCAGCGGCACGCTGAGCGGCGGCGAGTCCCAGCGCATCCGCCTCGCGTCGCAGATCGGCAGCGGCCTGTCCGGCGTGCTCTACGTCCTCGACGAGCCATCGATCGGCCTGCACCAGCGCGACAACGACATGCTCCTCAAGACGCTCCGCCGTCTGCGCGATCTCGGCAACACCGTGCTCGTCGTCGAGCATGACGAGGACGCGATCCGCACCGCCGACTATATCATCGACATGGGCCCCGGCGCCGGCGTCCGCGGCGGCCAGGTCGTCGCGCAGGGCACGCTGAAGCAGATCCTCAAGTCGAAGGGCAGCATCACCGCCGACTATCTCAACGGCACGCGCGAAGTCCCCGTCCCCGCCACGCGCCGCAAGGGCAACGGCAAGAAGCTCACCGTCCACAACGCGGTCGCCAACAATTTGCGCGGCGTCACCGCCAGCCTGCCGCTCGGTACCTTTACCTGCATCACCGGCGTCTCCGGCTCGGGCAAGTCGAGCTTCACGATCGACACGCTCTACGCCGCCGCCGCACGCGAGCTGAACGGCGCGCGCATCGTCCAGGGCAAGCACGACAAGATCACCGGCCTCCAGTATCTCGACAAGGTCATCGACATCGACCAGTCGCCGATCGGCCGCACCCCGCGCAGCAACCCCGCCACCTACACCGGCAGCTTCACGCAGATCCGCGACTGGTTCGCCGGCCTGCCGGAATCGCAGGCGCGCGGCTACAAGCCCGGCCGCTTCAGCTTCAACGTCAAGGGCGGCCGCTGCGAGGCGTGTCAGGGCGACGGCGTGCTCAAGATCGAGATGCACTTCCTCCCCGACGTCTACGTCACCTGCGACGTCTGCCACGGCGCGCGCTACAATCGCGAGACGCTCGAGGTGAAGTTCAAGGGCCATTCGATCGCCGACGTGCTCGACATGACGGTCGAGGACGCCGCCGAGTTCTTCAAGGCGGTCCCCCCGATCCGCGACAAGATGGCGATGCTGGTCGAGGTCGGCCTCGGCTACGTCAAGGTCGGTCAGCAGGCGACGACGCTTTCGGGCGGCGAAGCGCAGCGCGTCAAGCTCGCCAAGGAACTCTCGCGCCGCGCCACCGGCAACACGCTCTACATCCTCGACGAACCCACCACCGGGCTCCACTTCGAGGACGTGCGCAAGCTGCTCGAAGTCCTCCACGCGCTGGTCGAGCAAGGCAACACGGTCGTCGTGATCGAACACAATCTCGACGTCATCAAGACCGCCGACTGGGTCCTCGACCTGGGCCCCGAAGGCGGCGTCAAGGGCGGCGAGATCGTCGCCGAGGGGACGCCGGAGAAGGTCGCGAAGGCCAAGGGCAGCTTTACGGGGAAGTATCTGGCGCCGTTGCTGGAGAAAAAAAATAGTGTTCCAGGGTGAGGGCTTCGTTACGATTTAGGTTTCGGACGTCAAGCGTACGCAATCGCGAGTCTTTGGCTAGTCCTCATAAGGGATCTCATCCGTCGGCAGAATGCTTGATGATCCTGACTGTATAGTCATGTGCATATTCACTCGAGCTTGTGTAGCTACCTGAAGGCCTGTGACGCCAATTCCCTCATCTGTTGTTGCTGCAATGGTTTGCTTACCCCAGCAATCGGGTGTTGGCGGGAAGCAGGCGTGGTGCTGGGCATCCCAAGCCATTTCAGCGAAACCAAGATCGTTGTTAGGGTCAGCCCGAAATATCTCCCAAGAAGCGATTTTGGGGATATCAACGCGCGAAGGAATGTTGCCTCCGCCTCCGGACAACGGCGGTCGGGTACTCGCCCAATCGCCGTATGTTAGGTCGGCCTGCTGAAACCTCTGTCGCATTGCGGCAAAAAGCCGTCTTTCCATCCCCATTTCTTCGAAATTACCGACAATATGGGAAAAACTGTCAGGAAAGGAGCTAGACATCACTACAACTTCGGCATCCGGCAAAGCTGCCAATATCCGTTCCGTGGTTGGTAGCGTCCAGGCTTCTAGCGCGAGGTAGTCTCGTGACCACCCAGCATCAACGACAACGACGGTATCGTGAGGCAATGGGGGAAGACCCAATATCATGTCCGAAAGCGGAATGGTTGATCCGCGTCTTTGATGAATAATTAAGCCGCGATCTAGATCAGCGGCGTTGCCAATCTGCAGTAGCAAGTTGTCCGGAGAGGTTGGCGGAACGAGTACCGGTACGGCTCCGCTGATTTCTCCAATAGTTTTGTAGTAGTGGCGATGGCCTTGGTGGTCATCAAATAAATCGTCAAACTCCGCTTGCGCGGCGCGCGGGTTAGAATGTCCGCGCCTGTCGTTATCCAGAGCAAAGCCAAAAGGTTGCCCTGCGGTGGCCTCTGTCACTCGATCGACTGTTAACGAAAAATGGTTGGCGTGGGGCCAAGGTCTGGCCTGAAATATCGGAAACACAGCGGCTTTGACGTCAGGAAAGAGCGTACGATACGCTCCCACTTCGGCAACTCCGGATTTCAGTAAAGCTACATACTGCTTAAGTTGAAGCAAATTATCCCACCCGAATGGTCATAGCCTGTTTTGATACGCCAAACTCTTCCGCAAGTTCCGATATAGCATCTTCATCAAGGGTCCTAGGGCGCTTGGCCATCGCAGCGCTAACGGCTTGGCTAGGCATAACGATGTCTGCCGCAAGTCGATTAGCCTCGGCTTCCATTCTTGAAGATAGCTTCGATCGATAAAGAACGGAATCAACAATGCCTGCGTTAATACGATCTCGGTGAATAAGGTAATGCGCAATCTCATGAGCGATCGTGAATCTCTGCCGCTCTTTCGACTCGAAGCGATTGATTTTAACAACGAAGCCAGTGCCATCAGGCTGGATCAAGCCAGAAATGTTTATTGGCAATGTTGCCAAAACAACCCTCAATCCGAGCGCGCTAGCCAACCCGCCAACCTTTACCGGCGTCTCTGCCGTGAACTGACGCAAGATATCGAGATCCGATTGTTCAATGCGATGGCTGAAGCTAAAGTTAGTCATCGTAAGGTGTCTCGTCTCTCGGAGGCTCTTTTAGCCCCTCGATACCTGTATAGGCAATATCGGCAAATAATTCTTCAAGTTCCTTTCTTAAGGGACCTTCTTTCTCTAGCTGCTTGGCAAAGTACTCTACCGAATGAGATCGAAGTTTATTTTCCAACGTGCTCCATCCGATTACTCCTGCCGCTGCGACAAAAAAGCCTAGAACAGTGATCATAAGCCCGAGGGCAGTAAGCGTAATAGACAGGAAGTCGGTGTATTTGACGTCGTTGACCGTCAGCACATTGGGGGTGTGGACTACGTGCAATACAATAGTCATGAATGCGCCGGCAGCGGCAGCAACGATGCAAAGTGCAAGAAATTTTAGCGTGCCTGACATTCACCCTAGGATAGGGTGATTCGAATCGTTGGCAATGGCCCGAGCACGTCGAATATAACTCGTTCGATAGGGCGTCAGTGCCGATCGCATCGGTAACGGACGCATCTCGGTAGCCTGCGCAAGGCGGAACCCCTGCCACCGACCGTCCGTTTCCGAGGCTGCATCAAAGGACATTCCCATGACCAAGCCTCACCCACACAAGCCCGCCCCCAGACCCAAGCCAAACGCCAAGACGTTCGGCATCAACGCGCTGTCGATCGGGGCCGCGGCGATCGGTCTCGGGGGTGCGTTGCTGGCGGTGTTCCTGCGATCGAAGGCCAACCCCGCCGAGCATGCCGCGCCCGATCTTGCGCTCGACAAGCCCCGTCCGGGTGCGACCGATCGCGCGCCGGACGCCTTCCGCCCCGATCCCACCGCGGTCCCAACCAAGGCCGAGCGCGAGTCGCTCCGCCCCGCCACCGGCCCGGCCCCGTCGTTCGCCGCGGATCGCGGTTCGACGCTCGGCTGAGGCGCCTTCCTGATCCTCCCCCGCAAGGGGGAGGTGGCTGGCGCTTGCCAGACGGAGGGGGAGGGGGCGACCACCTTCGTTGCGTGTCCTCCCCCTCCGTCACCTGCGGTGCCACCTCCCCCTTGCGGGGGAGGATCAGAAGAGCTCGGCGGTCGACGCTGATCCCGACGCCACCACCCTCGCTCCGTCACCCCGGACTGGTTCCGGGGTCCACGGTCCCCCGAACTCGACAGCGGCGATGTGCGGAATGGTGAATACCGGAACAAGGCTCTCCTGAGCAAAGCCGAAGGGTCCGGTATGACGGGGGGATAACCTCTCTCCCTGTTCTCCTGCGAAGGCAGGAGCCCAGGATCAAGCAGGACAGCGATCGTGGCTCCTGGGCCCCCGCGTTCGCGGGGGAACAAGGCAGCAGCTCCAACCGCCGACGCGCCCTACCCCCATCCCACGAAACCGCTGTCCTACACACCCCGATCCGGCATACCTGATCGGTCCTCTCTCAGGCGAGGATCGACCATGGCAAACGCACCCACCCCGGCCGACCCGCCCCCATGCTACATCGCAACGCGCGCCACGCCCGCCCCCAGCCCGCGCTACGAACCCCCGATCCCCGACCACCTCCCAGACGCGGTTCACCACGTCATGGCCTGGCAAGCGCATGTCGACGCCGGCCGGATCGGCACCCGCATCCCCGTATCGCCCGAGATCGCCGCCAACCGCGACTGCTGGACCGCGCTCGCCCGGACCATGCGCAAGTGACCGCCGCTCTCCAGGAGCCCGGCATTGATCAAGCCACCGAGCAAGCCGGCGAACCCGAAGCCCCCTCGCAAACCGCCCCCGATCACCCCGCACCCCCGCAAGCCGACCCCGCCGCGCCAACCGACAACGCCCCGCGCGCCTACATCCCAGCCACCCCGGCCCGCTACACCCAGCGCCGCGACGGCTGGACCCCGGATCGCCAGCGCGGCTTCCTCGAACGCATCGCCGAGGGCGCCACCGTCGACGAGGCGAGCGCCAGCGTCGGCCTCTCGCCCGGTGCCGCCTACACGCTGCGGCGTCGCGCGGCAGGCGCAGCGTTCGCGCTCGGCTGGGACGCCAAGCTGGTCGCGCGACCGATCGTCGCCGAAACGCTGTTCCTCCGCGCGATCGCCGGCCAGACCGAGCGCGTCACCAGGCCCGACGGCGAAGTGATCGAGCGCCACCGCTACGACAACCGCCTCGCCATGTCCTTGCTCAACCGCCTCGATCGCCACGCCGACGCCGCGGAGACCGCCAACGCCGCCACCCGGATGGTCGCCGCCGAATTCGACGCCTTCCTCGACATCATCGCGCGCGACGCCGGCCCCGCCCGCGCCGGCCTGTTCCTCGGCGAACGTCTCGACGCCGACGCCATACAGGCGGGGGCGGGAGCGGGGCCAGCAACGGGATCAGCGCCGAGCGCAGCCGAAGCGGCGATGGCGCCGATCCTCGCGCTCGCCCGCGCCGACCGCTGGCTGCGCAGCGCAGCCGGCGTGGCCTCCGGGATCGACGTCACCGATCTCGATCCCGCCGCCCGCGCCGACTGGACCGCCGCGCAATGGTCGCGCGCCGAAGCCGCCGGACTGCTGCAACTGGCGCCGGCCCCCGCGCCCGAACCGGCACCCGATCCGGCGCTCGATCCGGACTTGAGGCCCGCTGCCGAAAGCGCGCCAGCGTCTGCACTTCCTGTACTTCACTTTGACCAGGATGGTCGCGACGGCGTTCATCCGGTCTGGTTCGACTCGATTTCGCAGGGCTGGCGGACCTGTTTTCCGCCGCCGGATCCGTATTTCAACACCGAAGACGGCCTGTTCGGCGAAGACACGTACAGCCGCGAGTGTTCGGACGAAGAGGCGATCATCCTCGACGCGCCGCGTGACCGCGAGATCGCCGAGCGGACGATCACCGAGGGCGTCGACCGCGATACATGGTTCGTCGCTTATGCGATCGAGGGCGGTCTCGTCGACGAAGCGGGCGCCGAGGCGGCCGGCGCCACCGACGCGGATCGCATCACCACGTTGGCGGCGAGCTTCGATCCGCTTGGCTGCGACGAACCGGTCGCACGGGCGCCCGGCGCGCGCGCGGGTCTCGATCCCGTCCAGTCGCAGCGCCCGGACGTTCCGTCGCCCCCGGTCGCGGCGCCTGCACCCAAATCCCCGATCGGGCGTTCTCCCGCCGTCAGACTCTTATACGACAGGGACCCCCATGAGCATCTTCAGCAAGATCAAGTCCGCAATCTTCGGTGAGAAGGGCCCGCTCGGCAGCGGCCATTTCGGTACCCCCAAGGCCGACGCGCCCGCACCAGCGCCTGCGCCGCAGACCACCGCAGCCCAGCCCGCCCCGACGCCAACGCCCGCCGCACCGACTCCGCAGGCCGCGCCCGCCGCGCCCGCCCAGGCTGTCGACGTCGAGGCCGTCCTCTCGGGCATCGCCTCGAAGAAGGGCTCCGATCTCAACTGGCGCACCTCGATCGTCGACCTGATGAAGCTGCTCGACCTCGATTCGAGCCTCGACAACCGCAAGGAGCTCGCCACCGAGCTCGGCTATACCGGTGCGAAGGACGGCAGCGCCGAGATGAACATGTGGCTGATCAAGGCCGTGATGCGCGAGCTGGAGAAGAACGGCGGCACCGTGCCCGCCAACCTCAAGGATTGATGCAGGATAGGCGCCGGCAACCAAATGCCGGCGCCGATCATTACGCCTTCAGTATCAACCCACTGAAAGGACACGAAATGCGCGTTGCGATGCTGGGCCTGTTGGCCGCCTCCACCATGGTCGCCGGTTGCGTTGGCGACGGGGGCAGCCGCTACGGCGTCGACCCGCGCTATCGTTCCTACGACTATAACCGGGTCGATCCCGCATACGGCGGCTACGATGCCGGTCGCTACTACCGCGACGATGCACGGTATCGCGAGCGCCGCCTGTCGCGCAACGACCGCGTCTATCGTGGCAATGACGGCCGTTACTATTGCCGCCGCAACGACGGCACCACCGGCCTGATCGTCGGCGGAGTCGCGGGCGGCGTGCTCGGCAACGTCATCGCCCCCGGTGGCTCGGGCCTGCTCGGTACCGTACTCGGTGCGGCCGGCGGCGCGCTCGCAGGGCGTGCGGTGGATCGTTCCAGCAACGACACCCGCTGCCGTTAAATCCCTCGACCGGCGTCGAAATATCGGCGCCGGTCGTTTTAAATTATCGCTGTCGGTGGCGGCGCACGCGAAAATATTATCTGCGTAAATCGACGCAGTTCTTGACCCATTTTACCGGCAAGATTTGCATTTCCGGCGGTCTTGGCCCATATAGCGCTCAGCTACAGTCGCATATCGACGGTTCTTGGCGCTTTGCGGCACCTTTCTCCTTCTTTCCCTGCTCCGCGGCACGGGTCGCCCGAACGTCGGGTTACTCTCTACTAAGAAGGAGCCACTTCATGGCTATCACCGGAACCGTCAAGTTTTTCAACGCCGACAAGGGCTATGGCTTCATCGCGCCGGATGGCGGCGGCAACGATGCATTCGTGCACATCACCGCGGTTGAGCGCGCCGGCATGCCGACGCTGAACCAGAACCAGCGCGTCACCTACGAGCTCGAGCCCGACAAGCGTGGCAAGCAGTCGGCCGTGAACCTCCAGCCAGCCGATTGATCTCGCTGGCGGATTACGATCCGCCAACCTGATCTCGGTTGCGATGCGGCGGCCATAACGGTCGCCGCATCACCCCTTTGAAATTTCCCGCAGGAGCGCACCAGCATGGCCGATAATCCAGAATTTTACCGGGCCCGCGCTGATGAAGAGCGTCGCAACGGCGATGCCGCCCTCCTCGACAACGTCCGCGACCGCTGCCGCCGCGCCGAAAAGGCCTGGGACGACATGGCGTCACGCGCCGAACGCACCCAGATCCTCCGCGCCGCCCGCGAAGCCGCCCCTCCTGGCGGCGAACGCATGATGATCGGCACCCCGTCAATGGTCCCCGCCGAATAGGCCGGATCTCCGAGGTTTGATTTGTTTTAAGAAAAACCCGGATGCAGCGATGCACCCGGGTTTTTCTTTGTGTTCTTTAGACAGAATGGTTCGCGCAGAGGCGCAGAGAGCGCGGAGCTTTTAGCTGAACCGCAGGTTCCCAAAATCAGAGGTGACGTCCGCAGCTTAGCCCAGAACGCAACACCTCCGCGTCCTCTGCGCCTCTGCGCGAACAGACTTCTGCGCCAAGCAAGGTGGCTGTCACAGGATGTCCGCTGGACACCGTGGAAGCGGTCGCGACGACTTACTTCAGCGGCTTACCCGAATCCTTCCACCGGTCGAGGATCTGAGATTCCGGCGGTAGCATGTCGGAAGCAGCCGGTATTGCCGGTGCCTGAGTAGCGGGCTTGGCCTGCGCAACATTCGCTACTACCGCAGCCGGCACCGGTACGGCAACCGCGCCTGCCGTGGCGGCTGCGATCATCTGCGCTGTGGGCGGCACAATCGGTTGCACGGACACGTGAGGCCCCGGCACCGGTTCGCCGCCAGCGTAGCGCTGACTGAACGCAGCCGAAGTACCCCAATACCCCTTCCACCGATGGAAGAAATGCGCACCGACAACGTCGGTCATCACCATGCTACGGTTCCACGCAGGTGTCACAGCGTAGGTATGATAGTGCGTCGCCAACCCGACCGGTGCGTAGACATAGCCGGCCAGCGCCATGCCGGCCGCGCGCGCGGCGCGGACCCATGCGGCACGCGCCGGCACCCGCGTCATCGCGCCGTCGCACGCGAAGCTGAACTGGCACCCTGCATGTTCCGAGCCTTGGTACACCACGCCACATACCGTGCCCGGGAAGGCTGGATGCCGGGCGCGGTTAAGTATAACCTGTGCGACCGCCTGTTGGCCGGCATCGGGTTCGGACGCGGCTTCGTAATAGATCGCCGCGGTGAGGCATTGCAGTGCCCGGTCACGGTCCAGCGCCGATGCGCCGGCCATCGAGAATGGGCGTGCCGGAACGATGCCCGCGTCGAGCGTCGCACCGGCCGGTATTGGCAAATCCGGGAGATCGATGGTCCCCGTAACACCCGCCGCAGGAGCGGCAATCTCCTGCTCAGCCAGCGTAGGGGCAGGGGCTGAAGCCTTTACCAAAGACGCGGCACTCGCGCGGTCGTTCGCCGCTTCACGTGACGACATCGCCCGGAGAGCAGCGTGGGCAGAGATTCCGGCACCTATGATCAACAACGTGACGACCATCGCCGCCCAGATGCGTTTCATCAACCGAACCGTCTGCAACCTAACGCGCAATCGCTTTCCTCGTACTTGCCTGTCGAGCCGGGCATAGCCGATCTGGCCAGACCGATCGCGCACGGATTCAGTCCGTCCCACCGCGGGACGGACGGTCACCGTAGCAGCAAGCGCTTACCGTAAGGTTGCGGTGTCGAGCTTCAGCGCGGCCTCGGGGATGACCTCGACGTTCGGATAGGCTTTGCGCAGCGGTTCGATGAACTGCTTGGCGTCACCGACCACGACGATGCTCGCCGCCTTCGGATCGAGCAAGGCAACCGCCGCGGCCTGTACCGCCGCCGGATCGACTGCGCCAACCGCACCGGTGTAGCGCTGGAGTTCACCGAGCGGTACGCCATTCTGAACATAGGCGCCCAGGATTCCTGCAACGCCCGACGTCGTCTCGATCCCGCGCCCGAAATTGCCGACGAGCACGGCCTTGCGCGTGTCGAGTTCTGCGGCCGGCACGGGGGACGTCCCCATCCGCGTCATCTCGGCCGCGATCAGCGTGACGACTTCGGCAGCGGTAGGGTTCTTGGTCTGCGTCCGCGCCGCGACCGTGCCCTGCGTCTTCCCCGCATTGAGCCCGCTACCCGCGCCGTACGCAAGTCCGCGCTTGATCCGAATTTCCTGGTTCAACCGCGACGAGAAGCCGCCGCCCAGGACGGTATTGCCGACCGCGAGCGGATAATAGCGTGCGTCTGACCTTGCGATCGCCGGCCGCGCAACTACTACGCCCGCCTGACCCGCTTCCGGCATGTCGACGACGATCACGCGCGGCTTCGGGTACGTGACCTGCGGCGCGATGACTGCCGAAGCAGCGCCTGATTTCCAACCGCCGAACTGCGCTTCCGCCAAAGCCTTTGCACGTGCCGCGGTGACGTCGCCGACCATGATCAGCGTTGCCTGGCCCGGCTGGAAACTCCGCGCATACGCCGCCGTGAGGTCGGCCCGCGTGATCGCCTTCAGCGACAGCGGCGTGCCCCCGTTTGGCGCACCATAGGGCGATGCCCCCAGCACCGCACGATCCGCAACCAGACCTGCGACTTGGGCCGGATCCTTCAACGCCAGCGTCACTGCATCGACCTGCTGTGTCCGTGCCCGTTCGATTTCCTCGGGCGCAAAGGCGGGGTTGATCACGACGTCGGCGAGGATCGCCATCGCCGGCGCAAGCTGGTCCGACTTCACCGTCACGTCGACCGCGGCGCCATCGCTGCCAGCCGAACTGCCGATCGCCCCGCCAAGTCCCTCGACCGCACGCGCGATCTGTGTCGCCGAGCGTGTCTTCGTGCCCTTGGTAAGCAGGTCCGCCGACAGGCTGCTGACACCCGCACGATTTGCCGGATCGGTCGCCGCGCCACCTGCCGTCACCAGATACGCGGTAACGATCGGCAGGTCGTGCCGCTCGACCGTCACCAGCCGCATGCCGTTGGCGAGGCGCGTCTCCACAGGCTGCGGGATCGTCGGCGATATCGGCGCGCTTGGCGCTGGCGGCTGGACGCGCTGCCCTTCCGGCGCAGGCGTCACGATCTCGATATTCGCCGGCGCCTTCAGGTCGGCAACCTGCACCGTCGGTGCAACCGTGATCGTATCCGCGACACCGCCCGCAGGCTTGGCCGAAAGTGGCATGTACCGGATCGTCGCGGACTGGTTGTCGCCGAGGTATTTCCGCGCAACCCGCTGGATATCCGCCGCCGTTACCCGCGCAATGGCCGCCAATTGCTTGTCGGCCGCCTGCGGATCGCCATCGACAAGCACTGCAGACGCCAACGTGCTCGCCTTGCCCTCGGCCGTCTCGCGCGACTGGATCGATTGCGTCAGAATCTCGTTCTTTGCCTCCGCCAGTTCGGCGGTGGTCACCGGCGCATCGCGGAACCGGGCGACCTCGCGCTTCAGTGCAGCCTCGCCCGCCTCGACCGTCTTGCCGCCCGCCAGGATCGCGTAGACGACCATGTTGCCGGTCGCCTGCTTGGTATCGAGGAACGCCTCGGCCGACTGCGCCAACTGGTCGCGGTACACGACGCTCTCGTACAGCCGCGAACTCTCGCCGGTCGCCAGCACCGCCTTCAGCACCGTCAACGCCGCAATGTCCGCATCGCGATCCGCCGGTACATGATAGCTTACCAGCACCGCAGGCAGCGGCGTGTTCGGCTCGTACACCGTGCGCGTCACGGCTTGGGTTCGCGCAGGCTCGGCCACCGTCACGCGCGGGATCGCCGCCGCCGGCTTCTTTATCCCCGCGAAATACTGGTCGACCCAGCCGTTCAACTGCTCCGGGTCGAAATTGCCCGACACCACGAGGATCGCATTGTCCGGCCGATAATAGGTCGCATGGAACGCCCTGACGTCATCGATCCCGGCGGCTTCCAGATTTTCCAGGCTGCCGATCGTTCCGCGTGCATAGGGATGCGCGGAATAAGCAAGTGCGGGATAATAGAGCGAGAACAGCTTTCCGTACGGCCGCGAGAGCGTGCTCTGGCGAAGCTCCTCCTTCACCACGTCGCGCTCCGAGCCGAAGCTCTTGGGCTCGACGACGAGGCTCGCCATCCGATCGGCTTCCGCAAACAGCAGACGCTGGAGGTGGTTGGCGGGAATCACCTCGTAATAATTGGTATAGTCGTCGTTGGTCGACGCGTTGTTGTAGCCACCGACGTCCTCGGTCAGCCGGTCCATCTGCTCCGACACCAGGTTGCGCGTCGACTTGAACATCAGATGTTCGAACATGTGCGCGAACCCGGACTTGCCCTGGGGATCGTCCTTCGAGCCGACGTCGTACCAGACCTGGACCGACACGTTCGGCGTGCCCGTGTCACGGATCGCATACACGCGCAGGCCGTTCGCCAGCATGCGCTCGGTATAGGCGAGCGGCTTCACCGAAACCTGCGTCGGGGCAGGTGCGGTCTGCGCCCCCACCGCTACCGGGAAAGAAGCTGCGGTCAGCAGCAAAGCGGAGCGGAGGAGGCGCATCGGGATCCTTACTTGTTGCGGTTCGCGAACAGCACCGCGCCCGCGATCGCCGCCGAGCCGATGCCGACGCCCAGGCCGATCTTCGCGAGCGGCCAGCTCTTGGCCTTCTCCGCGGCGTTATGCGCGGCGGCTTCGGCCTGCAGCTTAGCTTCCTTCGCGGCGGCGAGGATTTCGTTCGGGGTATCGCTGTCGATCTTGATCGTCACTTGGGCTCTCCTTCACTCTTCCGGGCATACACGCCACGGAAATCATTCGCGAATTGTGTCAGCGTCCCCGAGGCGATCGCCGCCCGCAGATCCGCCATCAGCGTTTCGTAGAACCAGATGTTATGCTCCGTCATGAGCATCGCGCCAAGCATTTCGCCCGACCGTACCAGATGATGCAGATACGCCCGGCCCCAGGTCGCGCAGACCGGGCAGGGGCAGGCGGGATCGAGCGGCCCCATATCCTCGGCGAACTTCGCGTTGCGGATGTTGATCGGGCCGGTCCGCGTGAAGGCCTGGCCGGTGCGACCCGACCTAGTTGGCATCACGCAATCGAACATATCGATCCCACGCTCGACCGCACCGACGATATCGTCCGGCTTGCCGACCCCCATCAGGTAGCGCGGCTTCTCGACCGGCAACTGGTCCGGCGCGAAATCGAGGCAGCCGAACATCGCCTCCTGGCCCTCGCCGACCGCCAGCCCGCCGACCGCATACCCGTCGAAGCCGATATCGATCAGCGCGTCCGCCGAGGACTTCCGGAAGCCCTCGTTCAACGCACCCTGCTGGATGCCGAAGATCGCATTGTTCTCGGCATGCGTCTCGCCGCTGTCGAATGCCGCGCGCGACCGCTTGGCCCAGCGCATCGAACGCTCCATCGCCGCCGCTTGGACTTCCCGCGTGGACGTCGTCGGCACCAGTTCGTCGAACGCCATGACGATGTTCGAACCGAGCAGCCGCTGGATCTCGATCGAGCGCTCGGGGCTCAGCAGATGCCGCGTGCCGTCGAGGTGCGACTTGAACGATACGCCTTCCTCGGACCGCTTGGTCAGGTCCGCGAGGCTCATCACCTGATACCCGCCGGAGTCGGTCAGGATCGGCTTCGACCAGCCCGAGAACGCATGCAGACCACCCAGCCGCGCAACCCGCTCAGCGCCCGGGCGCAACATCAGGTGATAGGTATTGCCGAGGATGATGTCCGCGCCCGCACCGACCACGTCGGCGGGCTTCATCCCCTTGACGGTGGCCGCGGTACCGACCGGCATGAACGCCGGCGTGCGGATGTCGCCGCGCTGCATCGCGATGACGCCCGTACGCGCCTTGCCGTCGGTGGCGGAGATGGTGAAGTCGAAGCGGGGGCGGGTGGTCATGTTACTTTTTCTTGCGAATGCCGTAGCGATCGCCGGCCGGCGCGCCGCGGATGGTGATGAGTTCGGCGCGAGTCAGCACGCCATCCTTGTCGCGATCGAACCGCGCGAAGAACTGAGTAAACCGCGCCTGGAGTTCGGCCAGCGTGATCCGGTTGTCGCCATCGCGATCGACCTCGAACGGGCTTGGCAACGCGTTACGATCGCCGAGCCACGCCTGCGCCCAGTCGGCAAAGGCAATGTACCCGATCGATCCAGTCCCAGCACCCTCGGCGGTCGCATAGCTCCGCGCGATGCCCGCGGTCAGTTCGGCCTGCGTCACGCGGCCATCACCGTTCACATCGCACGCGGCGATGAACAACGCGGCGGGCTCGGCGAAGATCGTCGCGGGCGGCTGCGGCGTGCCGGCGGGCGGCGGTGCGGCCGTGATGGCCTGGAGCAGAGCAAGGGCGAGCAGCATGCCGCCCGTCATGGCAGCAGAAGCGAGGCGTCGCCATAGCTGTAGAAGCGATACTTCCCGGCGATCGCATGCGCATACGCCGCCTGCATCCGCTCCCGCCCCATCAGCGCCGACACGAGCATGAACAACGTCGAGCGTGGCAGATGGAAATTGGTCATCAAGCCGTCGATCCCGCGAAACCGATAACCCGGCGTGATGAAGATCGCGGTGTCGCCGTCGAATGGGCGGATCACGTCGTCCTCGCCCGTCGCGCTCTCGATCAGCCGCAGCGACGTCGTCCCGACCGCGATCACGCGACCACCGCGTGCGCGGACCGCGTTGAGCCGATCGGCGGTGGCGGCATCGATCCGGCCCCATTCGGCGTGCATCTTGTGCTCGGTGGTGTCGGTCGCCTTCACGGGGAGGAACGTCCCCGCGCCGACATGCAGCGTCAGCGTCGCATGCTCGATCCCCGCCGCCTCGAGCGCCGCCATCAACTTCGGCGTGAAGTGCAACGCCGCTGTCGGCGCTGCGACCGCGCCCGGCTCGGACGCGAACATCGTCTGGTAATCGTCCGCATCGCGTTCGTCGGTAGGACGCTTGCCGGCGATGTACGGGGGCAGGGGCATGTGCCCCGCGCGCTCCAGCAACAGCTCGACCGGCTCGTCGCCCGCGAACACCAGCGCGTAGCTCCCGTCGTCTTCGCGATCGACCGCCGCGGCGCGGACGTCGTTGCCGAACTCGATGACATCGCCATCGCGCAATCGCCGCGCGTTGCGAATGAACGCACGCCACCGCCTTGGCCCCTCGCGCTTGTGCAGCGTCGCGCCGATCTTGGCATCGCCCCGCCGCCCGTCGAGCTGCGCCGGGATCACGCGCGTATCGTTGAACACGAGCATGTCGCCACGCCGCAGCAGCGACGGCAGGTCGGATACGCCTGCATCCTGGGTCGCATCACCTTCGAGCACCAGCATCCGCGCAGCATCGCGCGGCGCCGCGGGGCGGAGCGCGATGTTGTCGGTCGGCAGGTCGAAGTCGAAAAGGTCGACGTTCAACGTGGAATCACTTCTTTGCAGGAGCCTTCTTTACCGGCGCCTTGCGAGCGGCCGGCGCGAGCTTTGGCTTGGCCGCGTTCGGCCCCGAAGCCGTGCCCGGCAACGTCACCGGTGCACCGAGCGCCGGGGCAGGCGGCCCAGCCATGTACGCCGGAGGATTGTCGGCCGCGATATACGCATGGACGATCCGCGACGGGTTCGCCGGCGGCTCGCCGCGCTCGATCGCGTCGACATACTGCATCCCGTCGAGCACGCGACCGAACACGGTGTACTTCTTGTCGAGGCTCAGCCGCGGCTGGAAGACGATGAAGAACTGGCTGTTCGCGCTGTCCTCCTTGTCCGACCGCGCCGCCGAGACGGCACCACGGACGTGCGGCAGGTAATTGAACTCCGCCTTCACGTCGGGGAGCGTCGAGCCACCGGTGCCGTCGCCCTTGGGATCGCCACCCTGCGCCATGAAGCCATCGATCACGCGGTGAAACGCGAGGCCATCATAGAAATGCTGGCGGGTCAGCGTCTTGATCCGCTCGACCATCAGCGGCGCGACGTCGGGCCGAAGCCAGATCGTGACGCGCCCGCCGGTCGAAAGATCGAGCAGCAGCAGGTTCTGCGTATCCGTGGTCAGGGGCGGGGTCGCGCGAACGGCAGGCGCCACGACTTCCTTCTTCTGCGCTGCACCAGCCGGTACCGTGACCAGGCACCCGAGCAACGCGAACATTCCGACGAAAAAGCGCATCAAATTCCCACTCGAAAGAGGCCCGGCGCAACCAGGCTGCCGCCACTTAGAGCAAATCCCCGCTTGCGCCAATCTGAACGTGATGGGGCTGCAGACGGCAGTCGCCCAACACGATCCGTCATCCTGACGAAAGTCAGGACCCAGGGTAACCGAGCACCGCCCTTTATGGCTCTGGGTCCTGACTTCCGTCAGGATGACGAAGAAGGTCAGGACCCTTTGCGGCCGATCTTCTCGACCCGAGCGACCACCTCTTCGCGCACCGCTTCCGGCACGAACTTGGCAATATTCCCGCCGTACAGCGCGATCTCCTTCACCAGCCGGCTCGCGATCGGCTGCAAGGCGACGTCCGCCATCAGGAACACCGTCTCGACGCGCGGATTGATCTGCTGGTTCATCCCCGCCATCTGATATTCGTACTCAAAATCGGCGACGGCGCGCAGACCCCGGACGATCACCTTCGCGCCCTGTCGCTCGGCGAAATCCATCAGCAGCGAATCGAACGCGACCACCTCGATATCGCCATCGACGTCCGCGACCTCGCGGCGCACCGTCGCCATCCGCTCCTCGATCGTGAACATCGGCGACTTGGACGGATTGGTCGTGACCCCGATCACCAGCCGGTCGACCAGCTTCGCGCCGCGCCGGATGATGTCCATATGACCCAGTGTCACGGGATCGAAGGTCCCGGGGTAAACACCAATCCGTGCGGTCATGTTGAACTCCCCGGTGATAGACTTAGCGGTCGCGTTCGAGCACGAAACGGGCGATATCCCGCAACAGGTCGGCTTCCTTGCCATAGCTGTGCAGATGCGCGACCGCCTGGTCGACGAGCATCCGCGCCTGTTCGCGCGCACGTTCCGGTCCGAGCAGCGACAAGAACGTTTCCTTGCCAGCGACTTCGTCCTTGCGCAGCGACTTGCCCACGACCGCCTCGTCGCCCTCGGCATCGAGCAGGTCATCGGCGATCTGGAACGCGAGCCCCAGGTCATGCGCATAGCCACGCAGGCCAACGCGGCCCTCCGGTGGCAGCCGCCCGAGAATCGCGCCAGCCTCGACCGACGCCGAGATCAGCGCACCCGTCTTCATCTGCTGCAACCGGGTCACGGTGTTGAGGTCGAAGCGCGTATTCTCGGCCTCGATATCCATCTTCTGGCCACCGGCCATGCCGTTGGGGCCGGACGCGCGTGCGAGGTCCATGACCAGTTCGATGCGGACGAACGGGTCGGCGTGCGTCGCCGGATCGGCCAGGATCTCGAACGCCATCGCGTGCAGGCAATCGCCCGCCAGGATCGCCGTCGCCTCGTCGAACACCTTGTGCACGGTCGGCTTGCCGCGGCGCATGTCGTCGTCGTCCATCGACGGCAGATCGTCGTGGATCAGCGAATAGACGTGGATCGACTCGATCGCGGTCGCCGCCCGTGCGGAGCATTCCCGCGCCACGTCGAACAGATTGGCGGTCGCGAACACGAGCAAGGGCCGCAGCCGCTTGCCGCCACCGATCGCCGCATGCCGCATCGCGCGGTACAGGTCGTCGCGCGGATCGTCCGGAATCGTCAGCAACTGGTCGAATTGCAGGTCGATCTCCGCGGAGACCTCGGCAAGCGCGGCATCAAGCGTGACGGGCATCCCGCTCACCGCGTCAGCCCGCCGCGAACGGGCGGACGCCGGCAGGCTTGCCGTCGCCGTCGAGCCGGATCGCCTCGATCCGCGCCTGCGCCGCATCGAGCCGATCGGCGCAACGCTGGCGCAGCTTGTTGCCGCGCTCGTACAGCTCGATCGCCTGCTGAAGCGGCGTGTCGCCACTTTCCAGCTTCCCGACGATAAGCTCGAGTT
>Ga0247809_1000390_pt1 | contig 20818 bp, 17 predicted proteins | sample UWRJL104311B1_FD_180951 | JGI IMG/M metagenome (GOLD analysis project Ga0247809, IMG submission 180951) | Plant litter microbial communities from Arlington Agricultural Research Station in Wisconsin, United States - UWRJ-L104-311B-1 | ecosystem: Environmental > Terrestrial > Plant litter >...
GCCATGCTGACTAAAAATCTGAGCGAACAGGAAGATCACTTGCTGGCAATGGCCTACAATTCCCTGCGCAAAAAAGTTGCCGATACCCTTCTGGCAATCAACGAGAAATACAATCCGCAAAAAAAGGAAGACTTCGAGATCAATATGGACAGGGAAAATCTGGCCTCTATTGCGGGCGTAGCCAAAGAATCTTTTATACGCATTCTAGGTGAGCTGAAGGATGAACAGGTGATTAGCATTACCAACAGCGTGATTCAAATAAAAAATTTAAAAAAACTACAAAATATGCATAATTAAGGCAATCAGCCCGGGTAAAATGATTTTAACATTGACCGCTCCATTTCCAGCCCTTAATTTCCGGCATATCATCAAGGTAAGTGCAGATATATTCCTTGTGCGCTTTCAGTTGGTTTTCACAAAACTGGATAAACTGATCTGCCTGCTGGTGCATTTCCGGCACACGTTTGATGGCTTCCATGGCTAAATGATAACGACTCATTTCATTCAGTACAACCATATCAAATGGTGTAGTCGTTGTACCTTCCTCCATGAAACCACGCACATGGAACCTGGCCGGATCCGGTCGGCCATGCACCAGGTCATGTATAATGCGGACATAGCCATGGAAGGCAAAGATTACAGGAGTAGCAGCGGTAAATAAGTCCAGAAACAATTCTTCACTCATTCCATGGGGATGATAGGCAACAGGTGATAAAGCCATCAGATCCAATACATTAACCAAACGTACTTTCAATGCGGGGATGTGCTTTCTTAAAATCCATACTGCCGCCACGGTTTCCAAGGTGGGCACATCACCAGCACAAGCGAGAATAACATCTGGCTGGCCTCCATTTTCGTTGCCTGCCCAGGACCAGTTTGAGGCCCCTCTGGCACAATGCTGAATGGCCTGCTCCATATTTAACCACTGCAATTCGGGCTGCTTTCCTGCCACTACCACATTTACATAATCCTTGCTCCTGAAACAATGGTCCATTACGGATAATAGCGTGTTGGCATCGGGCGGCAGATAGATACGGATAACGGAACTTTTCTTGTTCACTATCGTATCTATAAATCCCGGTCCCTGATGACTGTATCCGTTATGGTCCTGCCGCCATGCATGGGAGGTCAGCAGATAATTCAAAGATGCAATTGGTTTACGCCAGGGCAGTTCTCGTGAGGTCTTGAGCCATTTGGCATACTGGCTTACCATGGAATCTACAATCGTGATGAAAGCTTCATAACAAGGAAACAACCCATGTCTTCCTGTAAGCAGATAACCTTCAAGCCAGCCTTGACACAGATGTTCACTCAGTACTTCCATTACCCTCCCATCAGGTGCGAGCTGCTCATCATATAAGATGATCTTTTCCATCGTACAGCGCCGGGTAAACTCAAAAACTGCTTCCAGCCTGTTTGAAGTGGTCTCATCCGGACTAAACAAACGAAAATTATGATGGTCTCTGTTCAGAATGAAAACATTGCGCAGGTATTTTCCAAGATGCCTGGTACCTTCCTCTTCCACCTGGCCTGGCTGGTTTACTGTCACAGCCATACATTTAAAATCTGGTAAACTTAAATCCTTCAGCACCAATCCGCCATTTGCACATGCAAGCGCACTCATCCGCATTTCACCTTCAGGCACCAACGCTTTAAGTTCAGGAATCAGCCTCCCTTCAGCGTCAAATAATTTTGATGGCTGATAACTCAGCAGCCACTCTTCCAGTAATTTCAGTTTCTCCGGATTTTCTCTGACACCAGTTAGCGGTACCTGATGGGCCCTGAAGGTGCCTTCAATAGGAACTCCTTCCCATGATTTAGGTCCTGTCCACCCTTTGGGTGTTCTGAGAATAATCATTGGCCAACGGATATCTTTTAAATCATTATTGTTCCTGGCACGTTTTTGAATTTGAGCAATTTTACTATATGTATTATTTAGCGTTTCTGCAAGCAGCTGGTGAACTTGCATAGGTTCATCGCCTGCTACAAAATGAACGTCATAACCGTGGCCGGTAAAAAGCTGTTGTAAAGCCTCCTCACTCTTCCTTGCCAGGACAGTTGGTCCGGAAATCTTATAGCCGTTAAGATGCAATATTGGCAATACCGCTCCATCGTTAATGGGGTTTAAGAAAGCAATTGATTTCCAGCTTCCTTCCAGGGCTGCAGTTTCAGCCTCTCCGTCACCAATTACACAGGCAACAAGCAAAAAGGGATTATCCAGTGCTGCGCCGAAAGCATGCATTAAAGCGTAACCCAGTTCCCCGCCTTCATGTATAGATCCCGGCGTATGAGCACCAACATGACTTGGAATTCCACCCGGCGTTGAGAATTGTTTAAACAATTTCCTCATTCCATTTTCATTTTGCTCAGTAGCAGGGTATAGCTCCGAATAACGCCCTTCCAGATAAGTCTGCGCAATAATGGCTGGTGCGCCATGCCCCGGGCCACATACATAGAGAATGCTAGCTCCTGTATCTCTGATTAACCGGTTTAAGTGCACGTAAATTAAATTTAAACCCGGAGACGTTCCCCAATGACCTAATAAACGTGGTTTGATATGCTCCGCTTTTAATGGCTGTTTTAATAGTGGGTTATCCTGCAGATAAATCTGACCAGCAGCCAGAAAATTGGATGCCTGCCAATAGGCATGTATGTGGGCTATATCTTCAGCTGACAAATTCTTCATCGTTATATTTTTAGGAATTTTTTACAATTAATGAGTTCCTGTTTAGCATTTTGGGCAGTTTAAATCCCAATGAAATCCTGAAAATACCTGCCCAGATCAGTGAAACGCCGGTAAAGTAGACCAGGTTAATGATGCCAAAAATGGGATTGGTTAAAATAGCCAATGATAAGAAGATCAGCAGCAAACCTGCCACAAGATACCATCCCCAATGAGGGACTTTATACCGCCTCAGCTCCAAACCGCTTAAAATAGTGGAAAATGATCTAAAAAGCAGCCAGAGTCCTATCACTAAAGGTAAAACAGCCATCGTAATCAGCGGATACAGCAACAGATAACCGCCAACTGCGAAATCAATCAGTCCGCTCAATAAAATCCATCCCCAATCTTCTATTGATTTAAAGTTCAGCACTGAGAATAGGATTTCCAGTATGCCTGTAACCAAAATAACGGCCGCCAGAATCAGAGCCATCGACAGATACGATTCAAAGGGACAAACAATAACCCAGATGCCCAGTCCCAAAAGTAAAACACCAGCTGTTGAAATCAACCAGCGGGTATAATTCACGTCGTTTACTTTTTTCATAATAATACTATAAATGATCGGATAATTAAGTGGTTATCAGCTGTACAATGGAGATTCCCCATCCGATTATGAAGGCTAATTTATTGTTTATCAAACACATCAGAATTGACAAACATCAGATCTATAACTGATTATGATCAAAGGAAGACCATTAGTTTTTCATTTGTTCCAACTTATCGCAGTTGGTGATAATGATCTGGTTATTAGAAGTAAACTTGATGAGGTTCTCCTGTTTGAAGTCATTTAAAATACGGCTCGCAGTTTCCATCGCTACTCCCGCCATTCCCGCCAGGTTACTCCTGGATAAGTCCAGCCTGCTTAAGTCAGTCGTTCCATACTTTGATTTTAAACGGATTAACAGTTCTGCCATTCTCTTGCGTACAGAATGATAGGCAAGCTGCAAAAGTTGTTCGTCCTTATTGACCAGATTACCCGCCAGCAAATGAAGAAATTTTCCTGAAACGTCCTGATACTGGTTGATCATTTCTTCTACAATTTTTTTGGGAACCATACAGAGAACGGTATCTTCTATAGTTTCGGCTGTTTCATGGTATTCTTTTCCTGAAAACATTGCAGTAACGCCAAAATACTCTCCAGGTTCAAACAATCCTGTAAGAAACTCCCGGCCATCTTTAGCTATTTTAAAGGTCTTCACTTTACCGGAGATAACCTTGTATATTCCGTTTACGAGATCGCCACTGTAATAGACAATGTGTTTACGTTTCAAATGGTAGGGTTTCTTTTCTAAAACTAACGTTTCCAACGCCTCAAAACCTGATTTTTTGACATACGATTCATTCTTTGAATCAGCGGGCAAGCTTAAATTTAAGCTTCGTGCTCTCTTTTTCCTCAATTGGCACTCAATTGCATTAAACAGATCACTACTGTCAAAAGGCTTGGTCAGATAATCATCTGCTCCCATTTCCATTCCTTTCCGGATATCCACCCGCTCAGTTTTGCCAGTAAAAAAAATGAAAGGAATATGTGCAGTATGCTCATTTTGGAGTAATAAATTTAAGGTATCATACCCGTCAATGCCCGACATCGCAATGTCACACAAGATCACATCGGGCAGGTGCTGTTTTGCCAGTTCCACCCCATCTTCTCCATTACTTGCCTGATATACCTGATAACCTGCAAGTTCAAGAATTTCGCAGCTGTTTTCGCGCAAATCATCATTGTCCTCTATGATAAGAACCCTGTTTGTTGTTGCCATGGCTAACAATGTTAATTGTTTTTTCTCTCACGATGAGGCAATGGTCACAAACCAGCTTAGTTTTATTTGGTCAAAAGATAAAATTAATAAAATACCCATTTACTATAAAATGATATAAATCACATAATTACGTGACACCTGTCACTTTCTGCGGATAGCTTTAATCACTTCATACCAGACAACAAGTAAGATACCAGAGCCCGCACTGATAATTAGCTGCCGGGAATGCAGCACGCTAAATCCAAAAAAAGTACTGAATGGCCTGATATACAGACTCGCCGCCAGAAGCGCGGTAGCAATTCCGATGATGATCCATACAAGCCTGTTTTGATACCCCAAAGTGGTGAAAACGGAATAATAAAAAGAGCGATTAACCAGGGTCAGTGTGATGTTCGCAGTAATCAGTGTGGTAAATACCATAGAACGGGTAACCTGCAGATTCAAATGATGGTGAACCGCATAACTGTAAATAAATAATACTCCCGCAGCAATCACCAATCCCTGCAGCACACTGGTGGCAAGCTCATTGTAATTGAAAAAATCAGCAGATCGAGGTCGCGGCTTTTGTGTCATTGTATTTTTCTCCATAGGTTCATTTTCATAGATCAGTGAACAGGTTGGCCCCATGATCAGCTCCAGAAAAATGATATGTACCGGTGAAAAAATATTTGGATAAACCCAGGTAAACAGCAGCGGAACAAACACCGTAAGTATAATCGGAATATGGATTGAAATAATGTATCTGATAGCCTTTTTTAGGTTATTGTAAATTCTTCTGCCTTGAGCAATCGCATCTACCATTCCCTGTAAATCATCATTCAGCAAAATCAGTGTCCCTGCTTCCCGGGCTATTGCAGTACCACCTTTTCCCATGGATATACCGATATGTGCCGACTTCAGTGCGGGTCCGTCATTCACACCGTCACCTGTCATGGCTACTACTTCGCCGCATGTTTTAAGCATATTGATTACCCGCAGTTTAGCTTCGGGGAACATCCTTGTAAACAGGTGCAGGTCCTGTACCTGTTCCCTTAACTCATCGTCCGTAAGGTTCATGATCTCTTCTCCGGTAATCAATTCATCTGCACCTTCCATACCCACTTGTCTGGCTATGGCAGCCGAAGTTAAGGGATTGTCTCCAGTCAGCATTTTCATATCAATACCGGCCTTATAAAATGATTGCAGTACGTCTTTAATATTATCTTTAGGTGGATCATAAAAGGCAATTAAACCTTGAAAGGTGAATGAGATCTCCTGCTGGCTATGGGGAAAGGACAAAAGCATATCAGCCGCATTGGCCACGCCTAGTACCCGAAAACCCTGTGAAGTAAGTTTTACCACCGCATCAAGTACCTCTTTATCCTCACTCCTTCCACAGACTTTCAAAATGGCCTCAGGAGCCCCTTTACAGGCAACCAGCTGATGTCCTTCGCCATCTGTAAAGATATGAGTCATCATTGGAGGTTTCCCCGATAAGGGATATTCATGAACCATATGGAAATCTACCCGCAGGTCCTTTACAGCCAACCTTTCATAAGATAAATGGATGGCTTTCTCCATCGTGTCAAAAGGAATAGGTTCGCTGGCCCACATCGCAGTTTCCACCACTAAAATCTCTTCCGGATTCAAATCTGAATCCGCATCCGAGATGCGTTTTGTGTCGGCCGACCAGATGCGGGCAAGGCTCATTTTGTTCTGAGTGATAGTGCCCGTTTTATCAAGACAGATGACTGTTGCACTGCCAAGCGCTTCCACGGTATTTAAATCTTTTACGATGATCCCCATTTTCATCAGCTTCCAGGCTCCAATGGCCATAAAGGTGCTAAATGCCACAGGGATTTCTTCTGGCAGCACACTCATGGCCAGGGTCAGCGCTTTAAGCAAACTATCTTTAACGCTGTAGCTGTGAAAATAATTAATCAGCCAGTCCAGCATAAATACGATCCCGCCCGCAATGGCCATCTTCAGTACAAAATTACCGATCTGTTTCTGGAAGGGGGTTTTTTCAGCCTGAATAGCGGCTACATCCCTCCCTATACCACTCAATCGTGTATGCTCAGCTACCGCAGTTACCTGCACAATTGCAAGGCCGGTGCTTGCCGCCGTCCCCTGATAAACCACATGATCCCTGCTTTTTGCATTTTTAGTTACAGGAAAAGATTCTCCAGTTAAAATAGATTCATCAACTGAAAAGTCATTTGCATGCAAAATCACACCATCGGCCGGTATTAATGCCCCCTCGTCAATAATTACAGCATCGTCCGTCACCAGTTCTGATGTTAAAATTTCAACAACTGCACCGTCACGTATTACTTTACATTTATTGGTACTAAATTGTTGCAGACTATCAATTGCAGTGCGGCTCCTGTTTTCCTGATACAAAGAAATTACTGCAAGAATAATTACTGAAGCGAGTAAAAACACGCCATCCTGCCATTGTCCGCCAGTAAAATAAAAAGCAGAGGTAATCAGCAACAGCAAGATCATTGGTTCAGTTAACAGGTCTTTCAATGCAATCAACCATACCGGAACAACCCAGGGTTTGCCTTTTTTTGAAACTGCTTTCGTTCGCCTTGCTGCAACCTGGGCATGGGTTAAACCCTTAATTCCATGAAGTTCCATTTCTCCGTAGTATTAAAAGGTGAAATGTACACCTGCCGGAAATACGAGCAAAGGCAATGGAATATGTCCCACAATTTTTTTAGTATGGCTGCTATCAAAAATCCTCCCCCAAAGTCCTTTTTGATGATGCACCATGGCCAGCATATCAATGTGTCCCTCCCGGGTCAACCATTCAAGTCCCTCATCAATATCGTAACTCTCAATATGCCGGAAATAAATACTGTCATAATTGATTTTGTTCCTTACTTCTATGATAAATTCTTCTGACTCTTTATTATGTAACACCGTATCATGAAGATGGTCAGTAACATGGCAGATCACTAAATCAGCACCTAAAATCTCCGCCAGATCAACAAAAGAGTTAATTACTTTTATATCACCTTCATTCAGATCTGTAGCAAAGCCAATCTTTTTGACAGGCTTAAATGTATAGTTTTTTGGGATCAGCAAAACCGGACACCGGGCTTTTTCCAGTAGCTGGCGACTCACGCTGCCCATAAAAAAGCGACTGACAGCTCCGGCACCAGACATTCCCATCACAATCAATCCAGCCTTTTTATCAGCTGCAAGATGTTTGATCACCTCAATAGTATTTCCCATTTCCGCCGCACATAAAATTACAGGGTGAAAGGAGTCGGCACCTGAAATGGCCTGATGATAAATCTCCAGTTTACTCAGCAGATCATTCAACTGGGCTTTATACATTTCATCCAGCGTAGCATATTCAACAAGCGGCCAGGCGATCTGGGCACTCCCTACAGCTTCGGTCGGTGCCAGAAATGCATGACACAATACCATATTTGATTTCATGATTTTACTGAGTTGTACCGCATACCTTGCTGCATGTTCAGCAGGTTTAGAAAAATCTACCGGTACCAGAATTGGCTTCATAGTATTATAATTTAGGTGAAAAATCAAAATCAGAAGAGATTCTTGTAGGCTTAGCCACTTCTTCCCATTCATCTAACCCTTTTATCGTCTCGAAGGCGATTTCTTTTAATGCCTCAATAGTAAGAAAAGCCTGATGTGGTGTCACTAATACATTCCGGTGGTTCATCAGCGTGCTTAAGATGACATCTCTCACCTGGTCTGTTTCATGGTCTTCAAAAAACAATCCCCTTTCAAACTCATAAACATCTGTCCCGTAATATCCTATTTTACTAGTGTCCAAAGCAGCCAAAACTGCCCTGGTATCCACCAATCCCCCCCTGGCTGTATTAATTAACATCACTCCATCTTTCATCAATCGAATTTTCTCTTCACTGATGATATGCAGGGTTTCATCATTTAAAGGAATATGCAACGATATGATGTCACTTTTACTCAGCAGATCCTCAAAAGAAACTAGTTTAATACCGGAATACGCAGATGGAGGTTGATTGTCATAAACGATTACTTTACAGCCGAGACCACGAAAAACTCTTGCTGTAATTTTACCTATCCGTCCAAACCCTATGATTCCAACGGTCTTCTCATGCAAATTGAACCCGGTAAGTCCGCTTAGACTAAAATCATAATTCCTGCAATTACGGTTTGCTTCGATGAGATGCCTGCTTAATGCCAGTGCAAGCGCTAAAGTATGTTCAGCTACAGCATGAGGAGCATATCCTGGTATATTCTTTATCAGTATCCGATGCTGTTTAGCCGCTTCGAAATCAATATGATCTGTACCAGAAGACCGGGTAAGCAAGTACTTTACCCCAAGCTGTGCTAATTTGATGATCACCGAACAGGACACCTCATCACCCGTAAAAACTACTACAGCCTCGCAGCCGGCCGCATAATTTACGGTCTCATTCTTTAGCGATGAGATTTGCCATACCAGTTCATGTTTACCTGCATTAGTTTTGGTGAGCAGTTCCTTTTCGTCCTTTCTGACACTGTATATAATTGCTTTCATTTCTTAGGGATCATAATAAAACCTCAATAAAATTAAACATGCTATTACTTTAAGCCATTGACTGAGATCAACTTTAAATATGATTACTGTTAATACAAGCGGCCACATCTTCAGTTAATTTCGACTTGTCATATTAAACTACTGACGTTGATACCTATGAAAAAGTCTATACTTGTTTTGACAGCCCTTTCAGCTGCCGACAGCAATGTTGCTGAAGCTGCCCAGATACTTGCGGGCAAGCTCCATAAAAATCTAATATTACTCAACTGCGATGATGTATTGTCACCCGTATTGTATTATCCTGCTTTACCAGTTATGAAAGATTCTTACCTGTGGAAAGAAGAAAGAAAGGCTAAATTAAACCAGCTTACGGACCATATCGAACATCGGTTCAGCGCAATCTATCCAGGGCAGAAGCTGCAGATTCAGTCATTAATTATGGAAGGAGCAGTAGATCTGAACGTAAAAAAAATACTAAAAGAACACCCAGTTGAAATGATAGTTATGGGTGCCAGTTCAGGCTCATCATCCGAACACTTTTTATTTGGAAGTGATACCGCATCCATTATCTATGATTCCAATATCCCTGTATTAATTATTCCTTCCAAATGGATAGCCAGTCCTTTAAGACAAATTACTTTCGCTACCAAATTGATGGACCAGGATATCGATGCATTGAATTATCTATTAACCCTTCGTCAGCATCTTGAGGGGCGGTTAGAGATCGTACATGTCAGAAAATATAAGCAACAGGAGCTATCACAATTTTCACAAATGATAAAGTTCATTGAAAAACATATCGGAACAAATACTCCAATGATCAGCTATCACACAGTCTATGGCAAACATGTGATCCCTCGTCTGAATCGTTATTGTAATGAAAATCGGTCTGAAGTATTGGCACTGAGTCGGGAACACCATTCATTTTTATTCCGCCTGCTGAAAGAGGGGACTGTAGAAAAATACCTTTCAGGTCATAAAATCCCCTTATTAATTGTTCCCCAGCTGAAGACTAAAAAGGTGCACGCTGCCACTTCAAAAACCTTGTCAGGAATTGTCTTATAAACATGCATTATACTCATCTATCTTATAAATCAACGAATGTTAAACTAAATCATATCACTATGAAAACAGATGCTCAAATTCAAAATGATGTAATCGAAGAATTGAAATGGGAACCGGGATTAAGTTCTTCCCAAATCGGCGTAGCCGCTAAAGATGGCGTGGTTACACTTTCCGGCATGGTAGACAGTTACTTCAAAAAACTTAGCGCCGAACGTGCCGCTAAACGTATTTCCGGTGTAAAAGCCGTGGCTGAAGATATCACAGTTGGTCCATCCACCGGCTCAGTTAAAACTGATGCAGAAATTGCAGCAGCTGTACTGAATGCTTTGAAATGGAATTCTGCCGTTCAGGATGAAAAAATAAAAATTAAAGTGGAGAATGGAATAGTAAATCTGGAAGGTGAAGTAGATTGGGACTTTCAGCGCAGCCAGGCTAAGAAATCCATTGAAGCACTTAACGGGGTTAAAATGGTATTGAACCTGATCACGCTAAAACCCAAAGTTTCTGCTGGGGGTGTTGAAGAAAAAATCAATGCTGCATTTCAGCGCCGTGCAAATATCGATTCCAAATCTATTAATGTGATCGTGAATGGAAGTAAAGTTATTTTACGGGGGAAAGTAAGATCCTTTACTGAAAAAGATGATGCCGCTGATGCTGCATGGGCAGCTCCGGGAGTAACTTCAATAGATAACCAGCTTGAAGTTGAGATTGCTGAATTTGCATACGATTAAACTTCAGACTCACAGATGAGCCGCTTTATAATTACTTAAAGCGGCTTTTTTTTAACTTTTTTTTAAGGATACTTATGGACCGTCAGAAGAAAAGATCGAAATTCAGCAAGCTGATATGTATACCTGGACCCGGTTTAACCACCGGCGCAGCAGATGATGATCCTTCGGGCATTGCAACCTATTCCCAGACTGGTGCACAATTTGGTTATCGCCAGCTTTGGACTGCCTTATATATGCTGCCATTACTGATCGCTATACAGGAAACATGCGGCCGTATCGGATTGGTTACAAGAAAAGGTATTGCCGCAATTATCAAGGACAACTATCCGCGGCCCATCCTCTATTCGATAGTAACCATTGTTGTCGTCGCAAATACGATAAATATTGGTGCAGACATAGGTGCAATGGCTGCAGCAACAGCATTGCTGGTTCCCGTACCTTTCGCAGCACTTACTTTAGTATACACCGCAATCATTTTAATCCTGGAAATTTTTACCAGCTACAGGACCTATTCCAGGATATTAAAATGGCTTGCATGTTTCCTGCTGGCTTATCCGATCACAGTCTTTATTATTAATCAACCCTGGCAAAAATTATTTATGGCCACCATCGTACCCCACATAGAATTCAATTATGATTTCCTTTTCATTTTTATCGGGGTATTTGGAACTACCATTTCACCCTATATGTTTTTTTGGCAAACTTCACAGGAAGTAGAAGAGGAAACAGAAAGAAGCGCAGTTCAGCCTCCATCGCCCGATAAGGTGAAGAAACACCTGAAGGTAATGCGTCTGGACAATACTATAGGAATGTTCATCTCTGAAATCAGCACCTGGTGTATCGTGGTTGTAGCTGCCGGCACATTACATGACAAAGGCATTTTTAACATCAACACAGCCGCAGACGCCGCCAAAGCACTGGAACCCCTAGTTCATACTTTCCCCCATGCAGGACTATTGGCGAAGCTGATATTTTCACTGGGTGTGATTGGTCTTGGCTTGTTAGCCATCCCCGTACTGTCTGGTTCAGCAGCCTATGCTGTGGCTGAAACGTTCGACTGGAATTCGGGGCTGAACTTAAAATTAAAAAAGGCACATGGATTTTATGGTGTAATCACAATCGCTACCCTAATTGGGCTGATCATCAATTTCATAGGGATCAATCCTGTCAAAGCGCTGGTATATGCGGCGGTACTCAACGGGATTGCAGCAATTCCTTTGCTCTTTATTATTGCCAGGATTGCAGCCAGTTCACATATCATGGGACCATACAAAAGTGGTATACTTTCGCAAATACTCATATGGATCACATTTAGCATTATGTGTATAGCTGTAATCGTATTAGTATTTATGTTCTTTCGTACCATTAATTGTTGAAAGGCCATCAAATTAAAGCCAAACTCTTTTAGGGTCTTAATGTTATATGGTGAATAAAAATATATCAGTATATTTGACTTATGGCTAAGAAAACTGAAATAGATCACATCATTCAATCCGACAGTAGCGGAAAGCTATACATTAAAAGTCCTGACTTTTTCAATCAACCGAAAATTCAGCAGATGGTCAGCTCGATGATGGAATCAAATATCTTCAAAAAAATAACCAAGGAGAAGCATAACAAATAAAATTTATGCCATTTAACCTGCTCATTTTCCCCCTTGTGGGCGGTTATTATATACTCATCCGATTAGAATACCTGAGGTATATCCAATACCGCTTAGAAAGCCAGCGCATCCTGCTTAATTCTGCATTTGCCGGGATCATTCTTTTAGTAGCGTGTTTTATACTGAGAACTATCGCCAAAATGATCTTTCCTGAATTTATCGAAAGCATCGGCGCTCAAATGCCTGTGAAATTACCCTATTTTGGCACCACAAGCTTCACGCTGCTGGCGGCAGTAGCATTTACTGAAATAGCTAACCTGTTTTTCGACCGGAAAGAAGCGATTAAAAAATCACTGGAAAAAGTAGGGAATGAATTGGAATTGATGTTAAGCACTTCATTTTTCGAAGCTCACCTGCTTCAATTCACTATGGATAATGGCAAGGTTTATATTGGCTGGGTAAAAGAATTACCTAAACCTTTTACTACAAATTACATCAGAATTACACCAGCTCTCAGCGGATATAGGAATGAAAATAAGGAATTGGTGTTTACTACCCAATACCTGACAGTCTATGCCTCATACATTGCTGACGGATCTGTCACCAATCAAAATGAGCTGAAGACTGATCTCGTATTGAAAGTCGACAAGATCAACTCTGCTTCTTTCTTCGATATGGAAATGTATAAACGATTTAATCCCGATGAGGAAGAGACGGAATAGTATGCTGCTCTATGTGGGTGCTGTGCTCGATTTCGAATGTAAATTTTAAATATTAAAGGATCCTGATTTTGAACGCCATAATACAGGCCCATCAAAAAGACCCTTCCACTGCCATGCCTTACTTCAAATTCAAAAACAGAGTAAAGCGTAAGGTAGTTGCAAGCGGATTCCTGGCAGCATTACCAATGATATATGCCAAATCCAGGTTAAATATTTCATATTTCAATCCCGATCCTATCGTCAGAAACCTTTTGTAACCCTTTAAGGGACTCTCATAGAAATATCCTGCTCTTAGTGCAAACAAATGATTGTATTTATACTCTATTCCTGTAGCTATACTAACCTCCTTTATTTCTTCACTCATTCCTCCGGGAGCATCATTGAAAGATCCAAAAATCCCGGAAGGCACAGATCGGTCTGGATTTTTCCCAGCAATAATATTTCCATTCAAATCATATAATGGTGAAGATGGAACCAGTAATTTATTCAGATCAAGTGCAAAGATAAACTCATTTAAATGATCAATTATAAATGTTCCTGAAGCCCCTGCTCTTAGGTTTGTGGGCAGAAAATCTTTAACTGAATTAGCATTATAACTTATTTTTGTTCCAATGTTAGTTATGTTAAGCCCAAACGCCATTATAGCATCTTTATTGAAAAGATAGGTCGGCGACTTATAAAATACGGATACATCTGCAGCGAAGGCTTTATTAGATCCAGATACTGAACTTACAGACTCCTGTGTAGAAAACAATCCCGAATATATATACCTTATTGTGGTACCCAGGGAAAAATCATCACCAAACCTCTTGGCATAAGTGAAATCTATTGCCAACTCATTTGGCTTATATTCTCCCAGGGACTGTCCCTCTGAATTATTAAGTTCAAATGTACCAAGAGAAAAATAACGTATAGAAGTGCCAATTACCGATTCTTTATTTAGCCTGTGAAACCCACTAAGGTAAACCAGGTTCATATCATCCGCTAGCGAGCGCATCCAGGGGGTGTAAGAAAGCGCATATCCATTCAGCTTTTCAAGCATCGCTATTTTTGAAGGATTGTTGGACAATGAATTGACATCAGGTAGTAATGCCACTCCAGCATCCCCCATTCCACCAGATCGTGCATCCGGAGTAATTAGCAGAAAAGGCACCGCTGTTCTCACGCTACGCAACACAGAGGGATTAGCAACCTGATTATCCTGAGCACTTGCATATAATGATACGAAGCAAAAAAACGTACAGAGCTTTATTTTAAACATCATTTTAAAAGCGACAGATAGGAGAACAACATTTTTATTCATAAACATTGTGATAAGGCTAATGCCTTATCACAATCTGTCTCTTATCAATATCATTTCCGTTTATAACATGCAAGAAGTAATTCCCATTTGGAATTTTAGATACATTAATAGTGGTTTTCTTAAGCGATGTCTTACTCGATTTTGAAAATAACACCTGCTTTTTATCATCCAGTATCATGATTTGGATATTTTCAGCAGTACTTACTTTTTTTGCTGATTTAAAACTTTCATCAAGCGGCAGCATTATAATTCCCGGATTATTTTTCTTCGTTATCTGCCAAGCTTCTTCCGCAGTCATATTCTCGCTCTCGAAATCATGATCAATGCTGATTTCATCACTTGATGGGTTCGGATAAACAACATAAGAACGGGCCCCAGTTGTAGAGAGCCGAAACTGCATTATGGCACCATAAGAGTTATTGCAATTATCATAATAAGTAATCGCCGCTAAACCATTTGCTTGTATACTGGTACTGCTTGAAGGCAGAGTTACAGTTACCATGGCAGAAATATCCCAAAAATTTGTACCCTGAGGATTTACATGTAAGGCATTACTTGCTGAAGAGTTTCCCTGGGGAACTAACTTTACTGAAGTAATTCCATGTATATTATTTTGCGCAAAAAAGGCATTATTATAAGTAAAAAACAAGTCAGTAGGTGCTCCCGGACGGATTGGCACACTGTTTTTATTCGGATAGTTATGGATGCCAATATTTGCGGCAGACAACCCAGCCCTCGTATTTTTCACTATAGAAAACGTTCCGCAAGGATTGGTAATCACTGCAGTAATTATAGACGCCGAGCCGGCACTGCTTTGTATATTGATTGATGTTGTGCCCTGTCCAGAGATAATTTGAGCAGGGTACGTTACATTCCATAATATGGTTGCTCCTACCGGCATATCACTAATGGTATAGGTTGCTGTGGTACAAAAACTGTCAGGCCCGTTTATAACAGTAGATGCACATGTGCCAGTACAGTCAGGGGCTTGGGGATTACTATTGTTCAGTTCACCTGCTAGCCACAAGCCAGTACGATCTCCAATTTGTAAATGAGATTCGTTATCTTTTCGTGCCGTAATAAAATTCACGAAAGGCGTATTTTTTGGAGAGATTGGCGGCGCGGCACCCTTATATTTTGTCGTAAAATCGGCGGCTGACATGGGGATATTTCCCTGTCCGATATCAAGGGCACTTGTAACCGGAACAAAAGTGAACATACGCTGATGGAAAATTGATATATTGTATCTGCCTAAAAAATTTTGTTCCGCAGGATTTTCTTTTGGTCTCCATCTCGTGTCAAAATAGCCTCCGGAGTAAGAGTCGTAAGCTAAAGATGATGACATATTATTTGTTCTATCCGTAATAGTAAAGTTGACGGGTATCAGCCACAATACCTTTTTTCTGTAAATGATTTTATTATAATAAACACGATTATTTCCACCTTCCGCAATTGTATTTACTTTAATATCAAACCTGATTTCATTCTTCCCCGGAATCATTCCTGCCAAAAAAGCAATTTTTCCTGTGGCCATAGGTGTGAATGGAGAAAGAACAAATAGCCCCAAATCCCCTAACAGATTTGTACTAGCTCTACCTTCATAACTCAATAACAAACTATTAGGAGTTGAAACTTGAAGTGCGGCACATTCAGATCCATTACTAATCGCTACATTTCTGATTGGTGTTCCAGCAACTCCCTGAGGGAAGCCTAAATTCAGCAATTCGGCCTGCCAGGCATTATGCACAGAATTATCGACCACGTTATTTGCATTCACATAATTAATCAGCATCTGTTTGGCAGCCGGAGTACTTGCAAGCCTTAAAGTTTTTGCCAGACCCGATTTTCCACTTACAAAATTGATTGCTTCCAGTACTGCTCCTACTCCGCTTTGCAAATAAAGCGAGCTAAGATGATTAGCCATAAACTGATATCCAACAGGAATGTTTGCACCTTGGTGTGGAGTATCATAACTCACAAATAAGTTTGATTGATGATTTTCATTGACATTTTCCATTGTCTTTAAAGCCCACCTTGTAGCTAAACCTCCCATACTTAACCCAATGATTGCATTTTTGGTGGAGCTTCCAGCAATAGCCTTTAAGGCATTTACTTGTCGAATAACTTCTTTAACCAACATTGCGTTTCTCTTTATATCATCTGTTCCATCCTCCCAGTCTATATAAACTACATCATACTTAGCATCTCCATAAAGCAAATGATCAAGATTAGATGTACCTCTAACTCCTTCCATAAACTGTCCAAAATTATTATCCCCATTGTCATTATCCCGATTTATTAAATTCCCGGTATCAAATCCTTCCACAACGATGAGTGGCTTCTGCATGCCCAAAGCAGGATTGGCATATTTAATAGTCATCAAGCCCTTTGCAAATTTGCCATCATATGACTCTGTCGCGGTTACAGGTATGTAAACAAGATCTGGATAAAGTTCAGCAACAGAATTTTTAATATTAATCTGTGCATGAGTACGCAGTATAGTACTATTGGCCAATGTTAATTTAAATATAAGCGTCTTGATTCCAGTATCCGGATAATTTACAGTCATTAATTGTCCAACAGTGAAAGTTCTGAATCCCTGCCCATCTCCGGCATCAACCTGGACATTTGAAATTTCTGCAGCGGCATTAGTCATCCACAACGCACTAGGCATTAATAGCTGCTGGGTTTTGCCGTAATAAGTAGTTGTACTGGTAGAAGCAGCAAATGTATTTTTAATTTCATACGGATCCTGCCAAACGCCACCTGTATAAACATCATATACTTGGTTGTTTAAAATTTGGACCCAATTATTTTCTACTGCATTTTGTTTGAATCTGGAATGTTTAAAAAAAAGTCCAGATAAAATTATTTTCCCCCGAGCTCTGTTTAAATCATTAAGAGTTTCCAAATCCTCCATGTATGGAAAAGCAAAAGCGTTTCCATTTACTTTCGCAGATTTCAAGGTTTGATATATTGCATTAAAACTACCATTGTCAACATAATTGGTGTCTGCCAGAAAACTACCATCAAAACCATCTAATTCCGTTTGCTCCAGAGCCACATCTCTTAAAATTCCGTAAGGAACACGACTCAGTTCCAAATGAGAGAAAATTGCCTTCATCTGTTGCGAAAAGTCTGTATTGATTCCGCCTGTAATTGCAGGTATGCTCATCGTGATAAGAATATTGCCGCTATAATTAATATATCCCTCACTAACTAAATAGTAAGTGCCTGGATCCAGATGTATCTTTAATGAAGCATTTAAGCCAGTGCACATGGAACCATTGTCATCAACAGAAGCAATTTGGGTTCCTGATGAATTTAGTATGCGTATGTATGTATCAAAATCAGAACCGCAATGGGAAATCGTTACTGTAGCGCTATCAGCAAGTGCAAACTGATGGTAGATGTCATCACTGGGATAGCCTATATCATTTCCATACCCATTTGATGGAGAGTTATTTTTTGAATCCTGGAACGCGATTCCGGGCTGTAAAGTACCAATCTGAATAGGGTTAGATAAATTTGATCCGGTGGGAGATTGTGCAAAAGCACTGGTAATAAAAAAAACAAATAGAAATAGAAATAATATTATTTTATTTCGTGGAGAGCGAAATTTTTTCATAAAAAAGTGATATAAATTTTAAAATATTAATACTTTGAGTCGAACCGTCCTTCTCTTACTTCAACTCTTTGACCATCCTTGTTTTCTACATCAAACCAAAATGTACCAGATACGATTTCTTTTATATGATCAATCTTTGTAATCCGAATCTCACCTTGCAATAAGGGAGACGTTTCATAAATATATGACACATTTCCTAATGAAGATAAATAATTTACCGAAAAAGATTTACTTGTATCATATTTATCTAGAGAATACACCTTCTCTTCAAGGCTCAGATCATTAGCTCTTATAAAAAATGACTTCCTTTCGTTACCTGTAACTCTTGTGGCATACAACAAGAAAGAATACTTCCCATCTGCAAATTCATACGATGTAGACATATCAGTAGAAATCCCGTAAGACCTTGGAAGAAAAACTTCGCCATTCACTAGACAACCAAAAGTATTTTTACCAACCTGAGTGGCTTCGGGAAGCGCCTCAATACCTTCTTTTTTCTTTTTGCAGCCCCCCAATAAAAGAAGAACGCAGAAAACAGCCAATATTCGATTTTTCATAATAAAAAGATTTAAAATTTTAATTTAATGAATTTTCATATGTTAATACGTTGAGTCGAACCGTCCTTCTCTTACTTCAACTTTTTGACCATCTTTATTCTCTGCATCGAACCAAAATGTACCAGCTATGATTCTTTTAACCTGATCAACTTTTGTTATCCGTATCTCACCTTGTAATGAGGGCGAAGTTTCATAATTATCTGATATGTTTCCTACAGAAGAGGAGAACCTTCCAGAGAAAGATTGCGACGTATCAAATTGTGTTAATGCATACATCTTCTCTTCCAGCATCACGTCTTTAGCGTTTATGAAAAAGGATTTTCTATCATTACCCTCAACTCTTGTTGCATACAACGAGTATAAATACTTTCCATCAACAAATTGATATGATGTAGACAAAGAAATAGGAATTCCTGGAGCCTTTGGGATAAAAACCACGCCATTCACTAGACAACCAAAAGTATTTTTACCAACCTGAGTGGCTTCGGGAAGTGCCTCAATTCCCTCTTTCTTTTTTTTACATCCTCCCAGTAAAAGAAGGATGCAGAAAACAGACAATATTCGATTTTTCATAACAAAAAGATTTGAGATTATCATTTGATGAATTTTTACATGTTAATACGTGGAGTCGAAACGCCCTTCTCTTACTTCAACTTTTTGACCATCTTTATTCTCTGCATCGAACGAAAACGTACCAGCTATGATTCTTTTAACCTGATCCAACTTTGTAATTCTTAACTCTCCTTGTAACGATGGTGATGTCTCATAATTATCTGATTCATTTCCTGTGGAGAAAGAATACTTTACTGAAAAAGATCGATCATAATTATATCGCATTAGCATGTATGTCTTTTCTTCCAATTCAATGTCATTAGATCTTATTAGAAATGATTCCCTTATATTACCAACATCTCTTTTATTACTCAAAACAAAAAAGAACTTTCCATTTGAAAACTGGTATGAGGTGCCATCTGGTGATTCGAATCCAGAAGACTTTGGTAGGTAGACTTCGCCATTCACTAGACAACCAAAAGTTTTTACCAACCTGAGTAGCTTGGGGAAGTGCCTCAATTCCCTCCTTCTTTTTTTTACATCCTCCCAATAAAAGAAGAATGCAGAGAACGGTCAAGATTTGATTTCTCATAATAAAAGAGAAATTAAGATTTCGATTTGTTCATCTTTCTGCTATCAATTCTTTGCATCTCCGTATCAGGTACAATTACCTTTAACTGATCTGCACTTAAGATTCCCTGAAGTTTCTCATTTTTCTGGTCTATCAACAAGTCAATAGCTTCCCTTTTTTGTAGGTCGCTCAAAGTTGTATCTGCAACAATCTTTTTAACATTGGTCTTATATTGATCCATTATCAAAAATGTCTTCTGTGCAACAGAATCAGAAATTTTTAACTGTTTAGCCAAATCAGCAACCGCCGGATCCTGTTTGTTTTGCGCACTAGCATCAACAGCAACAACCGTGATTAAAATTAGAAATGCGAATATTATTTTCGGAGCGTTCATCATTTTTATTATTAATATTTTAAATATGATGTTTTAAAATTTAAAAAACAAAACAATTGTTTTCATTAAATTAAATATTAAAATAAATTCATCAAAATAATCAAATTGTAGCTTAATATTAACATAATAATTAAAACAAATACGAACTCGGCATGTATGAATGGATATATAAATTCCATAAATGGTATTTTGACCGAGAGATAAAATCAAAAACCAAGACGAACATTAAATTATTAAACATTCATTGTTAATCAATTAACAACACAACAGGCATCAATAATATAGGAAATAGCACCCTTCACATTGCGGGATCTATTAGAAGCCTATAAATTTATCGTTGACCGACAAATTCAACCACATCCTATCGCTCCGAACATCCATCTAAAGTCATAGTGAGGTTGCTTTATAGCAAAGTCATTCGTCAGAACAAATTAAAGCGGTGAAAGACGCATTGTATATGATGAAACAGTAGGATGACCTGTTGATAAAAGAATAATACTACTTCCTCATCATGATCTCCTTAAATCTTATTTTCGGATATTCAGCCGATCAGTCTGTAGGATCCTGTTTTCTTCCAATGCCATTAAATCCTGTACATGGATTTGTCTCAGATCCACAGATACCATCAGGTCTATGCTCACATGATAATATCCCGAAATCCGTTTTAAGATCTCTAGTGGCGGTT
>Ga0247809_1000391_pt1 | contig 20799 bp, 29 predicted proteins | sample UWRJL104311B1_FD_180951 | JGI IMG/M metagenome (GOLD analysis project Ga0247809, IMG submission 180951) | Plant litter microbial communities from Arlington Agricultural Research Station in Wisconsin, United States - UWRJ-L104-311B-1 | ecosystem: Environmental > Terrestrial > Plant litter >...
AAATGGAGATAAAAGACAATTTTATTCAGGTAAATTTGCGAAGTGAAAAAAGGATCGAAGAGAAGCAATTGTTTTTTGAATCTAAAATGGATCAAAAAAATGTTATTGTAAATGTACTGAATAGTGACAGAAAATTGCTCAACCAATCCCGGTACATAAAAGTCGTGTAGTGTTATAAAACTCAATAAAGATGAAACATAAAGCCCAATCAATCCGTCCATTTATAGGAGCTAAAGATTTTGAAGTCTCCAGAAACTTTTATAAGGAATTAGGTTTTGAAGAAGTAGTTTTAGACCCAAAATTTTCTGTTTTTAAAACTGGGGAAATTGCGTTTTACCTTCTGGATCGAAAATACCATGATTTTCCTTGAAGTCGAAGATGTCAATGATTATTACAATCAGTTATTGGCCTTAAACTTAACAGAAAAATATGGTGTAAAACTAACGCCAACTGTTTATCTTGATTGGGGAAGCGAATGTTTTTTGCACGATCCTTCGGGTGTTTTATGGCACTTTGGGAAGTTCAATAAATAAGTTTTTTGCCACTAAGAAACTAAGGCAGTAAGTTTTTTTGAATTTACCGTCATTTCAATTAGTGAAATTGCTTTGCCTGTTCGCTATCGCTCGGGACGTGGCAAAAAAATCGACATTTATAAGTTGAAATCGGCTAGATGAATGGTGTTTCCTTCTCTCTGGTACCAATCATTATAAACCAGTTCGAGTTTTTTAACCTGAAACTTTCCAAAATTATAATCACGAAATTTTTCTGCAACTTGTATTAATTGTTTTGTGTTTTCAAGTTTTTCCTGAAATCTCATTACCGTAGAATGTGCTGCTGCAATGGTATAACGACTGTCGATACTTTGCTCTAAAGTAGAGTTTTTAAAGCTCTCCCGAAGTTTATTCCTGAAAATATTCAACGATTCATCCGTTGGAAAACCCTGAATCATTATAGCAGAAGGTGAAGCTGTAAGGCCCCGAAATTCAATTTCGATTTGATCTAGTTCAACCAAACTTTGCTCAATTAGATCAATATATTCGGGAATATTTATTTGATCTAACGTAAACCCTTCGTAACAGGAAATAATTCCCATTACCGTAATATGAATATCAGAATCTGGATAATAATACTGATTGGGTTCAATTGCCTTTATTTCTTCTAAAAATAACTGAATATTTGCTTTAATGGTTTCGCTTGGGCGAATGAGCAACGTGAGACCAAATCTGGAATCTGATGGATTATTTATTTGAGGATCTAATTTATATTGCTCCGTAAGAATAGCTTTGGAGGATTTTTTATAAAGTTGATTGTAATGTTCGGTTAAATTCATTTAAATTATTTCTTGTTTGTTTTTTCGAGGTTTTCTTTTACCCTAAACTTTACAATTTTGGCAATCAGGTCAAATGGCATTGGTTGATCCAGAGGAAATTGTACAGAACCTTTACCTGATTTATACTTCGAAAGTTCTTCTTTAAAAGTTTCATGTCCGCTGGGTAATGCATATAAACCAATGTGATTTTTGAATGCAGCCAAATAGACCACGACGCCGTTTTGCTCAAAAGCCGGCATCGAATAACTGATTTTTTCTTTGGCATCTGGCGCTGCTTTCTGAATCGTTGCCCTGATTTTTTCTAAAATCTCCTGAACATCATTGGGGAATGCGCCAATATATTCGTCGATGTTTGCTGGTTTCTTTGTGTCCATTTTTTAATGCAATTTATTTTAAAGTTTGTTCTTTTTTAATCTCGCAAAGGCGCAGAGGCGCAAAGTTTTTTAATATTTTCTCTTTAAACTTTGATTTAGATTCAATTACAAATTTTGAATCTGCTCAATCTTAAAATCTGCGTGAAAAAAAGAACCAGAAATGTGCTAAAAACTTTGCGACTTCGCGACTTTGCGAGATTATTTTCAGCCCAATAAAAAAAATCCTTGCGAACTTTACGGTTAAATAAGTTTTTATGCCAATCCTTTAGGAAATCGATCCAAAACCAGATTCAACTGAATATTATGTTCCAAATATGCTTTGGCTCCAGCCAAAACCAGTGTAAAGCCTTCAGTAGAATTGCGGACCTGATCGATTATTTTATCCGAATCTCCTTTTAAACCTGAATTGATAATGCTTACAAATGTTTCATTTTCGTTTAATGGACTAAAAATCCATTCGACCAAAGTACTTTCGTCCGGATTTCCCCATTCGATCACAATCTTATGATTTTCCTGCAAAACGTGAGTCGTCACGGTCAATGAAAATCCGTACATTTCCCAGGTCCATTCGGTTGTAGTATCTTGTTCTAGTTTTCCGGAACCTTTTGTAAACCAAAAATTACGGGTGATTTCCGGATCTGTAAAAGCCTGAAAAACTTCTGAAACAGGTTTTCTAATTAGCATTTCGGCTTTGGCGAAGTGGTTGTTTTCTGTTTTCATTTTTTATTGGTGAGATGTTGTTTGTAAAATGTTATTTGTAAAATTTGAAACATAAAATCACGCAGTTTGTCATTCCGAAAAACGGGGAATTACAAACGAAACTCCACAAAGAATGTCGCTAATCTTTGTCGATCAACTAGTGTGATTCCTCGTTCCTCGGAATGACAAAACTGGCTTTTCAACTTGAAGCTTGAAACAAAAAAACTTGAAACAAATTTTTACGACCTCTAATTTAAGAAAGAAATCCCAAATAACTTCAAAAAAAAATCCACACAAGTCTTAACCTGTATGGATTCTATACTCTATGATTTAAAGTTGGTTTAAACCTGATCTTTATCAATCCATTTTCCGGTGGTTGGCGCCACGTAATTTTTCATTTGATCTAATAAGTTGTCAATGTTATCGCTTACTAAAAGCATTTGCTGATTAACATCTTTTAATAAACCTTTCTCTACCATAACTTTTGTTAATTCGATCAAAGCATCGTAAAAGCCATTGATGTTTAAAATCGCAATTGGTTTTTTATGAAGTCCTAATTGCGCCCAGGTCAGCATTTCAAAAAGTTCTTCAAGAGTTCCAAAACCACCCGGAAGTGCAATTACGCCGTCGCATAAATCGTTCATTTTGGTTTTCCTTTCGTGCATACTTTCTACCAAAATCAATTCAGTTAGGCCTAAATGTGCAATTTCTTTAGATCTTAAAAAATTTGGTAAAACTCCAATTGCTTTTCCGCCTTCATTTAAGATTCCGTCGGCTACAGCCCCCATTAAACCTACGTTTGCTCCGCCGTAAACCAATTCAATATTTTGTTTTGCTAAGGTTTGTCCCAGCAATGTTGCCTGTTCTTTGTAAATTTCTTCGGTTCCAAAACTGGATCCGCAGAAAACTGTAATTCTTTTCATTGTTAGAAGTTATTCGTTAAAGGTTAAAGGTTAAAGGTTAAAGGTTAAAGGTTAAAGGTTGGAAGTGGGATGATTATTAGTTATGTGTTAATTCGTTATTAGTTAAAGGTTAGAAGTGGGAGGATTATTTGTTATTCGTTAAATGTTGAAAGTGATAATGAAAATCAAAGATTAAAAACAGCATTTTGTGCCGTTAGGCACTAAAGATCGGTAGAAAAAATATGAATTAGATTTAGCGTGCCGTAGGTACGCAACAAAAAATCCTATTGCGTACCTTACGGCACGCTAACCAACTTTATAACCAATAAACTACCAATATTTAGTGCCCAAAGGCACATTTGAAAGTTAACTTGTTAAAATGAAGAGTAGAAATTTTCCAACTCATAACTCATAACTCACAATTTATAATTTTCAACCTTTAATTCATATTCAAAATGAGGTAAATTGACTGGAATATTACCTATACTATTTACTTCGCCAATATTTATTGCGCCCAGTTTCCCGACTGCTTTTTGTGAGCGAATATTATCTGTTCCAATATGAAATAGTACCGAATCTACATGTTGAAAAGCATAATCAATCAGTAGCTTTTTATTCGATTTATTGTACAAACCTCCCCAAAATTTTCGACCAATAAAGGTAAAACCAATTGCAATACTGGATTTCCCCGGATTGTAATCATAATAGCGGGTATTGCCTACAATTTCATTGGTTTGTTTGTCCAAAATCAAAAAAGCACTTTTTGAATTGATTGCCGCATCAAAAAAAGGTCTGAAAACTTCTATTTTATATCGGTCTTTTATGGGATGCTGTTCCCAAATTAAAGGATCTGAAGCTACTTGATAAAGCGCATCAAAATCACTTTCCTGTAACGGAATTAATTTAGTAATGTCATCTTCTAAAATTTCAGGTTGTAAATTGAACGTTGATTTTGTCATTTTATAAAGTTTAAAATTTTCGTTTGTCACTAATTTTGACGGAGAACCACGAATTTAAAATAAAAATCTGACTTTAGTTTTCCGCAAAGAAGTTTTTTGCCACAGATATAGGATTATAAATGATTTATAAATTTTGTGATTTCTGCTTTTGCATAAATACCAAACGATTGTAAATCCGCGATAATCTGTGTCCTCGCTTGCGAATCCGTGTCATCTGTGTTCGAAATCACAATACTATAAACTTTTGCAGATGCAGCACTTGAGATTGCTTCGTTCCTCGCAATGACGTAAAATGTGATTATATTCTCTTAATCTGAACACAGGAAACATTCTCCATTGTAACTTCATTTTCCACTTTTTTAAGCAATCCGGTTTTTTGATTTCGTTTAAAAACTACTACGTTCCCGGAATTGACATTGGTGGCAATTAAAAACTTTCCGCTTTCATCAAGGGCAAAAACTCTTGGATGATTTCCTAAAGTCGATTGATAACCAATGTTTTTCAAAAGCCCTTTTTCATTAATAGAAAAAATGGCAATGTTGTTTTCTTTTCCTCGATTTGTTGCGTAAAGAAATTTTCCGTCGGGCGAAATATGAATGTCTGAACTTTCAAACCCCGCAGTTAGGGTGTCCGGATGCGTATTAATGCGCTGGATTTGTTTTAAAGTTCCATCCTGATATTCGTAAACACTTATTGCGCCTGCCATTTCTTCAATACAATAACCCAATTTTTCATTCGGGTGAAATGTAAAATGTCTTGGGCCGGCTTCTAAATCGGTTTTGGTAAAAGGAACTTTTGTGGCTATCAAAGGTTGTTTTTGAGTGGCATCAAAACGGTAACAGCGAATTTTATCGGCACCTAAATCAGGCATAAACAAATAATCATTTTGAGGTGAAAATACAGTCGAATGTACATGGGATTTTGTTTGTCTTTCTTTATTGACGCTTCCGTCTGAATATTGAAAATTTTGTGCAATCGTATCTATTTTTCCATTTTCTAATATCGGATGAACGGAAACACTTCCTTCGTTGTAATTACCATTTACCAACCATTTTCCGCTTTTGTGAACCGAGAGATAAACCGGATTTTCGCCGCCACTGGATTGTTTGTTCAAAAAAGTCAGGGATTTGCTCTCAGGATTAAATTCAAAACTGCTTACACTTCCTGCATTTGGAGTTTTTGTATCGGTACAAGCATAAAGAAATTTTCCGTTTGGCGATAAAGTCAAATAGGAGGGATTGATGATATTTTTTGCTGAGGTTATTTTGTTCAGTTTTCCTTTTACAGTATCTAATTGATATACCTGAATAGATTCTGCATTAAGATCCCGATTGTAACTTCCCAGAAAGACATAAGTATTTTGGGAGAAGCTATTTAGGCTAATGAGAAAAGCAATTGCTAAAAGGTATATTTTTTTGGGCATGTTTTTTAACGGGTTTGTTTTTGTTTCAGGTTTCAGGTTTCAAGTTTTCCTTATATAGTCACAGTTTTCAGTCGCAGTTTTCAATCTAAAATCTACAATCTAAAATAAAAGTCTACAATCAAAAATCATCTAACTCCTTTCCACCATTGCTGAAATTCCTGTTTTTCGTTTCTAAGTTCTACTAATTCCCCGATTTTTGGAGTAATTAACGGAATAGGATTTTCTGAAGCGGCATTCAATTCGGTTATTTTTATCAAAGGTTCGTCCCAGGAATGGAGAGACAAAGGAAATTTTGAATTATGAACCGGAAATACTCTTTTTGCTTTTATATCATTCATGGCTTTTATGACATCTTCCGGTAGATTGTGAATGTATTTCCAGGCTGGATTATATTGTCCGTTATCTAGAAGGGCGATATCAAAAGGACCAAATTTGTTGCCAATTTCTGCATAATGGGTATCGTAACCGCTGTCGCCGCCCAGATACATTTTAAAATTGTTGGCTTCTAACACAAACGATGTCCAAAGTGTATTACAGCGATCGATACTCCTGCCCGAAAAATGTCTTGACGGAGTGGTGTAAAGCGTGAGATTCTGATCTAATTCTATTTTTTCATTCCAGTCCTTTTCGATGATAATTTCTTTGGGAAATTTCCAAAATTCTAAATGTGATCCAACGCCAAGAGCGCAAACTACTTTTTTTATTTTGGATTGTAACTGTTTGATTGTGGCATAATCGAGATGATCGTAATGATCGTGCGTAATCAATAAATAATCAATTTCCGGAATATCATTAGCGCTATAAATATCAGTTCCTTTGAATGCTTTTGTGGTGCCGTAAATAGGAGAGGCGTTGCCGCTAAAAACAGGATCAATCAAAAAACGTTTTCCTTGAAGCTGAATATAATAGGAAGAATGTCCAAACCAAACCAAAACATCCTGATTGATAGAAAGTTCATGTAGATTTGTTTTTACAGACGGAATAATATCTGTTGGAGTTTTGCGATCTACTTTCTTAAATAAAAAATCAAAGAAAACTTTAGAGAAACTATAGCCTTCGGCAAGTTCAGGAGTAAAGCTTTGATTTTCGAATTTTCCGTTTTTATAGTTGGGTGATTTTTGTAGTAAAGCCAATCTTTCTCCTGATGGCTTTTTACCATATCTGGGATGTTGTGAAACAAAAATAAGAACGGCGAACAAAAGAATTATTACGGTCAGAATCATGGTGGTATTTAATTTGAGGGATATAATTTTTTTAAATTTTCTAAAGAATGCAAAACCAAATCTTTTAAAACTTCAACATCGATGTCGGCTAATTTTTTAATATAAATACACCCTTTTGAAGCTTTATGTTTTCCTAGTTTAGAAAGTAATTCGTCTCTATCGTCTGGCGAAGTATAAACATAAAGCGAAATGGCTCCTTTTCTGGGAGAAAAACCCACAAGAGGTGCATCGCCTTCGTGACCGCTGGCATATTTATAATGATAACTCCCGAAACCAATAATACTTGGTCCCCACATTTTAGGTTCAAAATGGGTTATTTTCTGTATTATTTTGATGAGTTCAAAAGTATCATTTCTTTTGACTTCATCTTCAACAAAAGTATTTATAAAATCAAGAATACTTTCATTGGTTTCGGTAGTTTTATTCTTTGCCATTGTGTTTTATTTTTTGTTTAGCAAATTGCTTTTCAGCAGAATATTTTTAATTTTTACTTCGTTAGCGTAAAACAAATCACGATTTTGATTCATTTGGTTTTCTAAAATAATTAAACTCACATCACTTTCAGGAAAATATAAATTTATCGACGAAAAACCGTCACCTAAACCTGTATGGCCAACATATTTGATAGGCTCTTTATCAACAATTCTAAAACCATATCCGTAACCTACTTTTTCTGGTCCGAAGAAACTATTTTGAGCTGTTATATTGTACTTAAACAGTAATTGATAGGTTTCTGGTTGCAGCAGTTTTCCTTTATGCAGATTTTCATTCCAGATGGCTAAATCGCCTGCAGTTGAAACAATTCCGTTAGAAGAAGTACTTTCAATAGTAATCATAGATCTTGAAACTAACTTAAAAGCATTATTGTTGTTGATGTAACCGGAAACTAATTTTTTAATTGGAGCTGCAGAAAAACAGAGTGTATTTTTCATTTTTAGCTCTTTAAAAAATGTATTGGCTACTTCGTAATAGCTTTTTTTAGTAACAGATTCAAGTATTTTTCCCAGTAAACTATATCCCAAATCTCCGTATTTAAAGTCACTTCCCGGTTTAAACAACAGCGGTTTTGTCAAATCGATAATTCCATGCGTATGATTTAAAAGTTGGTGAACCGTTACAGATTCTGCCCAGCTTTGGTTCAATTGAGGTAAATATTTTTTTATAGGCGCCTGTAAATCAATTCGGCCTTGTTCTGCTTCTTTTAAGATTAAAACAGCCGTGATTTGTCTTGTATTCGACATGATTTCAAATTGGCTGTCTGTTTTTAAATATTTTCTGGTTTGAAAATTGGTAAAACCATATACTTTACTGTAAACTGTTTTTCCGTTTTTAGCGACCAGTACAACGCCATTAAATATTGGATTGCTTACACTTATCAAACTATCAATTTGAGCGGCATAATTGTTTTTTTTCTGAGCAGATAAAAAACTGCTGGAAAATAAGAGAATAGAGGATAATATAAAGGTAATTCGAAGATTGGAAGTCATTTTTTATTTTTTTTGTTTCAAGTTTCAGGGTTTCAGTCTTGGTTGTAAGTTTTGTTGCTGTCTTGATTGCGAATTAACCGCAAAGAACGCTAAGTTTTTTTATCAGTCAGAAAGTTTAAAAACACAAAGTTCGCAAAGCTTTGTATTGACTTCACTTTGCGAACTTTACTAATTTATAAAACTCCGTAAGTAAAAAAACATTGCGTTCTTTGCGGTTAAAATCAGAACATTCCATTTTCGTTAATAGTTTCTTTCGGAATGGGTTGTCCCAAATCCCATAGTTCTACAATTTTATCGGCTTTGAATTTAAGAATATGAACCACTGCAAAACCTAGTTCTACCGGAGTTTGTTTTAAATGCGAATGTACGGCGACCAAATTTCCATCTTCAAGAATATGATGAATTTTAAAGACTTTATTCGGGTTTGTTCTTGTAGATTCTTCCATTGCAAGCATCAATGTATCGGCATCACCTTTAAAATAAGCATTATGGTGCTTAAACTTTTCACCAACATACAAACGAAATGCTTCGTGAGAATGCCCGTTTGCAGCGAGTTTTAAAAAGTCCTGGGCTATTTCTTTCTTAGTCATGATTTTAAAATTTTAAAAGCTAACTAAGTTATAAAATAAGAATTTAAGAAAATCAAAAAGAGATTACTATTTTATTCTAAACGCTTAAATTCATACACACCATTATAACTTTGGCCAGCCCAAAAAATAAATAACAGTGCCCCAGTATTATCTAAGGCTTCGTTTATAATTAGATTATTGTTTTTAGAAAGCGTAATGCGTCTTTTATTGTTATTGCATCCACCAAAAAGATAAGGTATTCCATTGCATTTCAGGTATTTGTTATCGAGATAAAACATGCCATCTTTTTTCAGCTCGCCTTTTATTTGCTGTTTTTTTATGCTTTTATTGTTTTTAAACAATGCAACGTCTAAATCCGTATTGTTAATGAGATTTAATTCAATATGATATTCAGTAAGGCCTTTTACAATAGAATCTTTATCGTCAAATTTTAGGATATCGTTTGTGATGTAATTATAAGAGTTGATGATGTTTTGGGAAATATCATATTGTGAATCCGGATTTTTTTTGTCGAATTTCTTTATGGGATAAAAAGAATATCTTCCGTTAAACGAAAGAAGATTACTTTCATTTATTCTGGTGTAATCATTTTTGAAATCTTTAGTAGAAAAAGAAGCGCAGTTTAGTAATGAAACTGAAACTAACAGAAGTAACAATAGTTTTAAAGTCTTTTTCATATCCGATTTTGTGGTATTAAATGATACTTAATAAGTTCGATTTTAAATAGTGATTTTCATTAATGAGCTTTTTGGCTTCAGGACTAATCCAAAAATTTGGTCGATATAGTTTTGTACTGCTTTGCAATTTTGCTTTAGCAGATAATCCTTTTATGTTTTTTATTAAATCATTAAATAATAAAGTATTGTTGAATTGACTAGTATCAACAACAGAATTGAATTTATCTGTAGAAAAACTTACCACTTTGGGATAAGTCAGTTCTAAACCTATTGTGCCTTCGGTATTCATGTAAGCGATGCTTAAACTTTCCTTATCCTTTGAAAAGGTAAGATAAAAAGGGCTAATGTTGATTACCGGCTCTGTAGGATCGACTAATTTAAATTCATCAGACCGTAATCCTTGTTTATCTATAATTTCTTTAAAGTTAATTTTATGAAGATCATCAGTAATAGAAATTCTGATTTTTTTCTCATAAGACCATTGTTTTTTTTGGTCTAATGCTGTTTTTCCAATTAAAATTTCATTAAAAAAATCTTTATAACTATCAAATATGTACGCCTTATCCGTTGCTTTGTAATTTATGGCAACGCTTGTATTGGTAATGACAAAGTAAAATTTAAGTTCTCTGAAAATAGATTCAAATTCCTTGGGTGTAAGAATAAAATTGAATTTGTTCCAACCTTTTCCAGAGCCCAGTCCGCCAAAATAACTCATAAATTATAATTTAAGTTGAAGCAAGCATAAAGTTTACGATAGCATCAGAATGTATTTTTGTGGTATCGAAAACAGGAACAGAAAAATCAGATTGATCGATTAATAACGGAATTTCGGTACAGCCTAAAATAATCCCTTCGGCGCCACGCTCGATTAGTTCGTCGGCAATTTTAATATAATTTTGTTTCGATTCCGGATTTATAATTCCTTTTCCTAATTCTTGTTTTAAAACTTGCTGGATATAGTTTCGAGTTTCCTGACTTTCGGGAATCAATACATTTAATCCAAAACTTTTCAGACGGTCTTTATAAAAATCCATTTCCATAGAAAACGAAGTTCCTAAAAGGCCAACGTTGGTAATTTTCTCTTGTGTTATGGCTTTTGCAGTTTCAGTACCAATATGAATCAATGGTACCCCAATTTCTTTTTCGATTTTGTCAGCATGCATATGCGCTGTATTGGCGCACAAAACAATAGCGTCAACACCGCTTTTTTGTAGACTTAAGCATGCATTCAATAGCAGTTCGTATGAGTTTGGCCAGGTTTTTTCCTGGATATCAGCAAAATTCAAAGAATAAATCAGGCATTCTGCGAATTGCAATCCGCCTAGTTTTTTATTGATGCCTTCGTTTATGAATTTATAATAATCCATTGTCGAAACCCAACTGGTTCCGCCTACAAGTCCAACTTTTTTCATTCTTTTTATTTTATAAATCTTCTGACTTGATTTGCGAAATATCAATACCTAATTTTTCAAATTCCTTTTGTCCAAGATCTGTAATGTAATAATTTTTATCAAGGGGTTTATTTTTGGCAATCCAGCCTTTTTCAGTAAAATTTTCTACAAGTAACTGACCCAATTTTCCTCCAATATGCTCGTAACACATTTTTGCAGGTTTTCGTAAAACTGATTTCTCGTTCATTTTGAAAAATTTAAAAATTAATATTATTTTGAAACGACTAACTTTCTAGCCAAATAAGCCATTGGCAAGTATGCAAATACGATATCTAGTATGTTGTACCAAATTGGTGATGGCAATGTAAAAACATTAACAATACCTCCTAACAAAAAGAAAGAACCAATAACCAAAGCCAGTTCTGTTTTGCGAGTGGCGGCAATTAAAGCTGTGGTTGCTGCACCGGCAAAAGTTCCGATGGCATGTGCAAGGAAAGGAAAAATAAAATGTTTAGGTTCAAATAAATGCATTGTCGCTTTTAATCCTTCCATAGTGGTAACATCTGCACCTTTTGGAGGAGGAATAACCGAACTGCTCATTAAAATAATAGCTATATTGACAATACTTCCAACAAAAAGGCCAATAAGTACGGCCAAAGTATTTTTAAAAATCGGATTCATAAACTTGATTTAAGAATAACGAATTTATGAAAATTATAGATGCTATTTTAATTAAAAGCTTGTCTGAATTCTAAAGGAGAGGTATTTGTTTTGGTTTTAAACAATTTGCTAAAAGATTGCTGATGTTCGAAACCCAGTTCAAAAGCAATTTCACTAATGGATAAATTAGTTGTCGAAAGTTTTTCTTTGGCTTTTTCGATCAGTTTATCGTGTATATGCTGCTGTGTACTTTGGCCTGTAAGCGATTTGAGTAATCCGCTTAAATAGTTGGGCGTTACATTTAGGGTTTCGGCAATAAAATGTACGGTAGGCAAACCTTTTTTATCCAGAGATTCACTCGCAAAATAATCGTCGAGCAAGTTTTCTAAACGAGCCAGAATCTGATGATTGCTTATTTTTCGGGTTATAAACTGGCGATTGTAAAAACGTTCTGCGTAAGTAAGCAATAATTCGATTTGAGCAATAATAACATCCTGGCTGAATTTATCAATATTGGACTGATATTCCTGGCGGATATTTTTTATAAGGCCAACAATCATCTTTTCTTCTTTATCAGACAGATGCAAAGCTTCATGAACCGAATAGCCAAAGTATTCGTACTGCTTAATTTTTTTTGCCAAAGACGTATTCCATAAAAAATCAGGATGAATCAATAATGACCATCCTGTGTGTTGTAACTCGGCATTTCCTTCAATAGAAAAAACCTGACCTGGCGCAATAAACAATAAAACACCTTCATTAAAATCGTATTCCTGCTGACCATAACGCATGGTTGCATTGGCATGGCGTTTTAATGCAATCGAATAAAAATCAAGCATCAAACTTTTAGGTTCATCTTTGTTTAGATGTTTTAGATCTTCAAAATTATAAACGCTTACCAGCGGATGTTCAGGTTTGGGCAAATCCCTAAACTCATGAAATTCGCTGATACTTTTTATGCGGTGCGGTTGATGATTTGCCATAATCTAAGGTACTTATTTTTGGTTATAAATAGCAGCAAATTCTTTGGCATAATCTGCCAGTTTTGTTTTTCCCGTTACTGCCGGTCTGTTTTTAATGTAATCTTCGCCCAATATACCGTTATAAAGTCCGGCGTACATTTCGACCAAACCTTCGGCGATTTTAGGCTGCATCCCTGCGTTTATTAAACCATTTAATGTTTCTTCGTCAGTGATTACAACCCATTTTAAATCCGGTTTGCCTATCGCTTCGCCCAAAATGCGAACTGTTTCATCACCGGTTAATTCTTCGCTCGAAACATAACGTACAGTTTTACCTTCAGGCAGCGTTACGATTTCCTCAGCAATTGCAGCTGCAATATCATTGGGAGAAACCCACGGAATCATTCTGTCGCCACCATAATTGGCTGCAATAAAGCCCTGCGATTTGATCGACGGGATATAGGCCAGTAAATTATAAAAGAAAGAAGTTGGGCGCATAAACGTAATCGAAACATCGTGAAGCTTTTTCAAAACAGTTTCGATCTCATTATAACGCTGAATTATTCCCGAATTCTGTTCTAAGTGAGCACCAATACTGCTTAAAAATACCACACGTTTTACACCGGAATTTTTGATAGCTTCGGCATAATTATTCCCAATTCCGCGTGTAAAAGCCTCGAGATCCAGATTGGGATCAAAATAATTGGCTCGCGGAATCATGCAATAAACGGCATCTGCGCCTGTAAAAGCTTTCGTTAGAAAAGCGGCATTTTCAACAGAACCTATTGCTGCCAAAGCTCCAAGAGCTTCAATTTCGGTTTGCTTTTTAGTAGTGCTGCTAATCACTGTAACCTCATGTCCTTTTTGCACTAACTCTTGTGCTAATGGTTTGCTAATGTTCCCTAAAGAACCTGTAATTATAATTTTCATCTGTTTAAATTTTATATTACAAAGTTGCGTAACATTCAAACAACAGCTGTAGTCAAAACTATTATTATCGTAGTCAAAAAGTGGGAGGAAAGGACTAAAAGTTATTCTTCAGACAATTTTTTTTCATTTTCTGTTTGCGGTTTTCCGCTTGCATTTGGTTCGCCTTTTCCGGTTGTGATAAGCTTTTGCAGACTATTCTGAATATAATTTGTCCAGGAGTCCCTGCAGATTTCAAAACATTCGTATTCCGGAACCAAGCCAAAATGCGTAAACTTAAGTTCAGTTTTCCCGTCTTTTTGAGAGATTTCAAAAGTAGGTTTTGTACCTGTCCATTCCGTTTTATCTTCTGTAAATTTAAAATAGTTTTTCTCGATCAGCCAAACGATTTTCTCATTCTCAATTACTTCAATCAGTTTTATTTTGCAACGATGAATATCTTCATAATGATAATCGAATACATCATTAAGTTGATCTGTATTGCCTTCAATTTCTTCAGACCACCAACCCCGAACATTTGTAACGGCATCAAAAACTTCTTTAGGAGATTGGTCTACTTTTATAGTTGTGGTAAAACCTGTTGCACTCATCTTTTTTGATTTTAGAAATTAGTAAATCAAATTTACTCTTTAAAAACCAATGCTTTAGGGTTCTTATCGGACAATTTTAAGGGGTAAATCAGACAGGTTTTTTGGATTTTTAGATTTCATTTTAAGTAGCAGAAATCATCATTTTTAGCAACATCATTTGTTCAGCTGTATGGCTTTCGGGGCCCAATGTCATTAAGTTAAGCTTTTAGAAATAAAATTATTACAAATAAAATCCGTTTTTTATCAGCGTTTTTACGAAGTAAATCTGTTTTATCCGCGTCAAAATTAGACGCTGATTTTACTGATTCGCTAAATCGAAAATGCTGATGAAAAGGGCTGAAGAATTAATGACGATTGTTTAATCTTCTAATCCTATGAAGTGTAATTGATCAGGAATATTTTTTATAAATAATGTAAGCTATTAAAAAATAAATGAAGAACACCCAAAACACAAACCAGCCATAACGCTGCGTGTTTACAATATTCTCGTAATAATGTGTCTTTACCTTAAAATAAGACTTTTGTAATGTTCTTTAAATTTTGAGCAAGAATAGCATAGTTGGTAACTTCGAGCGAAGTAATCACAATGTTTTTAGCATTATAAATTTCTATGATCGTCTTTTTCCCTTTATAAATATCGTATAATCTGTAATTGTGTGAACCTTTTATATTGTAATCCTGATCATAAACTTTGCACACATCATCAAAAATAATATCGGTTGATGAATTTAAAAAGGGATATGAAATGTTTAAACCAGTATTGGTGAGCGTAACTTTCTTTAAAGTTACAATCAGATAAATGCTTAAAAAAGCAAATAATGCAATGAAGCCCGCAAATACCCAAACTAAACTATTTTCTAAGTTAATCTCAGTAAAATATTTTGGATTAAAAGTAAAAAAAGCAATAGTTATAGAAAGTAAAAACGCAAAAATACCTAAGCCAAGTAATAGTAAATTAGGATTACCTATAATTGTTGTGCCATCAATTTCTTGGTCTTCAACGAGTTTGTTCATGTCTTGTGATTATTTTAGACGACATTTAATTAGACTTTCTTAAAATTCCAATCGCTAAATTGACAATGAAAATTGGCAAAGCAACAAAAATAATAAGTACAAACTCAAATGCCAAAGTGATACTAATTAAACGACTACCATCATCAAATAAAGGAAATTCATGATTAGATAAAAAAAGTTTACAATACAAAATAATGAGCCAGTAAAAAATATAGCTTCCAATTAAGATAACAGAATGAATCAGGGTTAAATACTTTATAAGCGGCTTCTTTAATGCTTTTTGAATCAACCAGTATGCAAATCCACTAATAAAGTAGCATACAAATAATACAACCGCCATATGAAAACCAGCAATTACAAAATAAGTATCATGAATATTAATGTCCAAAGTTTCCTCAGGATTAAATACCCCTATTAATAACGAGATTATTGCGACAACCCAAAAAAGGTGATAAACTTTTATGTTTTTTATAGTCATAGTTTACTCGATCCGTTTTACCACATTATCAAGGTCATTAACAACAAGTTTAAAGATAATTTTATTGTTTGGAAAAAACTTTTGCATATCGTTTCTTAAGTAAACGAAAGTTTGCGAAGCTGCTATATCATCTTTAATTGATTCGTTGCAGGAAATAGAAATCTCGTAATTGTTATTGATTTTTTCCAGATAAACATATTTCGTTATAGCGTCATCAAAAAAAGTTGTTTTCTCAAAAGCTTCAGCAATTTTATCTGCTTCATTTTCATTGATATTACTCTGATACGCGATTTCATGATTCATAGTGCCATATGTCTTAGTCGACTCTGTAAGTCTTCCGCTGGCGGCTTCATTCGCAAAGGCGATTCCAAATATTGCACCAAGAGTAACGATACATCCAATAAGAGAAATACCAATCGTTCGCCACCAATTATATTCTTCGCCACCGTTTTCGATGTGTTTGGCTATATTTTCTTCCTGATATTTTTTTGTGAAGTAAGCTGCGATTCCCATGTAAATAATTGGAAATATAACATTAGGAATATTAACATCTTCGGGGATCATAAATATTAAACCAAAAATAAGCAGGGTTGAAAGAATCGTTATAATCCACGTATTTCTTACTTTGATAAAGTCTCCAAAAACTTTAAAGTTTTCGGCTATAAAATACCCTGCAACTATGGGACCTCCTAAAAATGTTCCAATACAAATTGCTTTTTCAGTATAAATTTTTTCTGTTGGGACTTCTTCAAAAACTGATTTTTCGAGTATTGTTTCTTCCATGATGTAGTGTTAGGTGATCGTTTTTCTTTTTGAACGAAAATACAAATTAAAACCACAATAAAGAATGCCTTCTAAAGCGAAAATATTTATTGAATCGAGAAAATAGTGACATCACTAAAATTTTCTATTCCTTCGATTACGAACAAACTATCATTAAAATAATCCATATCAAAATCGTCATCTCCCCAAATTTCGAATCTTTTATGGCAGGTTTCTAATTTGGCTTTATCAAAAATATTTTCATTCCAGTCAAATTCGTATTGTTCTGCCAGTTCGACGGCTTCGTCATTTACATATTCTTCTTCAGAAAATGCAATATGCAGCTGATAATCATCATCAAAAATAATATCGATCTGATTGTTGTCAAGAACAATTTCGGGTTTGTTTTCTATAGTTCCTTTTTGATAAAAAGTTTCTAAATTGTTTTTTAGAAGAGATAGGCTGGCATTTGAATTAGGTGCTATAAAAGCTAAGTAGGAGTAGAAGGTATTGGCCATTGTTTTACGTTTTTAAGAGTGTTTTTCTATGATAATAGGCTTTGATTCTAATGTATAAGATGCTAATATTTCATTAACTTCATTTTCGTTCAATATTTTAAATTCTGTTTGAGATCGTACTTTGTTCTCGTCCATCATAGAACGTGTGAGAATTAATTTAAAAACTTCTGATTTCTTTTCGACATTAATTTCCGGATTTTTAGCAATAAATGTTTCATATGTATGCATCATATTTTCCCAAACCCTAATTTCATTATCGGGATTTCGGTCTCTTTTAAAATTGTTAATTGTATCTTGTAATGATATGGGATAAATGTCTGAAAAAACAGCTTGTATTTGTGTTATTTTTTTGATTTGTTCCTCACTTAGTTCATCGTGAACTATTGGCCCCGGAAGTGTTTTTTTAGGATCTAATGTGTTGGGGCTTTGGTTTTTCTGAGCTTTTTTATAAGAAAGAAAAATAGAAACTAGGATAAGCAGTAAACCTGCAAGAAGAATTAAGGTATTTGTTTTCATTTGTTGGTTGGGTTTGTTAATAGGTTGATTTATAGTTTAAATACTATTTTCTAACAATTCGAAAAGAATATATCCTCCGTGTTCTGATGGTCCTCTTTCTTTTTCGATAAAACCTTTTTTTCTGTAAAATGTTACGGCTTTTATATTTTCTTCTAAACATTTTAAGGTTACGGGAAGATTGGTTTGCTGAATTGCGGCTTTCAATAGTAGCGTTCCAATGCCTTTGCTTTGATGTTGCCGGTTTATATAAAAATGGTGAATAAAATTATTAGGCATCCAGATCGAAATAAAACCAACGGGGACTTCGTTATCGACAGCAACCAGAACCAATTCTCCTTTTATATGCTTTTCAAAATCATCTAATTTAAATTCAGTAGGATCTATCCATGAAAAAGTCGCTTGCCTTTCTTTTAAGAATAAGATTCTTAAAGTATCAAAATCAGAATTTTTAATTTCTCTTATTTCCATGATAAATTAATGGGTTGAAAAGTCAATTTTATTGTAATCGTATTTGTGTTTGCTGTTGTTTGTTTACCTTTTTTATCCAGTAAACAATATAAAATCCGCCTATTGTTCCGGGAACAAACCAACCGTAAAAACCCTGAAAAAAATTATTTACCACAACAAAAGCGGTTGTGGCTGAAATGTATCCGCCAATCATTTTTCCTAAATGTAATTTTAGCCAGACATTATTAAGTTTATCCGCGTTTTTATAAAGCATCAAATCTCTGCTGGAGAAAACGAGTCCTACGATACCCAAAACAGTTAAAACAATATTTATTTTGTGATGAACAACCGGATTGTACAAAATCATCAAAACTGCGGTTAAGATCATAATTCCTGAAATTAGCTGATCTGTTTTAAGATTGATGTTTTTATTTTTGAATCGTAAAGCCCTGTAACCTGTTATGATAAAATAAGAACTAAAAATCCCGATAGCAAATAAAAACGGGCTTTCATGTTGGGGAAGCGAAGCAATAACTAGTGCAGTAGAAGCAGATAAAAGCATGCAGTAGTAAAAAAGCTTTCCCGATTTTTTATGTGTCTTTTTTCCTTTTTTGGCTATTAATGAAATAAAACCTGAAAGTAGTGCAATACCACCAAAGAGTGCGTGAGAATAAATTAGTATTTGTATTATTTGCTCTTTATTCATTTAAATTTCTATTTCAGCTCTAAAAATAATTACAGCGTCGCCTTTAATTTGAATCAATGATGGTTTGTTATCTTCACTACTAACTTTAACCTGTATTATGCCAAGACGATCTATTTTTTCACCTTGTCTTCCGTTGAACTCAAACTCGTTATTTTTTGAATCTACTATTTTATTTTGTACCAAATAACCGCCAAGTGGTCCGTTTGCATTTCCGGTAACCGGATCTTCATTTATGCCAATTGCCGGAGCAAACATTCTTCCGTAAGTAAGAATATCTTTGTCATCAGAATCGAACGTAAAAACAAAATAACCATTGCAATTGATCTCTTTGCTTAAATGGATTAAGTCATCATAATTTGGTGACAAATTGTTGAGTTTTTCCCTGCTTTTTATTCCAATCATTACTTTAGAATGCCCGGTAGAAGCTACCTGAATGGGACATGTTTGGTCAAGATCTGATTTTTCGAGTCCTAATGCAGTTATCATTTTTTGAGATAAAACAGAGTTAAATGTTTCGCTTAGCTCAAAACTTCCCTGGGTCATTAGAATTTGATAATCGGCTTCTCTTTTTATTATTTCAAAAGGAAGAATGCCCACTTTTGTTTTGAATCTCAGAATACATGAATCCAGTTTTTCTTCGATAGCTTTTGCATACATTGCAGCGATTGTAGCATGTCCGCAAATTGGAACTTCGGTATTTGGGGTAAAGTAGCGAATAACGCCATCGCAATCTGCACTATCTGGAGGAAAAAGAAAGGCAGTTTCAGAATTGTTGAGTTCTCTCGCAATTTGCTGCATTTGGTAGTCATTCAATCCGTCTGCATTTACAACAACTCCAGCGGGGTTTCCCTTGAATTTTTCTTTTGTAAAAGAATCTATTTGATACGTTATTAGTTTTTTCATTATTTTTTATGCAATTTTTTTTTATTTGGTAAATAATATAAAATCCGACTTACTTTCATAAATCGGATTTTTGGAATTATTTTCTCGTGAGATCTGTAATGAGCAAAGGATTGTTTTCTTTGAGTTTGTTGGCTAGTTCCTCGGCTGTTTGTGGATTTTCTTTTAAATGCTCGTATTCGGCAGAAGTGATTCCTACGATTTGCAGAAATGAAAGTTCGCCATGCGGGGTTTGTTTTTTTTCGATTTCGGGATCAGCAACAATTAATAAAGCAGTGATTTCGGTGTCTGTATCGAGTCGAATTGGTCCATTTGCCGGCATGTAATGAAACTCTTCGAACCAATTGCCGCTGTCGAAAACATATCGGGCAATGTTTTGGAGCATTACAATGGCCCAACTTGGGTTTCCGTTGTCCGGTTCAAAAGGTTTTAATCTAAAAGTAAGTTCGAATCCCCACTTGCTAAATTCATCTTCTAGTTTGTCTTCGTTATAATATAATTCTGAAAATCCGTAGGTTACAAAATGCAGGTGATCTGTTTTATTTTTACTCTCGTAAATGCTTATTCCGTCAAGCGGATCTTCGCCGCCCAGCATGTAAGGTATTGGGGGGACATAATGTTTGGGTTCCTGATTGGGGTAAAGACGATCAAATTCCTGATCTATTGCGATCCAGCCGACAGCATCGTCTTCTGAAAATTGTTTTTTGTATTCGTCTAATGTCATATTTTCTGGTTTAAATAGGAGACTTTGTAATTATTTCTTATATCGAATGAAATATTAGTTAGTCTAATTTAAAAAGAAAATTTAGGATTTTTATATTTTATAAAATAGAATTTTCTGTTTTTTAATCGTCTAATGTCCAAAATGTGTATTAAAAGTAATCGTGATATTTTGCACAAAGTCTCTGGTATATTGCCCAGTAGGATCTAAATCAGGATCGAGAATAGTGATTTCGAGTCCGCTTAATTTTTCGTTTTGAAACAAATAGGAGGTCAGCTCATTAAATTCCTGATAAGTAAGACCATCAGGCGTTCGACTGTCTACACAGGGCATGATAGTATCGTTTAAAACATCGACATCGATATGCAGCCAGAAACCGTCGAGATTTTTGTTTTTTACCTCTAAAAGAAAAGACTGAACAGCAATTGAGATGCCTTGTTTTCGCAATTCACGAAGACTCAGGTAAGTTGCAGCCGAATTGCGAATTTCATTTTCATACTCATCATCGTATTCGCGATTGCCTACGCACCAAAGATTTTCTTC
>Ga0247809_1000392_pt1 | contig 20706 bp, 24 predicted proteins | sample UWRJL104311B1_FD_180951 | JGI IMG/M metagenome (GOLD analysis project Ga0247809, IMG submission 180951) | Plant litter microbial communities from Arlington Agricultural Research Station in Wisconsin, United States - UWRJ-L104-311B-1 | ecosystem: Environmental > Terrestrial > Plant litter >...
TCTTCGAGCTCCGCGCAGAAGTAGCGCGCATGGACGTCGGGTTCGACGCGCCGGTCATCTCCGATCGCTTGCAGATACCTTTCGACGATCTCGTTCAGCCTGAAACTTCCGGGCCCCGCGATCTCGACGACGGCATCTTGCGGCTGCTCCGTCGCGATGGTGGCGATGATGTCGGCGACGTCGTCCGCCGCGATCGGCTGCACGAAGGCCGGTGAGAGTCGCGCGACCCCATCGGAGGTCGCTGCATCGGCGATGCCCGGGAGGAACTCGAAGAACTGCGTAGAGTGAATGATCGTGTGCGGCACCGGCGAACTGGCGACGATCCGCTGCTGCGCCATCTTCGCGCGAAAGTAGGGATTGTCGGGCAGGCGCTCCGAACCCACGATCGAGAGGACGACGTGGTGCTTCACCCCGGCCTTCAGCTCCGCCGCTATCAGATTCCGGGCAGTCGTCTCGAAGAAGTGCATCACCGCCCCCTCTTCGTATGACGGAGAGTCCGCGAGATCCACGACGACGGCGGCGCCCTCCAGCACCTCCGCGAGTCCCAAGTTGTTCAGGGTATCGACGCCGGTCTTCGGCGAGGCGGCAACCGCATCATGGCCTCGCCGGCGGAGCCTTTCCACCGTCCGCGAGCCAATGAGACCAGTTCCGCCGATCACGACGATCTTCATGGCATTCCGTTTCCTTGTAGCTTTCGGCGTCTCCACGGCGCGGGCTCTCGGCCCTGGACCGCGAGCGTCGAACCACGGACGGATTCCTCATCCGCCCGCATCGTCGAAGCGTGAGCTACCTGTAGGGTAGGACCAGGTCCTTCGCGGCGGTATCGACGACGAATACCGCCAGGAGACGTGCGGGCACGGTCTTGCTGGCGTTCGCGCTCACCCCGTGCCTATCGCCGGGATATTCCGAAAAGTTCTGGCCGGCGCGATAGACCTCGATCGGGCCGCCGTTGACCTGACTGCGGATCGCTCCCTCGAGGACGGTCGCATATATGAACGCCGAACCGGGATGCGTATGGGCAGGGGACGATCCGCCCGGACCGTATTCGACGAGAACGCCCTTGATGCTCTTGCCCGGAACGTTCGGGAGCTCGTGTTGATAGACTACGGACACCTTGGAGGGGGCGGAGTGCCCCCGGTGCGCAGATGACGTGCCCACTGCCGCGACCGCTGCCGAGGCAGCGAGAAGGCCGAGGGACAATGCGCCGGCTGCTCTGATATTCATGGGATTCTCCTTGCATGTGCATCCGACGCGCCTTGCGGCGAACGCCTGCGGACGAGCACGAGGCCAGAACCGCTCCTGCGACCGAAAGCGCGAAACCAGTTCATCCCGGACGACTTTCGCCTTTCAGCTCGCCGACCAGGTACAAGTGCTCGATCGCCCGCTGGCGACGTCGGTGGGAGAACCCTAGGGGATCGTCCGAAACGGAGTAGAACCGAGAACCACGCAAGCGAGTGGACCAAATGCGATTCTTGCAACGCACCCTGATCAGAGGTGCCGCCCCACCCCCGAGATGGCGCAGCGATCGGAGCGCTTAGCCTTCTCCGGTCGAGAGATGTTCCGAAGCGGCAATGCCGGCACGCGGAATCTTTCCCGACTCCCCTGCGTGCCGGCCGGCGCTCCGCCTCGCTCTTCGTACCCGCCGATGACTCGCGGGATGGCAGGGACGGGTCGCAATTCCGCGGTCATTCTCCTTTGGGAATGTCGACGCCGGTCATGTCCACGCTCAACGCCCAGAGCCGTTCCGCGATTTCCGGATCGATCGCGCGCGCGAAAACGCCGAAACGCTCGGGCGCGTCCTCGGGCATGACGCGCGCGACGTCGCTATTCTCGCAATAGACGCCCCCGATGTCGCGCAGCAGCGGACTGGAAGCGCACCAGACCAGGGTGGATGCGCCCTGCTCCGTCGACTTCATGTCCCTGTCGGGGGCGACGATCGCTTCGCCGGAAGCGTGACGCGCCCCGAACGAATCGATCTCCTCGTCGGTCAGATGACGAGCCAGCGGTCCCAACACCGACCCGGGATGGAGCGAGTAGGCTCGCACCCCGTGTTGGGCGCCCCGTTCGTCCAATGCGACCGCGAAGAGGACGTTCGCGGTCTTCGACTGACCGTAGGCGACCCACTTGTCGTAGTCCCGACGGTCGAAGTTGACGTCGTCGAAGTCGATACCGGCGATCTGATGACCACGAGAGGACACCGAGACCACCCGGGCCCCCTTCGCCGCGACCAGCGCAGGCCATAGGCGCGAGGTCAGCCGGAAATGTCCCAGGTGGTTCGTGGATAACTGGCTTTCGTTGCCGCTGGCATCGCGCGCCAGCGGGGTAGCCATGATGCCTGCACTGTTGAGAAGGATGTCCAGACTGCGACCGGTAGAAAGGAAGTCCTGCGCGAACGCGTCGATCGATGCCGGATCCATCAGATCCATCGTCGCGGTCTCGACGCCCGGAATGGTTTCCTTGGCCTGGACCGCGCCAGCCTCGGATCGTGTCGGCACGATGACGTGAGCCCCCGCCCCCGCCAGAACGCGTGCCGCCTCGAGCCCCAGATTCGAATGGCCACCGGTCACGATGGCTACCTTGCCGAAGAGATTCACGCCCGCGATCACGTCCATCGCCGTGCTGTAGGCATCGAAACCAGAATTGAGAGGATGCTGCTGCGTCATGTTCGGACCTGTTCGCTCGTTGACATGCAATACCGGTAGCAGGCGACCCGTGATACGATCTATGCTTGAAAAACCGAAATCGTGTCGCGATAGTCCGGACCATGGTTGATCCGCTCAGTGACGTGCTTGAACTACTCGGTGCGCACAGCCTCGTATCCACCGGCTTCAAAGCCGGCGGACCCTGGGCTCTTCAGGTCCCGAGCTTCCGAGGCCTCAAGTTCAATGCGGTGCTGAAGGGCGAAGCCCGCCTGCTTATCGACGGCCAAGTCGAACCGATCGTACTTCGGAGCGGCGACTGCTTCATGCTCTCGAGGGGTACGCCGTTCGTCCTCGGGAGCGACCTGGAGTTGCCAGCCGAGCCGGCCGACGGGGTATTCGCCGCGGCGAGGCACGGAACGGCCGTGCTCGGGTCGGGCGAGGACTTCCACGTCGTCGGCGGCAAGATGGTGCTGGACGAGCTGTCCGAACCGCTGCTGACCGGTGAATTGCCGGACTGCGTCCTTCTTAGACGGGAAACGGAAGGCGCGCAGGCGGTGCACTGGCTGCTCGCCCGGTTCGTCAGGGAGATCGAGGGCGGCGGGGCGGGCAGCGGCGTGGTCGCCGGTACGCTGATGCACCTGATGTTCATCGAACTCGTCCGCGCGCATCTGTCGTCGCATCGCGAAGGCATACGACCCGGTTGGATGGACGCTCAGCGGGACGATCGGATCGGAAGGGCGCTTGGGCTGATCCATGCGCGACCTGTGCATCCGTGGACGCTGGCTGAGCTTGCGGACGCCTGCTCGATGTCACGCTCGAGTTTCGCAGAACGCTTCAAGCGCAAGGTCGGTCTTACCGCCCTGGACTACGTGGTTCGGTGGCGCATGCAGCTGGCCCGCCGAGATCTGGGGCTGCCCACGGGCAATCTGGCGCTCATAGCCGAGCGCTACGGATATTCCTCGGTTAGCGCCTTCGGGCACGCATTCAAACGCGTCTTCGGTACGACGCCCGGTCAGCTCCGCTCACCTCGGACCTGATCCGACCCGGTCGAATCCGCGAGACCTTCCGCCACCACTTCCGAAGACCGGCGAAACGCCGCTGCGAGGACTCGGGGGCGGCTGCGATGTCCGTTGGTACATTCATCGAGCCACGTCTCGGGCCTTCCGGTCGGACCGACCCGCCGCGTAACCCGGTGACCTGACCCGAGAGGTACCTCGCCGGAAAGGAAAGAGAAACCCGTCAAGGTGGCGGCGGCTCGCCGCCACTCCCCGCGCTCGATCTCAGCCCTAAACGGCCGCCGATCCGCACCCCAAGAACGAGGCCGGCATTCGAACATGCACGATCACGACACTTCGCCCATTCGCCTCAACGGATACGGCTCGCTCGATTCGGCCGCCATCATCGCCCTATCCGGCAGTTCCCGCGCCGGCTCGCGCAACGCGAAGCTCCTCAACATCGCGGTCGAGGAGGCGATCCGCCTCGGGTCCGACGTCACGCTGGTAGATCTGCGCGACCTGGATCTCCCGATCTACGATCACGATCTGGAAGAGGACGAACTACCTCAGGCCGTCCTGATCCTGCGACAGCTTCTCGCCGCGCACGACGGCCTCATGATTGCGACGCCGGAGTACAACGGTTCCGTTCCCGCGCTGCTCAAGAACGCGCTGGACTGGAGCTCGCGCCCATCCTTCGGCTTGGACGGTCTGGCGCCCTACAAAGGCAAGGCCGCCGTGCTGATGACGGTATGCGACGCTGCCACGGGGGGCGTCAGTGTTCTGAACCACCTGCGGACCATCCTGTGCCGGCTCGGCGTCCTCGTAATGCCGGAGGAGCTTCGCGTTCCAGGTCGAGCTGCGTCCTTCGGCGACGGAACCGACGACGGTGAAACCAGTCTCGGCGTTGCGAGGCTGATGGGCCAGTTCCACGCCCTGCTGCGACAGACGGTACCGCCCAACGAGATGCGCTGAGCGCTGCCGATCGCAGACGGGTCTCTGCGAAACCTTCCCCAACGTAAACGAGGTAGACCATGCCCAATCTCCTAGTCGTCGATTCCAGCCCGCGGTTCGAACAGTCCGTGTCACGAGCGCTCACCGCGTCGTTCGTCGACAAGTGGAAGGCAGCTCACCCCGACGGAACGGTGACGCATCGCGATCTTCCCAGAAGCAACATCCCGTTCGTCGATACCGCGTGGATCGGCGGCGCATTCACGCCCTACGAAGACCACTCCACGGAGCACAGCGCAGCCATCCGCATCTCCGATGACCTAATCGCCGAACTCAAGCATGCCGATCACATCGTGATCGGTACGCCGATGCACAACTTCTCCATCTCGGCTCTTCTGAAGGCCTATCTCGACCAGATCGTCCGATCCGGCGTCACGGTGTCCCAGTCCTACGAAGGCATGCTGAAGAGCAAGTCGGCTACGGCGATCATCGCGACCGGCGGCGACTTCGGCCCCGACGCGCCATATGCGTCGGCGAATTCGGCCAGCAGCTATCTGCGTCAGGTCCTGGGCTTCGTCGGCATCACCGACCTTACGATCGTACTTGCGGGGAAGACGTTGGCAATCGACGCCGGGAAGACTTCCCTTGCGGAGTACGTCAGCGAACATGATGCTGAGCTATCTGACGCCGTCACCGGCCGTTCCACCCTGTTGGCAGCCTAGAGGCTCGTCTGCCGGTCGCGAGAGCATTCTTGCGACCGGCCTGCCCGGACGGGTTGCCCGCGATGTCACCTGGTGCATCGAAACCGGCAGATCTTGGGCCTACCGCCGCGGAGCGCCGTCGGCGACAGCTCCGACATGGACGCCGCCTCCCAGGCGTCCCACACGGAGAAGCCGCATGACCGGATACCTGCCGACACTGAAGACGGCATCCCCCGAAGAGGGGTTCGAGCTAGCGCTCAAGCTCTCCCGCCTCGCTGTGAAGTTTACTCAGCCCGATGAGGCCGTCCGGATGAAACTTCGTGCAATCTATGAAGCGGATGCCCAGGCGCTGATCGCCACCTCCCACGTGGTTTCCACGAACTTCCAGACCATAGCCGCCGCCAACGGATACTGGCTGTCCTGACTGTTTTCGATCAGGCTCCGACGTCGGATGCGAATCCCCCCGCCGACTGGCGAGCCGGCGGGGGAGTTTTAGAGGATCGTTGGGGTGATACCACCATCTACCCGCAATGCGGCTCCATTCGTGGCGGATGAAAGAGGGCTCGCTACGTAGGCCACCAACGATGCGATCTCCTCCGGCTCTATCATGCGCTGGATCAGGGAAGTCGGCCGATCCTTCGCAAAGAAGGCACGTTCCAGTTCCTCCGAAGGTGCGTTCGGGTCCGCGGCGACGCTCTTCAGGAAATCGACTATCCCGTCCGAACGCGTCGTGCCCGGCAACACGGTGTTCACCGTGACGTTCGTACCCTTGGTGAGACCTGCCAGCCCTCGCGAGATCGCCAGCTGCGCCGTCTTCGTCATGCCGTAGTGGATCATGTCCGCCGGCACCATCACGGCAGACTCGCTCGCGACGAAGATCACCCGTCCCCAGTCGCGTTCGAGCATACCCGAGAAATAGGCTCGTGCGAGCCTTGCGCCTGAAAGCACGTTGATCTCGAAGAAGCGGCGCCAGTCGTCGTCGGTGATGTCGTCGAACGGCTTGGCCTCGTAGATCCCCAGATTGTTCACCAGGATGTCGACCGCGGGAACCGCTTCGACCAGCGTCGCCGCGCCTTCCGCCGTGGAAGGATCGGCAAGTACGCCCCGCGCCCCGATTGCAGCGGCCACGGTTGCCAGCTTCGTCTCCGTCCGGCCGCAGATGACGACGTCGGCGCCCTCTGCAGCAAGCCGCCGGGCGATTTCCAGTCCTATGCCCGCGGTTGAGCCGGTGACCAGGGCGACCTTGCCGTTCAGTTGCAGATCCATGAAACTTCCTTCTCGTTATTCCCGATCGAAAGGCACCCTCGGCGCCCGCCGATCTGAACGACGATATGGCTCCGTACGGCTCCGTCGATAATGCGCCACCGCTCCATATGAACTATGAACGAATTTCACAGACGGAGCCGCGAAATGGACAACAGGGTTGGCGAGATGCACGTCTTCGTTTCGGTCGTAGCAGCCGGAAGCTTCTCCGCGGCCGCACGCAGACTGACGACGACCCCATCGACGGTGTCGAAGCTGATCGCACGGCTCGAGAGCCGGCTCGGGGTGCGTCTGGTCGAACGATCGACACGCAGTCTGGCGCTTACCGCGGAAGGTCATCTCTACCACGAGCGATCGCAACGTCTGCTGGCAGATCTCGACGAGCTGGAGCTAGAGGTCGCCGCTGGCAGTGCCGGAGCGAGCGGCACCGTGCGGGTCAATGCGTCCGTGGGCTTTGGCGCGATTGCCGTCGAGCCTCTCCTACCGGCCTTCTGGCGGGCACACCCGAACATCGTCGTCGATCTCTCCCTGTCGGACGAAATGGCGGATCTGTACGTCGAAGGGACCGACATAGCGTTCCGCGTCGGAGGCCTAGTCGACTCCTCCCTGATCGCACGGAAGATAGGAACGGCTCGCCGCGTCATCGTGGCCTCCCCTTCCTACCTGGAAGCAATGGGCGTGCCCCAAGACGTCGACGACCTCGATCGACATAACTGCCTGGGCTTCAACTTCCGCCGGGCGCAGCCGATGTGGCCGATGCGCACGGGTGGGCGGATCATCGATCGCATGGTGGCAGGCACCCTGCTTGCGAATAATGGGGAAACGGTTCGCCGTCTCGCGGTAGCGGGTGCCGGACTGGCGAGACTGGGCGACTACCACGCTCGCGCCGACATCGCCGCCGGAAGGCTTGTCGAAGTCCTTGCGGCGGCCGGTGTCGGCGACGAGGAGCAGGTCGCTGCACTCTATCTTGGTCCGCAGCGACTTCCCGCGCGGGTCACGGTCTTTCTCGACTTCTTCGTGCCGCGGCTGCGCGCCTTCATGGCTTCGGCATCGAACGCGTCCGCCGCCGGTGGATGACGCCGCGAGAAACCAGCCTCGAACCATAGCGCCTAGGCTGCCCGCAAGCCGTGCCAGTTCGTCTGTTATCGGTACGGCTCGCTCACGAAAGATCGCGCGCGAGCCGTCCATCTTACCCAACCGGCGACATATGGGCCGGGAAGTCGTCTCCGGAGGTCGTCCCTAGGAGATCGCGGATCACGCGCCCGCTGCGGCGACCGGAAGGCGAAAGGCAACGCCCAGCCGATTGTAGGCGGACATGAGACCGATCGCGATCGTAAGGTCCACGAGGTCCTTCTCCGACAGAGCCGAAGAAGCAGTCTCGTAGTCGGCATCCGGCACCTGCGTATCCGCAACGCGGGCCACGGACTCGGTCCACGCGAGCGCGGCACGCTCCTTGGCGTCGAAAAGGGCACCCGCCTCCCTCCATGCAGGAACGAGGACGAGCTTCTCGACCTCCATCCCCTCCTTGAGAAGGTCCCGGGAATGCATGTCGATGCAATGCGCACACCCGTTGATTTGCGAAGTCCTGAGGAAGACCAGGTCGATAAGGGGCTTTGGAAGATCCGTCTGCGAGTGAAGGTACGAGTGCACGCCGAAGAGCGCACGCATGCCGGCAGGTGCGACGGTCCGACTGTCGATGCGGTTCATGAATATCCTTTCGGGGGAAAACGGTCGGTCCCCCCGATCACGGGAAGATCGAGAGGACCGGTTGGGAAGAGGGCTTTCGCTCCACGCGATATGGCTAGATCAAGCCCTCGGCCTTCAATGCTACCTGGACGGCCGGTCGCGCCTTAAGGCGAGCGAAGACGCCCTGCAGCGCGGTCGGGATGACGACGGCGAAGCGCTCAGCCCAAAGCATCGTCACCAGCAGATAGAAATCGGCCACCGTCGGCTGATCGCTCAGCAGGTAGTCACCCTTCACCCGGTCGGCGAGGTACTGCATCCGCTTCGTGATGTAGGCACTCGCAGCGCTCTTCTCCGCGTCGCTGCCGCCGCGCCAGAACGGTTTGAAGCTCTTGTGCACCTCGGTTGAGATGTAGGCCAACGCCTCGATGAGCCTCGTCCGACCCATCTCGCCGTCGAGGCCCAGCTTCGGGTACCGCGAGGCGATGAAGTCCAGCACCGCGATGTTCTCGCTGAGCAGCTCGCCGTCATCCAAGACTAGCGCTGGCACGTACCCCTTGGTGGTAATCGCCTCGAAGTCACCACCGGAGGCAGTGATCTTCGTGCTGAGATCGACCGTCTCCGTCTCGAACGGCGTTCCCGCCTCGTGGAGAGCGACGTGGCCTGCCAAGCTGCAGGCGCCGGGGCTGTAATAGAGTTTCATCGACTGTTTCCTCGTCCATTCGAAAGAGGAACGCCGGCGTCGCCGGCGCTCCTACAAGCTCAGGCTGCGGCCGCTACCGGCTTCAATGCCGGGTGCACGGCACGAAGACCGATCTGGAGCCGGTTCCAGAAGTTGATCGCACCGATCAGTACCGTGAGCGATGCGATGTCCTTCTCGTCGAACTGACTCTGAAGGAGAGCATAGTCCTCGTCGGACGCATGGGTCTCGCCGACGTTGGTGAGGGACTCGGTCCAGTTCAGCGCGGCGCGCTCGCGGTCGGTGAACGACGGGGATTCGCGCCAGGCCCCGAGCAGATGGATACGCATGTCCGACTCGCCGTGCTTGACGGCGTCCGTCACGTGCATGTGGATGCAGAACGCGCAGCCATTCATCTGCGAAGCCCGGATCTTCACCAGTTCAATCAGGCTGTGCTCGAGCGCGGAGCCGTCGATGGTCGCCTCGACGGCCATCATGCCCTTCATGGCTTCGGGTGCTGCGGCGAAGATGTTCATACGTTGCTTCATGTTCGTTTTCCTTGAAGTTGATCGTGGTAAGGCGGTCAGGCCGGATTCCGGCCGTCACGTGCGTCCGAAACCGCCCAGAGGGTGAGGAGCGTGGCGAGGATCGCCGGAAGCGTGACCGCAGGGAAATCCCGTGCGATCGCGGATGGCCCGCAGATGCCGACGGCGACCTCCCAGAAGTGGAAGAGCGCATGACCCCATAACCAGACCGTAGGTGCGCCCCACAGGAGGATCCGGTGGGGCGGACGGGCAGCACCAGCCAGGAACGATGCACCGAGGAGGAGGAAGATCAGCCCGATATCGCGGATGAAGTGCTGGTTGAACGGCCCGGTGGTCGTCACGCCGGGAACCGCGAAGTACCAGCCGGTGGGCGAGTAAAGCATGTACGAGCCGTTCGCGACGGCTCCGACGCCAAGCGCGATCGCCACGCCCAAGGCGAGCTTTTTCATATTCGATACCTTCATGATCATGCCGGCGGGACCCGCCCAGGGAGCGATCCGAACCCGTCAGTATCCGGATCGCGCGGCTTGCTTACCGCTTGGGTGGGGGAGCGACGTTCTCGATCCACCAGTCGAACTTGGTCGCACCCAGCTTGGCGTCGGGCCCTGGGATCAGCGAGCCCTCTTCGAGCTTCACACCGAAGTACGGAGCGTCGGGATCGGTCACGACCTTGCGGGGATCCTTGTCGAATTCGAGCACTCGGGCGATCAGCTCGTCCATGTGGAACTTCTCGGGGCCGCCGACTTCGACCGTGCCGTTCGCCGCCGGCGCCAGCGCCGCCTCAACGACCGCGTCCGCAACGTCCTCGGCCGCCATCGGCTGAATGTAGGCATGCGACAGCTTCACCGTATCGCCATCCGCGGCCGACTGCGCGATACCGCGGAGAAATTCCATGAACTGGGTCGCATGCAGCAGCGTGTAGGGAATGGGACCGCTCTTGATCAGCGCTTCCTGCGCGAGCTTGGCGCGGAAGTAGCCACTCCCCTGAAGGTGCTCCGTACCTACGACCGAGAGGGCGACGTGCAGCTTGACGCCGGCAGCCGCTTCGGCGGCGATGAGGTTCTTCCCAGCCGTCTGGAAGAAATCCATCACGGCCTGGTCCTCGAACGATGGCGAGTTCGCCATGTCCACCACGACCTGCGCACCCTCCAGCGCCTCGGCCAAACCCTCGCCGGTGATGGTGTTGACGCCCGTGTTCGGGGCTGCGGCCAATGCCTCATGGCCCAGTGCGGTCAGCTTGGTCACGACCTTGGACCCGATCAGTCCCGTTCCTCCGATGACGACGATCTTCATGACTTCTGCCTTTCGATGAATTTCCGAAAGCGCCGACCGCGCTTCACCCATCGATCACTACGAGCCGCCGAAACGCGGCACGAGAACCGAGAGCTGCGAACTTCACTGTACCAAGGCAGCCGGTGGTCGGGGTCTGCTGCCGTCGTCGTTCCAGGTTCTCACAAACTGCCTTTATTAAGCGCGCGGTCATCGCCTGCTGCGTCGCCAAAACCGCCGCGTCCCGCTTGGTATAGTGCGAGCGCCGCTTCTCGGACCTTACGGGTCGAGAGGCCGCCTCTAAAAAAGGAGACATGCACAACGAGGCGATCACTATGAAGACCACCGTACGTGACTGCGAAAGCGCTGCGCCGCGTACCGGCGTGCGTGGTCGAGGATTCCCCGGGCCGGGCTTTGTTCTGACCGAAGCAGACGGCGGCCGGCAAGACGATGCGGCTGCGGAGCTGAAGCGTTCGTTCGATCCCGGCGCCGCCATCCTGGCATTCGCCGGGAGTTCGAGACGGGGATCGTTCAACGGGCGTCTTATTGAGTCGGCGGTGCTCGCCGGCCGGACGCTGGGCGCGCGGATGTCGATCCTCGATCTTCGGGATCTGGACCTTCCGATCTACGACCCCGGCGTGCGCCCGGACGACGCTCCCGAAGGCGCCATGACCCTGCGACGGATCATTGCCGGGCACGACGGCTTTCTCATCGCCTCTCCTGAATACAACGGATCGCTTCCACCGATCCTGAAGAACGCCCTCGACTGGTGTTCCCGCGCCGCACCGGGCGAGCAGTCGGCAGCTCCGTTCCGCGGCAAGGTCGCGGCGATCATGTCCGCGTCTCCGGTGTTGGAAGGCGGAGCCTGCTGCCTCGACCATCTTCGCCTGGTGCTGTCCCGAATGGGCGTGCTCGTGCTTCCCGACGAGCTGTGTCTTTCGAACGCCGCAGAGGCGTTCGCTGGTGACACGCTCGCGGATCCGGACGTTCGCCACGTTCTGAACAAATCCGTCGCCACGCTGCTCGGCACATTGCGCATGTGTCGGTCCGGGGCCTGTGCGGAATGAACGCGGGGGACCGCATCGCGCACCTGTCTGCAAGCCCGGGACGATCGCTCGACTTCTACGCCAAATGGGCCACCGTCATGCTCACGCTGACCGGCTTCTCCTTGGAACAGGCGTACCAGCTGGTCGCGGTGCTGAAGATGCTGTTGTCATCGATCGGAGGCTTCCCGGTTCGTTGGAGAAGTTGGCGGGCGGCGCGGCGCACCTCGGGTGCCGTTTCCAGCCCAACCGTCACTTCCGCAAGGCGCGGTGCGCGCGAGCCGCTCGGGAGACGCGATCATCACCGCCGAGCAGGCGGCCAGTACATTCCCTTTTCTAGAGAAGTATCGATTCTATGACATCCATCTCGAAGGTCGTGATCGCCAGCCCAGCTTTGGACAAGCTCGTCCAGCCGCTCTCGCGTGACTACGCCGTCATCCGTGGATGGCTCGCACAGGACCCGGCGATCTACCTGGACGCCGGAGTGGTCGTAGCGGCCGGCGACGCGCCGCTGGACACTCAACTCCTGGCGATGATGCCCGCGCTCCGCCTAGTGGTCTGCGCTACGCGGGGGTACGATGGGATCGACGTCGACCGGCTGGGGGCGGCCGGCATCGCCTTCTCGCATGTCGAAAACGTGAACGAGCAGGATGTCGCCGATCATGCCCTCGGCACGATGATCATGCACCGCCGCGCTCTTCTGGAAGGCGATCGCCTCGTTCGAGGCGGGCGTTGGGAGCGGGCCGCCGAACTTCCCAACCGGTCATTTTCCAACGCTCGGGTCGGCATCGTGGGCCTGGGACGGATCGGCCGTGCTGTGGCCGACCGCGCCTCCGCGATGCGCATGTCAGTGTCTTGGTGGGGCCCGAGGGAGAAGCCGGCGAGGTGGCCGCGCGCCGGAAGCCTCATCGAACTGGCGCGCGAGAGCGATTACCTGGTCGTGGCGGCCCGACTTCATCACAACGTCGGCCTCGTATCACGCGAGGTCCTCGATGCGCTGGGCCCCACGGGATATCTCGTGAACGTCTCGAGAGGTCGCCTCGTGAACGAGGACGCCCTGATCGAAGCCCTGAGGGACGGAAGACTGGGCGGCGCTGCGCTGGACGTGTTCGAGCAGGAACCGACCCCCGCGGCCCGATGGGATGGGGTTCCCAACACGTTCCTCACACCGCACTCGTCCGGCAAGACGGCGGAGGCGTTCCATGAGATGAGCAAACAAGTCGGCACCGCGCTAGCCCGGTTCTTCGGCACCATCTCCCCCGAAAGCGAGTCGCTAAATGAGGACGTCGCCGGTCCGCGAAGGGCGGGTGCCCGGGCTGCCCGCTAGCCTCCCATCCCTAGCTGCAGGCCACGGCGAATCCGTCACGACCGGCGGATGCCAGGCCGACGCCTGCCTCTTAGCCAGCAATTTGCCCACCAGAATGGAAGTTCTCCGAACGTGTTCAATCTCACCGGCTATCTTCAGCGCATCAACCTGTCCGACGTGTCGGTAGCGGACGTCGAGACGCTGTCCCGCCTCCAATTCGCACACCGGCTCGCGATCCCGTTCGAGAACATTGACGTCAAGCTAGGGAGGCCAGTCGAAATCGACAGCGACGCGGTGTACGAGAAGCTGGTCGGACGTGCCCGTGGAGGATACTGCTTCGAACAGAACCAGCTCTTCCTCGATGCTTTGACGTCTATCGGCTTCACGGCTCGGACGCTGCTTGCTCGGGTCTGGCTGGGGTCTGAGAGCACTCCTCCGAAGACCCACAGCCTTATCCTCGTGACGGTCGAGGACGAGCAGTGGATCGCCGACGCCGGCTTCGGCGGGAGCTTCGTGCCCCCCATGAGGCTCGTTGACGGAGAACGGGTGGAGGCTCCCGACGGCGCTCGATACCTCCTGCAGCAGCCCGAACCGTCGAACTGGGTGCTCAGCCGGATACCTGCGAACTCCGACGGCGCGGCGGGTGCTGAGGGAGATCTCCAGGCGCAGTACAGCTTCGATCTGAGCGAAGTCTTCCAGGCCGATCTGGTGCTTGCGAACCACTGGACGTCCACGGCGCCCGAGAGCCTCTTCCGCAACCAGCAGTTCGTGAACGCAGTGCTGCCTCAGGGATTCGTATCGCTCGTCGACCGCAAACTGCAGGAAACCGTGGGCCCGGAGCGCAGGACGACCGTCATAGACACCCGCCAAGCCTACCTGACCGTGCTCGCAGATAGGTTCGGCATCTCAGTCTCGGCGGACGAAGTCGAAGCCTTGGGGCTGTTCTGAAGTACGCCTCCGAGCCGCTCCCGGTGATTCAACGGAGTCGACGAGGACATCCGAATGTCTGGGCTCGAAATGAGGCGAGACGCGAATTCATGATCGACCAGCTCGGCGTCCACGTAGGCGCGAGCGTGCTCCCGCTTTCGGACACGCCGATGTGCTGGCGCCCCGGCTATTAAGACCCGCCCACTGCTCCGGTACGTCGCTGCCGAGCTTCTACCATCTAAAAGAAGACTATCTAGAAGACCGATGGTCTCCTATTGATGTCCCTCATCTTCCAGGAAATCGGCACATGGCGTTCGAGCTGAAAGACGTTCGTAATCTCGCGGGCCGGAGGGCGGTCGTCACCGGCGCCGCCGGGGGCTTGGGATACGAGGTCGCGAAGACCCTTGCTGCAGCAGGCGCTTCGGTCGTTCTGGCTGGGCGGGATGCGGAACGGGGGGCGATCGCACGCGCGAAGATCGCGACGACCGCAGTCGCCGAGGTCACGTTCGAGAAGTTGGATCTGGCGGATCTGACCTCCGTCGACGCCTTCATCGGGCGCGCATCGACCAAGGGGCTGCCCATCGACATCCTCGTCAACAACGCCGGGCTGATGGCGCCGCCCGAGCGCCGTCTCACCAAGGACGGGTTCGAAGTTCAGTTCGGCACGAACCATCTCGGCCACTTCGCGCTCACGGGGGGACTGATTCCGCTTCTGGCCGCAGCCGCCGATGCCCGCGTCGTATCCGTCGCGTCAGGTATCGCGGCGTTCGGAACCATCGATTTCGAAAACCTGCAGTCGGAACGCGCCTATGTCCCGAACACGGCGTACATGCAGTCCAAGCTGGCCAATCTCCTCTTTGCCCGCGGGCTGCAGCAACGCAGCGACCAGCAAGGCTGGGGCTTGACCGCAGCGTCGGCGCATCCAGGCCATGCGAGGACGAATCTCATCGAGAACGGTGCCGGGAAACCGACGGGCGGGAAGGCCCTCCTCATACATGCCCTGCAGGCGATAGCGTCGCACGATGCGGCGTCCGGGGCCTTGCCGATCGTTCAAGCCGCGGCGGCGTCGGACGTCGGGAAGCTGGACTATTTCGGGCCCACCAGAATGTTCCAGCAGAAGGGTCCACCGGGGCGGTTGAGGCTTCCGGCGAAGGCCACGGACGATCTGACGTCCGATCGGCTATGGTCGGTATCGGAAGAGCTCACTGGCGTCCGTTACCCGCGGCATGGGCTGAGACCCTGACAAAGCGCTTGCGCATCCAGGCCAGGTCGCGTGAAAGCGCCCCATGGCCGAGTTCATACGCGCAAGGCAGGCAGCTCAGAAGGACGTTCGCCGGCTGAGCATCCTCACCGCCGCCGCCGAGCTGTTCGACGAGATAGGGCCTTCAGGCGCCGGGCTCAACGCCATCGCCGCGCGTGCCGGGTTCACGAAGTCCAACGTCTATCGATACTTCGAGAACAGGGAAGATGTGCTGCTCGCGCTGTTCCTAGTCGAACTCGAACGCTTCTGCACCGATGCGAGCGCCCTGACTCGAGGCTGCCGTCCCGGCGATCTCGGCGGACTGGCGGCGTCGTGGGCAGACGCTCTCATCGCTTCGCCTCGGTTCTGCGAACTGGTCGCCATCTTCGGACTGGTCCTCGAGCGCAACGTATCAGTCTCAAGGATCGAAGACGTGAAGGTTGCGATGGCCGATCATTCCTCGCGCCTCGTCGGCGCGTTAAGTGAGCGAATGCCGGGCTCGTCACTCGAGGACTGCGGCTGGGTCTTCTCCATGACCATGTCGCTGCTTGCGGGAATGTGGCCAGGAGTTCGCCCATCGCCAGCACTCGCGGAGGTGCTGGCGAAGCCGCGTTTCGCTCATATGGTCCTGCAGATCGACCGCGAACTACGACGAGCCATCGACGCCCTGCTATCCAGCATCGTCGTTCCTCGTAGAGGGTAGGATCTCAAGCCGTTCGGTCTCCAGCATTTATCAAGCGGTCGCGCTGCGTCCCGAGGACGGTCCGACGGCAGCTAACACACGAGCCTACGAAATGCTCCGCGTAGCGTGTCTGCCGTAGGCTCGTCGGTTGGCGCCAGGAACCGAAGGTCCGGGGTTTACGTCAGAACGTACCTCAAACCAACCGTGGTTCAGTGTCGCACCCGATCACGCAACCTTACGGATCGTGTCGGCGTGCTCGGGATAAGGGGATACATGAGCAAACGCCGCGGCATCGCCACTCATCTCGCTTGCTAGACCGTGATTCACATCGCGATGATGCGCTTCGTCGGCACGCACCACCAGCACGACATCACGTAGCGTGGCATCGGCGGGGAGCTTCCAATAGTGCTTTGCAATATCCGGCGCAGGGCCATTCGCGGCCCGGCCGTCGTCGATCTCCTGAAGATACAGCGTGTAGCTGTAGACGGCCTCCTCCTCGAAATAGCCGATGACGCGGTGGGCGGTCTTCGCGCTGGCAAGGTAGAGCAGGAAGTAGGCGAGGTAGAATACCCATTGCGCGGATATGATGACGAAACGCTCGAAGCGCGTTGGCTGTGCCACCTCGATGAAGGTCATCAAGTGCATTCGTTCGTTTTCGGCTTCCTCGAGGAGAGTCCGAATCCAACCATGATCGTCGGACATGTCGCGGAGCGCGCGTAGATGCTTGAGCGTTGCGCCAACCATGCCAGGCACTGCCGCGATCGTTTCGAGAACCACCGCGCGATGGCCGTATCGTTTGGCAAAGAAGGTGTCGGCACAGAACCGCATGGCCTTGGTGAACGCGAGTGCCACTCGGTCTGAGGCGTTCTCGGGCCGGTGGTGGACGGCCAAGTCGATATAGGGGGTGTTCGGCATCGTGATCGTCCCTGTTGAATGGGATGTGCAAGTGTCACCTAAATAGACGACGGTGTTCACCTCGACAGACCCAAGATCGCCCAAATGAAGAGTACCATCGAGCGGGCGATCCTCCACCCCCGCACCGTTCGGTCCGACTTGGTACATCGTCAATTTCATCGCTCAGTTCTGGTAGTAGGACGCTAGCGCGCTGAAAGTGAGGAGAGAACAATAGATAAGGGCCAAGACCGATGCATGCTGAGCAGACAAGTGGTTCACCAAACCGACCCGCGGCCCGGCCGTTCGGCATTTCGAAGCCTCGGCGCGGCGCGCCGTCGAAAGCCTCCGAACAGCCGGGTGCATTCCACGACCTGGGCAACCTCATCCATATCGTCACAAGCGTCCCGAACGTCAGTTCGCGCGCACGGAGCGTCGCTGAGCACGATCACTGCGGTAGCCGCGTTGGAGCCGCGATGGTTGCACGGTTCGCCGGGGCAGTCGGCGGCAACATCCATACCGAAAGCGCTCGCGGCGTGGGCACGGAGATGACCCTCTCGATATCGTCGAGCGTTGCCGGCGCCTGCTCGTGAACGAAAGCAAACATGCTCGCGACGCGAGAGCCGCCAAGCGTGCACATGCACTGTCGCTCGGCATAGACGACACGTTCATCGCAACGATGATTGATCGCTTCTATACCAAAATTCGAAGCGATCTGATGCTGGGCCCGATCTTCGCCAGCCATGTCGCCGACTGGGCGCCGCACCTGGAGCGCATGAACCTTTTCTGGCGGTCGGTACTATTCAGTTCCGGCGAATTCACCGGGAACCCGATGCTGAAGCACGTCGTGATTCCGGATCTTGACCGACGTCAATTCGCACAGTGGCTGGCACTGTTCGATGAAACGCTCATCGAGATCGGTACAGCGCCGGCACGCACCCTCATACTGGAGCGCGCGCGCAATATCGCAAACAGCCTACTGAACGCGGTGAATGTTCATAGTGGGCGTGGCATAGGTCTATCCAAGGCTGACGAGCTCTGAAGATCAAAGCGTTCTCAACTTGGCTCGACTGGGTGCACCCATGCGGTCACCTTGGCGCCCCGTGGAGGCACCACCAAGCTCTGATCATGTTGAGCCTAAAAGACTCATCAACTCGTTGACCACCGACGGCATCAACTGCACGAGGGGAGCTTGGTTGGACAAGGTCAGATGGAGAGCTCCGTTCACCGTCAGGGCGCCGAGCACCTGCTCGCCAGGCGAACCGGTCAGGATGGCCGGCCCCCACATCCTCTCCAGATCGAACCGACCGTAGGAAGGGCTGAAGGGTAATGCGCCGACGTTGGTGACCATGCCTTCCGAACCGAACAGGGAGGTCATCACGCCCGCCGCCGTCTCTATGGTCGGACCAGAGCCGATCAACTCGGTCAACGCTGAGAGCGCGCCCCGAATGGTCGCCTGTTCCTGCGCCGGCAGAAGTTGACCCTTGAGCTCGGAAGCGAGCGCCCATCCGCTCTGAACCCTACCTCCGGCGGCCGTCACGACGTTGACGGTGATCGCGACGCGGGAATGGACGCCGCGTCCCGATGCAGGGTCCGTACTCACTGGGACGAGAATGCGCACCGGCCCGTCCCGCCACGCGGCAGACATGGCGGATCCCGCAGAGACCAGGGCGGCGCAAAGGGCACCTTGAAGCGTCGTGCCGTTTCGACGGCACGCAGCCAGCAGCGCGCTCGTATTCTCCCTGCTCAGCTCGGCACCCTCGACCCTGATCTGTCGATCCGTCGCCGTGGGGGCCGGAGCGATCGGATCACCTCGGAATGGCGGAAGGCGGGATGGAAGGAATGTCGTCTCATGGGCCTCGGGGATCCGTGTCGAACCGAGCTCGGCACCGGCGACCGCCCGTAGAAGGTCATGTAGCGCGAACGAAATCGAGATTCCGTCCGCGATGGAATGGTGAGCTGCCAGTAGGATCGTCTGCCGATCGACACCGGATATGCAGGTAGCGCGGATCAATGGCATGGCGTTCTCGGAGAACGGCGTGACGAGCTCCCGCTCCATCTCCTCCTGCCACGTATACGTCTCCGCCGACACGCCGCGAAGCGGGATCTCGGCGTCGCTTGCCACGAAAGCTCTCGTCATCGGGTCTATGCGCATGCGCATCAGCGGATTTCGTATCTGCAGGGCGTTGAGCGCCCTGCGCCATTCGCCAACCTCCACCCGGCCCGTGATCGTCGCCGCCATCACGAAGTGGAACGGCGACGCGAAGTTGTAGAGCCAGAACAACTCTTCGGTAGCACCCAACCGTCGGCCCGTCCCGGTTGGATGCTCTGCGTAATTATTCATCTGCTGATCCTGCTCGGACTGTAGGTATGTGAGCGCGGGGTCCCCGACCTTGCAGAAGGTCGGCGCATTGGCCGCGAAGCTTGTCGGCATGAAGCGAGGACGAACGACGGGCCACGCAAGGGCTTCCCTTGGGATGGCTGGCTACGTGGCCCGGATGGTTGATCAGGCGGCGGAATACATCCGCCGCCGTCCGTCACGTCCCGATCAGCCCGTCCGCAGGGCCGAAGAACTCGTAGTGAATCCGATCGCTCGGAACCCCCGCGAGCGCCAGACCGCTCACGAATGCGCGCAGAAACGGTTTGGGGCCGCACAGATAGATGTCCGCATCGTGCAGCGGCGTATTCTCCGCGAGCCATTCGGTGGTCACGAAGCCGCTGGCATCATGTGTTTCACCAAGCACATCGCAGGCCCTCGGCTGGCTGTAGAACGTTGCGACGGTAATGTTGCCGTGCCCTTCCGCAGTGGCACGCACGTGATTGTCCATGGCGTGGGTCGCGCTGCTCAACGTGCCGTGGATATAGTGCGCTTCAACATCCGGATGATCAGCGGCGATCGCCTCCACCATGCTGATCATCGGCGTCAGGCCGACCCCTCCCGAAAGAAGGATGACCGGACGCTGGGGCGACTCTTCCAGGAAGAAGTCGCCTGCCGGTGGCGTAGTCTCCACGACATCGCCGATCTGGACGTCGTCGTGGAAGTATCGGGACCCACCATGTCCATCGGCCTCGCGCTTGACCGAGATACGGTAATGATCGTCGTTCGGACCGCATGAAATGGAATAGTTGCGCTTCAGATCGGGCTGATCCGGCGCATCCAGCCGGAACGTCAGGTACTGCCCCGGTTTATGCCGAATGACCGGGCCGCCGTCCAAAGGTGAAAGAATGAACGAGGTAATGACGCTGCTCTCGCGGATGCGGTCGGCGACGACGAAGGAGCGCCACCCCGTCCAGCCGCCGCTGCTGTGCTCGATCTCGTCGCGGATGACCACTTCTCTCGCCTTCAGCACCTCGGCAAGGAACCAGTATGCTTCGCCCCAGGCCTCTAGAATCTCATCGGTCGCGGCGTCGCCCAGGACCTCCTTGATCGCTCCGAGCAGCGCGGTCGCGACGTACGGATAGTGTTCGGGCAGGATGTGGTAGCCGATGTGCTTCTGGGAGATGCGCTCGACGACAGGCGCCAACGCTCCCAGATTCTCGATGTTCTGCGCATACCCGAGGATGGCGGCTGCCAACGCATGGACCTGCCCGCCGCCCTCCCCCTGGTTGGCGTGGTTGAACAGCTTGCGGATGTGATCGTCGCGCAGCAGGCGATCGTACATGACCGCGGTAATCGTCGTGCCGTGCTGGACGAGCGCAGGAACCGTTGCCTTGACTAGCGCGATAGTCTGGGCGCTGAGTGGCGTCACCATCGTATAAATCCCATCGTTTCTTTGGAGCCACGCCGTCCGCCGGAACCGGCGTCGTGCGAATTCGTAAGGGGTTATTGGCGCTCGCTGAACGAGACCGGATAGGCCTCGGTGCGTACCGCGAGCATGGGGTCGCCCGCCGC
>Ga0247809_1000393_pt1 | contig 20625 bp, 13 predicted proteins | sample UWRJL104311B1_FD_180951 | JGI IMG/M metagenome (GOLD analysis project Ga0247809, IMG submission 180951) | Plant litter microbial communities from Arlington Agricultural Research Station in Wisconsin, United States - UWRJ-L104-311B-1 | ecosystem: Environmental > Terrestrial > Plant litter >...
GCCATCTTTTTACAAAGGAATCAATATTTGTCATGTCTTTTTTTACCAATTCCCTTAATTTATTCAGCTGTTTTTCAAAACTGCCTTGCGTGGTATACTTTCCTATTTTATACTCGGGTAAAAAAAGAATGTAAAACAAAGGAGGGCCTTTGTAATCATCGCTCCTTAATTGCATACGAGTGGAATCATTAAGCGGCAGGTGAAAATGTATTCCGTCACACTCTTTCAAGTCTGAAATTGAATTTATCTTTTCATGAAGTTCGAAAATATTCAAGTCTATTTTTATTCGTTTCTCCCCTCTCAAAACAGTCAAAGTAATAATATGTAACTGATTTTCATTTGTAAGCTTGCATAACTCATAGGAGTATCCGCGAATATTAGGATCGTATTGTCCAAACCAGGATGTTTTGAAAGGAGATTTGACATATCCATTTTTTTCTAGTTCGGGAATACCATATTCTTTGAGGATAGTACTTCTAGTTGTCAGATGTTCTTTATCTGATATATTAAATTTATCTTTCATATTTAATACGTTTTCATAATCAGGAATCTGAATTCGTAAATCTATAAAAAACCTCACAACAATGTGAGATTTTTTATAGATTCTTTGTGAGGTTAAGAGAGATTATAAAAATACAAACGTTATATGGAAGTCTTGACAGAGCTGAGAATGAAGTACATTATTTACTATTTTGTTTTTTCCTTTCCTTTAATGACCTTATTTCTCTTAAAATAATATATAGTATCGAAGTAAAAAAGAGAAATACTATTATTTGACAAAAAATGAAAGCTATATCACTACTTCCTAAAAAAGCACAGAATAAAGCCCCATAAAAGTAAGACTGGGAATATAGTAATAACATAATCAGTTCACACCCACTGCTACTTGATTCACAAATTATACTATTTAGAAATTTTTCAATTTCAAGACCTGTTAAATTATCACAGGTTCCTATTAAAAAATATAAAGAGCAAAAAAATATTGCATTTGAAAAGCTTTTTTTATCAATTTGATTGATTTTTAAGTTCATTTTATTTTATTATCAAAGTAATTAGTCTGCCATATCCTTCAACTACGGTGGGTAATCTTGTCCTTTATTTCAGAACTCAAGCCATTTTTGTTTTGCTCTTGGAGCTTCTCCTATTAGACCTGGAGCACCTTCTCCAGAGAACATCTCCTTACCTGAAGAAGTTTTCATATAAAGCTTTCTTCTTTTTACATAAACAAAACCCTTGATCCAAGTCTTTGCATCCTCTAATTTAATTCAGCATTCTATAAAAGTATCTACGTAGTATACATATAAATAAAAACTTGATGATCTACTGTAAAAAATAAAAATCCTCCAGTAAACGGTGATTTTAAGAAACGATCCGGAAAATATACTTCAGATCGGATTCTATAATAATCGTCCTCTAAAAAGAAACTTTCTTTAATAGAATTAGTGAACCAAGGTTTTATAAAATCTTTATTCAAGTAAACCTTCTCTCCAATATTAACTTTATTCTTAGAATACTTTTCTTTTAGATTCTGATAGTCAGATTCTGATAGTTTCAAAATAACTTGCAAATCATAGTCATTTGGACCAATTGCTCTTCCTTTTTTTTGACCTAATTCGCTAATTGAAAATCTAACAGAAATAGGGTTTATGCCATCTATGTTTATTCTTTGTTTTAATTCATTAATATTACTATTTTCTATTTTTTCCTCTTTCATGCAAGAAAAAAAACAGCATATAATAATTAATAAGTGAAATAATTTAGTTTGCATTTTTTATTTAAATTAAGGTGTTTTTGTATTTGTCTTTACAGTCCACTTAACTGTATGAGTAGATGTTCCTTTTTGCATAAACTGCTTTCCTAATCCTGTTAATTCAAAATTTCCATTTGCATCATCCGGAGTTCCTGTAGCAATATCTGACATTCCAGGATTAAAATTATACTTGTCTTCAGCATGTATAGTTAATTTCATCGTATAGGAAATAACGCCTTTTTTCTCTACAGCGGTAACATCTGCACTCATCCAGAAATTAAATGCTCCAATAGCTTTTTGCCAATCTTCAGTATCAGGATATGGAAATCTTGAATCACTACTGGAACCTACAGGAAAACCTTCGCTCGACATCTGTATTTTTCCAGATTTTTTCAATAATTCTCCGGATCACCAGTAAACTCTGGTGTGGCATAAATACCCTGTTGTGTTGGAGGCCCCGGAGATACTCCTAAACTTTTTAGATAGGTATCTAATGCTCTTTGTTGTTCTGCTGTTAGTTTGGTATAATTAACTCTTCTGTCTGTATACCTAAGGGCTGAGTACAATTCTTTTATTTCGTATTCTCATTTTTAAACATAAAAAACTTCGCATTTCTGCGAAGTTTAATTTTTTTATTCTTTGTCGATTTTCTTTGACGGTTCGAAGTCGGGAGACTTCGAACAGCGGGGGTATAATTTAAAAAGTAAATATCATGAAACCTCCTTCATTATTTATGAAAAAAAAACGCAAACTCAGAATGACATTTACGCATTTTTATAAAACTCTTTAAAAAAAATGAAGTATAATTTAATATTTATCTAAATCATCAAATTCAATATTTGTAATTTTTGATTTTACTAGTATTTCATACAACTTATTGCTAATTACTTTAATTGCTGTATCTCCTAAACAAAAAATATCAGATCCATCCCAAGTTTCAAAATCAACTTTAATACTTCCATATACTCGATCTCCATCTTCATCATATTCAGATATAATGCCAGCCCTTCCTGTAATTTGAAAACCGTAATACCTCAACTCAACATCCTCAATAACAATAGGATAACAATCCCATCCTTTAATATTATTCTCTTCAAGAATATTTTTAAATCTTTCTGATATTGCAAAATTCCAAGGATCTTGATATCCAATCATATCAAAAAACATTTTACCTTCATCTACTTTAAAAATATTATTTTCTTTAAGAAATGATGGATCATCAAAGGACCCTGATGTTTCATATTTAACTTTTGCTTCTATTCTTACTGCACCTTTTTTATTACCTCGTACGAGTGTTTTTAATACTTCCATTATTCAAATATTTTTTCTATTCTTTTTGCTTCCTTTTGCAGTTGCTCTATTGTAGGTGTTATCCCTTTATATTTGTCCATAACTTTTTCCCATTCTTTCAAATGTAAGGCAGAGTTCTTACCTCTGTGTATTGAAGCCTCTAACCATTTCATATTTGCTGGATTATTGACATCTAAACCAGCCTTAGCAAAAAATTCAGCGAATTGCTTAGCTTTTGGGAAAATATGATGCGCATCCATCCCTTTGCCTAATAATTGAGTAAACACTTGTAAATTATGTCTATAATATTTTGCCGAAAATTTTGCTCCTCCTTCAATTAATTCTGCTGCACTCTTTTTTGCCATCACAGAGCCTTCTGCTTTCAGTGCAACTTTCATTTCAGCTTTTGACATTTTATACGCTCCATTTACAATGTATTTAGAGCCTCCTTCTAATAATACTTTACCAGTACCTTTCGCTAGTCCTTTTGCTATTGAGCCACTTCCAAAAGTAACACAATCTAATGCCAGTCCACCAACTCCCAATCCCAAAGTAACCCAATCTCCATCTCTTACTCCTCTATAAATATCCCTAGAGCTACCAATAAAAGGAATAAAATCAATAACATCGACCTGTTTACCATTTGGATCAATTAACCTTACTGGATTCTGATAACAATATCCGTAGGTGTTATGATTAAATGAATTAGATAGACCCGCATTATGATCATCGTCAAAATAAGTTTCATCTTCAATCACAGGGTTATATATTGACAGAGGATCAACATTTAACCACAAACTGGTTTTCATATCTAAATACCTAGCTCCATAATAGCTAAGATTTGTTTCTCTATCCAACTCCTTACCATTAAACAAATATGGCGTATTGAAAGAACTACTATGTTCTTCAAATAAAATCTCCCCAAAAGCAATATATTCCACATGTTGTGAAACAGAACCATTTTTGTTGCTAATATACGAAGTACTACCTAAATGGTCTGGATGAAAATAAAAAATATCGTTTTCAGGTAAACCAATTCCAGTAAATCCCTCACCAGCTTTCACCGTATTGGGCTCAATCGGAGGGCCAAATTGTACCGGAGGTCCAGGTACATCTCCCGGTGCATTAAAAATTGGGTTTCGCGGCCAACCTTCTGGTGGTTCCTTATTTTCCTCTACTGGCTTAATTACTTCAGTTGGATATGGATCTCCAGTAAATTCAGGTGTAGCATAAATTCCTTGTTGTGTAGGCGGTCCTGGTGGTACTCCTAAACTTTTCACATAGGTATCTAATGCTTTTTGTTGCTCAGCTGTTAACTTAGTATAGTTTACTCCGCCAGCTGTTATCCCTAAAGGCTGAGCAAAAGTTCCATTACCAAGTTTACTTACAACTCTTCCTGCACCTTCAAAATAATGTTTTGTAAATTTGCCTTTACTAATTACAAAATAAGGAGAAACGTATCCTGTGTAATCATCTGTATGCACAATTGTTGCTGCCGTTTCTCCGTTAATGGCTACATTTTGAGAATCTCCTGAACTTTTTATTACTCGTTCGCCTTTTGCATCATACGTATATTGGTGAATTCTTCCGTTATCATTTATTCCCATTAAACGATTTTCTTCGTCCCATGTCATTTTTCTGAATTTTTTTTCTTCCGTATAACTCGTGGGGTTTCCGTTGCCATCATACACATATTGACGTGGTTCTGCTTTTCCTGCTTCAGCAATTTTATTCGGTGCATTAGGATGCAGTTCGTTATCATAATTATAATCTAAAACATAACCTTTCTGTTCATTGTTTACCGTATGTACTAAATCCTTTTTTATGATGTTATGCATTTTGTTATAGCTCATATTCAGCTCATAACTTGCTTTGGTGAACTCACCTTGATACGTTGCTTTTGCCGATTTTAATCTGTAAAAATCATCGTATTGGTATTCATGGTTCGAAGTTCCACCCAAAGTATTGTTGACTACAGGTGCAACATTTTTAATACCTAAAACATTCCCAACCAAGTCATAACTGTACGAATTGTTGATCACTTGTCTGGTACCGCTCTTTACCTGCAATTGTTGTAATCTTCTCATTACAGCATCATAAGTATAGTTGGTCTCTGTATCATTACCGTACTTTAGATACTTGCGTTGCTCAAACTCGTCATAACCTAATTGTTTAATATAATCGTACGTATGGCTTTCTTTTTTACCCCGCATGCTTTGCAAGTTTCCTGCACGGTTGTAAGTATACTCTACAACCTCGCCGTCAGGATAGGTCATTTTCTGAATACGATTCCAGGTATCATACTCATATTGTGAAATGTAAGTTTGTACATCAGTTGGTGTAATACGAAGTGTACGTATTTCTTTTTCGACTTCACCTAATTTTCCGTAGAAAAATTCCTGACCACCGCTTGCATCCTGCACAAACCACAATCTTCCTCTACGTGAAGCTGTACCATCTGACTTGCCATAATTATATTGCACATTATTTTGAGGATTTTTTGGATATTTTATTGATTCTAATCTGTTATAATTATATTCGTATTGTATAGCCCCTCCATTCGGTACTGTGTTTTTAATTTCCTGTGTAATACGAGAAGTTAGATTACCAGCTAAATCGTAATTTAAGGTCGTTGTCCCTGCATCAGGAGTTGTAAATAAAGTACGCCTTCCCAACCAATCATAACTACTTTTGGTAATATGATTCATAGCATCAGTAACTTTGACTTTTTCACCTAATGCATTAATCTCAAAATTAGTTATTAGATCATTTTGCATAACCATTATATTCTGGCCTGTTGCATCCGTTTGGGTTTGTGTAGATTTATTTAATGCATCTGTTTGAATTGTACGCAGTGTTGAAATTCCATTATAATTATCCAAAGCAAAAGTTGTAGTATTACTACTGCCATCCGGTAAGGTTACTTTAATAGCTCGTCCTACCTCATCATATTCTGTTTTAGTTGGTGCTACTGCGGATACTGCAGTACTAAAATTATTGTCTATCGTAGTTGTCGTTGTTGGGTAATAGCTTGCTACTGGTCTACCTAATCCATCATAAATAACTTTTCCTGACACAATTTGTGCTTCTTGATCAGGACTACCAACCTGAGTAAATAAACTAGCTGTTTTTTTAACTTGAATTGCCCTTTCTAATCCGTCAGTGTAGGTATATGTTTCAATATCCTTGTCTAATTCAGAATCATAATTACGAGTTCTGGCATATGGTACCTTTGCATTTGGAAAATATTCATATGCAATAGTATATGGCTTTCCAGCAGCAATTTCATATGGTCCTCTAATACTGCTAATTCGTCCATTAGCATCAAGCGAGTAAATTGTACTTTGATCATTACGATCAGTAGTTTTTAATAATGTATTAAAGCGATAGTCATATTCCATTTTATTCTGATAACCAAAAGCATCCTTTATTCCAATTAAGTGACTATAATTATCTGAATCATAAGAATATTCTAATGTCATTCTCTGTGCTTTATGATTAGAAGCACCTGTAATCTTTTGAAGATTACCATAAATATCATAAACAATATCAGTAATTGCAATCTTATCAGCTGCAATATAATTTTTTATTTGAGTGACTTCAGCTGTGCTTGTATTGATGATTGTAGCTCTTTTACGCCTCAAACCCTCATTTGTAAATACTTCTAACTGTTTAGGAATTCCTCCAAAATATGGTGTAGTACTTTCATAATAACTTATTTTTGAAGTCACCCTATCATCAACACTTCCATTTCCTAAATCTTCATATTGTATAATGTTTCCTTTGGCATCGTATGTATTAAAAGTATTAGTTTCAAGATAATCATTTCCCCCTTCATATATTTTTTGATTAGTATGAGTTAATGCTATAAAAATACTTTTTGCATCACATAAAGCTAAATTCAGTTCTGATAAATTAACATTTGTCTGCGTCGCAACATCTATAAAACTATATTCGTTTTCTGATTCCTGACGCATTTTATTGTTTTTATCTAATGTGTAACCACGTTTTAAGAGATTTTTACGGAAGTAATCCTGATTGTAAAATTCCTGAATGGAAGTCGAAAAAACCGAATTGTCAGCAGTATCAATTTGTTCCTGAATGACTTTTCCGAAACCGTAAAATTCTCTTTCACGACGATCGTGATAACCGTCTTCGTATCTGAATTTTGCAATAGAATGGTCACTACCATCCCCCACATGTCCGTCAAAAACATCAACAGATTGTAGAACCCATTTAGCTGACGGATTTTCGTAAGTTGGTTTCAACAGTTCGTAATCTACCACATAACTGTTTCCGGCACCATTGGTTACACTTTTTAGTTTATTGGTTCTTTTGATATTGGAAAGGCGTACTACTAGATTATCTTCATCTTTTGATAAGATGTAATCTAAGTTTCCATCACCGTCAATATCTGAAAAAGAAGCTTCGGAACGGGAAGTACTGGCACCAAAACTTCCTCCAAAACTTGGGGTTAATTTCATTACGACAATTGGCGGAATTAACGGAATATCATATGATGCTCCAACACTTCCTCCGTAACTTACACCCGTATTTCTGGTCATTGCTTCGTAACGAGGATAAGTAATGGCAGGGGCAAACGAGTTACCCATATTTAATTCGACCAAAACAGTATTGTCTCTGTATTCAATTTTATCTGCCAAACCATCACCATTGATATCTAAAAATGAATGGCTGTTGTCTGACGTGCTTCTCGAATAATTAAGTCCTCCTGAAAAAGATCCGTTCATAACGCTGTATCCGGCACTTCCACCAATATCAAGCGAAGTTCCTTTGTTAATTACATTCATGTTTTCCCAACGCTCAGCCGGCAAAAATCCGTAACCGGTATTAAAGGAAACTGTTTCATTTGTTTCGATTCTATCTGCAAGTCCGTCCCCATTAATATCTGAAAAAATCTGTTCAGAGCGATCTTCTCCTTTACCAACATTACCTCCTAAACTGATTGTTCCTCCTGCTTTAAGAGCGTCTTGAATACTGGCATTTGAACCAGAATTAAATTTGACTTTCCCTTTGCTAACAGTCATTTGCAATGAACTTTGTGGTGCGCCGTGATTATAACTTCCTGACAAACTTCCGCCTGTACTATTGGTCTTAGAGTGACTAAAGTCGCCTATACTGGTAACATCGCTGCTTTTTCCTCCAATCGGAGTGGTATATTGTACCTTACTATCGATTATGTAATCCGGAAAACCATCTCCGTTTAAATCACTCATGGTTTGAACTACATAAGTATCACCGGTAGATTTTGTCAAGCCTCCGCTAATACCTCCTGCACCACCACCTACTCCTGCACCACCACCAATACTTCGGCTTTTGCTTTCGTTGATCATATCAAGCGCATCAGTTTCACCTCCTGATAATGGATCTGTTAATGGCGAAGAAAAATCAGTATATTCTGCAAAGTCATCTTCTCCTAAACGATTGGTTCCCATAAACTCATTTTGAATAAAACTGGCTTTTTCACCTCCGTATAGAATGTTATCAGAATAAACAGCGCTCATAGGCAAAAAATACTCTTTGCCTGTATCGAATTCTCCCGGCATGTTTTCAGGATCTAAAGTATTTGGATCCGGAAAATTATTAGGATCAATACCGCTATTGTTTTCAAACTTAAGTTTTGTCTGATCTATCAGATTACCAGCAAGATTACCATTCACAATAAAACGTCCCCAATTTTTATATTGTAAACCAAAATTATATTCGGTTTCGCTTAAATTAGTATAGATTGAAAAATCATTTGTCGCTTTTTCCCATAACACCGGAAGTGCAGGATCTGTAACTGAATCTGTTATTTCGTAATTGATGTTTAACGCTCCCAACTTAGGATATGTAGTTAAAACTTCATTAAGTACAGGATCGCTTACATATACTTCTAAATCTATCGGTACATTTTTTTGTGTATCCGGATAAGCATAATTCAAATCAGCAGTAGAAGTAGTAAGACTCAAAACACCATTTGTAACAGTATAAGTTGTTCGGCCCACTAGCAAACCATTTTGTTTCGCAGTTAGTATTACATTTCCGTTATATCTGGATCTATTCAAACTGGTAGTCAATGTATAATCTGTAGTTTTTACAAACAGCTTCAATTTACCCGTAACGTCTGGTTTTACGCCATCAATCACGTAATTTCCATCAATTTTAGAATAAAAACTATGCCCAACATCCACCTTACGAATATTATCTTCAGGTCTCGTATTTGGTATATTTGGCAAAATCACTGATGGATTTGCAAATAATAATTTTGGATCGATATTAGTCGAAGATTCAAGGGTGGTTGTAACAAATGTGTTATCGTCAGGAATTGCAAAAACCAGTGTTTGCAAATTAAAGTCAACTACTTCTGATGCTAAAAATTTACGCTCATATAGAATTGTTGTTCCTGCTGTATTAATTACATTTTTTACAATTTTTAAAGTGATGTGATCCGAGGTAACCGGTTTCTTAAAAGTCCCTGAAAATGTTATTGTTCCTGCTTTTGGCACTACAATAGAATTGGCCTGGCTGGCAAAGAAATCTGTTGCTGCATGAAAATTTTTCAGCGTGATTAAATTCGCGTCTTTGGCTGTAGCATTTATTGTTTCTAAAGCATTAGAAATTTCGGTTCTTTTTTCAACCTGAGTATATTCGATTTTAGGATCCCAAGTTACTTTATCGTAATTTCCATCTTTTATAGAACTTATTCTAAAATACAAACGTTCTCCTTTCTCGACATTAAGTGTTTGAGCTGGTTTTGATTTTTGAGTATAATCTAAAGCTGTAATGACTTCATCCCAAATTAGAATATTATTTTTTTGAAAATACAAATGTACTCCATCAGCTTTATCTAAACCATTTCTTGTTTTGTATTCTGGTCTTTCTTCAGAAAGATCTTCTAAAAGCTGATAATTTTGATTTAATATAATGGTACCTTTTGCAGGAGCCTGCCATACGCGAACTACATCATGCAATGGGTTTTTATCTAATAACTGCTGAAGTTCTAAGGTTCGGTCCGGCATAGTAAGTGCCAAATCTCCACCACCTGAAACCGGAGAAGGGGTTTGTGAACTTGATGGCATAAATACAGGAACGCCATTTACAATTCGATTATAATACACCTTTCCATTATTCACAAAATCAACTAATCCGTCACCATTAAAATCCATAAAATAACTAAGCGTTCGATTGGTTGAACGCTGTTCGTCGTAACCAACATTTGCCGAAGCAACTCCAAAACCAACACTGGCATCTACTCCCCAGCTAAATGATTTGTTTTTGTTGATCCCAAGATTTTTTATTCCCTCAATTTTGACCGCTTCTCCAAATGAATTAGGCTTAGTCGCGTGTAAATTTTTACGATAATACACATTACTTCCAATTCTAAATATTTTATCCGGATATGAATCTCCATCTATATCTTCGAGTACAATCGAAGTTTCTGATTTCCCCCAATTGTTTCCTCCATGGGCACCAATAGTATTATTTTTAAAAGTACCAAAAGTTGGTAATCCTACACCTATTCTGTAATTAATACCTGTTGAAGTTCCGTTAGTACTTCCCGCTAAAGTATGATTGCTTTCAAACTCTTTAATTCCTGTAAAGCCTTGTTTAATATCGTCTGTAGGAACATCCCAACTCTGCTCCGGCCCAAAAGGATTATATTTCCCTGAAGCATCACGAACATCATCAAAATAATCCATTGTATTAGTATAAAACAAATTTGATTCAGAATCGTATTCTGAAATCGATTCAAGCAATGTTTTCTTAAAAGCGCCTTCTTTATACTTTAGCTCATAACTGCGAACCATATCGCTTTTGTAGCGTACTTCGATTTTGCGTAATAACTGGTTGTTAAGTTGTTTGAAACCTAATCTTGCCGAAACCTGAACATCTGCACGATTGGCTTCACCTAAATCTGAGTTTTTTACAAAAGTTACGTTATAATTTCCTTTTGTATTTCCAAAACCGGTATAATATACTTTTTTAAGATAGAGTTCTCCGTCCTTTTTATCGTATTCATATTCAACTGTATTTCCTTTTAGATCGACCTGAAGACATAGTGCCCAATGTCCGATATTGCCGGATCCATCCTGTAAAACTGCATCGGTTGAAAGTCCTGACGCATTTCCTCCGTAATAACTTGCTACTCCGCTTTTATCCCTTACAATCCAGTAATAATTTTTAGGAGATGATCCTTTACGGATAATTTGCTGGAATGCTCCTTCACGTCTTGGGTAAAATTGTTTGTCGGTTGTTCTTCCTACCCATTCGGCTCTGTGCGAATTGGGGATCAATTGTTCTCCGGCTATTGCATAAGTTTCGGTTTCTTTTGATGCATCGTATCGTGGTGCTCCCCAACGGGTTTCGATACTTACTGCAGGTGCCGAAATATCCCAACCCATTCCTGCCCAACTATGACCGCCATCGCTATCATATTGAAGGTTAAAAGAAGGCTGCATACCGCCTCTTCCGTTTGGAATTACGATTGAAAATCCTGTACTGGCCGTTCCTCTTCCGTTTGCTGAAGGCGGTGCAATAGACTGAATTCCTACTAACGGACTCGCCGCTTTTAAATCTTTTATGCTCGTTGGTGTATATCCTGAAGTTTCAGGAGATTCCGGCATTTTTATAATTCCGGCAATAAAATCGGTAAAATGAGTCGTTCTGGCCTTAATAATTCCTTGTTTGATATCCAAAGAGTCTTTGGTTACTTCCTGCCATAATCTTTTATTTTCATCAAAATAAAAGACATTAATATCTTTCTCGGTATAACCTTCCGGGATTGTTTTTTTGTCATAAGGCAATGATAAGGTTACAGCCTTTTCGAAAATAGTTCCGTGTGGCAATAACCTGAAACCTGCATTGGTTCCTGTAACGTTTACCATGGCAGAATTTAGCGGTGCAATGTCTATTTTTCGAAGTCCGCTTACCGATACTTTTACATTTGTTTTTAAAGCTCCAACAGGAAAAACTGCAGAGAAATCTTTGTAATCTAATGTATTAACGGTTTCAATATTGATGGTTTTAGCAATGCGCTCTTTTGCATTTTCGAGTGGTCTGTAACCTGGAACTTTCAAAAATTGATTGAGTTCTAATTTTTCATTTACAATAACTCCGGTTGCCGTCTCTTTGGTTACTAAAATAGATTTTCCTGTAGTTGCAGCATCCAAAACCAATTCGAATTCCGGTTGGTTCACATCAATGGAAATTCCGCTAATTGTCATTTTTCTAATCTGAGAAGGAAAATTGGTTCCCTTTATATAAAGTTTATTGTCTGATTTTAATAAAGTAAAGTCAGCCGAAGCAAGAGCAGTTTTATAAACAATACGAACATTTTTTATTCGGTATGAATTTGAAATTCCTTCAGGAGCTGTAAACAATACAACGTTGTCTCCTTCTCGCAATGACTTTTCTGAAAGTAACTCCGATTGTTTGCTCCAGTTTTTATTTTGAGATACAAATTGCCCTCCAATACTAGGCTGATTGTTTAAACTTCTGGAAATAGAAGCTGCCTGATCGTAACCATACAAGTCATATTCCAGATACGCATTTTCTTCCTGAGATGGCAAAGCATCTACTTTAAGATGAAAAACATTATCGTAGGCATCATCAACATCAGATTCATCCTTTATTCCTATAGTACCTTCGGCAATATCTGCACTAAACGATTTTGTGTTTTTAGTTTCGTTTTTAAGAATCGCTATCGAATCTGCTTTTGCTTTTTCAATAATCAATTCGTCATCATTACCTTCAGTAAATAAAGAAACAATTTTGTAGGGACCAAAATTGGCGGCAAACAAAAAAGAACCTATTAAAAATACCAGTATTATAATTTTATTTTTCATAAAGCAGGGGTAATCAATTATGGGGCAATCTGTTTATTTTTTCAAGTTGCAATTCTTTTAATCTGTTTAAAAACCAGATTTGAATTACTTCACAATCACTTTGAACGTTTTGGTTCCAAAATCTGAACTTACCGTTACTAAATACATTCCTGAAGCACTTTTTATAACATCTTCGTACAAATACGTTTCTATCTGACTGAATTGTTTTTGTTTTAAAAGTGAACCGGTTGGCGTATAAATACTAATGTTGGCATTTGTCTTTTTAGGAAATTGCATTGCAACAGAAAAATGACCGTCTGTAGTTGGGTTCGGGTATAAAATAAGTACGCTGGAATTTGTTATTTCTTTTCCATCAGTAGCAACAGCAATTTTAGTAGCGGTTTTACATTCCTGATTGTTTATCAATCTCAGCTCATATGCTCCAGGCTGATCGATCAGTATTTTTGGATTATCATCTATAAAATCACCTTCGTAAAACCATTGGTATTCATAATTTCCTTCTGGTAAACCGGCACTGGCATCAAGAGTCAATGCATTTCCGTCTTTCAATAGATAATCTGGTTTCAGGTTTGGAAATGTTCCCTGTTTATCTGCCACAAAAACAGTTTCTGAGTACAAATTTCCCTTGGCATCCCTTACGATATAATCATAAGTTCCTGACGAAAGCTGTACTCCAGTTGCACTTTTTGCAGCCTGGTTCCATTGTTTTACAGCAACTTCGCTGCCTTCTTTTTTTACCGTAACAGTAAATGGCGCTTCACCGCCTTCTATAGAATAATTTAATTGCCCTGATCCTGAAACACCACAAGTTGCCTCTGTAATCCAGACACGGCTGAACATTTCCGGGGCGACTTTCAGCGTAAATTTGGCTTTGCCAGATTTTTGTTTGTCCCAGTTAAAATCATTCAATACCAGCTTTTCCTGGCTCGAAGTACTGGCTAACTTAATGTATTCTGAATCCTTTTCGTCATAAGTTCCTTTACCGGAATAATCTACTAACAACCAGTAATACGTATCTTTTGGTAAAGTGCCTTTTATGAATTTTGGATTTAATGTCCAATCAAGACTTAAATCGGTTGGGTTGGTAAAATCCAGCTGCCATTCTTTGGCAATTCCAATAGGTTCTCCTTGCTCCTGCTTTTTTACCAGAAGATTTTTTCCGTTATCACTCCAAAAAGCAAAATAATTATCCGGAATAGTTTTCGATTTACTTTTAAGTGCAATTGTTAAGAGTCCTTCATCGACCATATTACTGCTTTTGGGCTGCAAGAGTCCGCTGGCATCATCACGTCCTACTCCCGTTATAGCATTTTCAAATCCTTTATGCTGGTTGATGTCCCAGATGGTTTGACCTTTGCTATTCAGATAATTTTTGATATCAAACTGCGAGAGTGAAATACCATATTTTACGGCCAGATAACTTGCCACTTTTTGAGTTTCTAAACCTGATAAAACCCTGTTGTATACCAAAATCTCACTGATGTTTCCTTTGAATTCTTCAGGAGGTAATTTTTCAAATTTCGACTTTTGACCAATAGTCAGCAATGATAACTTTGCAACACTATCAGTTACATTTTGCTGAAAGAAATGAATATTAGCTTTGTTGGGTTTAATTTTCTCCTGATAGGTTTGATACGAGTATTTTTTTAGATCAACTAAACGTTTATTGGTGGCTACAGAAAGTGTTTTTTTAGTATCGTTTATGGTCCATAAAAATTGTTCTTTCAAACTGTCTTTTACTTTATACACCATAAACAGCGTTTGTTTTCTTTTACTTTCTGTTCCCAGAGGTAAAATCAAAGAATCTTGTGTGCTGTCGAAAACAATACTTGGGTTAAAATTAAAAACTGCACCGTTATGTTTTCTGGCCGATATTTTGGCTTCCTTTTTTGTCAGACTTTCCCAATAATAAGCCTCACCATTATTTTGGGATTTAATCCAAAATTGTGGTTCTTCAACTAATCCGGGCAGCACTTTTTGCTGAGAAAAAATTAAATTACTCGTCAACAAGGTTACAAAAACGGATATTAAAAAAATCTTTTTGTACATAATTTTTATGTTTATATGAGAAGCGACTATTTAGAAATTGGCTAAATCATCAAAATCAAAAGAGTAACCAATAATGAGTGAAATACTATTGATTTTGTTTTTATTTTCGCTATAGCGATGTCCGTTTTCCTCAGTAGTCAAAGCATCTGTAAGTCCTAGCGTATAACGCGCTCCTACGGAAAGCCTTGAATTAAATTCATATCCGGCAGAAAGCATACCATAGAAATAGTTTTTCCCCGTTAGAGATTCTTTCAATACTTTTTGCACATTGGCATCCGGCTCAAAATAAGTGCCTGAATCAGCAAAAATTTCCTGGGCATTCGAGCTGTATTTTATATTGTCAGAGGCAATATTAAATCCTACATAAGGGCCTGCGCCAATATAAAAACCTTCAACCGGATAATATTTAAATTGCGCACCAACATTTAGATAACTGTATCCAAAAGTCATTGTATATTTTAAACCTTTAATATCCTCATATTTTAAATCGGTACTCTGACCTGAATAAGACAATTCAGTCTGAATACTCACTTTGGCATACGGATATTTCCAGTTGATCATGATTCCTGCCGTTCCTCCAAATTTGCCTTCTTCTTTTAAAGTATATCCTTCGTAAATTCCTTTTGGCACAATTACATCAGGAAGATTAGACATTTTAGAATAAATTCCGCCTGCAAAAAGACCATAAGTAATCTCTCTGTCACCTTGTGCAAACAGCGATTTTGTGCTTAGTAATAATAAAAGCAAAATAATTTTTTTCATGTTTTTTATTGAAATTACCATTGATGAAAACTATAACCTAAAGAGAAGCAAATGACACTGCTTTTGTTTTGATTTTCGATAAACTGAAAGGAAGAAGAATTACTTTTTACCACATCTTTTACACCTAAATAATAACGTAAATCGAAGTGGATACTTTGATGCAATTCATAACCCAATGCAAAACACAAGGAAAAATCGTCTGTTCCGTCAAGACCATCTTTATAAAATTGCCTTGTTGCAACATCGTACATTCCTCCGGCCTCGTTGGATTTATAAGTAACATTATTAGAAGATAAACTGATGCCGTAAAATGCGCCAAAACCTAAGTTTAGCCCTTCGTAAGGATATACCTTGTACAAAGCACCAATTTGCAAATAAGAATAGTGAAGTCCTAGTTCAAATTCTTTTCCGGTGGCATCGTGATAATTTACGGTTTCTCCCGATTGTCTGAATAAAATTTCGGGCTGAATAGCAACACGCGTATCATAAAGTTTGCAGTTTAAAAAAAAGCCTCCCTCTAATCCGTATCCGCCTTTACTTTCCATCACACTATTGTCGTACGTATTGTCACGACCTTTAATGCTTTCCGGCAGATTACTAATTTGAGAAAAAAGTCCGCCAAGCTTGAGCCCATAAGTGATATTGGTCTCATTTTGTCCGTAAAGTGCAACGTTAAAAAAACAACCCAATATTAATAAGTGTAATATTACTTTCATTCACAAAAATTTTTGCGAATATATGTATTAATTTTTAATAAATATTAACATAAAAGTCGACCAAAAACAAAATTATTCGACAAATTACTTATTTCTTAAAATTAAGGGCAAAATGCCTTACAATTAATACAATAATGGTTTACTTATTATAAAGCTGATTTTTTTTTCACAATTGTTTATCGAAAACAGACAAAAGAAGAAAAAATATGCCTTGTAGATAAACATTTTGAATTCTCTACATCAAAAATAAATAGGCTCAAATTCAAAAAAATAAAGATCCTTTTGAGAAATTATCTAACTTTACTTTTCTCCTAAAAGCTAAGGCGTTCTAAAAGAAAATAACTTTTATGGCTTTACAAACTGCGAAGACTAGATAAACTTTCAACCCATTTTGATAATGAAAAAAAGAGAAAAACTAGAAATTATTAGAAAATACTATCATGATGCGTTAACTACTATTGATTTTATGAACAAAATCATAGATTATGTAGAAGAAAAACTAGATCTGGAACCCGCGCAAATCATGTTTGCAGACAGTATTTGCAGTGATGATGTCAACAGTATTCAATACCCTGTAAGAACAAATGAATTTTTGGGTCCTTTTAAAATGGGAGGATTAGACGGATTTCCTTTTACGGGATTAACCGGCATGCAGGCATTTGCGAGTCATGTTCCTGATGATGGAGCCGTTTTTATTTATTACGGACCACATATTGGTATTTCGAAAGAAGGAATTATTGGTGAGATTAATCGCTTTGGACAAAATAAACCTTCGGGTTGCTGTGGTGCAGCCAATGGTGCTTTGCATAAACTAATCAATAATGCTATAAAACCCGGCCATATTACAGAAATTGATTATCAGATGAATACTATTGAACAAATCCTATTCAAACAAAAAGAAAGAATCCTAAAAGCCGAAATACCACTTTATGAAGCAACAGAAATAATCTACGATTCGATCGATAAACGCATTGAGGAATTAGTTGCTGCGACTACATACAATTGCAAATACGTTATTCTTGTTGGTGGCATTTTGATCAATAGTGACACCGATGTAGGTTCTTTTTCTTCTACCAAAAAATTTGAAGTTATTGATTTAAAAACGGGTCGTCGAGAAAATGCAATAGCCACTATCAATCAGTAAAACAACAATTTTAAAATTTAATGAAAAATTCGATACTAGTAATTTGTTTAATAATAATCAGCTTCTTTTTTCAGGCCGACTGTAATGCCCAAAAGTCAAAAAAAACGAGATTCAAAGCTTTGGTTTTATACGAAAATGGCGGACATCATCTGGCTTTTACCAAGGCTGCAAAACCCTGGCTAAACAAATTGGCTGTCGATAGCAGTTTTACAATTGATTATATCGAAAGTACTAAAACAATAAACGAAGCTCTTCTAAAAAAATATCAGGTTTTTATACAACTGGATTATCCGCCTTACACCTGGAGCGAGGAATCCATGTCAGCTCTTGAAAAATACATGAACAATGGCAAAGGCGGATGGGTAGGATTACATCACGCAACATTATTGGGCGAATTCGACGGATACCCAATGTGGCAATGGTTTTCTGATTTTATGGGCGGTATAAAGTTTTTAGATTATATTCCGACTTTTGCCAGAGCCAAAGTAAATATCGAAGACACCTCACATCCTATAACAAAAGGAGTTCATTCAAACTTTTTTGTAAATACCGAAGAATGGTATACGTATAACAAGAGCCCACGGCCAAATGTACATGTCATAGGCTCGGTAGACGAAGCTACTTATGAGCCGGAATCAAAAATAAAAATGGGCGACCATCCGGTAATTTGGACCAACGATCATTTTAAATCCCGAAATGTTTACATTTTTATGGGACATTCACCTGAATTATTTCAAAATGAAGCTTACACTACCCTTTTAAGAAATTCAATATTTTGGGCTGCAAATAAAAATTGATCTGAATTTAAAGTAATTTAAAAAATACCCATATTTTCTGGTTTGATTGTAAATCCTATACGCACCATACTTTTGTGTTCCTGATAATCAATCAAACTTTCTGTATAACCCACAAACCACTGAAGCGTGAGATAATAATTCTCGCTTTTGTACGGCCTCCAGTTTACTTGCGTCTGTAAAGATCCGTAATTGATAAGTCCGCTTCCTTTCCTGAAAAGAATATCAGCGCTCCATCTTCCGGGCTGTATTTGATAAGTTGCACTGGCTTCGCCATAACCTACATATTTCGTTAATCCTGGATTGTCTTCTTTATCTACAAGCGGAATCCATCCTCTTAAACCAACAATCCATCGTGGAGAAATTTGGGATTTTAAGGAAAAAGCCAGCATGTTCCATGTTCTCGAATAAATAGAATCCCTACCATTTGATTCATGTTCGAATGAGACGCTTCCGTAAGTCAACCTATTGCCTTTTAAATAAAACGGACGAACAATCGCCACACCTGGATTAAAATTTATTTCTGAGAATGGTTTTGAACTTGCATAAATATCCCAAAAAGCTTTTTGAGTATACATTAAATACGGAAAAAAACCTCCCCATAAAGGTTTTGAGTTCAATCGTAATTTAAAACTTACCTGATATTTTACATCGGCATTATTACGGGTAATATCAGTATTTATAGGCACTCCTGTTAAAAAATAATTATCTTTATGAACAGAAAAACTAGGCTCTTTCAGTAGAGAATCTGCTGCCCGGAAATTTTTTTTCTCTTCGACAATTTGAGAAATTTGCGAATTTGATTTAATTGAAAATAAAACAAAAAAAATCAGTAGGTATTTGAAATGCATTTATAAATAGTAATTGTAATTATTTTTTAATTTTAAAATAAATGTACTCCATTTTAAAGCTCCGCATTAACTCAATAAAAATAAAGTTGACTCAATAACTTTTTGGTAATTTTTTTTTTGAAAATTACAGCTTTTTAGAGCAGCAGTTCATCATCCGTAAAAAACGATCATAGTCACTTATTACAGAATGATCTGTGTCTGTTTTTGCACATTTTAGGATGTATTATAAAGCCACTTTATGCAGCCAGAAATAAAACCCAAAAAATCTTAATGACCCAAAAACAGGCTGTTTCCTAATTAAATTTAGTACCTTGTAGTACCAAAGTTTCTTTTGCACTAGTAAAAGTGTGAATTTTTATTTCCACAAAATGTAATCCATAAGATCTGTTTTATGAAAAAAATCCCTCTAATAGTATTCCTTACATGTCTCTTTATTTCATGCGAAAACAAGAAAGAAATTGAACTGCAAAGAAGAGAACAAGCTTTGAATGTAAGAGAAGAAAAAATCGCCGAAAAAGAATCAGACTATCAATCCCTGCTCCTGTTTCGTGACAGTATTTATGCCTTAAAAGATACCGTACAAGACATTACCTCATCTATAAAAGAATGGCCGGAAAACATTCAGGGAATCTGGAACAGTAAAATGTTGTGTCGTGAATCGAACTGCAGCAAATATGTAATAGGAGATCAGCGTAACGAAACCTGGCAATTTTTATCAGATTCTACAGGAATTTACACCCATGTATTAAATAACAAAAAGCTTATTCGTGTGTTTCAGGCAAAATATAGCGATGATAAAATACTGCTTGAATTTAAAACCGACAGTATTTCTAAAAATAGTACCAAAATAAATGTGGTGCTTGACGATATTAAGAATAATGTCATTAAAGGAACACAGACTATAACAGGACAGGATAATTGTACGGCAAGATTTTCTGTAGAACTTACTCTTCCTCAAAAAAAATAATATATGTTATTAAGTATACAACACGTTAGCCTTCCTATCGAAGATCCACTGCTAAAATTCCTGATAGAGCTTATTATAATCTTGTGTATTCCGCTTTTATTGAATAAAATAAAAGTACCACATCTTTTAGGTCTTATTATAGCGGGAGCCGTAATAGGTCCTAACGGTTTCAATGTGCTTGCGAGAGACAGCAGTGTGGTGGTAACAGGTACAACGGGACTTCTGTACATTATGTTTTTAGCAGGTCTTGAGATCGATATGGGCGATTTTAAAAAGAACAAGTGGAAGAGCATCACTTTTTCACTCTATACTTTTATAGTTCCTTTCGTACTGGGACTTATTGGCGGTTATTATGTATTGCATTTTTCTATTCTAACCACAGTACTTTTTGCCAGTCTTTTTTCGTCTCATACTCTTATCGTATATCCTATGATAAGCAAACTTGGCATCGCCA
>Ga0247809_1000394_pt1 | contig 20606 bp, 16 predicted proteins | sample UWRJL104311B1_FD_180951 | JGI IMG/M metagenome (GOLD analysis project Ga0247809, IMG submission 180951) | Plant litter microbial communities from Arlington Agricultural Research Station in Wisconsin, United States - UWRJ-L104-311B-1 | ecosystem: Environmental > Terrestrial > Plant litter >...
GCGGCGGAGTTGGGGAGGCCGGCGTTGATGTCGATTTTTGCGCGGGGGTCCGTGTAGGGGCCGCTGGTGTCGTAGACGCGTAACGGGGGTTCGGAGCAGCTTGGGTCTAGGACGATTTCGCGCATGGCTACGCGGACGTCTGGGCTGGTGGGGACCGCTACGTGGATCTTGCGCGAGCCTCGGATCGGGCCGGTGGTTACGCCGATGTCTGCAGTCTTGGATTGCGTATCGATGGCCATGCGCTTGCTCCTACGGGTCTCGGAGCAAGGATTGCGGTTCTGTGGCGACCGCTCCCTCCCTCCGCCGGTATCAACCGGATCAGGTTCAGCGGGTCGAAGGCTCCTGCCTTCCTCTCAAGCGCGGATTAGCGCTCCCCCGGGGTGGGGTGAGCATAGGGGGGTTGGGGTGGGGTGCAATGGGGAATTTGGGGGCTCGGGGTGCGGGGTGTGCGAGGTTCAATGATCATCGCAACGCTCGATATGCTCCACCCCGGCGGAGGCCGGGGCCCAGTTGGGGGACGGCGGTAACGATCGGCGGTCCTCCATTATTCCCACCTTTCCAACTGGGCCCCGGCCTTCGCCGGGGTGGTGGCAATGTGGATGTTGGTTTTTTGATAGCGAGCGCACGTTCGCTGAAACGAGAAAAGGCCGCTGCCCGGGTTGGGGCAACGGCCTTTTCTGTCACTCCGCGCGCCGTCAGTCGTAGCTAAGCTACGCCTTGTGGCGTGCTTTGCTGCACTGGCCGGGCTTGGGCGAGTCCTGCACCAGCTTGGTGCAGGCCGCCCTTCGCCTTAGAACCGGAAGCTCACCGTGCCGCGCAGCGAGTGCCAGCGGAACTGGTCGTCGCTGCGGCGGAAGGCCGTGCCGGCGGTGTTGGGGGCGAGGACGAACGGGTTGTTCGCGAGCAGGACCGGGCTGCCGGTGATCGCGCTGCCAGCCGTGACGAGGACGCGGGCGTCGTCGTCCTTGTACTGGTGGTAGGTGTATTCCATGCCGATCGAGATGTTCTTGGTCAGCTTCTGCTCGATGCCGCCACCCCCGACATAGCCCCACTTCTTGTCCGAACCGGTGGCTGCGAACGCGTTGGCGGTGTTGGTGGTGAAGAACAGGTTGTCGATCTTGGCATAGCCGGCGCCGCCGGTGGCGTAGAACAGCGTGTTCCGCGCGGCGAGACCGGCGCGGAGGCGGGCCGACCCTTCCCACTTCAGCTTGCGCGCCATCGTGTAGCTGGCGGGCGTGGTCGAGAAGGCGGCGACGCTGTCGGTGATCTCGGACTTGCCGAATTCGCCGACGATGCCGACCACGAACGGACCGCGCTGTACGTCGAAGCCTGCGCGGCCGTAATACGACCAGCCGTCATCGTCGTTGCGGCAACCATAGGCGGGCACCGCGGTGCGGGCCGAGCCGTTGCAGAAGCCCGGCGAGAAGGCGTTAGCGCCGGTGATGGTGTTGACGCTGTCGCTGAAATTGCCGTCGTTGTTGCGGTCGAACAGGATCGACGAGCCGACGTCGTTGCCCTGGACGTCATAGCCGCCGGCTGCGCCGATATAGACGCCTGAGAACGGCTTGGTGTCGGTGGTCATGTCCTGCGCGGCGGCCGGAACAGCGAAAATGCCCGCGGTCGCGAGACCGGCGAGCATGGTGAGCTTCGTGAAGTTGGTCATGGTCGTTCCCCAAACGAGGGCCGCGGCGCTCCCATTGCTCGCCGCGGCCCAAGGTTTCAGTTTCAGGCAGTGATCGCGATCACGCGTTGGCGCCGCTGGTCCGCAGCGAGTCGAGGCGGTTGTTGGTCCCGTTGGGGAAGAAGCCGCCGCCGATCTTCGCAGTGGGCGTCAGGTAGACGATGTTGTGCACCTGCGCGACCGAGCGGCTGTAGGCCAGGCCGTTCGCATCGGTGGGCACGATGTTCGAGATCGTCGGATCCGACCCGGTGATGCCCTGGTCGTCGTCACTCGAGCCGTCGAGGCTGTCGCGTGCGTCGCTGATCTGGTTGGCGGCGGTGATGAGCGACGGGATCGGGTTCGGCGTCTGCAGACCCTTGCGATACAGGATCGTGCGGATCAGGCCTGCGTGATACGCCTCTGCCGCGAGGATGCCGGCGGCCGCCTCGAGATAGGTCTTGTTGGCGATCAGCGGTGCTGCGCCCTTATAGGCCGACACACCAACGTCCTCGAAGATGTACGCGCCGAGCAGGAAGCTGTTGTCGTCGGCATAGGGGTTGAACACACCCGTTGCGCCGATGACGCCCGCCGCACGTGCGGCCGCGGTGAACGCACCCGGAGCGGCTGCCGTGCCGACCGAGATGTCGATCGCGGGCTGGGCGACGGCGGCGCTGCCGAGGGCCGAGCGCAGGAAGGCGACGTGCGCGACTTCGTCGATCGCGATTTCGCGGGCGTATTCACGGACGACGGTGTCCTGGAACGGCACCTGTGCACCGCCGGTGACGGCACCCTGCGTACCGATGCCGGTCAGCATGTTGGCGTTGAGGCCGACACCGAATGCCGCGAACGCGTAGAACTGCGCTTCGAGATATTCGAGGTTCAGTGCGACGTTGAGCACGTCGGCGTCGTTGAGTGCTGCGACCGGCGCCGGTCCGGGAGTCGGGGTCGGTGCGAGATCGGAATCGTCGCTGCCGCATGCCGAGAGCAGAGTGGCGCCGCCGATGGCGAGTGCGGAACCGCCGGCGAAGCGCAGGAAGTTACGACGTTCGTTGCGACGGCTGGCGATCGCGTCGAATATTTCCAGCTTGGTATTGAGATCGGTCATTGGGTTAATCCCCTGAATATCGAAGAAGAGCGGGTGATCGGACGACCGATCAGCTTGCCGCGATGCTCGTCTTGATGTTGCCGTTCATGCCGTTCGGGTAGAACCCGCCTGCCGACGCCGCACCCTTGTTGAGGTACACGATGTTGAGCACCTGGCTGGCCGAGCGGCTGAAGGCGACGCCGTTCGCATCGAGCGGAACGATGTTCGACGCGGTGACCGCAGCCTGCGTCGTGCTCAGGTTGATCGGCGTCTGCGAGATGGGCGAGATGCCCTGATCGAGATCGGTCGTACCGTCGAGGCTGTCGCGTGCGTTCGAGATCGCGTCAGCCGACTGGCGCAGCGACGGAGTCGCGATGCCCTTGCCGTACAGCGTCGTGCGGACGATCGCGGCGTGATACGCCTCGACCGCGAGCAGGCCGGCGGCGGCTTCGAGATAGGCCTTGCTGGTAAGCAGCGGGGCAGCGCCCTTGTATGCGGTCACGCCGACGTCTTCGAAGATGAACGCACCGAGCAGGAACGCCTCGTCGGTTGCGTACGGATCGAATGCGGTGCCGGCGGGGACGAGGCCAGCGGCCTGTGCCGCGAGCGAGAACGCGCTGGTCGGCGAGACGCTGACGTCGATCACCGGCTGCGCGACGGCAGCGGAGCCGAGTGCGGTGCGGAGGAACTTGACGTGGGCGATCTCGTCCTGCGCGATCTCACGTGCGTACTGGCGCACGATCGGATCGCTGAAGTTGACCTGACGGCCACCGCGGACCGCACCCTGCGTGCCGGTGCCGCTGAGCAGGCTGTTGTCGAGGCCGGTGCCGTAGGCGGCGTAGGAATAGAACTGCGCCTCGAGATATTCGAGGTTGAGTGCGAAGTTCAGGACGTCCGCATCGGTGATGGTCTGTGCCGACGCCGACGTGGAGAAGGACAACGCGGTCGCACCGGCTGCGGTCATCGCAGCGGCGCCCAGCGCGGTCTTGAAGAATTCACGTCGCTCGCTGCGGCGTTCCACTCGCGCATCGAGGGCTTCGATCAGGTGCACGCTCTCGGTCATATCAGGGTCCTCCCCTTGCTGTTGCGGACGTCGAAATGCTCTGCGGCAGTCGCGCAACGGGGCATGCCCCGATCAGGTCGATTGCTCGAATCCCGCTCGTAACGCGCTCAATTACGGACATAAAAAAAGCCGTCCGTGGCGAGGAACGTACGCGGATGAAGAATGGATGCACGCTTCAAGGGGGTGCGATGAAATAAATTTCACGACCCGGCAGAGAGGCTTACCTGCTTGCGATGATTGGGGTTTTGGTGGCGGCTGGATGCCGGCCTCACCTTTCCCTGGTCTTCCCGGAAAACGCCCGGCAGGCCCTCTTTTCTCTCCCTACCGGAGACAGAGAAAAGGTAGCGCGTTCGGCGGATCGGGCCGAGCCGGATCCGCCGAAATCGATAGTTTAGAACGTGTAGGTCAGGCCGAGGGCGTAGAGCCACTGGTCCGCATCACCGACGTCGGCGACGATCGGCGTGTTCTTATACTTGCCGAGCATGCGACCGTAGAGGACGCCGGCACCGACGCCGAAGCCGTGGCGCAGATCGCCCGAGAGGCTCTGCACGACGAACAGCGAGGCGTTCGCGCGACGGAAGCCGCTGTCGTTGATGTCGTAGGTGCGCAGGCCGCTGGCGAGCGTACCGATCGGCGTCACGGCGGCATAGGTGCGGCCGAAGCCCTTGCCGGCATAATCCGCCGACACGCCGAGCGAGACGAGCGTGCGGACCGACAGCGGCGTGGTGTAGTTCACCTGAGGCGTGATAACGTAGCTGTCATAGGTGCCCGAAACGTCGTGGACGTACGCGACGCGCGCGGTGATCGTGTCGTAGTCACTGGTGATGACGCCGGTCTTGCCGATGCCGACATAGCCGCCGAGCTCATACGCGGTATCGATCTTGCCGAGTGCGCGGACCTGGCGGTTGTCGATGTCGCCGGTGCGATCGCGGCGGATACCGCCGATGACGCCGACTTCGTAGTTGATGCCGACCTCGCCCGTGTTCGGGATCAGGTTGAAATAGAGCTGCGTGCCGCGGAGGAAGAAGTCATGCCCGCGCACCGTGCCGACGATCGCGCCGGCGGGGGTGAAGGAATTGCTGTCCGCACCTTCGTAATCGGGCATCGACACCGCACCGACCGCTATGGTGATACGGTTGTTGTCGCGAGGGTCGGTGATCGTTGGCGACGGGTTCGGATCGGTCTGGGCGAGCGCCGGGGTGGCGGTTGCCAGCACCGCGATTGCGGCAGACATGAGAAGGGTGAATGCGCGCAAGGAAATGCTCCGGAGAAAAAGGTTCCACGTCGCAACGCGGTAAAACCGTTTTCGGTCCGCTGCGATCGGTCAGAAGATGTAACGCATTTTTACCTGTTGCATTTCGGCATCACCGGCAAGCATGAACCGGGCGGCATCGAAACGCGGCGGACCGAAGCGGACGGCGGCATTGCGCGAGAACCCATAGCCCTCGCGCGGGATGCCGGCGATAGTATCGAGCTTCGCGTTGCTGTTCTCGTCATGGATGATCGCGAGCGCATAGCCGCGCTGCGGCAGGCCCGAAAAGCTGGTGGCGTGGACGCTGGCGGGCAGCGTCCGCGTCAGTGCCTTGGCATCGTCGACGCAGGCGGGAAAATTATCGGGGTCCGCGGTGAGGCAGATCCGGATCATCCCCTTCGACGAGCGGAGATTGTCGACCTGAACGTCGAGCCGCGTGACGGGCGCCGCCGCCGACAGCATCGCCCACGTCGTTGCTGCCGCCACGACGAGCAGCCGCTTTCGCATGCGCGCCGGCAAGATCGCCGCGTTGCTTGTCGGTGCCGCAGAGCCGATCCCAAAAGCGGAAATAGAGGCCATAGTTGCACCCGTGTCGTTCGTGATGTCGCCGATGATGGCTCGCCGTGATCAGCCAGCCGCCCCATGCGCCCCGCCACATGAACCGGGGGAAAACCTCCCTACGTCATGCGGTGCGTTACCCCATAGCCGTCGTGATCGTCAGTACCAGACCCGGCGCACCGATGTTGATCGGAATCAACCGCACCAGTAGCGGAATTACCACAGCGCCGGTGATCGGCTCGATCGGATCGCTTCGATCAGGAGGCCAAGGGGGCAGCGAGACATCGTCGATGGTCGTGCCCGGGTTCGCCGGCTATGTGCGCGCGCATCGGGTGGTGTGACGGCGGTGAGCTTCCCCAGGCTCTTTCGCCTGCACGACACGCCTGCTACTCAGACAAATAATGAGAGCACGAGAGGGTGTCGTTATGGTCGAGCTGTGCCGCGGGGGCCAATCCCGCCGGAAATTCCTGACGGGTGTCGCGACCGGTGCGCTGACCGCGGGCTCGCTGTCGATCGGTTCGCAGGCGTTTGCGTTCGTGCCGCCAGAGGTGCTGCCCGTGACGGTGCCGACCGCGACATTGCAGGCGTTCGACCTGGCCGACGTTACGCTCGGCGAGGGACCGTTCCTGCATGCGCAGCGCAAGACCGAGGCGTATCTGCTCGCGCTGCAACCCGACCGGATGCTGCATAATTTCCGGGTGAATGCCGGGCTGGCACCGAAGGCACCGGTCTATGGCGGCTGGGAATCGGATCCGCTGTGGGCGGACATCAATTGCCACGGGCATACGCTGGGGCATTATCTGTCGGCGTGCGCGCTCGCCTATCGATCGACCGGCGACCGGCGGTTCAAGGCGCGGATCGACCATATCGCGCGCGAACTGGCGGCGTGCCAGGCGGCGTCGGGGACCGGGCTGGTCTGCGCGTTCCCCGACGGGCCGGCGCTGGTGGCGGCGCATCTGCACGGCGATCCGATTACCGGCGTGCCGTGGTACACTCTGCACAAGGTGTATGCAGGCCTGCGCGATGCGACGCTGCTGGCGGACAGCGACACGGCGCGCGCGGTGCTGCTGCGGCTGGCCGACTGGGCGGTGGTCGCGAGCCGTCCGCTGAGCGACGCGCAGTTCGAGACCATGCTGGATACCGAGCATGGCGGCATGAACGAGGTGTTCGCCGACCTCTACACGATGACCGGGACCGCCGAGTATCGCACGATGGCGGAGCGGTTCTCGCACAAGGCGATCCTTGCGCCGCTCGCGAAGAGCCGCGACCATCTCGACGGGCTGCATGCCAATACGCAGGTGCCGAAGATCATCGGTTTCCAGCGGGTGTGGGAGGTGACGGGAAAGCCCGAATACCGCGATGCGTCCGAATTCTTCTGGAAGACGGTGGCGCTGACGCGGTCGTTCGCGACCGGCGGGCACGGCGATAACGAGCATTTCTTTCCGGTCGCCGACTTCGCCGAGCATGTCCTGTCGGCGAAGGGATCGGAGACGTGTTGCCAGCACAACATGCTGAAGCTGACGCGGGCGCTGTTCCTGCACGATCCGCAGGCGGGCTATGCCGATTATTACGAGCGGACGCTGTATAATGGGATCCTCGCGTCGCAGGACCCGGACAGCGGCATGGCGACGTACTTCCAGGGTGCGCGGCCGGGGTACATGAAGCTGTATCACACGCCCGAGAACTCGTTCTGGTGCTGCACCGGCACGGGGATGGAGAACCACGTCAAATACCGCGACTCGATCTATTTCCACGACGACCGCGCGCTGTACGTGAATTTGTTCGTGCCCTCCGCCGTGCGGTGGAAGGACAAGGACGCGGTGCTAACGCAGGTGACGGCGTTCCCTGATGCGGCGACGACGACGCTGCGCTGGACGTTGAAGCGACCGGCCGAGCTGACGCTGAAGCTGCGTCACCCAGGGTGGAGCCGGACCGCGGTGGTGCTGGTGAACGGGGTCGAGGCGATGCGGTCGACCAGTCCGGGGCGGTATCTGGAATTGGCGCGGGGGTGGCGCGACGGCGATACGGTGGAGATGCGGCTGGATATGCGCGCCGGGGTCGAGCGATCGCCGGCCGCGCCGGATATCGTCGCGTTCACTTACGGGCCGCTGGTGATGGCGGGGAGCTTCGGGCGCGAGGGGCTGGCGCCGGGATCGGACATCATCGTCAACGAGCGCAAATATGGCGAGTATAATGCCGCGCCGTTCACGCCGCCGACGCTGGCGGGCGATCCCGATACGATCGCGGGGAAGATGCGCGCGGGGGACCGGCCGCTGGAATTCACGATCCTCGCGGCGGACCGGCAGCCGGTGCGGATGGTACCGTATTTCCGCGTCGCGCACGAGCGCTATGCGACCTACTGGCCGATCGCGCCGGGATTGGCTTAGGTCGGGCGGTGTAGTCCCTGCGCGTTCGTGCGGTTGCGATAGCCTCTATGCAGTGCGGCGAAACCTGATAGCCTCCCCCTCCAGAGCAGGACGACCTGCCAATACGGAGAGAGATGCATGGCACATCAAAACGCCGCGCGCGGGGATACCGGCACGAATACCAGCGCCCATTCCGGCAGGGATCACAAGAGCCTGATCTATGTGATCGCGGGGAGTATATTGGCGTTGGGGCTGGTGTTGATGGCGTTCTACGACCGGGCGGGCGATCCCATGCCGATCGCATCGGTGCAGAACCCGGTGGTTACTGCGCAGAAATAGCGCCGGGACTTTGCGACGCCGCAACTCGGTCGAAGATCAGGATCGGGGCGTCTCGGTAGGTGCCCGTGGTGCACAGGCGGTAGCCTAGCCGTTCCGCGAGGCGGATCGAGGGGGCGTTGGCGGGATCTATGATGCAGGTCGTCGCGGGGATGCGCGTGTCGGTCCAGGCGAGGATCGCGGCGAGCGCTTCGGAGGCGTAGCCTTTGCCTTGCGCGTCGCCGGTTAGCGTCCAGCCGACTTCAGGAGTTGCGTCGATCGAGGGCTCGATGGCTCTGCGTGCTTCGATCAGGCCGAGTTCGCCGATCAGGTGGCCTGTGGCGGTGTCTCGGGCGATCCAGCTGCCGTAGCCGAACAGCATCCATTGGCCGATCGAGCGTAGCAGGCGGATCCAGACGTCCTCGCGCGATCGGGGCTGGCCGCCGATGGTCATGTAGACGCGCGGGTCGGTCCACATCGCGGCGCAGTCGTCGAGGTCGGTGGGGGCGTGGGCGGTTAGGGTCAGGCGGGCTGTGGTTAGCGTGGGGGCGGATTTGGGCATTCTTACTGTCTAAGGGCGATCTTGGTGGAAGGGTATCCGTCGCCGCGCACTCTCCCCTCCCTGGAAGGGAGGGGGCGGGGGTGGGTCGGCCCGCTTGAGCCACTCGCGTTTCGGTTTGCGGAAACCAGTCCACCCTTAGATACGCGCGTTCGAACTTGTGGAAGCCGACCCACCCCCAGCCCCTCCCTTTCAGGGAGGGGGGCAGGTTGGGCTTTTCCTTTTCGTACGGTTCGCACGGTTCAGGCGTTGCGATGCCCGCTCGATTGATCCTCCCCCGCCAGGGGGAGGTGTTGCCGGAGGTGACGGAGGGGGAGGATACGGAACAGAGGTTTCCCTTTCCTCCCCCTCCGTCTGGCTAGGGCCAGCCACCTCCCCCTGGCGGGGGAGGATTGAGGTGAGCCCCTCCCCTGCCCTCCACCCCCGGCAACGCAGGTTGTCTTCGCGGGCGATTGGTTTGGAAAGGTTGTTTTCGAGGCTCTCGCTTTGCGCTAGTCGGAGGCATGGCATCGACGATCTCCTGCGACGTTGCGATCGTTGGCGCGGGTTTGGCCGGCGGGATGATCGCGCTGGCGTTGAAAGCAAAGCATCCGGCGTTGGATGTGCGGCTGATCGACGCGGCGCCAGTCGTCGGCGGTAATCATCTCTGGTCGTTCTTCGGCAGCGACGTGGCGCAAAGCGATCGCTGGATCGTCGCGCCGCTCGTGGTGCATGCTTGGCGTGGGTACGACGTGCGCTTCCCGGCGCACGAACGGACGATCGATGCGACCTATTATTCGATCGAGAGCACACGGCTTGATCACGAGGTTCGCCGCGTGTTGCCGCCGCATGCTTTGATGCTGGGGCGGAAGGTGTCGGGGGCTAGCGCGACCGCGGTGGTGCTGGCGGATGGCGACCGGATCGAGGCGACCGGCGTGATCGATGCGCGGGGGGCGGGCGACCTGTCGCTGCTCGACCTCGCGTGGCAGAAATTTCTCGGGCGCGAACTGGCGTTGAGCGTGCCGCACGAAAGCCCGCGGCCGATGGTGATGGACGCGACCATTCCGCAGATCGATGGGTATCGCTTCGTCTATTGCCTGCCGTTCTCGGCCAAGCGGATGTTCGTCGAGGACACCTATTATAGCGACACGCCGGATCTCGATATTCCGGTGCTGGGCGCGCGGATCGACGAGTATGTCGCTGGGCGTGGCTGGGACGTAGAGAGCGTTGTGCGCGAAGAGTCCGGCGTGTTGCCGGTCGCGATGGGCGGTGATTTCGAAGCGTATTGGCGGTCGGGCGGTGCTCGGGTGGCGAAGGCCGGCATGCGCGCGGGGATGTTCCATCCGACCACGGGCTACTCGCTGCCCGACGCGGTTCGGACTGCTTCCATGCTGGCGAGCCTTAGCGATTTCTCGGGCGTGAAACTCCACGATGCGACGCACACGATGGCGCGGGCGACGTGGAAGTCGCGCGGGTTCTACCGGATGCTCGATACGATGTTGTTCCGCGCGGCGGAACCGGAGGAACGCTACCGCATCCTCGAGCGCTTCTACCGCCTCTCCCCCTCGCTCATCGGCCGTTTCTACGCCGGCCGCTCGACGCTTTCCGACAAGGCGCGCGTTCTGACCGGCAAGCCCCCCGTCCCCATCGTGCGCGCCGTCCGCGCCATCGCAGGCAGTATGTCATCATGAAGACCGCAATAGTCATCGGCGCAGGTTTCGGCGGGCTGGCGCTCGCGATCCGGCTGCAATCCGCGGGCGTGCAGACAACGATCGTCGAGAGCCGCGACAAGCCGGGTGGGCGTGGGTATTATTGGGAACGCGACGGGTTCACGTTCGATGCGGGGCCGACCGTCATCACCGATCCGGACTGCCTGCGCGAATTGTGGGCGCTGACCGGACGCGACATGAGCGAGGACGTGACGCTCGATCCGGTGCTGCCGTTCTACCGGCTGAACTGGCCCGATGGGACGAACTTCGACTACACCAACGACGACGTGCAGATGCGCGCCGAGATCGAGAAGCTGCATCCCGGCGACTGGGCGGGGTACGAGAAGTTCCTGCAATATTCGGCGGGGGTGTTCCACGAGGGATACGAGAAGCTCGGCCATGTCGCGTTCCTCGACTTCGGGTCGATGATCAAGGCGGCGCCGGCGCTGGCGAAATACCAGGCGTGGCGCTCGGTCTATTCGATCGTGTCGAGCTTCGTGAAGTCGGAGAAGCTGCGCGAGGCGTTGTCGTTCCACACGCTGCTGGTCGGCGGCAATCCGATGACGACGAGCGCGATCTATGCGCTGATCCACAAGCTGGAGCGTGACGGCGGGGTGTGGTTCGCGCGTGGCGGCACCAACCGGCTGGTGGCGGCGCTGGTGACGCAGTTCGAGCGGCTGGGCGGCGTGTTGCGGCTCGACGATCCGGTGACGTCGATCGAGACCCTGGGCGACCGCGCGACCGGCGTGACGACCGCGAGCGGCTGGTCGGGTCAGGCGGATGCGATCGCCGCGAACAGCGACATCATGCACACCTATCGCGACCTGCTGGCGACGTCGCGGAGTGCGAAGCGCAAGACCGGGTCGCTCGAGCGGAAGAAATATTCGCCGTCGCTGTTCGTGGTGCATTTCGGGATCAAGGGCACGTGGCCGGGTATTCCGCACCACATGATCCTGTTCGGGCCACGCTATAAGGGGCTGCTCGAGGACATTTACGACCACGGCGTGCTGAGCGAGGACTTCTCGCTGTATCTGCATCACCCGACCGTGACCGATCCTTCGCTGGCGCCGGAGGGGCATTCGACCTTCTATGCGCTGGCGCCGGTGCCGCATTTGGGCAAGTTCCCGGTCGACTGGGACGAGATCGCGCCGATCCTGGAGAAGCGCATCCTCGACGAGATCGGGCGGCGGTTGATCCCGGATATCCATGAGCGGATCGTGACGAAATTCTCGTACGCGCCGAAGGATTTTGCGGAGGATCTGAATGCGCATCTGGGTAGCGCGTTCTCGCTGGAGCCGGTGTTGACGCAGAGCGCGTATTTCCGGGTGCATAATCGCGACGAGCATATTCCGAATCTGTACTTCGTGGGGGCTGGAACGCATCCGGGTGCGGGCATTCCGGGGGTTGTGGGGAGTGCGAAGGCGACGGCTCGGTTGATGCTTGAGGGCGAGAAGTAGGAAATTTGTTCGCGCAGAGGCGCGGAGGCGCGGAGATTGTTGCATCCGGTTTTTCGGTCGGCAGACACAACTATCTGTTTATCTGTTCGTCGAAGGTGATCGGGCAGTCGCTGCGCGACAAGCGCCACATCTCCGCGCCTCTGCGCCTCTGCGCGAACAAAATCTTCCCTTGCAGCACCGTGCGCGCTTCCCCTAGCGAGGCGGGATGAAGAGACTTGCTGTGTATTGCGGGTCGGCGACGCCGGCCGATCCCACCTATATCGAGGGCGCTCGGGCGCTTGGGCTGGCGTTTGCCGAGCGGGGGATTGGGCTCGTTTATGGCGGCGGGCGGACTGGGCTCATGGGTGCGATCGCGGATGGGGCGCTTGAGGGCGGCGGTGAGGTTATCGGGGTTATTCCTCAGGCCTTGGTCGATGCGGAGGTGGCGCATCGGGGGCTGACCGAATTGCATGTCGTCAGCGGCATGCATCAGCGCAAGCAGATGTTTACCGATCTCTCCGACGGGTTCGTGACGATTCCGGGAGGGACCGGCACGATGGACGAGCTTTGGGAGGCGCTGAGCTGGGCGCAGCTTGGGTATCATGCGGATCCGGTCGGCTTGCTGAATACGGCGGGCTATTACGATCACCTGATCGCGTTCTGGGAGAAGATGGGCGAGGTTGGGTTTTTGCGGCCGCAGCACCGGGACCTGCTGATCGTGGCGGATACGCTGGAGGTGCTGCTCGACCGGATGGGGCGCCACGTGCCGACGCAGCCGATCGTGCGGATGAACGCGGCCGATTTGTGAGTTTGACGGCCCCCTCCAGCACCAGCCGCCATCCCAACGTTCGCCGCCACCCCGGCGGAGGCCGGGGCCCAGTTGGGAAGGTTGCAGTAACGACGCGCAGCGCCAGCCAATTGATGTCCCCCAACTGGGCCCCGGCCTTCGCCGGGGTGGTGCATGTAACGGTGGTGGCGTGCGAGGTGATGACGTGACCCACCCCCTCCCCTCGCGCGAGGCGATCGTCGCGACCGCGCATGAGTCGATCTCGCGTGGGTCGAAGAGCTTTGCCGCTGCCAGCCTGTTGTTCGACAGGCCGACGCGCGAGCGGGCTTGGCTATTGTACGCGTGGTGCCGTCGGTGTGATGATATCGCCGATGGGCAGGATCATGGGCACGGGATGACCGTAGTCGACGACGCCCCTGCCCGGCTGGTGCAGTTGTCGTCGATGACCGAGCAGGCGCTGGCGGGCGAAGTCGTGGGCGAGCCGGCGTTCGACGCGCTGCGGATCTTCGCGGCCGAGACCCGCCTGCCGAAGCGGTTTGCGTGCGACCTGATCGAGGGGTTTGCGCTCGATGCGCGCGAGTGGCGGCCGCGGTCGGAGAACGATCTCTACAAATATTGCTACCATGTCGCGGGCGTCGTCGGGTGCATGATGGCGATCGCGATGGGCGTCGATCCCGACGACGAGGATACGCTCGACCGTGCATGCGACCTGGGGATGGCGTTCCAGCTCGCCAATATCGCGCGCGATGTCGAGGAGGATGATCGGGTCGGGCGGTGCTATCTGCCCGAGGAGTGGCTGGTCGAGATGGACTTTCCGCCTGGGCAGCACATGAAGCCGCCTTTTCGCTCACGGCTCGCGGTGTTGACGAAGCGGATGGCGGATCGGGCGGCGGCGTTCGAGGCTAGTGCGCGGGAGGGGACGCCGGCGCTGTCGTTCCGCTCGGCTTGGGCGGTGTTGTCGGCGGCGGGAATTTACGGCGCGATTGGGCGGACCGTGGCGGCTCGGGGGGAGCATGCTTGGGATCACCGGGTGACGACGTCGGGGATGCAGAAGCTGGGATTTATCGTGACGGCGGCGCGGGAGGCGGCGCGGCGGGATACGCTGTATCCGCGGACTAAGCGGGATACTCGGTTGTGGACGCGACCTAGGTAATCATCGACGGTAGTTTGTTCTCCCGCGAAGGCGGGAGCCCAGTCTGGGTCCCCGCCTTCGCGGGGAAACAATCTACTCAGCCCTGCGACTTGGTCTTGCCGGCCTTCGCCATAAGCTGGCCCTGCGCACGGCAGTTCGCGCCGATCATTGGATACGGAACGTCGGTGTTCTGTGCCAATTGATCGGGGAGCGCCGCGCGGCACTGGGCCATCGTCTCGTAGCGCGCCGGGATTACCCGCGCTTCGGTGCAGTTCACGTTGCCGTCACCGCAGCCCATGATGGCCATGACGTAGAACAGCGGTTCCATTTCATTCTCCAGTGGATCGCGTTGGTAGGCGTTGGGCCCGACATCAGACACGATAACAAAAGCGACGAAGTGGCAGGATTGTTCCCCCAACTGCTTTCGCCGGGGCTTGACTGCGCCTACATCGCATCGATCCATGCCCCCTGACACCTACACCTCCACCCGCGCGGACCAGCCCTTGCTGCCGACGCTCCGCCGCTTCCTGCCGTTCCTGTGGCCGGCGGGGCAGCCCAGGCTGAAGGCGCGGATCGTCGTCGCGATGCTGCTGGTGATCGCGTCGAAGCTGATCCAGGTTTTCGGCGCGGCGTTCACGCTGAAATATGCGGTCGACCGGATGGCGGGGAACGATCGTACCGCGCTGACGCTCGTCGTGCTGCTGGTGGTCGGGTACGCCGCGTCGCGGTTCGGGACGACGCTGTTCGACAATCTGCGCAACGCGGTTTTCGAGCGCGTCGGGCAGGACGCATCGCGGCGGCTGGCGGCGCAGGTGTTTCGCCATCTGCATGCGCTGAGCCTCGATTTCCACCTGTCCAGGCGGACGGGTGCGGTCACCAAGGTGGTCGAGCGCGGCACCAAGAGCATCGACACGATGCTGTATTTCCTGCTGTTCAACATCGCGCCGACGGTGTTCGAACTGGTGCTGGTGCTAGGGCTGTTCTGGACCAAGTTCGGCTGGCCGCTGGTCGTCGCGACCGTGGTGATGGTGGTCGGCTATATCCTTTTCACGCGGATGGTGACCGACTGGCGCAATGCGCTGCGCGCCCGCATGAACGACCTCGATACCGGTGCGGTCGCGCATGCGGTGGATTCGCTGCTGAACTTCGAGACGGTGAAGTATTTCGGCGCGGAGGAGCGCGAGGCGCGGCGCTACGACAGCGCGATCACGGCCTATTCCGAGGCGGCGGTGAAGAGCGAGAATTCGCTCGCGTGGCTGAACCTGGGCCAGGCGCTGATCACGAATGTGATGCTGGCGGGCGGGATGGGCTTCGTCGTGTGGCGGTGGAGCCGCGGCGAGGCGTCGGCGGGCGACGTGGTGTTCGTGTCGACGCTGCTGGCGCAGCTGTTCCGGCCGCTCGACCTGCTGGGGATGGTGTATCGCACGATCCGGCAGGGTGCGCTCGACATGGCGGCGATGTTCGACCTGATCGATACGCCGGCGACCGTGGTAGATGCGCCGGGTGCGCCTGCACTGGCGGTGAGCGCGGGGCATGTCCGGTTCGAGAACGTATCGTTCGGGTATGATGCAGGACGGCCGATCCTGCGCGACCTGGAGCTGGACGTGCCGGCGGGGTCGACGCTGGCCGTCGTTGGGCCGTCGGGTGCGGGCAAGTCGACGCTCGCGCGGTTGCTGTACCGGTTTTACGACCTGACGGGCGGGCGGATTACCGTCGATGGGCAGGATATCGCGCAGGTGCGCCAGGCGTCTTTGCGGGCAGCGATCGGGATCGTGCCGCAGGATACGGTGCTGTTCAACGACACGATCGGGTATAATATCGCGTACGGTCGCGAGGGCGCGGAGATGCCCGAGGTCGAGATGGCTGCGAAGGGCGCGGCGATTGCCGGGTTCATCGAGCGCCAGCCGCTCGGGTATGAGACGCGCGTGGGCGAGCGTGGGTTGAAGCTGTCGGGGGGCGAGAAGCAGCGCGTGGCGATCGCGCGGACGCTGCTCAAGAACCCGCCGATTTTGATTTTGGACGAGGCGACGTCCGCGCTGGATAGCCGGACCGAGGCGGAGATCCTCGACACGCTGGAGGCGATCGAGCGGGGGCGGACGACGATCGTGATCGCGCACCGGCTTTCAACCGTGGTGCATGCGGACCAGATCGTCGTGCTGGAGGCGGGGCGGATCGTCGAGAAGGGGACGCATGCGGACTTGCTGCGGCAGGGCGGCGTGTATGCGGAGATGTGGAACCGGCAGGCGCAGGAGCGCGCTGGCGATGACGATGGGGCGCTGGCGGCGGAGTAGGGATGCGGGCTGCCGTGCGTAGCGTTGGCCATGAGCGCGCCCATGCCCCCGCCGCGTCGGAGTTGTTCGGTGCTCATCCCTTAAGCCAGTACAGCGGCGGCATTCGAATGGCAGCTTCCCCCTCCATGTTCTCCCGCGAAGGCGGGAGCCCAGTCTGGGTCCCCGCCTTCGCGGGGAAACAAGCTTAGCGACGGCGTCCTGGGACTCGGGTGTTCCCCCGTCAAACGCCACCCCGGCGAAGGCCGGGGCCCAATTGGGGGACGTTGCTGACGGATGGCAGCGCGCCGTCATTGCCACCTTTCCAATTGGGCCCCGGCCTCCGCCGGGGTGGGTGGTGGTTGGGTGCCGGGTGGAGCGCTAACGGTGAGTAGCGCGGAGTGCACTAACGCTTCTGTTCCCTTGCGAACGCGGGGGGCCAGGAATGACGGGCGATGGCACTGCTTGATCCTTGGCCCCCGCTTTCGCGAGGGAACGGAAGAAGGAGGGCGGGGACGGGGGCCGCCGCTACGCTGGAATCGCCGGATCCAGCTCGCGCAACCTTGCCTCGATCGCTGCCGAATGTTGGTAGATGTGCGTCAGGTCCGACAGCAGATGACGTGTTTCGTCCTTGCCGGCGAACATGCCGAGATACTTGGTCGTGATGCCGTTGAAGTGCATCCGCGCGACCGTCTTGCGATTGTTGTCGTCCAACAAAATCGCGCAATACGACTTCGCATCGCGGACGATCACGCGCTTCGGGTCGACCAGGCGCGAGGCGATCGCCTGGATGATGTGGAAGCCGGAAATCTCCTCCTGCGTAGTGACGATGCCGTCGCCGTCGGAGGGGTCGTCGGACGCACCCGGTGGCAGGTCCTCGACCGGGCTCGACGCCTTCAACGCAGACGACAGGCGTTCGTTGACGAAATCGCGTATCAGCGCGGCGATCGCAGGCGCGAGCAGCTTGGCGAACCCGTCCTTGATCGCGGGCGTCAGGCGCCCGCCGTGCACGCGTTGCGCCATCATCCGAACGAACTCGTCGGACGGTTCGGCGAACTCCTTTTCGAGTTCGAGGCGGATCAGCGACTGCGTCTTGAGATTGCCGGCCTCTTGGACGATCTTGTCGATGTCGAACGCGGCCTTGGTGAATTTCTCGAGCGTGCGGATGTCGCCGGGCTTGATCGCGTCCATCGTGAAGGTGAAGAACGGCTTGTCGTCCATCTTGTTCGGCCGCTCGATGTCCGAGTAGAATTGGTAGACGACGCCGTTGGTGAGCACCGCTAGACGCGCGTCGGTGACGCTGAAATAGCGGAACAGCTGGCCCGCGTGGTTGACGTTGAGCTGCACCGACGAGGGCTTGCACTCGATCAGGATCGACACTTTCCCGGCGGCGCAGATCGCGTAGTCGACCTTTTCGCCCTTCTTGGTGCCGACGTCCGCGGTGAATTCGGGAACGACCTCGGACGGGTTGAAGACGTCGTAGCCGAGCGACTGGAGGAACGGCATGACGAGCGCGGTCTTCGCCGCCTCTTCGGTCAGCAGGACTTCGCGGTGTTCGATCGTCCGCTTTTGCAGCTCGGCCAGCCTGATGTTCAGTTCCATGCGCGTTCCCCCCGGATTGAACGGGGGAGGATGCAGGCACGGAGCATCGCGGTCCATGATCGGACCGCGACAGACTGGCCGGATATCGACCGAGTTACCCGCAGGTGAGGCGGATCTGCTTGGCGGGTTTGTCGAAGATGATGCTGGAGCAGCGGTCGAGCAGATCGGCGCCGAGCGTCAGGCGGTCGCGGTTGGCGTCGCGATTGCCCTTGGCGACGACGACGATCTCGTCGGGATCGGGTGGTGGCGCGTCGGCATCGGGGATCGCGGCGGCGCTGCCGACGTCGGTGGTGCGGACGCCGAGCGACGATAGCGCGAGCGGGCCGACTTGGAGCGGGGTGGCGAGCGTCATCGTGCGGACGGGTCGGGCGATACCGAAGGCGATCTCGACCGGTGCGGTGAGGCCGGCCAGCGTGCCGCGCTGCGCCTGCGCGATTAGCGTGGCGGCGTTGGCGGTGACGGTCGTGCGCGGATGATAGGGGTCGAAGCGGACCCGGATCGGCTGGCCGCCGATCGTAATCTGCGCGAAGGTCCCGGAGAGCTTGCCCAGCAGGCCGCCGCCGTCGACCATCGGCAACGCGACGGTCCGCTCTCCCGCGCGCGGCGCGTTCAGGAGGATGCGCACGACGGGTTCGGGCAGCGACGCCGGGCCGATGCTGCCATCGCCGACATTGGCATAGGGCCGCCCGACCCAGCGCGGGTCGGCAGTCTTCCCCTTGGTCTCGTGCTTGCGGCTTGGAAAGCCGATCCGCCGCTTCACCGCATTGGTCCCGAACGTCATCGGGCGGACCGTCGTCGCCTGCATCGCACCTTGCCCACCGACCGAATAGCCCAGGCCCAGCGCACCGCCCTTCAGCGCAAGTCGCTCGGCGACCTCGGACGTGACGAAGACCAAGCCAGGCGCGGCGGGGTCGACGCGCAGGGTGACGGGTTTACCGTCGATCGTTGCGGCGATCATCCCGCCGACCGGAACGTCGCGGATGACCGGGGCCGTGTCGCCGGCTAGCGCCACGCTGCTCACGAGGACCGATGCCGCCACGCTGGTTTTCAGGATATCGGCGATCATCGTGAGGTCTCCGGCGTCAGGCGCCGCGATCTTGCCGCGTCATATCGTATTCGCAACGCATTCATGATCGGTAATGATTGGATAACCAATGCAGGCTCGCCCCTCGACGGGCGACTGCGCGACGCCTAGATCGCATGGCAATGGCACTCGACCCTCTTCCCGATCTCCAGCGCATCTTCGGCTTTCCAGATTTTCGTGGCGTGCAGCGCGATGTCGTCGACCGGGTGCTCGCGGGGCAGCGGACGCTGGCGGTGATGCCGACCGGTGCGGGCAAGTCGCTGTGCTATCAGTTGCCCGCGACGATGCTGGAGGGGACGTGCGTGGTCGTGTCGCCGCTGATCGCGTTGATGCATGACCAGTTGCGTGCTGCGACCGCGGTCGGGATCAAGGCGGCGACTTTGACGTCGGTCGATACCAATCGCGAGGAGACGATCGCGCGGTTTCGGGCGGGGGATCTGGACCTGCTGTATGTCGCGCCGGAGCGGGCTTCGAACGAGAGTTTTCGGAACCTCCTGTCGCAGGCCAAGCTCAGCTTGTTCGCGATCGACGAGGCACATTGCGTTAGTGAATGGGGGCATGATTTCCGGCCGGATTACCGGTTGCTGCGGCCTCTGCTCGACAGTTTCCCGGACGTGCCGCGGCTGGCGCTGACGGCGACCGCGGATGCGCATACGCGGGCGGATATCCTCGAGCAGTTGGGCATCTCGCAAGAGGGGCTGATCGTGTCGGGGTTCGACCGGCCGAACATCCGCTATGCGATTTCGGGGCGTGACAACGTCAACCGGCAGATCGCGGATATCCTCGAGAAGATCCCGGGGCCGGGGATCGTCTACGCGCAGACCCGCGCGGCGACCGAGAAGCTGGCGGAGGCGCTGGGGCGGAGCGGGCGGCCGACGCGGGCGTATCATGCCGGGCTCGATCCGCAGGTGCGCGCGAAGAACCAGGCCGATTTCGTCGCGAGCGAGGACATGGTGATCTGCGCCACGGTCGCGTTCGGGATGGGGATCGACAAGCCCGACGTGCGTTTCGTGGCGCATGCCGGGCTGCCGAAGTCGATCGAGGCCTATTATCAGGAAACCGGTCGCGCGGGGCGTGACGGCGACCCGGCGATCGCGCATCTGTTCTGGGGCGCGGAGGATTTCGCGCGCGCGCGGCAGCGGATCGGCGAGGTCGAGCCCGAGCGGCAGGCGGGCGAACGCCAGCGGCTGACCGCGATGGGCGGGCTGGTCGAGACGGCAGGATGCCGTCGGCGGATCCTGCTCAAGCATTTCGGCGAGGAGCGGCTCGAGGATTGCGGGAATTGCGACAATTGCCTCGGCAACGTCGATGCTGTCGACGCGACCGAGACGGCGCGGAAATTCCTCTCGGCGGTGTTCCGGACCGGGCAGATGTTCGGCGTGGGGTACATCGAGGGTATCCTGACCGGCGTGTCGTCGGAGCGGAGCCTGATGAACGGGCATGAGGCGTTGTCGGTGTATGGGATCGTCGATGGCGACGAGGTGGCATTGCTGAAGCCCGTGTCGCGCGCGCTGATGCTGAAGGATGCGCTTCGGACCAATCCGCATGGGGGCCTCGAGTTCGGGCCGGCGGCGAAGGCTATCCTCAAGGGCGAGGCGGCGGTGTCGATCGTCGTGCCGCCGAAGCGCGAGCGGCGGCGCAAGGGCGCGGTTGGCGCGACGCCGAACCCGGTCGACGATCCGCTGTTCGAGGCGTTGCGCGTGCGGCGGCGCGATCTGGCGAAGGAAGCGGGCATTCCACCGTATGTCATCTT